>Ga0315295_10000017_pt1 | contig 176023 bp, 158 predicted proteins | sample YL17G14_0_MG_FD_204453 | JGI IMG/M metagenome (GOLD analysis project Ga0315295, IMG submission 204453) | Sediment microbial communities from Yellowstone Lake, YNP, Wyoming, USA - YL17G14_0 | ecosystem: Environmental > Aquatic > Freshwater > Lake > Sediment | place: USA: Wyoming | collected...
CCGTCCCCGCACCGCCCGTCCCCGCACCGCCCGTCCCCGCACCGCCCGTCCCCGCACCGCTCGCACCGGCCGCTGCCCCCGCCCCGCGATCCACCCCCGGCCCCGACCGGCTGCCGGCCCCGCTGCCGGCCCCGCTGCCGGCCCCGCTGCCGGCTCGCCCGCCACCGCGTCCAGGGCGGCCAGCGCCGGCCCCGGCGCCGGCCCCGCGAGGGGCGGGGCGGGCGCCGAGCATCGACCGCAGGCGGTCGAAGAACCCCCGCCATAGCCCCCCCTTGCGCGGCTGGGCCGCGGGCGGCGCGGAGGTCGCGGCCGCCGCGGGGGTTGCGGTGGCCGCAGGGGCCGTGGTGGCCGCGGGCTGGCGCTTTGCAGCCGCCGGGCCGTCCCCGCCGGCCGGCTCCATCGCCGCCGGTTCGCCAGCCGGGGTGCCGGTGGCGCCGGTCCCACGCCCGGACGAGGCAGCGCCGTGGCCGGCGGCGGCCTCACCATCGCCGCGCGCGCGACTGCCGCCCGGCACGCCGGAACCACGCTGCGCCTGCTCTTCTTTCCAGCACTCGAGGAACCGCAGGATCTTGGGCAGCAGCTGGGGGTCGACGCGGTGCTCGAGAACCAGCGGCGCCACGAAGAGGACGTCGTCGATCCCCGCCGCCGACCGCCCCTCGAGCAGGGCGGCAAGACGCGCGCCGTTCTGCAGGCCCTCCACGGCGCGCAGGCTCTCCAGCGAAAACTCCACGTAAAGGCTGGCCAACAGCGCCCGCAGCGCGGCGGGCATGGTGGTCTCAGGCAGCCGACCGCGACAGGCCTCCAGTTCAGCGCTACGCCGCGCCTCGGCGTGCGCCGCCCCGGCCGCCTGCGCCACCCCGGCCGCCTCCGCCGGCTTGCCCGAACTCTCCGGCTCCTCTGGGCCGCCGACCTTCTCGGCCATCGCCAGTATCGTCTCCACCAGTTCGCGGCGCGCCGGCCGCCGCACCGGTACCACCAGGTCGAAGCGGTCGGACAACTGGCGTCGGATCTCGTCCAGCGGCCCCGGCTCCTCGTCGGGGTTGGAGGCCGCCCAGATGGCGACGCTGACCGGCAGCTCGACGCGGGGCAGACCCGTCTCCTCGATCTGGATGCGCCCCGGCCGCGTCCCCATGACGTCGAGCAAGACGTCGGCCAGCTCGGGCGCGACGTCGGCGAGGCGGTTTATCTCATCGACGAATATGATGCCGCGGTGCGCCTGGGGGATCGTCCCCGGTAGCAGGGCGACCTGCGGGTTGGCCGGGTCAGTGATGCGGGTGAGGTCTATGCTGCCCGCGACCGTGCCCACCTTGGCCGACGGGGATACCTCCAAGAAGGGCATCGTCACCCACTCGCGCCCGAGCGCCTGCACCTCCGCCGGCGCCAGGCCCCGGTGCAGGGGGCAGTGTGGGCGGCCCGGCAGGCAATTGTATGGGCAGCCGTGGACACGCTCGATGCGCGGCAGTATGGCGCGCGCCGCCCGGAGGATGGTGGTCTTGCCGGTGCCGCGCACCCCCTCGCCGTGCAGGTGCAGCGGGTAGCCGTTGAGGATGGCGACGATGGACATCTCGGCGGCTCTGAACAGGGCCGCGTTGCCGGGGTGGCGGACAAGGTTGACGTACGACCTCACTGCGATCCCCCCGCGTCCCCGCGCCCCCGCGGCGCCCCCGCGGCGCGCCGCGGGCGGCCGCTGGCCGGCCCATACCTCGCCCTGGTAGTCTCCCCGGCCCGGCGGCAAAAAAAACGGCGGCGGTCTGCGCTGCATTGGGGGACAGCGGACGGCCACGTCATATACCCAACCATTGACATGCCAGCAGGATGCTGGTATTCTTGAGCGTACAGGAGACCCGTCGGTCCACTCTCGCCCCGGGAGGACCACTCCCCCAGGGGCAACCGGTGAAGGAGGGGGAAGCGGCAAGCTAACCCGCCCACGCTCGTGCCGGCACGATCCATGGGAGGCCGGGCGGTTGCCGGCACTGCACCAGCACGGCGGGACGGCTCGCGGGGTATGTGTACTGAAGCGCAGTCAAGGCGCCAGCCGGCTCTTGCGCCAGGACGGCGGCGGCAGGTGCCCCAGCTGAGGATCTGCGCGACGAGCCACTGCGACAAGCATTGCATCTACTGTCGCCCGGGCGGCGAGGGGTTCCCCGGCGGCCGGGCGGCCGACTTAGACGCGGGTACCCTCGTCGAAGTGGCGCGATTGCTTCATGATGAGTGGGGAGTGCAGTCCGTTCGCGTAACCGGAGGCGAGCCACTACTGCGCGGCGACATCATTGAGCTCCTCTCCGGGCTCCGGCGCGTCGGGGTTGAGTACCTGACCATGGTCACCCGCAGCCCGTCTCTGCAGCGGTACCTGCCTGGACTAGCCGGACTCCTCGACGAGCTGACCGTGAGTCTTGACTCGCTCGATGACGACCGGGGCGAGTTGCTCAGCGGCTTGCGCCAGACCGCCGCGCTGAAGGAAGCGATCCGCACCGCGCGCTCGTGCGGAGCCAACGTCCGCGTCAACATGGTACTGGTCAAGGGCGCAAATGACGGCGAACTCGAGGCGATGGCGGACTTCTGCGGCCGCCACGGGCTGTCCCTCAAGCTGTTCGACCTCATGAACATGCCGGAAGACGTGGATTTCTGGTCGAAGCACTACATGTCGCTTGAGCCGCTGCGCGGGTGGCTGGCGGAGAGATGCGCCAGCGCAGATGTTCTGGACCAGCCGGGAATCCTCGGCACCCGGACGCCCAGGTACCTCATGCCCAGCGGAACCGTAGTGTTCGTCAAGGACTCCCATCTCGGTGCCTTCTATGGCGATGTCTGCGCGGGTTGCCCCGACTACCCGTGCCAGGATGCCATCATGGCGCTCCGCCTGACGCACGACGGCAAGCTCAAGCGCTGCCTCATCCGCAACGACAATCTCGTGGACGTGGCCGGGGCCCTGCGGGCCGGGACGCCCCGTGATGAGCTGGTCGGGATGGTCGAGCCGGTGATGAATACGTACCTGGGCGCAGTCTTCCACAGTCCGGGGTGGTCGGCGACCCATGAGCTACAGAGGCTGAAGGGCCCGCGGCGTGAGGCCGTCAGGGCGCCCGGCCCATCCGCCGCCGACCCTGCAGCCCCTGTCGGTCCTGCCGCCCCTGTCGGTCCTGCCGCGAAAGCCACGCCTTGACCGCGCCGACAAGATACAGCGAGCCGCAAACCACCACGGGGTTGCCGCTTCCCGCCCGCGGCAGGGCGTAGCGGATGGCGTCGCCCGGGCGGGGGCACACGTGCGCCGGGCACAGGCCGGCGGCGGCCTGGGCCACCCGGCGCGGGTCGAGGGGGTGCCCCGGTGGCCGCGTGGCGACGAGCAGCGACGCGTTTTTCGCCAGCGCGGCGACCATCTCGTCCACCGCCTTGTCGTCCATCATCCCCACCACCAGCGCCGGCCGGCGGCCGGGGAAGTGCTCGGCGAGGGCCGCGGCCAGGGCGCGGCAGCGGTCGGGGCTGTGCGCCCCGTCGAGCACCAGCAGCGGGTCGCGCCAGACGACCTCCAGCCGCCCCGGCCAGCTCACGCCCGCGATGCCGGCGGCCACCGCCGCCGCATCGATGGGCAGGCCCATCCCCGCGAGCTCCTCGGCAGCAAGCACGGCCAGCCGGGCGTTCTCGACCTGGAACTCGCCCAGAAGGGGCAGGCGCAGGTCGCAGTACACCCGCCGCGGCGTGCGCAAGGTGAAGGTCTGGCCGTCACCATACGCGCGCCGGTCCCAGACCACGGCGGCGACCGTGGCGTCCACGAGCCGCGCGCCGCGGGCGGCGCACTCGGCGGCGATGACCGCCCGCGCCTCGGGGTCCTTGACGCCGGATATCACCGGCACGCCCGCCTTCACTATCCCCGCCTTCTCGCGGGCGATGGCGGCCACGCTGTCGCCCAGCACCTGCGTGTGTTCGAGGGCGATGCTCGTCAGGACGCAAAGGAGCGGCGTCACCACGTTGGTGGCGTCCCGGCGGCCGCCCAGCCCCACCTCCAGCACCGCCAGACGGCAGCCGCGGCGCTCGAAGCCCGTGAGGGCGGCGGCGGTGATCACGTCGAACATCGCCGGCGGCTCGCCGCGCGCCAACATCGCCTCGGCCGCCGGCCGTGCCGCCGCCACCAGCCGCGCGAACTCGGCCCCGCGCACCGGCCGGCCGTCGACCTGGATGCGCTCGCTGTACGAGACGAGGTGCGGCGACGTGAAAAGGCCGGTCCTGATGCCCGCCGCGCGGGCGATGGCGTCGATCATGGCGCAGGTTGAGCCCTTGCCGGAGGTGCCGGCGACGTGAACCACGTCCAGGCGCCGGTCGGGGCGCCCGCACGCCTCCAGGAGCCCCCGCGCCCGCTCGACGCCGCGACCGGGCGGAAAGCGCGGCAGCCCCTCCAGGAACGCGCAGGCGTCGCGGTACGGCCGGGACCGGGGCCGGCGCGGGCGGCGCTTCTGGCGCCAGGCCCGCCGCGCCTCGTTCGCCACGTACAGCGACCCCGCCACCAGGACGGCGTCGCGCGGCCCGCTCCCCGCCAGCGCCCGCTCGACCGCCGCCGCCACGCCCCCGCCGCAGCTGACCCGCTTGGCCCCGGCGCGGCGCGCGGCGGCGGCCACCCTCCGCGCGGCGGCGGCCCGCGCCAGGCCGGCCCGGCAGGCGATGACCTCGTCGGCCAGCGGGACCAGCTCGCCGACGACGCCGTCGATGTCCTTGTCGGCCATCACCCCGACCACGAGCGTCAGGCGCTCGAAGCGCCCGCGCACCGGCTCCAGCGCCTCGCGCAGGCGGGCGGCCCCGTCGGGGTTGTGGGCGCCGTCGACCACGAGCAGCGGCCGGCCCGCCAAGCGCTCGAGGCGGCACGGCCGGCACGCACGCCGCAGCCCCTCGCGGACCGCCGGTTCATCCACGCGCCACCCCGGCCCGGCGAGCGCCTCGACGACGGCCACGGCGGTGGCCGCATTCACCACCTGGTGCCCCCCGCAAAGCCGCACCGCCAGCCCGCGGTAGGCGCCGCGCGCCGCGACGAGGTCGAAGCGCTCCCCGGCCAGGACGCCCCGCGGTCCGGCGCCGCTCACGCCGCCGCTCACGCCGGCGCCACCGCCGCGCCGCTGCCACGTCACGTCCCGGCCGACCACGACCAGCGGCGCCTCAAGCTCCCGGCAGCGCCCGGCGATGAGGTCCAGGAGCCGCGGGTCGCGCTCGGCGGTGACCAGCGGCCGGCCACGCTTGATGACCCCGAGCTTGTGCCACGCGATCGCGTCGAGCGTCGGTCCCAGCTCGCCGGTGTGGTCGAGGGCGATGTGCGTGATGCACGCGACCTGGGGATCGACGATATTGGTGGCGTCGAGCGCCCCGCCCATGCCGACCTCGACCACCGCCACGTCTACGGCCCGGCGGGCGAAGTGCCAGAAGGCCAGCGCCGTCAGGAGCTCAAAGTGCGAGGGTCGCCCCGCGGCGCCCGCGCCCGCCGCGCCCGCGGCCCCCGCGGCCATCGCCTCCGCCGCGCGCCGCAGCTCGGCCACGCCCGCGACGAGGGCGGCGCGGCCCATCGGCCGCCCGTCAACGCGGATGTGGTCCTCAAGGGTCATCTCGGGCGTGTTGAACTCGCCCACCCGCCGCCCCGCCGCGCGCAGGATGGCGGCGATGAACGCACAGGTCGAGCCCTTGCCGTTTGTGCCCGCGACGTGGATGACCGGGTAGCGCCGGTGCGGGTCGCCCAGGCCAGAAAGCAGGGACCTGACGCGGTCAAGCCCCGGCCGGTTGCCGAGGGCGCGCGCCTGGTCAAGCCAGGCCACCGCCCCGCGGTACGCCGCCCCAGCGCCGCCGCTCGCATCCGTGCCCACCCCGCGTCACCCCCGGTACCGGCCAGGATGTGCGCCCACATGCCGGAACGGGGCACGCCCGCGACCGGACGTGCCCCGCCACTTCGCCAAAGATGCCCACGATGGCGGTCAGCGCCGCTTGCGCGACCCCTTGCCGCCCTTCTTGCCGCCCTTGCCCTTACCGCCGCCCTTGCCGCCCTTGCCAGCCTTGCCCTTCGCGCCGCCCGCGCGCTGCGCCGCCGGGCCGCCCGCCGCGCGCGCGACACCCGCCCGCGCGCCGACCGCCCCCGTGGTCGCGCCGCCGCCCGCCGCCGCGCCGGCCGCCGCCGGCCCCAGCACCCGGCCCCGCGCCGCCCGCGCACCGGCCGCGGTCAGCGGCTGGGCGACGATCCCCCGCCGCCGCTCCTCGCGCAGCTTCCAGTCAAACCACAGCGGGCTGGCGACAAACACCGACGAGTACGCGCCGCAGGCGACGCCCACGATCAGCGCCAGCGCGAAGTCCCGCGTCGTGCGGCCGCCGAACACGTACACGGACGCGATCGCCAGGAGCGTCGTCACCGTCGTGTTCGTCCACCGCGTCAGGGTCTGCGTGATCGCCGTGTTGACGACCTCGTACAGGCCCTCCTTCTTGCGGAACTTCAGGTTCTCGCGCACGCGGTCGAATATCACAATTGTGTCGTTGATGGAGTAACCGAGGATCGTCAGGATGGCGGCCACGAACGTACTCGTCACCGGCATCTGGGTGATCGAGAACAGGCCGACGGTGATTATCGCGTCGTGGAACAGCGCCGCGATGGCCGTCACCGCCGCCTTGAACTCGAAACGGTACGTGATGTACAGGAGCATGCCCACAAACGCGATGCCCACCGCCAGAAACGCCAGGTTGATCAGGTCGCGGGCGATGGACGGCGAAACCAGGTGCACCTCTTCGGAGGTGAGCTTGCCGACCTTCTCGGTCATCGCCGCGATGACCTTGACGCGCGTTTCCTCGTCAATGACGCGCGTGCGCACCATCGCCACCGAGGCGTCTTTCTGGTCCAGCGTGATGTCGCTCTCGCCAAGGCCCAGCGGGCTCAAAGCCGACCGCAGCTGGCTCGTCGTCACCGGCTTGTCGAAGTGCAGGTCGAACATGACGCCGCCGGTGAAGTCGATGCCCCAGTTGAGTCCCTGCACGCACAGGGACACAACCGCGACCAGGAGCAGGGCCCCGGACAGGATGTACCAGTACTTGCGTTGCTCCATGAGTCTGATCACGCTTTGTCCCTCCCTTTCCGCGGCCCCGTCACACCTTCACGAAGATCCGCCCCGAGCGGATGAGCCCGGCGCGGACCAGCAGGTTGAGGAGGAGACGCGTAAGCACGACCGCCGTGAACATGCTTGTCAGGATGCCCAGGGACAGCGTGACCGCGAAGCCGCGGATCGGGCCGGCGCCGAAGTAGAACAGGACGGCGGCGCCGATCAGGGTCGTGACGTTGGAGTCGATGATCGTGCGCATCGCGTTCCTGAAGCCGGCGTCGAACGCGGCCCTGAGCGTTTTGCCCCAGCGCAGCTCCTCCTTGATGCGCTCGAAGATGATCACGTTGGCGTCAACGGCCATGCCCACCGACAGCACGATGCCGGCGATGCCCGGCAGGGTCAGCGCCGCCTTCAGCCCGATGAGCAGGCCGATGAGGATCAGGATGTACACCAGGAGGGCGAAGACGGCGATCAGGCCCGGGACACGGTAGAAAGCGAGCATGAACAGGGCCACCGCGGCGATGCCGATGATCACCGCCACCTTGCTCTTGTTGATCGAGTCCTGGCCCAGCGTCGCGCTGATGATGCGGTTTTCGACGATCTTAAGCGGCACCGGCAGGGCGCCCGAGTTGAGCAGGACGGCCACGTTCTGCGCCGACTCCAGCTTCTCGTAGCCGGTGATCATCGGCTCTTCAATGTTGCCTTCCTCGACGGTCGGGGCCTGCACCAGGTCCTGGTCCAGGTAGATCATGATCGGCTTGCCGACATTGGCGGTGGTGGCGTCGGCGAAGCGCTTCTTGGCGTCCGGCTTGAGCTTGAGGGTGACAACCGCCTGGTTGGTCCGGTCCAGGACGGCCTCCGCCCTCTGCAGGTCGCGGCCGGTGATGATCACGTTGCCCGCTTCATCCTTGAACTGCAGCATGGCCGTGCGACCCAGAAGCTTGACCGCCTCTTCCGGGTCCTCGATGCCCGCCAGCTCGACGATTATCCGGCGGTCGCCGGACTGCTGGATGATGGGCTCAGCCACGCCGAGGCTGTCGACGCGGAACCGGATGATGCTCAGTGCCTGCTTCATCGCATCCTTGGTCACCGGCGCCCCGGCCTCGTCCTGGGCCTCGAGGACGACGTGCGTGCCGCCCTTGAGGTCAAGACCCAGGTTCAGCCTCCCCATAAGTGGGGCGCCGAGAAAGGGGGTCGGACCGACGAAGCAGTACGCGACCGCGGCCACGAGCACCACAATGGCCAGAAACGCGGCCAGACTGCGCTCCTGCATTTCCCCCCCGCTCCTTCCCTCCCGGTTTGTGGCGTTGCTTGGCCACCACACGGCATAATTATAACCCCCGCTTCCGGGCTTGTCAAAGGGAAATTCGCCGAAAAGCCCGCGCCGCGCGCGGGAGCGCCGACCGGACGGCGGCGCGCCGGCGTCACTGCACGCGCAGCGTGCGCAGGCGGTTGATGGCCGCGGCGAGCTCGAACGCCCGCGGGCGGGCGAGGTCGCCGGGGTGCTGGCCGGGGTGTGGCGCGAGCGCGTCCAGGCCGCGCTCGTCGATGTCACGCATGACGAGGGCGATGACCTCGGGCAGGCTGCGCCGGCCGTCGACGTAGTGGTCCGCCGCGTGGTGGATCATGGCGGCGATGGCCGCGGTCTGGCTGGGGTCGACGATCTGCTCGACGTAGTGCAGGTCGATGGTCTCGCGCCCGTACTGGACCGCGTCCGGGCCGCGGGCGCCGAAGCGCTCGCGCCGCCCGCGCCACGCGTCAAATCCCCCCGGCAACGGCACGCGGGGACGCGCCGGCCCGAAGGGCGGCGGCGCGGCGATCGGCGCGGCGGTCGGCGCGGCCCGCCGCGGGTAGCGCCGCGCCACGTCGCGCGCGGCGGCAGTCGCGTCGGACGGGCGGAACGCCTCCATGACGACCACGCAGTCAGCAAGGTCGAAGAAGTCCCCCGAGCCGCCGGCCACAAGCACCGTCGACACGCCGAGCCGGTCGCGCAGGGCGGCGACGCGGTCGATAAACGGCGTGATCGGCTCCTTGCCGGCGGGGACCAGCGCCTGCATGCGCTCGTCGCGGGCCATGAAGTTGGCGGCGCTGGTGTCCTCGTCCATTAAGAGGCACGTGGCCCCGGCCTCGAGGGCTTCCATGATATTGGCCGCCTGCGAGGTCGAACCGCTGGCCGCCTCGCTCGAAAAGGCCGCGGTATCCTGCCCCTGCGGCAGGTTGGTGATGAACGCGCTGATGTCGACGCGCTCGACGCGGCGGCCGTCTTCGGCGCGCACCTTGACCGCCCCGGGCACGGCAACGCAGAGCTCGCGGCCGTCGCCAGCGACGTGATCGTAGACGCCGCGCTCGATGGCGCGCAGCAGCGTCGACTTGCCGTGGTAACCGCCGCCGGCGATGACCGTGAGGCCGCGCGGCACGCCCATGCCCGTGACCGGGCCGGCGTTGGGGGTCTCAAGCGTCACGCGCAGCGCGGGCGGCGACGCGAAGCGCACGGCGCGCGACGGTTCGAGCGGGCGGTTGCTGACGCCGCTCTCCCGCGGCAGGATCGCGCCGTCGGGCACGAACGCGACTAGGCCGCGCTCATCCAGTGCCGCGCGCAGGGCCTCCTGGTCCTCGGCCAGCTCCACGTGGCGCCGCAGCGCGACACCGTCGAGACTTCCATAATACAATGCTGCCTCCACGATGCGCGGCACCTCTTCGAGCAGCATGGCCGCCGCCTCGCGCCCCAGCACCGAGCGCCCGGCCGCCGGCAGACCGGCCGCAAACCGCGCCTCGACGAACTCGTCCGTCACGAGCACGGCGCTGCGCTCCAGCACCTCCTGGCCAGGGCAGTCGATGGCCAAAAGCCCGCTCTTGCCGGTGCCGCGGCGCCCCCGCGCGCAGCGCCCGGCGGCGGCCGCGAACGCCCGCGCCAGGAAATCGCCCAGCGCCACCCGCCGCGCCCGCCCGCGCCCCAGGTCCGCGGGGAAGCCCGCCGCCCCCGCCATCCCCGCCGCGACTCGCGCCCGCAGCAGGCTCGGCGCGGCGAACGGGTCGCCCTGGGCGTGGTCGATGAACAGCGTGAAGCGCCCGAAGTCCCACGCGCCCTCGATGTCCTTGTACGCCTTGTAGCCGCGGCCGTCGATGCGCCCGAGCTCAGTGCGCAGGTCCTGGGCGGTGCGCAATGGCGACAACTCCTTTGAATCGCTGCAGTCACCAGGATTGTCCGCCCACTATCTTACCAGATCGCCGCGGGGGATTCAAATGCGGGTGGCGCGGAGGGGACAACCCATCCTGCCGTCGGCCGGGTGGGGTGACCGGTGAAACGGCTTGTCTGCCTCTTTCTGGCGAGCGTGTTGGTTGTAATCCTCTGCCCGGGATTGGCTGTCAACCACCCTCTTCCATGATGTCGCCAAGGTGAGCAGTCCCTGACCCCTGGTCACGGGGGTCAGCCTCCCCTGTTGCTCGCCACGCCCCGGGTCGCCCCGCGAAATCTTGCAGGGCTGTTTGTCTTGCGCCCAGCAACTCCGTATGAGCATCTAGTAGGACTACATACTCAGTTTTATTAGCATCGTATCATTCTTGTACACACGGGCCCACACTTGCATCGCAGACGCTGCCACTACCCCCTACCATTAGTCCCAGCTAAATACCATGCGCTGGACCAGAAGGAATCACGTACCTTACCGCGAATACCCAAGCCATAGTGTTCCGGGCATTTCGAATGATGTTCATTCCTTGGGGGGATGGCGGTCCGGCGAAGGTTCTCTTGACACGATCGGAGGGAGGTGAAAGGTTATCAACGAGAAGGCCCAGAAGGAACTGGCCCGGCTTGATGAGCTTGAACTGAGGGTGGCCCGCATCGAGAGATTCGCCACCAGCCTCCGGAACGCCGTGGCCGTCATCGATGGCGTTACCGCCCCAGGTGTCACGGCACCGGGCGTGACGGCACCGGGCGTGACGGCACCGGGCGTGACGGCACCGGGCGTGACGGCACCAGGCGTGACGGCACCAGGCGTGACGGCACCAGGCGTGACGGCACCGGGCGTGACGGCACCGGGCGTGACCGCTCCAGGCGTGACGGCACCGGGCGTGACGGCACCGGGCGTGACGGCACCAGGCGTGACGGCACCGGGCGTGACGGCACCGGGCGTGACGGCACCGGGCGTGACGGCACCGGGCGTGACGGCTCCGGGCGTGACGGCACCGGGCGTGACGCCCTGGAAACCGGGCAGGTAGCGTAGTCCCGATCAGCGCGAGTTCCACGTGAGTTCCACGCAAGTTACACGCACGCGCCGCCGACCCGCCGGCGTGCTGACGCCGCCATGACGGCCGCCTTGCTGCAACAGCCGCACTAGGTTTCCGGCCGACCATCCCCCTTTGGTTTCACAATCATGAGGCATGTGGTTCTCGCCACGCGGGGAGGTGCTCAATGCAATTGAAGGTCCTGTTCATCCACCAGCCATACCGGTTTGACATTGACCCCATGGCCCTGCCGGTCGTCATACCGCGCAACCTGCTGCTTCTCGGCGCGTGCCTCCTGCTGCGCGGCGACGACGTGCGGCTCCTCGACATGCAGCCCGGCGCGCTGCGCCTGGATGCCGTCCCGCCCGCGGTCGAGGGGTTCGCCCCCGACCTGGTGGGGCTGCATATCCACGCCGCGCCGCACCTGCCGGCGGTCGCCGAGTGCGTGGCGGCGGTCAAGGCGTGCCGGCCCCAGGCCACTGTCGCCGCCGGCGGCATCTTCCCGTCGATCCTCGGCGAAGAGGCCTTCCGGCACATACCGGGGCTCGACGTGCTGGTCCTGAACGAGGGCGAGGAGACGGTGGTCAACCTGGCCCGGGCCCTGGAGGCGGACCGCCCGCTGCACGAGGTCGCCGGCATCATCTACCGCGACCCGGACGGCAACCCCCGCCGCACCGCGGCGACGGCGCCGCTCAAGAACCCGGGCGGCTTCCCCCTGCCAGCCTACGGTCTCATTGACGCGCAGCGCTACAAGCAGCCCGGCTTCCTGCCCCCCTACGTTGAGACGCAGCGCGGCTGCCCGTTTGCGTGCAAGTTCTGCGGCGTCCACTACCCCAACTGGGGCAACACTGTGCGCTACTTCCCGCCGTCGCGGGTGGCGGACGAGGTCGAGCTGCTGGTGCGCCGCCTGGGCTTCAACCAGTTCTTCGTGACCGACGATACCTTCACCGCCAGCCGCCAGCACGCCCTCGCCGTATGCGCCGAGCTCGTCGCCCGCGGACTGCACCACGAGGCGACGTGGTCCGCCTACACCCGCGTCGACTGCGTCGACCCCGAGCTGCTGCGGGTGCTTTTCCACGCGGGCTGCCGCAGCCTGGCCATCGGCGTCGAGGCCGGCTCGCAGAAGGCCCTTGACTCCATCAACAAGCGCGCGACGATCCAGCAGTACACCGAGGCCATCGCCATGATACAGGAGGCCGGCATCGCCGTCCACGCCCTGTTCATCCTCGGCTTCCCCGACGTCGACCACGCCGACATCGCGAAAAACGCCCGCTTCCTCAAGGACACGAACCCTGACACCACGCAGTTTTTCATCTTCCACCCGACGCCGGGCACCGAGTTCTGGGCGCACCCTGAAAAGTACGGCATCGACGTCCGGGTGGAGAAGCCCGCCGACTGGTACAAGTTCGACTTTGTCGAAGAGCCGGTGTCGGCGACCAGGCACCTGGAGAAGGGCGACATGATCAAGTACCTGGCGCTGTTCAACACGGCCTTTCGCTCCCTGGCCGACCCCGGCGAGGACGTCGAACTGCAGGAGCGCCTGGCGCGGGACGCCCTGCCGCGCAAGAAGAAGGACGTGTGCTTCGGCTGGATGGGCAAGGAGGGGTTCTACTATAACCCCGACCTGCCCCCCGGCGTGGCGCGCATGGACCTTTACCGGAACTGCCTGCGGCTGACGCGGCTGCAGTACGAGGTGCTGCTGCGATGCAACGGCGACCATACCATTGAGGAGATAGCCGACGCCGTCGCCCGCCTGTTTGACTTCGACCCCGAAAGCGCGCTGGAGACGGTCGTCGCGGTGCTGCGCCGCTTCGCGGAGCTGGGGATGATCCACGAGCTGGCCGCGCTGGCCGAGTATGATGGGTTGCCACGCCGCGACGAACCGGCGGCGGCCGTTGCCGCCGACACGGCCGCCGACATGGCCGCCGACGGCCTTTCAGCCGGCGGCCAGCCCGCCGGCGGGACCGGCGGGGCCGGTTAGGGCCATGCGCGTCGTACTGGTGGGGATGTACCCCTATTCCCCCGTGGGACTGGCGCCGGCGACCCTCAAGGCTTACTGCGACGCCGACCCGTCCCTGGCCGGCGTCAGCACCCAACTGGCGGGGTTCGTCGTGGAAACGCCGCCAGGGGAGATCGCCAGCGCCATCGGGGCGGCCGGCGGCGATGTCGCCGGGTTTTCCACGTACATCTGGAACCAGCGCCCCGTGCTGGAGGCGGCCCGCGACCTCAAGGCCCGATGGCCTGGAACGGCCGTGGTCCTGGGCGGCCCGGAGGTGGCGGGGCAATCGTTCGACATCCTGGCAGGGTACCCGTTCATCGATTTCGTGGTGTCGGGGGAAGGGGAGGTAACGCTTGCCCAGCTCCTGGGGCAGCTCGGGGGCGGCGGCGGGCGGGACGGCGGCCGGGTCGCCGCCTGTGGCGACGGCGCCGGTGACGGCTACGCGGGCATCCCCGGCCTCACCTGGCGCCGCCGCGGCGCGCCGGTGGTCAACCCGCCGCGACCGCCCATCGCCGACCTGGCGGCACTCCCGTCGCCCTTCCTGACCGGGGTTCTGGACGTGGACCGGGTCGGGCCGTACCTCTTCGCCCTGGAAACCTACCGTGGGTGCCCCTTTGGCTGCCGGTACTGCTATTGGGGCAAGTCCCGCCACGTCCGGTACTTCCCCCTGGAGCGGGTGGAGGCCGAGCTGCGGGCCGTGCTGCAGAGCACGCGCCTGCACCGCGTCTACCTGTCAGACCCCGTGTGCAACCTCCACCGCGCCCGGTTCAAGCGCATCCTGCGCATCCTGGCCGAGGAGAACCCCAACCGCATCATCTTCGACTTCGAGATGATCCCTGACACGCTGGACGAGGAGACGGCGGCGCTTTTGGGCCGGCTGCACGACGGCTACGTGGCGTTCGGGCTGCAGTCGACCAACCCGGCGGCGCTGGCCCAGGTGGGGCGGCGGTGGCACCGGGGGGCGTTCGAGGACGGCTGGCGCACCCTGCGCCGCGGGGCGGGGCGCCTCAAGCTCTTCGTCGACCTGATATACGGGCTGCCGGGCGACGACTACGCGGGTTACCTGGCGTCAATGCGCTACGCCATGTCGCTCCTGCCCGACAAGATCCAGCCCCACCCGCTGCAGGTCCTGCCCGGCTCGGACTTCTGGGCCGGCGCCGCGAACTACGGCCTCGCCTTTGACCGCCAGGCCCCGCACCTGGCGACGTCAAGCGCGACCTTCAGTGCGGCCGAGGTGCGCCGGGCGGCGGCGTGGCAGACGCCGCTTTACGCGTACTTCAACCCCGCCGTGCACGTGGCCGTGGCCATCTTGAGCACCTACGCCGCGGGGGACGACGGCGAGCCGTTCCGCGTCTTCACGCGGCTGCTGCGCTGCCTGCGGCGGGCAGTGGACCTCGAGCTGGTGGCGCGGGAGGTGGACGTGGCGCCCGCAGTCGCGGCGCGCCTGGGGGATTCCCTGGCCGCCCTGGTGGGGGACGGGCTGGCATCCGCGGGCGTCCGGCCGCAGATCATCGCGGCGGCGCGGGACATCGTGCGGTTTCACGCCCTGTGGTCGTCATTCGCGGCCGCCGCGCCGGCGTGGCGACCGCCGGCCGGCTGGTCCGGCGTGGCGCCGGCCGACATCCTGGCCGTGGCGCCAGAAAACGCCGTAGCGCGCTTTGGTCACGATGTCACCGCCGCCGGGGCCGCCGAGCTGATGGCCGACCCCTATCTGTGCGAACGGCTGCCCCACCGGCCGGTGGCCGTCGTCTTCAACCGGCGCCTCAACGAACCGCAGTTCCTGCCGCCGGCGCTGGACGGGCTGGTCACGCTGTGCGACGGCCGCCGGGCGGCGCTCGACGTGGCATCAGCCTTCGCCCGCAAGAACGGCTTCACCGAGCTTGACGCGGTGGCGCCGCGTCTCCTGGAATCACTCTCCGAACTGGTGCGCTGCGGCGTGCTTGACGTTACGGCACGGGGCCCCGTCACGGCACAATGATGTCCAGCGCCCCCGGCACGACCTCGATCGTCACCGGCAGGTCGCCGGCCACGTCGCCGTCCAGGTGATAGGCGACCGGCTCGGCGGAGGTCACCGTGATGCGGCGGCCGCGGGTTATCGTGACCTTGGGGTCGCCCACGTGCCCGCCCTTGTACGTCTTGCCCACGAGCTTGATCAGCTGCATGCGCGTCAGGTGGTGGCCCCAGATGATGTCAAACAGGCCGTCGTCGATGATCGCGTCGGGCAGGATCATCATGCCGCCGCCGTAGTACTTGGCGACGCCGACGGCGATCAGCAGCACGCGCTCGATGTCCTGCGCCTGGCCGTCGATGTCGGCGCGCACGTCGACGCCCCCGAACCGATACAGCGTCGCGGCTATGGCCAGCAGGCTGGGCAGCTTGCCGCCGATCATCTTGAAGACCGGCCCGTACCGGTTGACGCGCCGCGTTACCTCGGCGTCAAAGCCGATGCCGGCAATGTTGATGAAGTAGCGGCCACCGACGATGCGCCCGACGTCGGACTTCGCCACGCGCCCCTGGAAGGCGATGCGCGTGGCCTCCTCCGCGGACCACGGGATGCCCAGGGTGCGCATCCAGTCGTTGCTTGAGCCGCCGGGCACCGTGCCCAGGGCGGCGCCGCTCCCGACGACCCCGTTGCCAACCTCGTTGACGGTGCCGTCGCCCCCCAGCGCCACCACCCGGTCGTACCCCTCGCGGGCGGCCTCGCGCGCCAGGTCCTCGCCGTGCCGCGGCCGCTCCGTGACCTTGACCCCGTACTCCCCCAAAGACGCGGCCAGGGGCTCAATGCGCTTCCAGGTCTTCAACGCCCGGCCGTGGCCAGCGGCGGGGTTCACGATGAAGCAGACGCGCGGCACATCAGTTACCCCCAATGCAGGATCTGGCTGGACGAATATTAGGGTTCGCGGCGCCGGCGCAAGCTCCTGCCTGGGGGTGAGAAACGGGGCGTGGGGCGTGACTCAAGGCGGGGGGCTCAAGGCGCGGGGCTCAAAGCGGAAACCAGTCTCTGAGGATGCTGCACAGGCGCAGAAACGCCGGGTCTTGACAGGCCCGCAGGCCGACCTTTCTGGATAGCTGGCCGTAAATGGCGGAGGATCTGGCCTTGCGCACCTCGTGCAGCGCTTCCTCCACGGCCCTCTTTGGGTCATCGGGCTTCGCCCGACCCGCCGTCCAAAGCCCCCTTCCCTGCAGCCAGGAGCGAAGTTCCGGCTGGTGCGACCGCCACCCAAGCGCGGCACCCACTCGCGGCGAGGCAGACCAGACCCAGCACTCAAGCTCCGGATCGACGCAGATCGCTGCCCCGCGCCCGCCCCACCCGGACGTCCGCAGGCGCTCCTCGACGGCCCGCTCAAGCTCCTCGCGCGCCCGCCCCTCTTGGCCACAACCCAAACGGTCGAACATTACGAGGGCATGCGAGGATTTCCGCTGATGCAGGCGAAGCAGTTCGTGACCATTGCGCAGGCATCCGGGGTCATGCCAGGGATGCACGTAGATGGTGAAGCGCACGTCGCGGATGCCCAGGCTCGCGCAGCGCCCCAGGAACCCTATGACCGCGGCGCTGTAGTTGTCATCGGCAACCAGCACGACAAGATCAGCGGCTACCCCCTCTGCCACGGAGGCGGCAATCACCCCAACACCCCCGCGGCATACAGCACGCTGAGGTTTGGATCCCCCTTCCAGTCCCTGAGCGCCGGGTGCTCGGGGCCGCGCACGATGTCAGCAGCGCCCTCGCCTGTCCTTCCAAAGCACAGCACCTGCTCCGGCTGGGCCAAGGAGAGGATGACCGGGGAGTGCGTCGCAAGCAAGACCTGGGCATCGTAGACCGACGACAGAGATTGGAACATCGTCTCCACGGCCCGGGGGTGAATGCCGTTTTCCGGCTCCTCGATCAGGTAGATGCCCCGCAAGTCTGGGAGGTACGCCGGCAGCGTAAGGGCGAGAAGGCGCAATGTCCCGTCGGACACGACCCACGACGGCGCCTCAAGCCCGCCCCGATAACCCACGACCAGGTACCTGTGCCTGTCTTCCGGTCTCTCCACGGTACGTATGCTCAGCAGGTCCGGGAGCGCGGTCCGCAGATGATCGATCCACGCCTCGGCGCGAGCGGGAGCTTTGGCCAACAAGTCTGCAATGACCCAGGGCAGGTTGGACCCATCCGGACGCAGACCCCTCTTCTGGCCGGGCGGGCTGGGCATACGCATCAGTGCGCTATTGAGGGCCAGCGTCTGCACGCCCTCCACGAGCGTTCGCTTGAGCCACGTCAGGACGGGAAACCCTGACTCGTCCTCAGGAGCGCCCCCCAGGGCGGAACGGCGCGGGCCCAGCTTGAACACCGGTTCGAAGCCCTTGCTCGTCTCTCGGTAGTAGTTGTCATTGCCGCTGGCACTCTTCCCGGCGAGGGTCCATGCCTTGGTCGTCCCCGTCTTGACCAGCAGGGTGCCTCTCGGCGGCTCGAATATGTCGGGGAAGAGAGTGCGCGGCAGCGGCTTAACTACCTGTGGGCGCGCCAGCAGAAGAACCTGCTCCGCCAGGATCGCGTTCTCCCGAGCCGCCCCGTGCACTCCGATACTTCCCGAGAGGAGTCCGCTTGAGGCCTATGACCCTATGGCCGGAGCCCCGGCGGCGGCATGTCAATACCGCGTGCGACTCCGGCCCATCGTTCGACTGGGCGCCACGATTGCAGCGCCCCAAGAGAACCTACCCTCTGTGCACTCCCGCCGCCTACCGCCCTGCCGCCCTGGGCCGGGGCAGCGCCTTGGTGGCGTAGAGCGCGGCCACTACGACCAGCGTGATGGCGGTGTCGACGAGGTGGTGCGGGATGGTGCCGAGGCCGACCACGGTGGCCATCCACTTGTACCACGGCTCGCCGGGGATGTACAGCGGAAAGCCGAACGGCACCACGACCAGGGCCTCGCCGATGAAGTGTATCGGCAGGACGATGAGCAGCGCCGCCCACAGCTTGAAGCCGGCGCGGTAGAGCAGCGCCCCGACGAAGCCCCACAGGATGTGTATCGACGCCCGCGCTGCGATGAAGGCGGGCATGGCGTAGAGGAACCCGAGCGTAGAACCCAGCCCGGCCACCACCGCCGCCAGCGGTCCGAAGAGTATCGCCAGCATCACCGGCACGTGCGAGCACAGGGTCGCCGAAAACGGCGGGATGTACACCTTGAGGAAGCCGAACGCGAACGGGATCACGAACGCCAGCGCCCCGAGCAACGCCCCGAGCACCAGTTCACGGACCTGCCGCGCCCCCGGCGCTTGACGGACGCCCCCGATCTCCAGAACCGTCTGTCCCTTCCGCCCCTTCACCCTGGGGTTCCCCCTCTCGGTTGACCTTGGTCTAGCCCGGTCATTCCTGTACCCGCGCGCGGCCACGCGCGGCCCCTCACGCCCGGGCCTCAACGTAGCGCTGCGCCGACACGGCGGCCAGCGCGCCGTCGCCCACGGCCGTGGTCACCTGGCGCAGGTGCGCGGCCCGCACGTCCCCGGCCGCAAACACCCCGGGGACCGACGTGGCCAGGCGGTCGTCAGTGATTACGTACCCGAACGCATCGCGCCTGATCTCATCCGGCAGGAAGCCGCTGTTCGGCAGACCGCCGATGTATATGAACACCCCGTCGCACGGAACGCTTTCAACGCGCCCGCTCGGCAGGTGCTTGACCCGCGCCGCCTCGACGCGGTCGGCGCCCGTGATCTCCTCAACCGCGGATTCAAGGAGGAACCCGATGCGCTCGTGCCTCCTGGCGCGCTCCTGAAGCTGGTGGACGGCGCGGAGCCCGGCGCGGCGGTGCACGATCGTGACCTGCCGCGCGTAGCGGGCCAGAAACAGCGCCTCTTCGGCCGCCGAGTCGCCGCCGCCGACGACGATGAGGCGGCGATCCCGGAAGAGCGGCCCGTCACAGGTCGCGCAGTATGAGACGCCGCGCCCCCTGAGGCGCTCCTCGCCCGGCACCCCGAGCCAGCGCGGCCGCTGGCCGCTGGCCACCACCACCGCCTGCGCCTGGAGGCTCATCTTGCTGGCCATCAGCCGAAACATGCCGCCGGGCGGGCCAGCCGGGAGCTCGAGCCGCCCGACCTCGCTCATCTCGATGCGCGCCCCCCAGGCGCGCGCCTGCTCCTCCATGCGCGACGCCAGCTCCGGGCCGGCGATGCCCCCCGGGAAGCCGGGGTAGTTCTCGATGGCGAAGGTACTGAACACCTGGCCGCCGGACACGCCCCGTTCGAGCACGACCACGTCCAAGCCGGCCCGCGCCGCGTAGATGGCGGCGGTCAGGCCCGCCGGCCCGCCCCCCACCACGGCTACATGGCAGCTTTGCCCGCGCTCCACCTGTCTTCGCCCCCCTCGCCCCGGGAGCAGCCAAGCCGCGCTCCACCTAATTCTACCATGGGTCAACTACAGCGTCAAACCCTGGGCCGCGGCCAGGGGGCGTCTTTCCTCCGCCAGCCGGCGCGCCGCATGGCCGCGCTGTGGGCCAGCGCCTCCAGGCGGTCGTCAAGCTCCCCCAGCGTCACGTCCCCGTGACGCCGGCGCAGGGCACGCTCGATCAGCAGGTCGCCCAGCCACGGGTTCTTGGGCAGGAGCGACCCGTGCAGGTAGGTGCCGATGCAGTTGCCGAGGACGGCGCCCTCGTTGTGGTCGGCGCCGTTATTGCCGAAGCCGCGCAGGACCCGGCCGAGGGGGGCGAGGTCCGCGCCCAGGAAGGTGCGCCCGGAGTGGTTCTCAAACCCCACCAGGGTGCGCGGGACGCCGGAGAGCTCGCTCCTGACGACGACGTTGCCGATGAACCGGCGCGGCCCGGCCTCGGTCCAGGCATCCATCACGCCCAGCCCTTCAATGGTATCGCCGCCGCCGGTGCGATAGTAGCGGCCGAGGAGCTGGTAGGCGCCGCAGATGGCCAGCACGACGGCGCCGCCGGCGATCGCCTCGCGCAGGGCGGGCCCCTTCGCCTGCAGGAAGTCGGCCGCGATCAGCCGCTGCTCGCGGTCCTGCCCGCCGCCCATGAACACGATGTCAAACGCCGGGATGTCGGCGGCGGTGCCGATGCTCGCCTCGGTCACCTCGCACGCCACGCCGTGCCACTGGCAGCGGCGCACGAGGGCGATGACGTTGCCGCGGTCGCCGTAGAGGTTCATCACGTCGGGATACAGGTGCAGAAGCCTCAGGCGCACCCCCGGCCACCCCCTCCCGGCGGCGCGCAGCCGCTCCCCGCGCCCGCCCCACCGTTCGCACCGGGACTCGCGCCGGCGCCTGCGCCGGGCCGGGCGCGGCCGGGGTCCTCCCAGAAGTGGTGGACCAGCCCCCGCCGCCCGACCGTCTCGCGCATCTCCAGCATGGCCGTGTACGTCGGCAGCACGTACAGCGTGCCGCCCGCCGGAACGCGATCCAGGGCCGCCTTCAGGGCGCCGCCGAGGTCGCGCTCGACGCTGACGCGCCGCGGGTCAAACCCGGCGTACTTCAGCCGCACCGCCATGTCCTCGGCGCGCAGCCCCGACGTCACGGCGAACGGGATGTCCCCCTGGGCGGCGGCCAGCGCCTCAAAATCGGCGTCCCACAGCCACGACACGTCCACCCCGTCGGCGAAGTTGTCATTGATCGCGATGACCAGCGGCTTTGGCCCCTCGTCCTCCAGGAGCGTGTACAGGACCTCGTTGCAGCCGGCGGGGTTCTTGATCAGGGCCATGAAGGCGCGCCGCCCCTCGATGTGCATCATCTCCATGCGGCCGAACGCCGTGGTGTAGTCCCCCAGGCCCGCGGCGACCGTCTCCGGCGGAAACCCCAGCGCCAGCGCGGTGGCGGCCGCCGCCAGGGCGTTGTACACGTTATAGAGCCCGGGCAGCCCCAGCCGCAGCGACGCCGTCCCGAACGGCGAGGTCACCTGTAGCGACGACCCCTGCGTGCCGCCGCGCTTGATCTCGCTGCCGGCGATGTCGGGGGCCGGCCGGCCCCAGCCGCAGCTGGGGCAGCGATAGCGGCCGAGGTGCGCGTAGTAGTGGACGTCGTACTGGTACGGCGCGCCGCAGCGCAGGCAGTTGCGCACGTCGGCGGGCTGGTACGCCGCCACCGCGGCGCGGCCGCCGGCCTCCAGGCCGTAATACAGCACCCGCGCCTTGAGGCCCTCGCCGAGCCACGCCACCAGCGGGTCGTCGGCGTTGAGCAGGGCGACGGCGTCCGGCGGCAGCCGCTCCAGGCCGCGCCGGATGAGCGCCGCCGTGTGCTCGACCTCGCCGTAGCGGTCGAGCTGGTCGCGGAAGATGTTCGTGACCAGCGCCGCCCGCGGCGAAAGCTCGCTTGTGGCGGCGGGCATGGTCGCCTCGTCGACCTCGGACAGCGACCATGGGGCGCGCACGCGCCCGCGCAGGTCGGCGCGCTCGAGGAAGGACGCGGTGACGCCGGATATGAGGTTGGCGCCGGTGCGGTTGTGCACCGGGTCCTGGCCGGCCGCGCGCAGCATGGCGGCCAGCATCGAGGTCGTCGTCGTCTTGCCATTGGTGCCACTGACGATCACCCGCCCCGCCCGGCACTGCCGCGCCAGGCGGCGCAGTATCAACGGCTCAATGACGCGCGCGACGCGCCCGGGCAGGGTGGTGCCGCCGCGGCCTGAAAGCCGGCTCAATTGCACCATGAGCTTGCCCACCACCAGGGCGACGAAAAGCCGCAGAACGCGCACCGCAATACCCCCCGGGGGAACCCGTAGTCACGCCTTATCATGCCCCCGCCGCCCGGAAGCCGCCGCCTCCGCGCGCAGCGCCGCCAGGAGGCGCAGCAGGTCGCGGCGGCGGGCCAGGGACGGCCGCGCCAGCACGCGGTCGAGGAGTTCGGCCAGGGCGCGCCCGACCTCGGGCCCCGGCCCGAGCCCCAGGACGCGCATCACGTCCGCGCCGCCCACGGGGAGCTCGGCGGCGCTGAGAGGGCAACGCCCGCGCGCGATGAGCCCCGCCGCCCGCGCCGCCGGGCACGCCCGGCATTGCGCCGCGACCGCGCCATCCGCCGCGCCTGGCGCCGGCGGCGGCGGCGGCCCGGCCACGCGGCACAGGCGGGGCAGGTCCCGGAACGTCGCCCGCCCCGCGCGCGCGGCCGCGCGCCGCAGCTCGACCGGCGCGCGCCGCGGCTGGCAGCGCAGCGCCGGCAGCCAGCGCAAGAGGTCGCTGACCCGGGCGGCGGTGTCACTATCGATGCGCAGCCGCTGCATCTCTTCCCGCGCCTGGGCGGCGGCATGCGGGCCGCTGCCGAGAACGCCCCAGTAAAGCGCGGAAAGCCGCAGCCCCAGACCCTCGCCGGCCGCCGCCGCCCGGCCCACGGCGCCGACGGCGCGCGTCCACGTCTCGGCCGGCGCCGCCGCCGCCGCCGGCCAAACCACCGCCAGCAGCCCCGTCGCCCGCAGGAGTTCCAGCCCCTCACCGGCGCGCGGCGACGCCAGCACCCGCAGGAGCTCGTCCCGCACGCGTTCAGCCGCCACGCACGCCAGGAGCGCAGCGGCGCCGCCGATGGCGTCGCGGGTCCGCGGCGCGATGGAGAAGCCCGTCTCGGCGAACAGGCGCACCACGCGCATCAGGCGCAGGGCGTCCTCGGCGAAGCGCTGCGCCGGGTCGCCCACCGCCCGCAAGAGCCCCGCCCGCAGGTCGGAAAGCCCCCCGGCGGGGTCGTAAAGCCGGCCGCGCCTGTCGAGGGCCATGGCGTTGATCGTCACGTCGCGCCGCTTCAGGTCCTCGTCGAGCGAGCCCACGAACGACACGCGGTCGGGGTGGCGCCGGTCGCTGTACGGGCCTTCGCTGCGGTACGTCGTGACCTCGACCCCGCGCGATGCGGCCTTGCGCGGCACGGTCACCGTCCCGCAGGCGATCCCGGTCGGTTGGGCGCCGGGAAAGAGACCCAGCACGCGCTCCGGCAGGGCGTCGGTGGCCACGTCCCAGTCGTGCGGCACCCGCCCTAAAAGCAGGTCGCGCACGCAGCCGCCCACAAGCTGCGCCTGGTGGCCGTGCTCCTCCAGGCGCGCCATGACGTCGCGCACGCCCGGCGGCAGGACGGCCCGCACGACGAGGCGCCGCGGCGCCGGCCGGCGCACCAAGAACGCGAGCAACGGCCGCGCCCCGCCCCGTTTCACGGCGCACCCTCCCTTGAGCCGGACCGGCCATCCGCGTCATCACCCGCCGCATCCTCGCCGGGCGTGGCCCCGGCGGGCGCAGCCTCGCCCGGCGCGGCCCCGGCGGCGGCAGCCTGCTTGGCGGCAGGCCGCCGGCGCCACACCGCGGGCGGCCGCCGCAGCCGCACCATGAGCTCGCCGTCGACGTCGAACAGCGCGCCGCGCGTGGCGGCGACGTAAAGGCCCGGCAGGTCCACCTCCAGGCCGGTCGTGAACTCAGCGCCACGGTCGATGCTGAACGGCCCCCCGTCGCCGCTCATCGTTATCGCCTGCCCAGGGAAGTTGACGTGCAGCAGGCCGGTCTTCCGGTCCTCGGCGACCGGCAGCCCGTTGAACGACAGCAGGGCGCAGCCGAAGTCGAAGGTCACCGGCCCGTGGTACACGGCGACGTTGGCGTTGACCGGGCGGTGGCCCGCCTCAAGCCACGCCATGCCCCGGAGTTCGAGGCGGCTGACGTCAAAGACGATCTTCTGGCCGCGATCACCGTCGCCCGCCTCGACCCAGCCCCCCAGGAGGTCCCGGAGCTCCCCGCGGCGGCGGTCCTGCTCCTGGCGGACGTAGGCCGTTTCCTCATCCAGGAGGTCGAGGTAGCCGTAACGGCACTCCGTCCGGGCGACAACGCTGTTGTCGCCGGAGCCGCCGTCAAGCCGCACCCCCCGCTCCAGGAGGGCGTCGAGCGCCTCCCCCGCGCTCGCCTCGTCGTGCCACGACGACCGGCCGAGCCGGTCGAGCAGGAAGGCGCAGGCCATGCCCGTCAGGCGGAACCGCCCGCCCGCCGCGCCGCGGCCGCGCCGATTCACGGCGCGCAGCGCCCCCCGCCACTCGGCCAGGGCGTCCCCGGCGGCGGCACGCGCGCTCGCCCCCCAGGTCCCGCCCGCGTCAGCCTGGATGGCCTGGGCGGCCCGCGCCGCCACGTAGGCGCCCAGCCCGCTCAGAAGCTCCGTGCGCTGCTCGCGGGCGATGACGACCTCATCCATGTTCTGGCGGCGTTCGCGGCGCACTAGAACGAGGGCCCGCGCCGCCTCGCCCGCCCCCGCAGCGCCGGCCTCGCCCGCCCCCGCAGCCCCGGCCTCGCCCGCCCCCGCAGCCCCGGCCTCGCCCCACAGGGCGTCGTGCAATATGAGGCCCTCCAGGGCGCCCAGGGCGTTGTTGACCGGCTCAAGCGCGGCGTAGCCGGGCAGCGGCCCCAGCGGCGGGTGGCCGATGCGCCGGGCCAGGTGGGCGGCAAACGCGGCGCCGCACGCCGCGGCCGCCAGGCGGGCCACGCGGCCCGGCACCGGGCAGTCAGCGGCGGGATAAGGCACCACCGCCGTCATGTGCCTCATCAGATCGATGGCGCCGCCGCGCTCGAGCTCCAGCGCGCCGCTTGCGCCGCCGATCCACGGCACGCGCGAGAAGCGGGCCAGGACCAGCCCGTCCGGCGCCTTGCCGCCAGCCAGGAAGTCGCACTCCTCGAAGCCCGGCGGCGGGTCGGGGTGGCCGACCAGGAGCATGCGCCAGCCCGGCCGGCAGAGCAGGACCGGCGTCGCCGCGAAGGACCAGCCGGGCCACAGCTCCACCTGCGCCGACAGCCGGCGCGCCTCGCCCACCGCGGTGAGGGCGACGATGTCTTCGCTTTCAAGGACGATCCTCGCCAATGCGATCCCCCCGCACGCGCCCCGGCGGGCGCCAAGACAGCGTTCGCCCCGGCGGCGGCCTTCTCCTCCCGCCAAAGCAGGGCCAGGTCGCCGCCAATGTGTGACAGGGCCGGGCAACGCCCTCGCGTTCATTATACCACGCCCCCGGCGATCACCAGGGATGGCGCCCACAGGGTTCTGGCTCGCGGCCCCTGCAGATTAGAAACCGTGACCCAAACGGGAAAAACTGGTTGGGTCTGGGAGGATTTAGGAAACCACCCGTCGAACCCATTACTTCAGGGCCGCGTCTGAGACCGAGCCTCAGACCCTGCCCGCAAAACTGAGCCTTGAAGGGAAGGAACATCCGTGGCAACTGAAGGTCAAGAGCTAGCGTCCCTGGATTTCGAAAACCTGATCGGTGGCCCGCTCATTGCCGTGGTGCGCGCCCAGACCCAGGCAGCAATGGCGACGGTCGATTTCATCAAGAAGGTCGGCTTCAAGCCGGCCGCGGGGCCGCAAGACCCGACCGCGCAGGCGACCGGCGAGCCGGCGATGATCGACTTCAAGTACGTCAAGAGCGTCCTCAAGGCCGACAAAACCGGCTTCGAGGACAAGCAGGCGACACTCACCGTCCCGTTCCTGACGATCCTGCCCATTCCCAACCTGCGCATCGAGGAAGTCTACATCGAGTTCAACGCCAAGATCAACTCGACGCAGTACCAGCAGACGGACTCCAGCATCACCGTGTCGGCCGAGCTTGAGGCCAAGGCCGGCTGGGTCTGGGGCAGCGCCCGGCTCAAGGTCAACGCCGCCTACCAGCGGCAGACCAAGCAGGGGTCGACCGTCACCCGCGACTACTCCATGACCGTCAAGGTCAAGGCCGTCCAGGAGGACATGCCGGCCGGCATGGACCGCATGATGACCATCCTCCAGGGCCTGATCACCGAGAAGGTGGCGGCGTAAGCCATGGCCAGCCTGGGGGACGTCGTCGGCGCACTCGTCAGTGAAATCGGCAGGGGACGCAGCCAGGGGGACGTGGCAGCGGCCGAGATCGCCCAGATATACAAGGATCACCCCGTGCTGTCGTCGTTCCCCATCCCCCGTATGACGCTGGACGAGGTGGTGGTCGACCTCAGGCTGGCTATCGCGGAGACGGCGGCGACGCCGTCCATCCCCGGCGCCATCGACGACGAGACCAGGTCCGAGATCCTGGCCCGGCTGAACGAAATCGCATCCCAGCTTCCCGCGACTGACCCCATCCTGAAGACGTACGACGTGCTCCAGGCGACGCCGTTCAAGGATACCTGGGCGGCCGCAACGGTCAAGATCGCTGAGCAACTGGCCGCGCTCCTGCCCCCAGGGGGCACGATCTCAACTACATCAATGGCGGTGGCGGCCGCGGCGCTCATTCAGGGCCACCTGTGCTCCTGCCTTCTGGCCCCTGAGTCCGGCGTACCGCCGGCCACGGCGCAGGAGATCTTGTCGCAGCATGCGCCGGGCATTGAGCAACGGCTGCGCGAAACCATCCTCACCGCCGTGGCGGACATCATCGCCGCCCACTACCCCCAGGTTGCTCCCGAGCACCTGGAGGTCCTGGTGACGGCGGCGGAGCTGCAGGCCATTCCGCCAGAGCGCCTGACCACGCTGAAGCTGACCCTGCGCGAGACGGACCAGAGCTGGGTCGAGGTCGACCTGGGCCAGGGCCAGAAGCGCTGGAAGCTCGTTCCTGCGTGAATTAGCGGCCCGGCACAGGCCGGGCGAGGTCCGCGAGAAGCCCGGACGGGACCCGAGTCGCAGAGAGGCAGGCCCCCGCGGGCCTGCCTCTCGCTTTTCGCCCCGCGCGGGCCGCGGGCGTTGCTGCGATCGCCACATCAGACGTGCAGGAATGACCCTGGGGTGGGTGGAACATATCGGGCAGCGGCGCGTCTAAACCGGGAGAGGGTTATTGCTCCATCAGCCGGGGGGAGGGGCGGCATGAACACGGTCAGAAGCACAGTGCTGGCGGCGGTAGCGATTGCGTCAGTGGCCATCCTTGCATGCACGTTGATCCTGGTGCGACCCCTGGATACGTTCGTGAGCTCGAAGACGAGCATCGCCGTCACCGGCTCGGCCAAGAGGCAGATCCGGGCAGACCTCGCGGTGTGGCGAGGGGCCTTCTCGCGCGAGTCCGAGGCGCTGCCGGCGGCGTACAGCGCGATCAAGGAGGACCTGGCCAAGGTCAGGGCGTACCTGCTGCAGAAGGGCTTCGCCGAGAGCGACATCAAGTTTGAGCCAGTGTCGACGGAGATAATGTACATCATGGACCCCGAGCTACTGCGCCAGATGGGCAAATCGCAGCAGATCTCCGGCTACCGCATGTACCAGTCGGTAGAGGTGCGATCCAGCGACGTCGACAAGATCACCGCGCTCTCGCAGGAGGCGTCGGAACTCATCGACCAGGGCGTCATCTTCCAGTCGTACCCGCCCCAGTACCTGTACACCAAGCTCAACGACGTGAAGATCGAGATGCTGGCGGCGGCCGCCAAGGACGCCACCGCGCGGGCCAACAAGATCGCTGAGGCGGCCGGCAGCAAGGTGGGGCAGCTCAGGTCAGCCAGGATGGGCGTGTTCCAGATCACCCAGGTGAACTCCACCGATGTGGCCGACTACGGCATCAACGACACGTCGACGGTCGACAAGGAGATAACCGCGGTCGTGAACGCCGAGTTCTCGCTGCGGTGAGGCGGGCGCGAGTGCCCTTGGCCTGAGTAGAGCCGGAACGGGCCACTTCCCGCTTGATCACCGGGGTGGCCCGTTCTCGTTTGTTGGGTTGTATGGGCGCAACGATCAACGGGGCCGCCATTGCGCTATCTCGTACACTGCTGCACCGAGCCACACCAGGGCAATGGATCTCAATGCTGCCAGCGGACCCATGAGTAATGGTATCGACGCCAGGGGCCGGAGCCACGGAGTCACTTCGACCGGAAAGAGGCCGACCAAGGTAGCCAATAACACGCTGATGGCCAAGACGCCCAAAGGGAAGGCCCCCGTCGGGCGCCTATTCCGCCACCTCAGAGCCGCTCCTCCATGGCCGAGTGCAGATCGAGCCGGGGGGCCAGCAGCGCCTCCCCCGGCTCGAGGCATTCCCGCGCCCTGTGCGCGCCAGAAGGGGTCCCTTACTCCGGTTCAACGGCCCTCAGTCGTGGACCCCCATATCGTCGCGAAGCTTCTCTCGCCAGCGCTGGAGGGGCTTAGCGTCGTACGCCACCACCGCCTTGAGCCACGCGCCGTCGGACCGGCGCAGGTAGACGCTGCACTCCTTTCCCGTGGCGGGATAGAAAAGGACAAGGAACTCCGCTTGCACGGTCTGCCTGGCAACCCGGATTTCGACGGCCTGCGAGAACTCCAGGCCTACCCAGTCGTACTCGTCCAGGTCTATGGTCAGGATGGGGGCGCTGATGACCTCGCGGGACAGGATGCTATCCTGTGCCGGGTCAACCTGGCGCAGCTCGCTCACGGCGAGCAGCACCTCGCGCAGCAGATACACAAGCTCGTCGACGTTCTCGTAGTTCCACCATGTGCTGTCCGCTTGTGCAGGGCATACCTGAGCTACGCCGGTATTCCAGTACAGCGCCTCCATCGGGCCCCACCTGAACAGCCCGCCCGCCCACGTCTCCGCCACGTCCAGATGGCGCTGGGTGGTGGCAAGCTGCTCCTGGACAGCCTTCAGTTGGCCCTCTGTATCTGCCAGCGCGGAGTCGGCCCGCGCAAGACGCAACTTCAGGAAGTCTTCATGCGCCTCAAGCTCCGAGACGCGCGCCGCAGCCGCCCGCTGAGCGTTCCCAGGAACACGCCAGGCCAGGAACGCCGCGGCAACAGCAAGCATCAGCAAGCCGGCCGGGATCAGGATCCATGTCCTGCGGACCACGTGGCACCCCCCGCTTAGCTGCCGGACGCTAGGGGACGTACATGTAGAAGTACTCAGGTGGCGGCGGCGAGTTGCACGAAAACCAGAAACCCTACACCCACAGCCCTCATGCCCGTCACACTTCCTTGGCGATCTAGCTTGCAGTACCAGTTCAACGCCTCATCTGGCAAGTCCTGTTTAGCCATGCAATACTCCAGGGCTTGCTTCTCGGTGGTGACGAACCGCGGCAGCTACAAGGGAAGGACCTTCACATAGTGCACCCTCGGCCAGACGCGACTCAAAGGGCATCCCCCTCGTTACTGACAGGTGGACTTGGAGGGGGTCTGCTGAACGCCTCCGGACGCCCGAGAACAAAGCGAAACAGCGCCGCAATCGCTTGCGGCGCCGTCATCTTCACTGGTCGGGCTGGGCGGACTTGAACCGCCGGCCTCTTGCTCCCGAAGCAAGCGCGCTAACCAAACTGCGCTACAGCCCGCGTTTTCGGTTTCCGACCGCTGCGAACCGATCCCAAACCGGCGGCACGACGCGCTGGAACAAGATCATTATATGCTCTGCGCGGCCGCTTGTCAATGCCGACAAGGGCCCGCGCCGCCCCGCCAACCGCCCCCTGTCACTCGCTACTGCACCGCCGCTTGCACCGCGGCCCCCTGCTCCGCCGTGCCCCCTACTGCACCGCCGCCTCGGTCGTGATCAGCAGCAGGCGGTGGCCAAAGGGCGACCAGCTCTTGACGCCCCAGGTGGGCGCGGTCGTGACCTGGCTCGCGCCGCTGCCGTCGGCCCTGGCGACCCAGACGCCCTCGGCGGCGGACTCGGGGTCGGGGGCCGCCTCGAACGCCACGTATAGCCCGTCGGGGGACCAGCACGGTCCCCAGCGCACCAGGCCGGTGGGCCGCGCCACCGTCGTCGCGTGGCCGCTGGCTACATCGATGATCCTGACCGCGTCATCGACGAGGGCGATGCGCGTGCCGTCTGGCGACCAGCTGTGGCGCCAGCCGCGGCACAGGCGGCGCGCCGCTGCCTGCCCGCCGGGGCTGCCGGGGTCACCGGAGCCGCCGGGATCGAGCAGCATGATGGCCAGGGCGCCGCCGCTCTGCGGGTCCTCCTCCTCGACGCTGATGTACGTGCCGCCAGGCGACCAGTGCAGGCCGCGGAACGAGTACTCCGAGACCTTTATGGGGAAGCGCGCGATCTCGCGCCGGCCGGTGCCGTCGCTTGAAGACACGTAGATGTGTGACATCCAGTCGCCGTAGAGGCGGTAGGCGATGCGCGCGCCGTCGGGCGACCAGGCGGGGTTGGCCGTCTTCATCATGTCGTCGCTCTGGGACGAGGCGATGAGCTCGGGCGTGCCGCCGGGGCGGGCGCGCCAGACCCCGGCCGGACGCTCGGGGTGCCACGCATCGCTGTAAAGGAGCGTCGAGCCGTCGGGCGACCAGACGTTGTTCAGGTCGTTGGACTCCGTCCACAGCGACCCCTCGCCGACCTTGTCCAGGGCGCCGGTGGCGGGGTCGTAGACCCACAGCCCGCCGAAGAAGCCCCACGCGTCGGCCTCGGGGACGTCGACCTGGATGGCCAGCGCGATGCGCTGGGCGTCAGGCGACCAGACCGCCCCCACCGCCCGGTCGGCCAGGCGGGCGAGGGCCCTGATGGCGCCGGTGTCGACGTCGACCTCGGCCAGCACCGTCTGCAGCACGGTGCTGAACGACGTGGTGTAGTCGGCCTCCAGCGCGTGGCCGTCGCGCGCCTTCACGCCGCCCGCGCCGCCCTTGACCGTCAGGCGGTAGGTCGCCGACGCCCCCCAGTCCGCGTCGGGCGTGAACAGCAGCGTGCTGTCGTTCACCAGCCGCACCTGGCCGGGAACGTTGGGCGCCACCTGAACGGCCCCCGCCAGCGTCGTCGGGTCGAGCTGGCGGTCAAACGTCACCTGGACCGGGGAATCCAGCGCCACGCCGACGGCGCCGTCACCGGGCTCGGCCGCCGCCACCCCGAGGTACTGGCGGCAGACGGTGAACGACCAGCGATACGGCTTGTCGATGGGGATGCCGCTGGCGCTCTTGGCGCCGCGGCCGACCTCGATCGTCACCCGGGTGCCCTCGGGCCAGGCCGGCGATGGAACGATGCTCAAGACGGCATCATCCTTCCACTCCGGCCCCAGGCCGACCTTCGGCGTCACGCGCAGGGCGGATATGACCGCGGCGCGGTCCATGGGGACATTGAAGTGCACCGCGGCAGCGGTGTCGACCGCGACGCCGTCCTCGCCGGGGAGGGGCCAGACCATCGTCACTACCGGCGCCCCGCTGCCCACAGGCGGCTGCACGTTCCCACAACCGGATACGAGGCCCAGCGCAGCCGCCAAGAGCGCAGCCACCAGCACCAGGGCACCGCTCACCGACCAGGCATCCTGCCTCCCAGCCACGTCCGGTCGTCTCCTCCCACTTGGAAGCCTCGAACCAGGCGCTCTACGCGCGGCGTCGCGCCATGCGCCGCCCGGGCACGAACGCGCACAGGGCCGCCGCCAGGGGCAGCGGCGCCAGCGTCAGCAGGAGCGCGGTCGGGACCCCCCACGCGTCGGCCCACGCCCCGGTCAGGATCGAGCCGATGCCGCCCAGGCCCCAGCTCAACCCCATCATCATCCCCGAGGCCATCGCCGCCCGGCGCGGCGCCGCCTCCTGGGCGATGACCACTGTCGGCGCCAGGCCAGCTTGGAACAGGAACCCGCCGGCCACGACCACGGCCACCATCGTCGTCAAATCATGCTGCAGGACGGCTGCGCCGCACACGAACCCTCCGAGAAGCGTCGAGGCGGCCACCATCGCCCGCATGCCCCAGCGGTCGGCCAGGGCCCCGCCGGCCACGCCGCCCGCGGTGCTGGCAAGCAGAAACGCCGCCATGACCTGGTCGGCCGCCACCGCCGTCCAGCCCTGCTTCACCAGGTACAGTGGGATGAACACCACGAGCCCGTAGTGCGCCCACGCCCGCAGGGCGGCGACGACGTTCAGCGCCAGGAGCGGCCGCACCGACGAGCCCTGCGCCGCCCCGGCGGCATCGCTTGCGGCGGCGTCCGCCGGCGACCCGGCCCCGCCCTCTGCCCGGGCCCCGGCCCCGCCGCGCATGACTTCGCGCACGCGCCGCGCCAGGCCGGCCAGGAGCATCAGGGCCGCCCCGGCAGTGCCCGGCAGCACCAGCAGCGCCATCCCCGCCGCCGGAGAAAACGCCAGGGCCACGGGCACCAGCAGCAGCGGCGCCAGGGCGTAGCCCAGGCTGCCGCCCGCCGTGTACACGGATAACGCCAGGCCACGCCGGCCGTGGGCGAACGCCGTCGCCGCCACCGACCCCAGCGGGTGGTACATGGCGACCGCCAGCCCGGCCACGGCGGCCAGAGCCACAAACCAGCCGTACGAGCCAAGCCACGCCAGCGGGGCGGACAGCACCGCCGCCACCGCCACGCACGGCACCAGGATCCACGCCAGAAGCCAGCGGTCCACGAGGTACCCCAGGAGCGGCTGCGAGACGTTGGCCGCCACCGACGTGATGGCGATCGCCAGGCCGCACAGCGTCATCGGCAGCCCGAGCCGCTCCGACACGAAGGGTAGAAGCGCCGCCGGGAAGCTGCCGTAGAAGTCGACGAGGAAATGGCCGACCGTCATGGCCACGACCCCCGCCGCCGGGGCGGCCAGCGTCCTGGCAACCGACCGCCGCGCCGCCTGTCGTTCCGCCCGCCCGGTTACCCGCCCCGCCGCCCGCCCCGCCGCCCGCCCCGGTGCGCGCCGCAACTCGCCGCCGGTCATGGCCGGCCCTCCGCCCGCGACCCACACTCCCGCGCGCGGATGGCCGCCAGCGCCCGCTCGACCAGTGGGCGGTCCGACGGGTACGCCGACCGGGCCAAGACCTCGTCGCCGGCCACCCAGGCCGCGTCGTCGACCTCGCCGCGCCGCGGGGCCGGCTCGCCGGCGACGTGACCCATGAGGAAGTACGTAACCTGCTTTTTCACCCGGTCGCCGCCGGGGTGCATGTACCAGTACGCGGTCCGCCCCAGGTCGACCAGCGCCACGCCGGTCACCCCGCACTCCTCTAGCACCTCGCGCGCCGCCGCCTGCGCCGGGGTCTCGCCGGCCTCGACCACGCCCTTGGGGAACGACCACCGCCCGAAGCGGTCGCCGATCATCAGCACCTCCACGCCAGCGCCGCGCCCCCGGAAGAGGACCCCCCCGGCCGAGAACTCGCGCCTGAAGCCGCGGCGCGGGCCGCCCGGGCCACCCGGGCCGCCCGGGCCACCCGGGCCGCGCCCCTGCGCCAGCACGGCCCCGGCCACGATCATCGCCCCGCCGGCGAGCTGCAGGGCGGAGAGACGCTCCCCCAAGAAGACATATGCGAACAGGACGGCGCACAATGGCTCCACGGTGGTGATGATGCTCGCCTGCCCCGCGTCGACGCGCTCGACGCCCATGAAGTACAGGGTGTTGGCGACAACGACGCCGACGATGGCGATGGCCAGCAGCATGGCCCAGCCGGTGGCGTCGAGGACGGCGAGGGTGTGCAGGTTTCGCGCTTCAATGATACAAAGCTCGGCCCCGGCCAGGAAAAGCCCCCACGAGGCCAGCGCCCGCGCGCCGATGCGGCCGACCGCCAGCTTGGCAGCCAGGATGTTCACGGCGTACGTCACCCCGGCCAGAAGGCCGACGGCCACGGCGCCCGCGGTCAGCCGCCCGCCGCCCAGGCCCGTGCCCATGCCGGCCATGAGGACGCACCCGGCCACGGCCAGGACCATCGCCGCGACGCGCGGCAGCCCTAGCCGCTCGCCAAAGAGCGGCACCGCGCACAGCACCGTGTACACGGGCGCCGTGTAGTTCAGCATCACGGCCACCCCGACCGGCAGCACCGTCACCGACCACAGGAACGCCCCGTACGAGACCGGCAGCACCAGGAGCCCGAATACCAGCAGCAGCGGCACATCGGCGCGCGCCACGCGCTGGCGCTTCAAGTCGAGGGCGCCCCACGCCGCCGCCACCAGCCCGGCGATGCCCAGCCGCGACGCCAAAAGCACCATCGGCGCGAGCCCGTCGGCCAGCAGGAACCGCATCAGGATCCCCTGCGCGCCCCATATCGTCGCCGCCAGCACCAGCAAGAGGGACCCGGAGCGCGACGCCAGCGCGCCACGCCGCATCTTCTCTGCGTCGACCGCCATTGCCGCCCGTCACCTGCCTGGTCTGCCCGGAGACCCGCCGCCGCGGCGGGGCAGACACGCGTTGCGTTCATGTCTTGCGCCGTGGAGTACTGCGATAAAGTGCGGCCGAACACGGCCCGCGCGGTTTCTCGGGGGCTGGCCGTCCTCTCCCAATTGTACCACGATGGGGGGCAAAAATCTACGCGGGGCGCTGCCTGGGCAGGTACGCGCCCGCGGCCGGTGCGGCCCCTGCCTGGGCCGGGGCGCAGGTTCTGGCACCACCTGGCGCGAATCCCATTCGCGGGGGTGATCGGCATGAAGTTCTGCTGGCACGGCTGCGGGGCGTTCAGCCTGCGACTGGCGGGGGTCGAGGTCCTCGTCGACCCGTATCTCTCGCCGCCGGGGAGCTACGGCCCCTGGTACACGGCCAACCCGCACGCCCCGGCCCTGGACGATTACTTCCGCCTGTGCGCGCCTGACTTCGTGCTCATCACGCACGGCCACTTCGACCACCTCGACCTGGAGGCGGCGCGGGCGCTGTGCGCGCGCAGCCGGGCGCGCTTTGCCGGCAGCGCCGAGGCGATGGCCGCGCTGGCGGGGGTCGGGGTGCCGGCTGAACGGCTGTGCACGCTCGCGTCCGGCCACCCGGCGGCCCTGGGCGGGGCAGTGGTGATGCCGGTCGAAGGCGTGCACTGGCAGACCGGCGCCGAGGGGACGGCCATCGCCGCCAAGTTCGCGGGCCGCCCGGACCGCTACGGGGCGATGCCCTGCGGCGGGCCGGCGTTCGGCTACCTGCTGCGCGCCACTCCTGGCGCCGCCGCCGACGCCTACATCAGCGGCGACACGATGCCCGAGGGCGTGCCCCTGTGCGCGGCGCGCGTGGCCGTGCTCGCCGTGACCGGCCCGCTGCGCCACCCCAGGACGGGCGAGGTGTGCATGGCCGCCCTGGGCACAGCCGACCTCGTGCCCGCCCTGCAGCGACTCTCCGCGCGGGTCGCGGTCGTCGTCCACTGGGACTTCCCGCTGTTCGTGGCGCCGGTGGACATCGCCGCCGCGGCGCGCGCCGCCGAGGCCGAGCTCGACGTGACCGTGGTCGTGCCGCCCTACAACCGCTGGGTCGTGCTGCCGTGAGTGTCCGCCGCGACGTGCAGCGCGGCCTCCAGCCGCGCCCGCTGCACCGCGCACGCCACCGGGTCGGGGGTCAAAAGGTCGCCGCTTGCGAGGTGCGCCGCGGCGTGGCAGCCGCCGCCACACAGGTAGCGCGCCCAGCACTGGCGGCAGGCGGGCTTGGCGGCGACGCCCAAGGCGCAGAACGCGGCGCGCACGGGGGATGCGGCGATGCCCGCGCGCACGTCGCCGAGCTCGACGCCGGGCCGGCCCACTAACTGGGGGCCCGCCCACAGGCGGCCAGGGGGGTCGCCGGCCTGGTAGTCGCGGCCGCCACCACAGCCGGCCGCGCGGCGCTCCAGGCACGCGCCGCGGTCGTGGTCGAAGCGGAAGTGGAAGAACTCGAACGCCCGGCCGGCGCGCCGCCGCTCGATTACGGCCGCGGCCAGGCGGGCGTAGGTGCGGCGCACGGCGGGCATCTCGGCGCGGCGCAGCGCCAGTGGCGTGCGCCGTGGGGCGACGATGGGCTCGACGGAGACGTGCGGCAGCCCGCGGTCAGCCAGGTACAGGGCGTCGGCGTCAAAGTCGAGGTTCTGGCGCGTGTAGGTGCCGCGCACCCAGTGGTCACGGGCGCCGCGCCGCGCCGCGAAGCCCAGGATGTTCTCCAGCACGGCGGCGTGCGTCGGGCCGCCCGCCCGCCGGCGCCGGTGGCCGTCGTGAACCACCGGGCGGCCGTCGCAGCTCAGCACGACGTTGTCCATCTCAGCGTCCACGAACCGCGCCGCCTCGCCGCGCAGGAGCAGGGCGTTGGTCGTCAGGGTGAACGCGACCCTCATGCCGCGCTCGCGGGCGCGCTGGCGCCCGCGCGCGACGGCGGCGGCCACCGCCTCCAGGTTCAGCAGCGGCTCGCCGCCGAAGAAGTCGACCTCGCACGCCGGCCCGCCGGCGCAGTCAAACAGCAGGTCGATGGCCCGCTCGGCCACATCCGGCGACATGAGGGCGCGCCCGCCGCCGTAGGCGCCGTCGCCGGAAAAGCAGTAGTCACAGGCCATGTTGCAGTCGTGGGCGACGTTGAGGCACAGCGCGCGCAGCATTCGCCCCGCGCCGGGGTCACGGGCCACGCCCGCGCCGGATGACGCGCCGGCCGCAGGGCCGACCCCGGGAGCCGGGTCGGCGGTGAACAGCGCCCCGGCGGCCTGCAGCTGCGCAAGCTCGTCGAGGCTCTGCAGCAGGCGCGCCCGGTGGGCGGTCTGCTCATCGCGGCCGCCGCGACCGGCCCGTGCCCCGTCCCAACCGCGAGCGGCGACCAGCCGCACCGCCGTGTAGGCCGGCGCCGACAGGCGGTGCAGGGCGCCGCTGACGGGGTCAAAGGCGTAACGCGCGCCGCCGAAGGTGAAGGCGTGGCCGCCGCGCGGCACCGTTACCGCCGCCCGCCGCCCGTGGGCCGGTTGACGGCCACCCCGGGCGCGCACGCCTGGTTGCCCACGGTGCACGACGTCTTGCACGCCGACTGGCACGACGCCGCGCACCCCGCGCAGTCAGGCTTGTCTTTGAACAAGTGCGGCCCGATCACCGTCTCCACCTCACGCCCGCCCCGTCGCGCCGACTCACGTCCCGACATCTCCTCGCCCTCCCTGTTCCCAAGAATGCGACGCCAACCTGCCATCACGCTGTATTCGACCTCCCCCCTGGCCGCCCCTGCCGGCCGCCGAGCGACGTCACGGTCCCCAAGCCGCCGCCCTCCCGCGCGACCCGCGACCCTCCTGCAGCATGGGCGTCGGGGCCCCTTGACAGCCGTCGCCGCAGCTTCGCGGCCGCCGCCCAGGGACTCTCGCGCGTCCGCGAGCGGGGCGCGACCGTGACGTTGGCGACCTGCAGTGGCCACGTACACTGTCGTGTCGCGGCCGCTGGCTGAGGGCCTCGACCTCCTCCAGGCGCGCGGAATCTCCATCTGCCTGGTCAACTTCCCCTTCCGCACGGTCCGTGGCTACGAACGGCACTCCGTGGACACCCACTCGCAGATCGTCCATCTCCTCGATGACGACGGCATCCTGAGGACGGACTTCCGAGCGGCGGAACGGTCCGCGATCCGCGTCAAGGGCGAGCCGTGCCGCGAGTGCAGCCTCGACCCCGTCTGTTCCGGACCGTTCAGGAACTACGTCGCCCGATGCGGGTGGAGTGAAATCGAGTGATCAAGGACCTGCGCGTGCTCGACATCGTGCCGCTGGCCCGCGTCCTGAACAGCGAGCTGGCCGGCCGCAGCCTCAAGACCGGCACGGGGGGTGGCCGACAGTGAAGACCGGGTTCGTGCCGGAAGGGCTGACGCCGGTGTACGAAGACACCGGGGTCCGTCCAGGTGAAGCAATGCGGTGACCAATACATCCTCGTCAACCCCGACACCGGGGGCTGGGCGGCGGCCGAGTGGTCGGAGGCGGTCGCCCTGTTCCATCCGGCGACTCGGCCGCGCCACCTGGCGGAAGAGGCGCTCCGGTACGGGATCGCCGCCTCAACGGCTGCTACGCCACGCCGGGATCCGCCCGCAACGCGCCGGCCATGTTCCTGTTCGAGTTCAACCTCACGCCGGGGTGCAACCTCGCCTTGCTGGAACCTGGAGTTCTGGGCGCGCCTCTACGGTCTGCCGTCACGCGTGGCGCGGGAACGGGCGCGGGCGGCCCTGGAGCAGGTCGGGCTGGCCGGTTGCGCGCGCGATTCCGCTGGCCGGCTGTCCAGCGGGATGCGGCAGCGCCTGGCCATCGCCAAGGGGTTCATCCTCGAGGCGCCGGTGTTCCTTCTGGATGAGCCGACCACGGCGCTCGACCCCGTGGGGGCGTATCAGGTGCGGGAATTCATCAAGGGCCAGCTCAGCCGCGGCCAGCGGCGTACAGTGCTGCTCAAACCCTGTGTACATCAAGCCCGCAATCCTCAGCAGCTACAGCGAGGACGAGATCCTCGGCAGCGAGCGTAGCGTTCACTGATACCCTCGACAGCATGCCCGGCTGGTACCACTGGGGCAACTGGAACCACAGCGGCAGCTAGCGGGGCGGTCAAGTGCCTGCAGCGGCCACCGTCTTGGCCCCGCCGCGGAGCTCACCTTCCGGCGCCGGGAGGCCGGGTGCCTATACCCAGCGGGTGAACTGGCCCAAACGCTCGGCGCGGTGGATGCCGAGCCGGAACAGCCACGCCCCGCTGGGCACGAAGACCAGGGCCATGACGCCCAGCACGGCCAGGTCATGGGCCACGACGGGGTGACCGAGGCCGGCGCCGGCCATGACGGCCAACCGCAGTGCGCGCAAGAGGTGAAAGTGCGGCAGGAGGGCGGCGAACCGCTGCAGCCACGAGGGCAGGATGTCGGGCGGGAAGTAGACGCCGGCGATGAGCGACGAGAGGATGTGCGCCACCCAGGATACCGGGTCGCTCCACCGCTTGGCGTTCAGGAGGAAGAAGGTGCTGGCGGCGGCGAGGCCGAGCCCGATCACGGAGATCAGCCCTACAACGAGGATCGTCAGGACGGCCGGCGAGTTGCCCCATTCGACGCGCACGCCGAACAGGGTCAGGCCGACGAGGGCGATGATGGCAAAGCGCAGGAGCGCGATCAATAGGTTGAACCCCGCCGCCCCCGTCAGATAGGCCGGGATGCCCAGCGGGAAGGCGTCGTAGAACTCGAACTGGGCGCCCCAGTAGCCGGAAGCTACTGCATTGTAGAAGCTCTTCATCATGGAATCGAGCAGCCCGGCGGCTAGAAAACCCAGCACCACGTAGCCCGCGTAGTTGCCGCCGAACGGCGCCATCTGCTCCGCCACGCCGGGCGCCACATACACGGCCATGAAAAAGAAGATCGTGGCGTCAAAGAACGTCTGCAGGAGGTCGATCACCGTGCTGGAGACGAACATCGTCCAGCCGGAGATGGCGTTCTTCAGGCAGAACAGGGCGGCGCTGATGAACGTGGGGGCGTCGTGACGCTTGTACTCAAACCCCATGGTGCAACCCCCTGCCTGTCAACCTCAGGAATACGTCGCCCAGGCGCGGCGCCGAGGCGCGGACGGCTGTGACCGACAACCCCAAGCCGCCGAGCGCGGTCACCACGTCGCCGGAGCTCCTCTCAGCGCTCTCACACTGGATGCGCAGGGTACCGGCACTACCCGCGACGGGGCCGGAGGCCAGGTCCAGTCCCCTCACTCCGGGCAGCGCTGCCACCCGCTCCAGCACCCCGGCGGCCGTTCCCGTGAAATCCACCTCCAGGTGCTCGACGTCCGTCACCAGGCGGACGAGCCGGCGGGGCGTGTCGAGGGCGACCAGCCGGCCGCGGTCGAGGATCGCCACCCGGTCACACAGCTCTTCGACCTCCTCCAGCCGGTGGCTTGTGTATATGACGGTTACACCCTCCAGCCGCGCCAGGTCGTGGCGTATGTAGTGCAGGATGTCCGCCGTCCCGCGGGGGTCGAGGTTGGCCGCCGGCTCGTCCATGAAGAACACCGGCGTACGGAGGAGGAAGCCCTTGGCGAGCACAAGGCGCTGCCGCTCGCCTGAAGACAGGGTCTGGGGGGTGGCGTCAATCAGGCCGGAAAGGCCGACCACCTCCAGGGCTTCTTCAATGCGGCCGTGAGCGCTCTTCGGGGGAAGGCCGTAGAGGTCGGCGAAGAACTGCAGGTTCTCGCGGACCGAAAGCCCCCAGTCGAAAGCGACCCACTGCCCGCTGCCGATCATGGTGACGGAGAGCCGCACCAGGTCCGGCGACGCGCACACGTCATGGCCGTTGACCACGGCGGTCCCGCCATCGGGCCTCAGAAGCGTGGCCAGGCACTTCAGCAGGGTCGTCTTGCCGGCGCCGTTGGGGCCGAGCAGGCCGAAGAACTCCCCCGGGGCGATGTCGAAGCTCACGCCGTCGAGGGCGGTGAAGCGCTGCTCCGGGGAGCGCGTGCGTATGACAAGCTGAGTGAGCCAGTGGCTACTGCCCATGACGGACTCCACGGGAACGCCGCGGCGGACGCGGAAGTGCTTTGACAGGCCACGCACGGAGACGGCCGGCTCGCCTATCGCCACGTCGACAACCTCCCATCACGGCGGGCACTGTCCAGCCCCCGCTTCAGCAGCGCCAGGCCGCCCCGCAGCGCCAGCAGGGCGTAGGCGGCCAGGATCAGCACGTCAAGGAGGGCCGGCGGCAACCCGGGGGCGAGGGCGTGCACGGGCAGGGTGGGCGCGCCCAGGGCCACGGCCGGCGGGGAGAGAAGCAAACGCCGAAGGGCGTCCAGGGCGTATGTCTGCGGCACCAGGCATGCCAGCCATTGCAGCCAGCCCGGCAGGACCTGTACGGGGAAATAGACGCCGGCCGCGATGCCCGACAGTGTGTCGACGACCAGCCTTACGGGGTCCGACCCGCCACGGGCATCAACCAGGTAGACCATGGATGCTGCAGCGAGGCCCAGCCCGGTGCAGGCGGAAAGGGCCAGCCCCAAGACGAGTAGCGCCGAGGCGCCGCGGGCCAGGGTCGGCCCCGCGACATCGGCGAACGCCCCAAACAGCAGCGCGCCCCCGGCCAGGTAGATGCAGAGCCGCATCAGCGCCCGCGCATACTGGCCGACCGAGATGCCGGTGATGAACAGCGGCAGGCTGATGGGGCTCATCATCAGCGTCTCCAGCCGGTTGTTCTGCCAGCAGTCCATCAGGCCCGTGTACGGCCCGGCCACGGCGGTGGCCATGAGCGTGTTCACGGCCAGGCCGACTGTCAGGAAGCTCGCGTACCCGGCGCCGTAGACGGCCGTAGGCGCGGCGGGGCGGAAACTGGCGATGATCATGTAGATGATGAAGTTGGTGAACACGACCAGAAGGTCGAGGGTGAAGTTGACACGGAAGTAGGTCCACAGGCGGAGCTCGCGGCGAGCGAACGTCCAGATGCACCGCCAGTGGTACCTCCAGCCTAAGGACGAGCGCGCCAAGCCGCCGGTCATCAGTTGAGGTCCCTCCCCACCAGCTCAAAGTAGACCTCCTGGAGGGTGGGCCGGATGGTCCTGAGCCAGCGCACCTCGACGGCCGCCGAGGACAGGGACGCCAGGACGGCAGGCGTGGGGTTCTCGCCCCCCGGCCGGGCGTGTACGCGAAGGAGGTAGCGGCCCATGACCGGGTCTTCAACCCGGTGGTTGACGTGCAGCACGCCCGGCAGTCGGCCCAATGCCTCGACCGCCGGCGGCGAACACCTCTCCACGCTGATCTCCAGGACCTCGCCGCTGCGCGCCGCGGCGCGCAGCTTTGCGGGCGTGCCGCAGGCCACCACCCGGCCGCGGTCCAGGATGGCCACGCGGTCGCACAGCAGTTCCGCCTCGTCCAGGTAGTGCGTGCTCATGAACACCGTCTGGCCGCGCTCCCGGTTCATTACCTCGCGCAAGAAGCGGCGCACGTTCGCCGCCGCGGCGGGGTCGAGGTGCGCCGTCGGCTCATCGAGGAAGACGACCGGCGTGATGACGATAGCCATCATGGCCAGGCAAGCCTTCTGCCGCTGGCCGGCGGAGAGGTACCAGGGGAGCTCGCCGCACTTGGCCGCGAGATCGAGCACGTCGAGGATCTCAAGCGCCCGGCGCTCGATGAGCGGGCCGGGCAAGCCGGCGAGCCGGCCGTAAAAGCGGATGTTGTTGAGCACCGAGGTCTGGTACAAGAGCCCCGTCCAGCCCCCGCTCTTGATGAGGGTGCTTGAGGCCTTGACCTCCCTCCGCGCGGTGGCGAGATCAAACCCGTTGACGCGGGCCAGGCCGCAATCAGGGGCCAGGATGCCGGTCAGGATCTTGATGAGGGTCGTCTTGCCGGCGCCGTTAGCGCCGACCAGGCCCAAGAACTCGCCCTGGCGGATGGTGAGGCTCACGCCATCAACGGCGGTGTGGCGGGGCCGGGGACCCCCGGCCCCCCGCTTGGCCGGGAAGGACTTGACCAGTCCCTGCGCCTCGATGGCCACGCCGTCGTTTGCGCCTGCCCCTGCCGGGCGGTGTTCAGTCACCGGCTACGCCCCCCTTTTTTCACCCCGGGCGCCAGGAGGCCACGTCGGAGGCATCCGCCGGAGGGGCCTCCAGGTCGAGGTCGCCCACCCCCAGCTCCGCCACCAGCGAGTTGTGGCGTTCCGCCCACGACCGCCGGGCACCGGGCCGCACCAGGCACTCCAGGATGACTTGGCCCGCGCGAAGGTGAGGCTGACGCAATACCCCGATCGCGGCTGCAAACGCGGTGAGCCTGGCCAGCGCGTAGTCCAGCGTCGACCACGGGTGCTGGAGGTACTCCGGCAGGTTGGCACTCCTCCAGCCGGCCGTGGCCTCTGGGACACCGTGGACCGCCATCTCGACGAGTGCGGCGCGGGCCGTCCATTCCACCTCCCGCGCCAGGCGCGCCAGCCGCATGTTGACCTGGGCCGGTGCGGCCTCACTCGCGAGCAGTGCGGCCGCATACTCGAGGCTGAACGCCGCCGCCTCCGGACCCGCCGCCGGCTCGAAGGCCCACGGGCTCTGCCCGGAGCCACGCGCGGCACGGAAGTACACGGCGTGCCCCAGCTCGTGCGCCAGGGTGCGCAACGACCCGACCCTCGTCTGATGCGGCACTACCAGGCGGAGGTCATCCGGCGCGTGGAAGGCAAAGCAGCGCGCCGGCAGGCCGTCAACGGCGCACCGGTCAACCCTGACGCCGGCCAGCAACGCGGCCGGAATGCCCAGCTCACCCGTGATGACGCGCATGGCCGGCTCAAGAGCGGCGGCGGCGGCCGGCTCCTCGCCGCCGGCGGCGGCCGGCTCCTCGTCGCCGGCGGCGTTCTGGCTGAAGGCGGCCAGCGCGTCCGCGGCGCGGCTCAACCACCGTGCTGCCCGGGCCGGCGCGACGCCTCGCAAGACGAGCACCGCTGCCGGGACATCGACGCCCAGGGCCGCCCCCAACCCCCCGTCGACAGCGCCGAGTCTGTCGGCGACTGCCTTGGCGGAGGCCTCCGCGGTGGCCTCCGCGGCAGCCGGCGCCGGACCGGGCGGTGCCGGGGCCGCCCCCGCCCCCCTGGCGAAGACCAACTCATACGCATAGCGCCCGTTCAGCACCGCCGCCAGGGCCAACAGCAGCTCCCGCATGTCGGCGGACGGGTACTCCGATACCGCACCCTTCAGCAGCGCCGCCAGCTCCAGGTCACAGAGAAGCAGCACCAATCCCTGGGCCGAGCCCTCGTCACCGTCGGGCTGGCCCACCGCCCACCTCCAGCGGGCCTGCGTGACGGCCCGCGAGAGTCTCAGTATCTTGTCCAGATGCCGGGCGACCGATCGCCGGCGTGCTTGCCGCGCGGCCACCGGGCACCACCCCCCTACTCTTCCAGAAGGCAGATCTTGCGCAGGTTGACCTCAAGCCGCTGCCACTTGAGGGGGTCCTTCGCCGTGGCGATCAGCCAGCGCAGGGTGTGTTCCATCGACCACCGCTTGCTGCGGCACTCGGAGGGCGGGGGCATGGTGAGCTCGCCCGTCTCCCTGAACACAGAGGCGGGGCAGCCGGTGCACATGTGATACGCCCAGCACCGCCCGCACCTGGCCGACGTGGAGCGGTCTGTAGCGGGCCGCAACGCCGCCTGCACCTCGCGGAAGCGCGGCCGGCTCCGCCAGTCAGGGTCGAGGATCGAGCCCATGCGAAACCGGGGGAAGACAAAGAGGTTACACGGGTAGATGTCCCCCTGCGGCGTGATCAGGAACACCCGCGACCCCACGGGGCAAATGTCATCACTGTACCGGCGCGAGACCAGTGCGCCCAGCAGCCTGACGAGGTCAAAGTCCGTAAACGGCTCGGGACGCAGGACGCCGTCCAGTACATAGCTCAGAAACGCTTCATCTTCGCCGACGCTCTTGGTGCACAGGAGGTCCGGATCGGTGCCCATGTAGCAATAGGCGAAACCGATCGGGACGCCGAGGGCGCTGGCGTGCCTGGCGACGTCCACCCGGGACATGCCGAGCCGCTGGTGCAGCGCCGTAAAGGTCGACTCATAGCGCAGAGTGGCCTGGGGAAGCCCCGCGCAAAGCTTCTCTATGCCGCGCATGACGGCGCCGTACGACCCGCGCCCGTCGGCGAACGGGCGTAGCTGGTCGTGGGCAGTCCGCTCACCGTCGAGGCTCACGGTCACGACGATCCCATATTCCTGGCACAACTCCACAAACTCATCCGTCACCAGCGTACCGTTGGTCACGATCCCGATCTTGGGCCGGCGGCGCTCGCGGCAAAGGGTCTCCAGCTCCCGCAGGGCAGTCCTTATCGCCTGCAGGTTGAGCAGCGGCTCACCGCCGAAGAACTTCACTTCACGCAACGGCGGACCTTCAAGCCCCATGAACCGCCGGACGGTGAGCGCGGCCACCTCTGGGGACATCAACCCTTCTCCGGTGCCGTAGGAGCCACCGTCCGCGTAGCAGTAACGACACTTGAGGTTACACCGGTGGCTGACGTTCATGGTCACGGACAGGCCGCTGGCCCCGCCCTTCTTCCACTGCAGGTCGCCGGCGGGTTGCCTGCCCAGCTCCTCGCGGGCCTGCTCGCGGCTCCAATTTGGCTGCCCGACCTCCACCACGTCGCCCGTCGGCGTGTACGCGCCCCAGCCGTCCGTCGTGCGGAACAAGTGAGCCCCCATGCGCTCCACCTCCTAATGCTTCCGGGCCGCGGGGTACCCCTTGGCCCGGAAGCTCCGGCGGGTCCTGCAACCGGTCGGCCCTACCTGCGGAGTCCCTCCATCAGCTGGGGCAGTTAGTTCTGGTCGGGCGGCTTACAGCAACCGCAGTTGGTGCTGCCGCAGCTGCCGTTCCCTGGGGCGAAGAAGTCTGCCACACCGGTTGCCTCCAGGTCTTCTATGCGTACGTGGACCATGCCGATCCCTCCTCCCTTGCTCCCCCCCTTGCCCCTGATTACACATTCGCCAGCTTATTCCCAATTCCTGCCAGAGCCGGTAAGTTTTTCAACTTGGTCACTTAGTTTGACCATCGTTTGTACGACTCCCCCGCGCCGACCCCCTTGGGCGCCTCGCGGTGCCGACGGGCCGCGGCCCACGGCAAAGGCCAGGCGGGCGCCACCCCACGATCGAGGCAATACGCAAGGAGCCGACCACTGAGCAGCACGATGAGGTCGAGGCGGTCATCAAGACCATTGACGTGCCCAGCCGGCACATCCTGCTCGACTACGTCAGGAAGGTGAGCGCCTGGGCCGACAGAGCCGCCAAGTACTCGATCGGCGGTACCTATCCGGGCAGGGTGACGACGGCAAAAGACGCTTACCTGGTCGTGGAGCTGGAGCCGGGGTTCCCGTGCATCGCCCACAAGAACTCCTTCCCGGCGGACGCGGCGGCGAGCCTCGATCAGCGCTTCCCAGTCAATACCGAGGCCAACTGGGTCGTGAAGACCATTGACAGCGCCCATCAGCGCGTCGAGCTGGGGCCGGCCGAGGTGCCGGCCAAGGTGCAGGCCGAGGTGCAGGCCGAGGCCGAATGAGGGGATCCAGACTGGGGCGGGGGACCAACGACACAAGTGCGCCGGCCACTGCGCACGAGTGACATCGCCTCCCCCTATGACGGACAGGACCATAACGAGTTGCAGCCGCACGCGAGGCGGTACCGTCGGATATCTGGGGAATTCGGCTCGGGCTACCGCTACCGCGGCCTCAGGCTGAGCCGCCGCAGGACAGCCGTGTCGCGGGTGAAGGCCAGGAAGTACAGCTCCCCGTCCTGGCCCAGGACAAGGCAGGGGTCAGGGACTGCTTCGAAGTCCTTGACCGCCAGAAATGGCGACGATCACGCCGCCGTCGGGATGAAGGGCAAAGACGAGGAGCGAGCGCTCCAGGGAGAAATCCACGCCCAGCGCGATGAGGCAGCCGCGTGCGTCGAAGCCTACCAGGGAGGCGCCCGACAGCCTCTGCGGGGCCGGGAGCCGCCACTTCTCTTCGCCATCGGCGCAGACTGCCGCTGCAAGCGTGTTCAGGGTCTTGACCGTGTACCGCGGGCTGCGTCCCGGAAAGCTCAGCCCTGCAGTCGGGCCAGCCAGGGGCTCAGCCAACCCATACTCGCCGCGACCTGTAGCCAGGACCACCTTGCCAGCAGCCCCCTGCTTCAGCAGCACGCCCTCCTGAGCTATGCCCTCCGGCACCGGCCAGCGCGCCCTGACCTCTCCCGCCGGTGTGGCCCGGAGAATGACATCACCGACCGCGTCGAAGACATACCAGTCTCCCTGGGCGTCCACGGCCAACGACGCCCCTTCAATGACATCAGGGAACGCTACCGCCCGCGCCAGCCAGCAACTGCGGTACTCCAGGCCCCGCGCCTTCAGGGTGTCCAGGATCAACACCGCGTCTCGCGTGACGACGAAGGCGCCCGGGACGCGCTCCATGGCGCCCTCGGGGAAGATGGCGCCCAGCTCGCCGGGGCCTTCACCCAGCGGAGCCCGCAGCACCGTCTCGGCAACGATGTCGGCATCCTGAGGTTCCTGGGGAGGCGTAACCGGCACCGGTGGCGGCGACGGGCGGAACGGCGTGCAGCCCGCCGCCACGGTCAGCGTCGCCAGCACCGCCACAGCGAACGCGATGACGCGCGGTGCCGCCATGATGAGAACCACCCCCCAGGGCTCTTCGATACTGGCTCCTGTAGCCCCTGCCCGAGTCAGTCCCGGCTTCAACGCAAGCCGCCACGAGCCGCGGCGCCAGCCTACTTGACTACTGAATGGCGACCGTCAGGTAGTCATATGACCAGGCCCCTTAGTACACTCGCAGACTGTACGTCGCCGCGGTGGGGTCGTTCACTGGACCCACCTGAACAGCCACCGTGGCGTTGTCAAGCCAATACAGGCCCCCGGTCGTGCGACTGCCTGCGGGAGGAGGGTAGGTCTTGAGGCGTGCGGGATTCTCCGTCACGTCCAGGAGCGCGACGACCCGATCGCCTTCGTTCGTCGCCAGCCAGAGAGCGATTCTAGCTTCGTCCGGCGACATATCGAACGGCATGCGGTATGCGTAGCCTTGCGGTGCAGCCGGCAGTATCACGGAGGAACGCGCACTCAGGTCGTATAGAGCCAGTTGAGAACTCGTCTCCGGACCAGACCAGGCGAGCACGAACGCCCCCCGCACGAAGGCCTCGTAACCTTGCAGTGCTAGGGTCTTTGCCCCCGAGGCGGGGTCGACGAGCCAGATGTCCGCCTTGCCGCCCTCTTGCGGGCACCGCATGACGATGTGGCCGGTGTCGGTGAGTCCTTCGGGGTATCCAGGCTTGTCGCCGCAAGCTGCCAGAACCTGTTCGGTTCGGGTGGCCACGTCTACAACCCATAGTTCCCACTGCCCCGACCGCTTGGTGGCAAAGACCACCGAATCGCCGGTCGGACCCCACATGGGGCAATGCACCCAAGGGACTGGAAACCCCTGTTCTGAGTTGAGCTGAACCCGTGATTTGCCCTGATACACCGAAGCGGTGAGCTGCGTTTCTGTAACCTCACACGGGTCGATTACGTACGCTTCGTCATTTGCGTAGTGTAGGTAGAGCTTCCCGGTCGGGGATTCAACCAGGGGGTTGGTGCCACGCGCTGCAGCCAGCCAGCGGGCATTCCCGTCTTCAATGACGCGGATCTTCGCGTTGGACGTTTCGCCGGTCACTTCTTCAATCAGCTGCAGGTCCACTACCGTGACCTGAAGGCTGCGCTGCTCCCCCAGCCTCCACTGCACCGCTTCGACAGGCCCGCCGCCTGGGGTATACGATACGACTGGGCCCCCAGGCTTTAGCTGACCCATGTAGCCGGGGCCGACCCTCTGATAAGGCGATGAGGTCGCCTGTGCCTTTATCCACATCCCGCCGACACACAGAAGCACAGTGATGCACCCGGCCACAAAAACCCAAAGCCAGATCCGCCGTCCTGAAGGTCTCTCACTCACAGCCATCCCGCCTTGCCAGTCTATGGGATGCTGAGGACATCGTCCCCTCCCCTGTAATTATATTACGGAGCCTCCTGATGTCAATGGTGTTGTCAACGCCGGTCCTTTAGGCTTCAGCGCCATCATTCGACAGCGCCTGTACCAGCAGCTCCCGGTCGACTTCGCCAAGCCGCCCCAGGTTCGCCCGTTCCAGAACCAGGTCGCGTCCGGTTTGCCAGGGGGCACTGTCGAGTTGCTGCAGGTTGGTCGCGGCTCCCCACCAGTTAACGCCCTGGCGCGACAGGTGAAACGCCACGTAGTTGGCGAGGGCGCCCACTAGCACGCCCTCCCTCAAGGCGACGCGCTTCACCGCCGTCTTGAGGTTCTCAGGCCGACCCTGCGCCTCGCGCAGGCATGACCCGGCGAGTTCCACGCTGCGGCCCTTGAGGAGGATGTCGTCGGCGAACCGGCTTGCCGCCTCCTCTTCTGGCGAGCAGCGCTGCTCCCGCGCGTTGCTGCTGGCCTCGACAACCGCCAAGTCTTCCTGGTCCGGCCGCTGCGCGCAATGCCAGAGCTCGTGGAAGAGGTCGAACAGCCAGCGCGCCGCCGATGACGTCTTCTGCTTGAGGGCTATGACATTGCGGCCGGCGATCCGCCAGCAGGCGCCGTGGAACGCGCCGCGATCCGCCAGGGGCAGGACGGGGATGCCCAGGTCCCAGACATAGCGCAGGGCGCCTTCGAGATCGACGGACCCGTAGGCAGACACTATCGCGCGGCGCGCGGCGTCGGGTGTCCCGGGAATCCGCTGCGGTGAGAGGTGGGGCGTGGCGTCAAGCAGCGCCGTCGCCAGGAACCGGGCGTAGACCGCATAGGCGTTCAACCGCCGCTCATCAGCCCTGGTGGGCGCCTTGAACCGGCCCGGCCCGGCATGGGCCGCCGCCAGCCGCAGCGGGCTATCGCTGAAGATATCGTCCACCGTCCAGCCGAACACGCGGCCCACCCGCGCGGCGACCTGCAGGGCATCGAGTTCGCCTTCAGCCCCGGCCTCAACGCGGGCCGCCACGAGCCGCGGCGCCAGCCGCCGCATGACGAAATCCCGGTCAAGCTCAACGTCCCTCAGCCGCCGGAACAGCGTCTCAAGCGAGGCCCGCGCCCGGGGCAACAGGATGTCCTGGCGCACTTTGATGCCCAGCGCCCGGCTGACCTCAGCGAGGCGGTGGAGGCTGGCCGACGCATACTCGGAGGCCTCGTACCGCTGCACCTGCTGCTCCTTGACCTCAAGCCTGTCAGCCAGGTCCTTCTGGGTCAGGCCGGTCGCAATACGCGCCTGAATAAGGGCACGAGGAAGCTCCTCGATGGATTCTGCCTGCAGCACGCTGCGCTGCCCAGACACCAGGGCTTCGTACTCGTCAAGCTCGGCCGTTAACGTCGCAAGCTGGCTTCGGAGCGCGTCTCGCTGCACCTTGACCAGGCCGGGCTTGGTCCCCGCCTCGTCAGCGCCCGCATCCAGCTCAGCCAAGGCCTCCTCGAACACCCTGGCCTGAGCCCTGGTGATCCGGTACTGCCGCTCGTTCTTGATCACGATAGCCCTCCTCGCAAGTCCAGGACGATGATGCCTTTCCGCCGGCCCGTGACCCTGTCGACTTGAAAGAACTCCAGGAAGGTGCACGTCCGGTTCCGCATTCTGACGTTGGGGAAGAGTTCACCCCTATACTTGTCCTTCTGGGCAGCACGGGAGTCGTCGAAGGTGTGGAGTGTCGGGTCAAGGCGCCGAATGTCTACTCCGTCGCACTCCCAGCAGGCGTCGAAGTCTCCGGGAACCTCCTTGGCTGTGACGAAGCTGCCGTTCACGTATACAGTCGTGCAGCCAGCCGCCCGTAGGTTTCTCAGCGCCGCCCTCAAGCCAGCGAGCAGCCGTCGCCGTGGGGCATGGTCCCAAACCTTGCGGCGAATTCGGGCCAGGTAGCCTGGTGGATGCCAGGCGGCAAGCTCCTATCCACATCAAACGCCGGGATCATGACACAACTATATCATTGGGTTGGGTGCCTTGTCAAGACATCTGAGCCGGAGTGTGTCGTCGGTCTGGCAACAGGGCTCTGTCGAGTGAGGCTGGGGCGGGTCAACTCCTCACCGGCTGGAGGGGTCAGGAAACCACCGGCCGCGACACACGCCCTATTCACGGGCCCCTGGCAGGCAGATCTCCGCAGCAAAAGAGGAGATGATTACTGTGCCCGTCTGGCAGCCCAAACCAGGTAGGTGTGGGCCGCTGCTCGCCGACGATTCTAGGCCAACCGGCAACACCAGAGGGCAACTTGAATGGAGATCCCATTCTGACCTCCACCAAGTTGCCCTTCACTACGTCGTCAACCGACCGCCTGTTCACAGTTGGAGTGCAGTTCCCCAGCCCTCGTCGGCAGCTGTCGCCCAGGACGTCGGCTGCATGCAGGTGTACCTGTTCTTACGCTACTGACTCCTTGCCTTCTCCGGCCTCACAGGTTCGGGACAACCTTCAATCGTGGATCCCCCTGTCGTCGCGGAGTCTCTCTCGCCAATGCCGGAGACGCTCGGCGTCATACGTGACCACCGCCTTGAGCCACGCGTCGTCGGACCGGCGCAGGTAGACGCTGCAGTCCTTCCCCGTGGTGGGATAGAAAAGCAGAAGGAACTCCGCCGGCACAGTCTGCCCGGCAACCTGGATGTCAATGGCCTTCGAGAACTCCAAGCCTACCCATTCATACCCGTCCAGGTCCGTGGTCAGGATGGGGACGCTGACGACCTCGCGGGACAGGATGCTATCCTGTGCCGGGTCAACCTGGCTCAACTCCCTCACGCCGAGCAGCACCTCGCGCAGCAGATACACAAGCTCGTCGACGTTCTCATAGTTCCACCAGGTGCTATCCGCAACTGCAGGGCATACCTCAATTGCGCCGGTGTTCCAGTACAGGACCTCCATCGGGCCCCACCTACATAGTCCCCCTGCCCACCCTTCCGCCATGTCCAGATGACGCTGCGTGGTGGCAAGCTGCTCCTGAGCAGTCTTCAGTTGACCCTCCACCTCTTGGAGCGCGGACTCGGCCCGCCCAAGGCGCAACTGCAGGAACTCTTCGTGCGCCTCAAGTTCCGAGATGCGCGCCGCCGCCTGCTGAGCGTTCCCAGGAAGACGCCAAGCAAGGAACGCCACGGTGATGGCAAGCACCAGCAGGCCGGCCAGAATGAGAATCCATGTCCTGCGGACCACGAGGCACCCCCTTAATCGGCTACCGGACGCTAGGGAACGAACATATAGAAGTACTCAGGCGGCGGTGGCGAGTTGTACGGCGAACTTGTCCCGTAAGTGTTCCAGTAGGCCGGACGATATGCAACGATGCTTGTGTCGGCATAGCGCCGGGCGGAGATGTAGTACTCTATGTCCCCCTTGTTCGTGATAGTGTAGGTGTACGTATCGCCGCTCTTGGACATCACCCTCTCGGTCCACGTAGTGGACGGGTACACCCGATAGTGGATGTGGACCGCCGAGGAACCAAGATGAACAATCTGGGTGTTGTCCCAGCCGTAGGCCACGACCGTAACCTTCCCGGCCCCGTTGTCGGTGGGACGGACGATGAAATCGGCATCCTGAGGGTTCACACCCGTCTTGTTCATCCAGAACAAGTACTGCGGCAGGCGGTAGTTACTAGTCTTGCTGTTCACGTACTCCAGGTGAAGGTGGTTGTTGCCGGTGCCTGACGCGACGTTGCCGAGGTAAGCGCCCTTGCTGACCGAGGTTCCCACCACCTTGAGGCCTGCCGGCACGGATGACTCGTCCAAATGGACGTATCGGGTCAGAAACTCATCACTGCCGTCTCCATCGGGGTCGTGGCCGATCAAGAGGAAGTAGCACACAGGGTCCGTCATGTCATCGGCTTCCCGTATCTTGCCGCCCATGACCGCGTAGACCGCCCTTCCCGCCGCCATGTTCAAATCGAGGCCCGTGTGGGGATTGGAGACGCCATCAGTCCGAGACTGGTTCCACTTGGAGTTGACGCCCGGCCATGAACCGGAGTACGGCAGACCGACTACGTCACAGACTTGCGTAAGATCATAGCCGTTTACCATGTTGTCGTGAGCCTGAGCGTCATAGAAGTACCGTTTCTTGGTGGTTTCGGTAAGCACTCCCGGTTTTCCTTCCTCGGGTAACCAAGCCGGCGCAACGCTGTCTACCAGGGCAACTTCCTGGACTGGAGAAGAAGTGTGTCCCCCACGACCTTGCGCCCAAACAAAGTACTCGAGGCTTCGCGCGCCGTAGGGAACTATCACGGAGCCCATGAAGAGGTCTCCAGAGACTCGTTGGAGCGTACATTGCTCCCACTGCCCCTGATCTAGACGGAATCTCAGTTCTGCCCTTCTGGCGTTCTCCACCCTCGCGCGCACCACCATGTCACTCGCGGTGGTGGCTTCGGCCTGACGGGTCATGAATCGTATCACAGGTTGCTGAGCGCTGGAACCGACAGCTACCGCGGGTGTGAGTATGAAAATCGCACACACGATGATAATCAAGAACCCCACGCCTACGCCCCTCATTCTATCACACTCCTTCGCCCAAGTCTTAGATGCCCTTTTCTAGACACCTAATGCCAAATCCTGTTTAGTAATACAATTAGGAGTGTGTTTGGGGCTGCTATGCATGAACCGGAGGACGCAAAAAGCGCAGCTAGAGCATCGATGTGAACGGCTAGGCTTCTCATCCCTCACCTGAGATGGTGAAATGGGCTGGGGGCGAGGGAGTGGACGCGAAGGAGAAGGTGGCACGGCAGCGGCTGTCGCTTTTGGAGCTGGCGGAGGCGTTGAACAACGTCAGCGAGGCGTGGGCGGCGGGGGTGGGTCAATTCCCAGGGGCTGCTGAAGAAGTCGGCTTACGAGGCGTGGCTCCGGTGCAGCAGCCGATCGAGGATGGCAGCAGCGATGACCGCGTCGCCCAGGACATCGCCCCAGTCGCCGAAGCCCTTGTTGCAGGTCAGCACGATGCTGCCGCGCTCGCAGCGGGCGAAGCCAACGCTGAAGGCAGGTGTGAGATGGGAAGGCTTGCTGTACACCTCACCCAGCCGCTGGCCAGACAGCCACCCTTCAGAGTCTCTTGCTCAGAGGGCGCACGTTACCAGCGCCGAAGGCACGGTATTCATACAACTCGTTGAGACACTGCTCGCCCAGCTCGCACTCAACGTTAACCTTGAGTTCACGCATTGACTTCTCCCTGTTGCAGTCTTCCAAGTGGCCGTATAGTACGCTAAGCGGAGTATAAAGATGCCGTGGAAGGAGGGTCGCCTTGTCTCCCAGCCCGGCCCAGGCGTCGGTTGAGAAAGTGCAGAAAACGCCCTCTCCTTTGTTGTTGGCAAGGAGTCGACGGTTGATTTCGAATTCCCGTATCACCGTGTCAACAACGAATAGCCGCACGGTGGCGAGGGTTCGCTGCGTCTGAGCATGACTCCACAGTATCGTGGCGCATACTCCCGTGACTGTCAAAAGTCCTGCCATGCATGAGGCGGTGAATGCTTCTTCGCTCAGTGCACCGAGAATGCAAGGCGTACGAGATATGAGCAACCAAGCGAGTCTTGATACCCAGAACGTCAGATATGGGCATGCAACGAAAGCCAGGGCTACTAGCAATCAGAGGCGAAATGACTTAAACACTATCCATGCGCGTGTCATTCCATTCCTGAGATGTCCAACTTTCCCTTTCCCCATTGAGTGTACCCTCCCATTGGGTGCGGTTCGACCCATCAGATGATGGACTCATGTGCGCCTCGTCTCTACTGCGGCATGAGCAGAGCATGTCGGTTGCCTTGTGATAAGCTTGACTACACGCGAAGAGCCCCAGCAGTTGACTGCTCAGCAACCTTCTCAAGATGACCACGGCTAAATGCCTATGGTTTACAGTACCTGATTTCGGCATCTCCATCGGTTCTGAGCGTCCCTGACGTTAGCAAGAGCTCTAGGTGTGCCACCGCCTCCGATATTGCCAAGAACACATCCCACCCCCGCACCTTTGGGAACACACGCCTTGCCACCTCGTACGCCGTCGCCGGTCCGTCGCCCAGCGCCGCCGTTACTGCCTCCAGCCGGCGACGATGATGTCGCCGCACGCGCGCGATCGCCCGCCGGTGGTCAGTGAACAGTGGGCCGTGGCCGGGCAACACCGCTGCCACGTCGAGCGCCTCCAACTGCTCAAGCGTCGCCAAATATGTCGGCAGGCTGGGCCACGGCTCCGAGCTTCCCGGCGATGATGGCTCCAGGATGGGGTTGGGCGTGATGTGCGGCAGCAGACAGTCGGACGCAAACAGGACGCGCGCGGACGGCTCGTAGAGGCATATGAGGCCCGGGGAATGGCCGGGGGCATGTATGATGCGCAGGGTCAGGGCAGGCCCGTCGTGGCGCGCATCGCCGGCACCCCAGGCCAGCTCCGCGCCGTCCTCAAGCAGCGTCACCTGCCCCGCCTCCAGCGGCGGGGCGTAGCTGCGGTTGACGTTGCTGATGGCCGCCAGCTCCTCCAGGACGGCGGGCGGGGCGCCGGCGCGCACCAGAAGAGGCCGCCGCGCCTCGACGGACGAGGGGCCGCCGAGGAGCTTGGGCAGTTCGGCGGCCCCCGCATACACTTCACAGCCGGTCGTCTCGCAAAGGCGGCGCGCCAGCCCGTAGTGGTCGGGGTGGCCGTGGGTGATCACCAGGCGGCGCAGGTCGCGCAGGTCACGGCCAGCGGCCTTGAACCCGGCCTCAAGCGCCGCCAGCGCCTCGGGCGTGTCGGGCCCGGCGTCGATGAGGGTCAGCGGGTCGCCGCCGATCAGGTACGTGTTCACCGGCCCGACCTTGAACGGCGTCGGCACCGAGATGCGCGTCCAGAAGGCGCCGCCCCTGCCGGCCGCCCTCGTCGCGCGTCGCTGCGCCGTCGCGCCGCCCCGCGGGGTCACTTCAGCAGCGCCGCTGAAATCACCATCCGCATGACCTCGGACGTGCCCTCGTAAATCTCGGTGATCTTGGCGTCGCGGTACAGCCGCTCGACCTTGTAGTCGCGCATGTAGCCGTAGCCGCCGTGGACCTGGATCGCCTTCGACGTGTTGCGCACGGCCATCGCCGAGGCGAAGAGCTTGGCCATGGCGATCTCCTTCGACACGCGCTGGCCGCGGCCAAAGAGGTCGGCGGCGCGGTAGCACAGGAAGCGCGCGGCGTCGATCTCCGTCGCCATGTCGGCGAGCATCCATTGTATCGCCTGGAAGCTGGCGATGGGCTGGCCGAACTGCACGCGCTCCTTCGAGTAGGCGATGCAGGCGTCAAGGGCCGCCTGGGCGATGCCCACCGCCTGGCAGCCGATGCCGATGCGCCCGCCGTCGAGCGTGACCAGCGCGACCTTCAACCCGTCGCCCTCCTTGCCCAGGAGGTCTGAGCGCGGCACGGGCACTTCTTCCATGATGATATCGGAGGTGCGCGAGCAGCGGATGCCCAGCTTGTCCTCGGGCTCGCCGAACGACAGGCCGGGGAGGCCCTTCTCGACGAGGAACGCCGACAGCCCTTTTGGGCCCTTGCTGCGGTCGGTGGAAGCGAAGAGCACGTAGAGGTCGGCGACGCCGGCGCTGGTGATGAAGCACTTGCGTCCATTGAGTATGTAGTTTGCGCCGTCGAGGCGCGCCGTGGTCTTGATGCTGCCGGCGTCGGAGCCGGCGTCGGGCTCGGTGAGGGCGAACGCGCCGAGCTTCTTGCCCGCGCACAGGTCCGGCAGGTACTTCTTCTTCTGCTCTTCAGTGCCGAAGTGATGTATGGGGTCGGAGTGCAGGGCGTTGTGTACCTCGTAGATCACGCCGGTTGAGGCGCAGGCGCGCGATACCTCCTCGACGCAGATGGCGTAGCTGACCCAGTCGATGCCCGAGCCGCCGTACTCCTTGGGCAGGGTCATCCCCAGGTAGCCGTAGCGGGCCAGGGCGCGGAAGTTGTCCCAGGGGAACTCGCTCGTCTTGTCGTACTCGGCGGCGCGCGGCGCGATCTCCTTCTGCGCGAATTCGCGCACTGCGTCGCGGATGGCCGCCTGTTCCTCGTTAAGGACGAACTCCAAGCCAACCCCCCCTAAGTCCAGGTTTCGTCACGGCCTCTGCCTGCCGCGCCCGCCGCGGGGCCGCTTCGTGGGCCCGGGGGGCTGCCGCGCGCTCCCGGCGCTGGCGCGCCGCGCAGCTTCGCGCTGTGGCGCGCGGCGCCGCGGCGCGGCGATCTCCGCCGCGTAGCGCCGCAGGAGCCGCTCGGCCTCGGTGTACGGGTCGCTCGTGTGGCCGGCGATGCGCGCGCAGGCGCGCCCCCAGGCGCCGCGCTCGCGCGCCCGCGCGGCCACCGCCGCCAGGAGCCGGCCGCCGACGAGGTCCATGAGCTCAGCCTCCGCCTGCAGCGCCCGCTTGCCTTCAAGCCCGCCGCTTGCGCGCAGGTGGGCGGCGTGGCGCTCGATGGCGTCAGTGGCCTCGGCCATGCCCGTGCCCTCGCGCGCCACGGCGGTGAGCACCGGCGGCCGCCACGGCGACTCGGGCTTCAGGTCGAGCATCATCTCCAGGTCGCGCACCAGGCGGTCGACCCCCGGCAGGTCGGCCTTGTTGACCAGGAACACGTCGCCGATCTCCAGGATGCCGGCCTTTATCGCCTGGACCTCGTCGCCCATGCCGGGCACGACGACGACCAGCGTCGTGTGGGCATAGCGCATGATCTCGACCTCGCCCTGGCCCGCGCCGACCGTCTCGATGATCACCACGCCGTAGCCGGCCGCCTCCAGGAGGCGCACGGCGTCGCCGCAGCACATGCACAGGCCGCCGCTGGCGCCGCGCGAGGCGAGGCTGCGGATGAACACCCCGGGGTCGAGCGACCCCTGCTGCATGCGGATGCGGTCGCCGAGGATCGCCCCGCCGCTAAACGGGCTGCTGGGGTCGACGGCCAGCACGCCGACGCGCTGGCCGCGGCGCCGGAACTCCTGCGCCAGGCCGTCGACGGCGGTGCTCTTGCCGACCCCGGGCGCGCCAGTCACGCCCACGACGTGCGCTCCGCCCGTCTCGGGGTAGATGCGCGCCATGAGCTCGCGGGCGCCGTCGAGGCCGTTCTCGATGATCGTTATCGCCCGCGCCAGCGCGCGCTTGTCCTGCGCCAGCACGAGTTCGGCCAGGTGCGCGATGTCTGTCATGTTCAATGAATCCCTCGCTCCGGGGCGCGGCCCCGGCGGGCTCTACTTCCCCGCCTTCAGGCCGCGCACGTACTCGACGATGGTCTCCGTCGACGTGCCGGGCCCGAACACCTCCGCCACCCCCGCCTGCTTGAGCGCCGCCACGTCGTCTCTCGGGATGATGCCGCCCACCAGCACCGCCACGTCGTCCATGCCGCGCTCGCGCAGGAGCCTTATGACGCGGGGCACGAGGGTGCCGTGGGCGCCGGAGAGGATGGACAGCCCGACGACGTCGACGTCCTCCTGCACGGCGGCCTCGACGACCTGCTCCGCCGTCTGATGCAGGCCGGTGTATACGACCTCAAAGCCGGCGTCGCGGAACGCCCGCGCCACGACCTTGGCGCCGCGGTCGTGACCGTCAAGCCCCGGCTTGGCTACCAGCACGCGGATTCGCCGCTCCACGCTCCTCCCCCCTGACCAGAAGAACTTCGCTGCATATGTGAGGCAATGGGCGCAGTCAATGGCGCATCGACGCAACGGGCGCCCTCACTGCGCGCCTTCACTGGGCGCAATCAGAATATCGGCTGTTCGCGGTACTCACCGAAGACCTCGCGCAGGACGCCCATCACCTCGCCGAGGCTGGCGTAGGCGCGCACCGCGTCGAGGATCGGCGGCATCAGGTTGTCGTCGCCCTGCGCCGCCCGCCGCAGCTGGGCCAGCGCCTCCTGCACGCGGCCGCCGTCGCGCTCGCGCTTGGTGCGCTGCAGGCGCGCGATCTGCCGCTCCTGCACGGCGGGGTCGATCTTGAGCAGCGCCATGGCCAGGTCCTCGCCGCTCTCCACGTACTTGTTGACGCCGACCACCGTCTTTTCGCCCTTCTCGACCTGACGCTGGTAGCGGTAGGCGGCGTCGGCGATCTCGCGCTGGAAGAACCCCTGCTCGATGGCCGGCACCACGCCGCCCAGGGCCTCAACGCGCTCGAAGTACGCGTTGGCCTCATCCTCCAGGAGGTTCGTCAGCGCCTCGATGCAGTACGAGCCGCCCAAGGGGTCGATGGTGTTGGTGACGCCGGACTCCTCGGCGATGACCTGCTGCGTGCGCAGGGCTACGTGCACGGCGTGCTCGGACGGGACGGCCCACGCCTCGTCCATGGAGTTGGTGTGCAGCGACTGCGTGCCGCCTAAGATCGCCGCCAGCGCCTGCATCGTCGTGCGCACGATGTTGTTTTCGGGCTGCTGCGCGGTCAGCGAGCAGCCGGCGGTCTGGGTGTGGAAGCGCAGGATCCACGAGCGCGGGTTTTTCGCGCCAAAGCGGTCGCGCATGACGCGCGCCCAGATGCGCCGCGCCGCGCGGTACTTGGCGATCTCCTCCAGGAAGTCGTTCTGGGCGTTGAAGAAGAACGACAGCCGCGGCGCGAACTCGTCGACGTCGAGCCCGGCCTCGACGCCCGCCTTGATGTAGGCCATGCCGTCGGCGAGCGTGAACGCCAGCTCCTGCGCCGCCGTCGACCCCGCCTCGCGGATGTGGTAGCCGGAGATGCTGATCGTGTTCCAGCGCGGGACGTGCCGCGAGCCGAAGGCGAACGTGTCGGTGATGATGCGCATCGACGGCCGCGGCGGGAACACGTACGACTTCTGCGCGATGTACTCCTTGAGGATGTCGTTCTGGATCGTGCCCGATATCTTGGCCCACGGCGCGCCCTGCTTCTCGGCGGTCACAAGGTACATCGCCCACACGACCGCCGCCGGGCCGTTGATGGTCATCGACGTCGTCACCTGGTCAAGCGGGATGCCCGCGAACAGGCGCTCCATGTCGGCCAGTGTGTCTATCGCCACGCCGATGCGGCCGACCTCGCCGTCGCTTTTGGGGTCGTCGGAGTCGTAGCCCATGATCGTCGCCATGTCGAAGGCCACCGACAGGCCCGTCTGCCCGTGTTCGAGCAGGTACTTGTAGCGGGTGTTGGACTCCTCGGCGCCGCCGAAGCCGGCGAACTGGCGCATCGTCCAGGGCCGGCCGCGGTACATCGTCTCGTGGACGCCGCGCGTGAACGGGAAGGACCCCGGCGCGCCGAGGTCGCGCCCCGGATCAACGCCCGCGACGTCGTCCGGCCCGTACACGGGCTTCACCGTGACGCCCGATATCGTGGTGAACGACCGCTGGCGCTCGGATGCGCCTGCGTCCGGCGGCCGTGCCGCGCACGTCGCGGCCTTGGGCTTGCATTCGTCCAAGTCGCTCCCTCCTCCCCCGGCCTTGAAGGCCGGGCCGTCCCTTCCTGTGTAAAATTCTACCGCGGGCGGCACTTACCTGCCACGGGCGGGGGCCTGAGCGGGGGTCTGGGCGGGGGCCTGGGCGGGGGCCTGGGCGGGGGGCCTGGGCGGGGGCCTCGGCGGGCGCCTAGGCCGGGGCCTTGGGGCGCAGCCCGGCGTAGATGGCCACCGCGCCGCCGGCGAGCGGCACCCGCTCGACGCCCGAAAGCCCCGCCGCTTGAAGCTTTGCGACCACGCCCGCGGGGTCGGGCAGGTAGCGCACCGACCGCGACAGGTACGCATACGGCCGCAGGTGGCGGGCGCGGCGCCCGGCCAGATGGCCGTCGGCCAGGGGCAGGGCGCGCTCCCAGTAGGCTAAAAAAAGCCAGCGCCAGGGGGTGAAGTCCGGCCGCGAAACCTCAAGACAGAGTATGCGGCCGCCGGGGCGGGTAACGCGGACCATCTCGCCCAGAGCCGCGTCAAGTGGCACGATGTTTCGCAGGACGAAGGCGTTGAGTGTTATGTCGAATCCTGCGTCAGGAAAGGGCAGATGCGTCGCGTCACCGCGCACCAGCCGTACTTCGCCGCGGGAAACCCCCGCCGCGCTCAGCCGCCCGGCCGGTCCTCGAGGCCCGGAAACCCGCCGCCTGGAAACCCGTCGCCGCGCGACATCCAGCATGCCCGGCGAGAAGTCGACCCCGACCACCACGCCGCCGGGGCCCACCGCCCGCGCCAGCAGGGGCAGCATGACCCCGGTCCCGCAGCCGACATCCAGCACCCGCTCGCCCGGCGCCACCGCCGCGCGCCGCAGCAGGGCGCGGCGCCAGGTGGGCATCAGGCCGGCGCTAATGACCAGGTTGGCCAGGTCGTAGCGCGGCGCCAGGGCGTCGAAGGCGCGCCGCACGTAGCCGGCGCGGCCGGCGCCGCCGGCGCCGTCGCCCGCACCCGGCAGCCCGTCACGTGGCGCCATCATGCCCGCCCGCATCGCCGCGCGCATCGCCGCGCGCATCGCCGCCCGCATCGCCGCGCGCATCGCCGCCCGCACCCCCACCCCGGCCGCCGGGCGCCGGCGCGGGCACGACCGCGGCCGCATCCCCGGCGCGCAGCGGCCCGCCGCGGACCACCCGCCCGAACACCCCTTCGCGCGGCATGATGCAGTCGCCGGCGGCGTGATATATCGCGCAGCGGGAGTGGCACTCCTTGCCGATCTGGGTCACCTCGACCTCGGCGGGCCCGAGCCGCACGTGGTCCCCGACCTTGACGCCGCAGAGGTCCAAGCCCGCCACGAGCACGTTCTCGCCGAACGCGCCGGGCGCCAGGCGGCGCCCCAGCTTCGCCGCCATGAGCGCCACGGCCTCCGCCGCCAGAAGGCTCACCTGGCGGTGGCCCGGTCCGGCGTGGGCGTCGCCGGCGACGCCCCTGTTCTCCATAAGCTCAACCTCGAACACGGCGTGCTTGGGCACGCCGGTGCGGTCGGCGATGCACACGGCGGCGACCCTGCCGCGGCTCATAGCGGCACCGGGCCCAGGAAGGCCCCCCCGCAGATGATCCCGACCAGCAGCAGCAGGCCGGTCGTCAGGTGCACGCCGACCGTCAGCGCGCACGAGGCCACCATGCGCCGCGGGTCGGCGTGATGCGCGTGCGCGTTTCTGGCCGCGCGCAACGCCAGCGGCATGCTGAGGAGCGCGGCCAGGGCCGGCGGCGGCAGCGCCCCGGCGGCGACCCCGGCGATGACCACCAGGTACGCCAGGGCCAGCAGGGCGTGGTAGCCCCACACGGCGCGGCCCGTGCCCAGCCGCACGACCAGGTTCTTCTTGCCGACGGCGCTGTCGGCCTCGATGTCCGGGAACTGGTTCACGTACAGCACGGCGGCGATCAGCAGCCCCACCGGCAGCGAGGCCAGAAGCGCCAGCCACGACATGTGGCCGCTCTGCACGTAGTGGGCGCCCAAAACGACGAGCGGCCCGAAGTTCAGGCCGACGAGCGGCTCGCCCCAGCCGGCGTAGCTGGCCTTGAACGGGCCCGCCGTGTAGAAAAACCCCGACGCCCCGCCGACGGCGGCCAGGGCCAGCACCGGCCAGCCGCGCACCCATGTCAGGTACAGCCCGCACGCCAGGGCCAGCCCGTACATCGCCGCCGCCGCCGCCAGCACCTGGCGCGGCGTCAGGGCGCCCTCCTGGATCAGCCCCGCCCCGCCGTTGAACGGGCTGCGGTAGCGGTTTATCCGGTCAGTCCCCGTCAGGTCGTCGTAGTAGTCGTTGGCCAGGTTCGTGCCGCCGTGGACGGCGACCACGCCCAGAAGGCACACGAGGTACAGCAGCGGCGAGAAGCCGCAGCCCTGGTACCACGCCACCGCCGCCCCTAAAGACACGGGGACGAAGCTGGCGGTGAAAAACGGCGCCCGCATCGCCCGCATCCACAACCTCACTTGGCCTCTCCCCCCAACGCCTGGCGCACCAGCTCGGGCACCTGCCAGGGCAGGTCGGCGACGGCCACCCCGGCTTGCTGCAGCGCCTGCGCCTTGCTCTCGAAGGTCCCCTTGCCGCGCTCGATGATCGCCCCGGCGTGGCCCATGCGCTTGCCGGGCGGCGCCCCGCGGCCGGCGAGGTACGCCACCGCAGGCTTAGTCATGCCCTTAATGTACTCGGCCGCCTCTTCCTCGGCGGTGCCGCCGATCTCGCCCACCAGCACCACCGCCCGCGTCTCCTCGTCGGCCTCAAAGCGCCGCAGGACGTCGGTGAACGACAGGCCCACCACGCGGTCGCCGCCCAGGCCGATGACCGTTGACTGGCCGAGCCCGGCCGCCGTGAGGCTGGCGCCGATCTCGTAGCTCAGGGTGCCGCTGCGCGCCACCAGGCCCACCGGCCCGGCCGTGTAGACGGTGTTGGGCATGATCCCGATCTTGCACCGGCCGGGAGCGATGACGCCGAAGGTGTTGGGCCCGACGACGACCGCGCCGCGCGTGGCGGCGAACGCCATGACCGCCATGGCGTCGTGGACCGGGATGTGCTCGGTGATGATCGCCACGACCTTGATGCCGGCGTCGATGGCCTCCATCGCCGCGTCGCACGCGAAGGCGGCGGGGACGAACACGATGGACGCGTTGGCGCCGTGCTTCTCGACCGTGTCGCGCACGGTGTCGTAGACCGGCACCCCCTCGACGTCCTGGCCACCGCGCCCGGGGGCGGCGCCGGCCACCACCCGCGTCCCGTATTCGATCATCTGCCGGCAGTGGAAGCGCCCCTGGTTGCCGGTGATGCCCTGAATGACGACCCGCGTTTTCTCGTCGATCATTATCGCCACCGGCCTCACCCCTCCCCGCGCGCCAGGGCCACCGCTCTGGCCGCCGCTTCTTCCATGCCGTGGAAGGCGTCCATGCCCGCCTGCTTGAGCATGGCGACGCCCTCGGCCTCGTTGGTGCCCGAAAGGCGCACGACCAGCGGCGCTGGGATGCCGTGCTCCTCGCGCACCTTGAGGATCGCCGCCGCCACGTCGTCGCAGCGCGTGATGCCGCCGAAGATGTTGATCAGCACCGCGCGCGGCCTGGTGCTCAGGAGGACCTCGATCGCCTGCGCCGTGGGCTCGACCCCGGCGCCGCCGCCGGCGTCGAGGAAGTTGGCGGCGCGCCCGCCCATGCGCTGCAGGACGTCGATGACGGCCATCGTGACCCCGGCGCCGTTGGCCATGACCGCGATGTCGCCGTCAAGCTCGACAAACGCCAGCCCGAGCTCCTTGACCTTGAGCTCCAGCGGCGTGCCCTCGACAAAGCGCGGCAGCTCGGGGTGGCGGTACAGGGCGTCGTCGTCGACGCTCATGCGGGCGTCGGCCGCCACCAGCGCGTCGCCGCAGACGACGAGCGGGTTTATCTCGGCCAGCGTGGCGTCGCTGGCCGCAAAGGCCCGGTACAGTCGCGACGCCACGTCGGCGATCTTTGCCGGCAGCGCCCCGGAGAGGCCGGCCCGCGTGCACAGGTCGCGCGCGGCGTAGGTCCTGAGCCCCCACGCCGGGTCGACCGCGGCGCGGGCGATCAGGCGCTCGGGCACGTCTTCGATGTTGACCCCGCCCTCGGTTGAGAATATGGCCACCGGGCGGCGCAGTCCGCCGTCGACGGCGAAACCCAGGTAGAACTCCCGGTCGATGCTGAGCTTCTTCTCGACCAGCACCTTCTCCACACGGTAGCCACGCACCTCCGTGCCCAGGAGCTCGCCGGCCACCGCCGCCGCCTCGTCGGGCGTGGCGGCAAACCGGATGCCGCCCGCCTTGCCGCGGCCGCCGGCCAGGATCTGCGACTTGACGGCCACCGCCGCGCCGACCGCCGCCGCCGCCGCCCGCGCCTCCTGGGGACTGGCGACCGCGCGCCCGGGCGGCACGGGGATGCCGTGCCGGGCGAATAATTCCTTGGCCGCGTACTCGAAGAGCTTCACTGTGTCATCACCCTCCCCCAGCCTGGGGGGCCGCCCGGCCGCCCGGCCGCGCCTGGCCGCCCGCGCGCTTCCTGTGCTACCGCCAGGGCGCCTGCGCGCGCTCGACCAGCTTCCTGGTGTGCTCGGCCACGTCCTCCGGCTTGACCTTCAGCCGCGCCACCCCGCTATCCATCGCCGCCTGGGCGACCGCCGCCGCCACCGCCGGGGCGACCCGCCGGTCGAACGGCCCGGGTATCACGTACTCCGGGGTGCGCTCCGCGTCGCCGATCAGTGACGCGATGGCGCGCGCCGCGGCCAGCTTCATCGCCTCGTTGATATCCTTCGCCCGCACGTCGAGCGCCCCGCGCAGGACGCCGGGGAAGGCGAGCACGTTATTGCACTGGTTGGCGAAGTCCGAGCGGCCGGTGCCGACGACCGCCACCCCCGCCGCCCTGGCCTCGTCGGGCATTATCTCGGGCACCGGGTTGGCCATGGCGAACACGACCGGGTCCTTGGCCATCGACTTGACCATGTCGCGCGTCACGGCGCCGGCCACCGACACGCCGATGAACACGTCGGCCCCGCGCATCGCCGCGGCCAGGTCGCCCTTCAGGCGGCGCACGTTGCCGCGCTGGGCGACGTCCTCCTTGAACGGGTTCATGCCCTCGGGGCGGCCGGGGTAGATGATGCCCTTGGTGTCGCACAGGATGAGCTCCTTGACCCCGGCGTCGAGGAAGAACTTGCCGACCGCGATGCCCGCCGCGCCGGCGCCGTTTATGACCACGATGATGTCCTCGATGCGCTTGTTCACGATCTTGAGGGCGTTGAACAGGGCGCCGCCGCACACGATCGCCGTGCCGTGCTGGTCGTCGTGGAATATCGGGATCGACGTCGTCTGCTTGAGCTGCTGCTCGATCTCGAAGCAGCGCGGCGCCGAGATGTCCTCGAGGTTAACGCCGCCGATGGTCGGCTCGATGAGCTGCACGAGGCGGACGATCTCGCCGACGTCCTTGGTCGACACGCACAGCGGGAAGGCGTCCACGCCGGCGAACGACTTGAACAGGACGCACTTGCCCTCCATCACCGGCAGCCCGGCCTCGGGGCCGATGTCGCCCAGGCCGAGGACGGCGGTCCCGTCGCTGACGACGGCCACGATGTTGCCCCTGGCCGTGTACTCCCAGACCAGCTCCTTGTTCTTGTGGATGTCCTTGCACGGCTCGGCCACGCCAGGCGTGTACGCCAGGCTGAGGTCGTCCTTGTTGCGCACGGGCACCTTGCTGACGTACTCGATCTTGCCGATGTTCTCCCGGTGCAGCTTGAGGGCATCTTCACGCAGGTTCATCTACCCAAGACCTCCTGTCCGCCGTGTTGTTTCTGTGCGACGTCGACGACACGTCCGCCAGAACCCGGCCGCGCCGCGGTCAGCGCCCGGTGAGCGCCGCGGTCAGCGCCGCGGTCAGCGCCCGGTGAGCGCCCGCTTGACGGCGCGGGCCTTCAGGTTCTGGATGGCCTGCGTCGGGTTAGTGTTCTTGGGACACGCCTCGGTGCAGTTGAAGGCGGTGTGGCAGCGCCACAGGCCGTTCTCGCTGGCCGCCACGGCCAGGCGCTCGCGGGCGCCCGCGTCGCGCGAGTCGGATACGAAGCGCCACGCCTTGTTCAGCGCCGACGGCCCGAGGTACTCGCCGCCGCCCGTCCACACCGAGGGGCAGGAGGAGTAGCAGCAACCGCAAAGGATGCAACACGTCGCGTCGTCGAAGACCGCGCGCTGGCGCGGGCTCTGGCCGCGCTCGCGCTCCGGCGCCCGCGACCCCTCGACCAGGTACGGCATGACCTTCTCGTAGTTCCTCCAGAACGGCGCCATGTCCACGACGAGGTCCTTGATCACGCGCATGAACGGCAACGGGCTCACCGTCACCTGCGGCCCGACGATGTCAAGCTGCGTCTTGCACGCCAGGCGGTACACGCCGTTGATGTACATGGCGCACGCGCCGCACACGGCGCCGCGGCAGCAGTAGCGGAAGGCCAGCGAGCCGTCCTGGCGCTCGAGCAGGGCGAACAGGGCCTCGAGCACGGTCATGCCCGGCTTGGCCTCAAGCGCGAACGCGTCGTAGCGTGGCTTTGAATCCACGTCGGGATTGAACCGGAAGACGTTGAGCAGCACATCCTTCGTGGCGGCCATCTCTTAGTACCTCCTCGCCTCCGGCTGCCACCGGGTGATGCGCACCGGCGCGTACTCGAAGCGCGGGCCCCCGGGCGTCCAGTGGGCCACGGTGTGCACGAGCCACTTGGCGTCGTCGCGCTCCTTGAAGTCGGTGCGCGCGTGCGAACCGCGGCTCTCCTGGCGCGCCAGGGCGCCCAGCGCGATCACCTCGGCGACCTCGATCATGCCGTGGAGTTCGAGCACCGTCGCCAGCTCGAGGTTGTAGCGGCGCTCGTGCGACCTGACCTGGACGCGCGCCGCGCGCTGCTTGAGGTCCGCCAGGGCGGCGGCCGCCTCGCGCATCGGCCCCGCGTCGCGGAATATGCCGAGCTTGTCTGACATGGCCAGCGCCATGGTGCCGCGCAGGGCGGCCGGGTCCTCGCCGCCCTCGCCGGCGAGCAGGTTGAATACCCGCTCCTCGGCCCGCAGCAGCGCCGCCTTGAGCGCCGCCGCCCGCGCCCGCCCGTCGCCCGCCGCGCGGCCCTGCACGTAGCGCGCCGCCGCCGCGCCCGCCCGCCTGCCGTACACGAGCGTCTCCATCAGCGAGTTGCCGCCCAGCCGGTTGGCGCCGTGCACGGAGACGCAGGCGCACTCGCCCGCCGCGAAGAAGCCGGCAAGCGGCGAGGCGCCGTCGGCGTCGGTGTCGATGCCGCCCATGGCGTAGTGCTGGGCCGGCTGGACCGGGAGCGGCTCATCGATCGGGTCGACGCCGGCGAAGTCCATGGCGATCTCGCGGATGCTCGGCAGCCGCTCGATGATCTTCTTCGCCCCGAGGTGGCGCAGGTCGAGATGCACGTCGGCGTTCTCGAACCCCCGCCCCTCCAGCACCTCGGTCTCGATGGAGCGCGACACGATGTCGCGCGGGCCGAGCTCCATCGCCTTGGGGGCGTACCGCGCCATGAAGCGTTCGCCCTGGGCGTTGACCAGGTAGCCGCCCTCGCCGCGGGCGCCCTCGGTGATGAGGATGTTGGTGCCAAAGAGCGAGGTCGGGTGGAACTGGATGAACTCCATGTCCTTGAGCGGCACCCCGGCGCGGTACGCCGCATCCAGGGCGCCGCCGGTGTTGATGATCGCGTTGGTCGAGCGGGCGTAGACGCGGCCCGCCCCGCCGGTGGCGAAGATGACCGCGCCGCTGCCGAACGCCTCCAGCGAGCCGTTGACCAGGTTGAGGCAGACCACGCCGTGGCAGGCGCCGTCGTCGCCGCGGGCCAGCTCGAGCACCTGCCGCTCATCGTAGACCTTCACCCGGCGCTTGACCGACTGCTCGAAGTACGTGTGCAGGAGCACGTGTCCGGTGCGGTCGGCGGCGTAGCAGCAGCGCGGGTAGCCGGCGCCGCCGAACGGCCGCTGCGCTATCTTGCCGTCAGTGGTGCGGCTGAACGGGCAGCCCCAGTGCTCGGCCTCGAACACCCGTTCGGGCGCCTCGCGCGCCAGGGTCTCCGCCGCGTCCTGGTCGGCCAGGTAGTCCGACCCCTTCACCGTATCGAAGGCGTGCTTCTCCCACGTATCGTCGCGGCTGCCCTCGTCGTTGCCCAGCGCCGCGTTGATGCCGCCCTGCGCCGCCCCCGAGTGCGAGCGCACCGGGTGTACGCGCGAGATAATGGCCACGTCGAGTCCCCCGTCGGCGGCCGCGATCGCGGCGCGCAGGCCGGCCAAGCCGCCCCCGACCACGAGGAGCTGGTGGAATATCATGACCCGTCACCCCCTCACGGCGATGAACGGCAGAAGGCCGAAGACGCCGAGGATGAGCCAGACCAGGCCTACGGCGCACAGCCCCACCGTCAGCCAGGCCGCCCCGCAACGCCGCACGCCGAAGTCGAGGACGACGTTGCGCAGGCCGTTCAGGCCGTGGAACAGGACCAGCGCCAGAAGGCTGAAGTCGACCACCATGTAAAGCAGCGTCCTCACCCGCACCGTCACGCCGGCAAAGACGATCTCGGCGCCCGGGCTGGAGAAGTGCGTGGCCCAGAGGTGCAAGAACAGGGCCACGACAAGGGCGGCCGCGGTCACCCGCTGCAGGAGCCAGGGCCAGAGCCCCTTCACGACGCCACCTCCTCTAGGCCAGCACCAGCGGCAGGACGATCCAGGCGCACCAGGCGACGCCCGCCGCCGACACGGCGAATATGATCCAGAACACGAGCTTCTGCTGCTTCACGAGGACGCCGAGGTCGAAAAGCAGAAGGCGCACGCCGTTCAGGCCGTGGAAGATGACCGCGGCCAGAAGGCCGACGTCGAGGATGACCCAGAACTTCGTGTGCAGGAACGCCATCACCGCGTCGAAGCTCGAGGCCCCGACGACGACCGAGCCGATCACCGGGATGTGGAGAAAGACGTAGAACACGAGGGCCAGTCCGGTTATCCGGTGCAGCAGGAACGCGTACATGCCGACACCGGCATTGGCCGGGTGCAGGGGACTCGTGCGCCGCACCCGCCCCGCCGCCACACCGGCCGCCGGCCCCCCAGGACCGGCGCACGCCTTGGTCTCCATCGCTTAGAACCCCCCCCCCGCTCAGGCCGGCCCGGCCTGACAGTACTGCTTCAGCCCCTCCTCGTAAAGGTCGCCGCCCCTGGCGTCGTTGATCACGACGACGGGGAAGCGCTCCACGGTCAGGCGCCGGATCGCCTCCGGGCCGAGGTCGTCGTAGGCGACGAGCTCGTTGGCCGTGATGCACCTGGTGATCAGCGCCGCGGCGCCGCCCACGGCGGCGAGGTACACGGCGTTGTAACGCTTGAGCGCCTCGCGCACGGCCATCGACCGCGAGCCCTTGCCGATGACCGCCTTCAGGCCGCGCTCCAGAAGCGCCGGCGTGTACGGGTCCATGCGGCCGCTGGTGGTCGGCCCGGCCGAGCCGATGACCCGCCCGGGCTTGGCCGGCGAGGGGCCGACATAGTAGACCACCTGGCCCTTGAGCTCGAACGGCAGGGGTTCGCCCGCCTGCAGCGACTTCATCAGGCGGGCGTGCGCGGCATCGCGGGCGGTATACACGTGCCCGGTGATCAGGACGCGGTCACCGGCGCGCAGCGCGGCGACCGCCTCGTCGCCGAGCGGCGTCTTCAGTTCGAGCATGCGACTTCGCCTCCTCACAGGAGACGGGGCGGCGCGCGCCACCCCGATGCGCTTCGATCAGAGGACGGCCTCCACGTGCCGGTGCGCGTGACAGTTGATGTTGACCGCCACGGGCAGCGACGCGATGTGGCAGGCGTATGTAAGCACGCTGACCCACAGCGCGGTGACCCGCCCGCCGAAGCCCTGTGGCCCGATGCCGAGCCGGTTTATCTCAGTGAGCAGCTCGCGCTCGAGGTCGGCTGTGGCCGGGTCAGGGCTGGTCTGGCCGATCGGCCGCAGCAGCGCCTCCTTGGCCAGGAGCGCCGCCTTCTCGAACGTCCCGCCCAGGCCCACGCCGACGACGATCGGCGGGCACGGGTTGGGGCCCGCCCGGCGCACGGTGTCAACGATGAACGCCTTGACGCCGGCGCGGCCGTCGGCCGGGGTGAGCATCCTCAGGGCGCTCATGTTCTCGGCGCCGCCGCCCTTGGGGGCGACCACCACGCGCACCTTGTCGCCGGCGACGATGCGCGTGTGGATGATGGCCGGCGTGTTGTCGCCGGTGTTTCTGCGGTCGATCGGGTCTTGCACCGCCGACTTGCGCAGGAAGCCGCCCACGTAGCCGCGCCGCACGCCCTCATTCACGGCCGCCTCGATGTCGCCGCCGGCCAAGTGGACGTCCTGGCCGACCTCCAGGAACACCACCGCCAGGCCCGTGTCCTGGCACATCGGCTCGCCCTCAACGCGCGCGATGCGCGCGTTCTCGAGCAGCTGATCGATGACCTCGCGCCCCGCCGGCGACTCCTCGCGCTCGCGCGCCGCCTTGAGCGCCGCCAGCACGTCCTCCCCGAGGACCTCGTTCGCCGACCGGCACAGGCGGTCGACGGCGTCCGTCACCGACGATACATTGACTTCTCTCACGGCGCATCCCTCCCCCGCCCGGCGACGCGGCCGCCGGGCAGAAGTCCCCCCCGCATCTAGCCGGCTTGCTCCACCTCAACGCGCGGGCGCGGCATGAGTCCCGCCCGCTCAACGATCGTGGGCACCATCGACTCCCAGTACACGGCCATGATGTGCACGCCCCGGACGCCCTCGACGCGGCGGAGCTTCTCGATCAGTTCGACGCAGAGGGTCACGCCCTCCTGCTCGGGGTTGGCCGCCTCCTTCATGCGCTTGAGGAGGTAGTCGGGGATCATCAGCCCGGGCACGGTGCTCATGTACTTCAGGGCGCCGGACGACTTGACCGGGATGACCCCCGCCAGGATGGCGATCTTCTCGTGCAGCCCCTGCTTGCGGACCTCGGCCATGAACTGCTCGAACCGCTCCAGGTCGAACACGGCCTGCGTCTGGACGAAGTCGGCCCCCGCCGCCGCCTTCTTCTGCAGCCGCGCGACGCGGAACTCGAACGGGTCGGCGAACGGGTTCTCGGCGCAGCCTATAAACAGGCGCGGCTCGACCTTCATCTCCTCGCCGCACTGGAACTTCTTGTCGTCGCGCATGCCCTTGAGGATGGCGATGAGCTGGATCGAGTCCAGGTCAAACACGTTCCTGGCGCCGGGGTGGTTCCCGAACGACTGGTGGTCGCCGGTCAGGCACAGGATGTTCTTTATGCCCAGGCTCGCCGCCCCGAGCACGTCGCTCTGGATGGCGATGCGGTTCCGGTCCCGGCAGGTGATCTGCATCACCGGCTCGCCGCCGCACTGCAGGACGTGGACGGCGCCGGCCATGCTGCACAGGCGCACGACGGCCGTCTGGTTGTCGGTGATGTTCATGGCGTCGACGGCGTCCTTGAGCAGGCTGGCGTTGTTGCGCACGCCCTTGCTTCCCGCCCCCTTGGGCGGGCCGATCTCCGCCGTGACCGCAAACTCGCCGCGCTCAAGGAGCCGCTCCAGTCTGCTCCCGGCTTTCATAGCTGGGCATCCTCCCTTGCCGTCCGCCGCGGCCCGCCGTCTTTGGCGCGCGACCAGTCCTTGGGCGGCATCGGCTGCAGGAGCAGGTCGAGCCGGCCGAGCCCCTTGAGCCGGTCGTATATCAGCTGCCAGGCGCACTTGATCTCGCCCTTGCCCACCTCGCACTTGCCGCCCTGCGACCCGCCGCACGGGCCGTTGAGCAGGCTCTTTGAGCAGCGGATGACCGGGCAGATGCCGCCGGTGAGGTGCAGCACGCACTCGCCGCAAAGGCCGCAGCGCTCCTCCCACACCCCGGCCTCCACCGTGCCGCCGGCAAAGCGCGTGTTGAGGGCGGGCACGACCCACGTGGCCGTGAACTTCTCGGCCAGAAACTGCACGCCCACGCCGCAGCCCATGGACAGGATGCAGTCGCAGGCGGCGACCTTCTTCTGCAGGGGCTCCAGGTACTCCGGATCGCACTGCCGCGTGACGGTCTCGGTCTCGACGGCGATGGGGTCGCCGTCCGTCTCGCGCATCAGGCGCAGCGCGGCGGCCATTACCGCGACCTCTTTCTCGCCGCCCGCCTGGCACACCGTCACGCACTCACTGCAGCCGACGATGAGGACGTTCTTCCTGCCCGCGAGCATGTCCTTGATGTCGGCCATCGGCTTGCGCTCGGCTACGATCACGCCTGCTCACCCTCTTTTCCCGGTTGTCCGGCGGCCGTCAGGGCGCCGGATGAGACGCCGGCGCGCCGCAGGGGGCTTGGGCCCAGCTTCTTGATGCGCTCGGTCATCTCGTGGGCGATCTCGGCGAAGCGCGGGCCCATAGACCCAGACAGGTTGAACATCTCAAGGCGGTCGCCACCGAAGCCGATCTCATCCAGGAGCCTCTTGGTGGCGAGCACGCGTTTCTTGGCGCGGAAGTTGCCGCGCAGGAAGTGGCAATCGCCCTCCATGCAACCGGCGACGTAGACGCCGTCGGCGCCGGCCAAGAAGGCCTCGAGCAGCATCAGCGGGTCGACCTTGCCCGAGCACGGGACCTCGATGACGCGCACCGTCGAGGGGTACTGCAGGCGCATCGACCCCGCCAGGTCGGCCGCGGAGTAGGCGCAAAAGTAGCAGCAGAACGCCACGATCTTGGGCGTAAACTCCGCCGTTCCGGCCATCCACACCACCCCCAGTCGCAAAAGCGCGATTTACGAGCCGGCGGCCTCCGGGAACAGGGCGCCGATCTTGGCCTTGAGCTGGTCGCCTTCGTAGAAGCCGAGCTCGATGGCGCGGCCCGGGCACTCGGCGGCGCACGTGCCGCAGCCCTGGCACTCGACCGCCGCGATCGCCGCCACGTGTTCCGCGGTGATGCGCGGCACGGTGAACGGGCACACGCGCACGCAGGTCAGGCACGCGGCGCACTTCTCCTTGTCGACGCGGGCCACGGTGCCGCCAACCATGAGCTCCGGCTTGGAGAGGATGCCCATCGCGCGCGCCACCGCGCCCTGCGCCTGGTACACCGCCTCGCTGATGAACTTCGGGCCGTGAGCCGCACCGCACAGGAACACGCCCTGCGACGGGAAGTCCATCGGGCCGAGCTTGATGTGCGTCTCCAGGAAGAAGCCGTCCTCGTTGGTGGGCAGCTTGAGGAGCGACGCCAGCTCCTTCGTCCCCGGCGCCGGGATGGTGCCGGCGGCCAGGACGAGGAGGTCCGGCCGCAGGGTCAGGTCCAGGCCGCTGGCGCGGTCGCGGGCGGCGACCTCCAGCCAGCGCCGCCCGTCGTTGACGGCGGGCGGCTCCTCGTCGCGGAACGGGATGAACACGACGCCCGCCTCGCGCGCGCGCCGGTAGTGGCCTTCCATGAAGCCGTAGGTGCGCATGTCGCGGTGCAGGACGTAGATGCGCAGGCGCGGGTTGAGCTTTTTCAGCTCCAGGGCGTTCTTGACCGTCTCGGCGCAGCACACGCGGCTGCAGTAGTCGTGGTCCTTCTGGCGCGAGCCGACGCACTGCATGAACGCCACCTCGCGCATCGCGCCGAGGCGCCCGGGGCCCGAGACGAGCATCTCCTCGAGCTCAAGGCCCGTGACCACGCGCTCGGACTGGCCGTAGAGGTACTCGGCCGGGGTCAGCTCGCCGGCGCCGGTGGCGACGATGGTCGCGCCGAACTCGATCTTCTCCTGGCGGCGCCCGTCCGCGCCGTCGCCGCCGCCCACGCTGAGGGTGGCGGTGAAGTGGCCGGCGTGGCCCGAGACATCCTCGATGACTGTATCAAGGTACGTGCCGACGAGCCGGTCGGCCGCCACGCGGCCGGTGACGCCGTCGAGGAGCGCCTGCACGTCGCCGCCATCGAGGGTCCGGTAGAGGCGGCGCAGGTTGCCGCCCAGGGCCGGCTCGCGCTCGACGAGGTACGTGCCCACGCCCTGCTCGGCCAAAAGCAGCGCCGCCGTCATGCCGGCGATCCCGCCGCCGATGACCAGGGCGCGTTGCGTGACCGGCACGGCCTCAAGCGACAGGGCACGGTGGCGCTTGACCTTGGCCACGGCCATGCGCACGAGGTCCTGGGCCTTCGTGGTGGCACCCGCCGGGTCGTCCTTGTGCACCCACGAGCACTGGTCGCGGATGTTAGCCATCTCGAACAGGAACTGGTTCAGTCCCGCCTCGCGCATGTTCTCGCGGAAGAGCGCCTGGTGGGTGCGGATGGTGCACGAGGCGACCACGACGCGGTTCAGCCCCTTGTCGCGGGCGACCTCGCGGATACCCTTGAGGCTGTCCTGCGAGCAGGTGTACAGCGTCTCCTGGGCGTGCGCGACGCCGGGCAGCGACAGGGCGTACTCGACCACGGCCGCGACGTCGACGACCGAGGCGATGTTGATGCCGCAGCGGCAGATGAACACGCCGACCCGCGGCTCCTCATCCGCCACGTCGCGCTCCGGCGGGTACTCCTTCACGCGCACCTCGGTGCCGCGGCCTGACGCCAGGAGCGCCCCGACCTCGCCCGCCGCGGCGCTGGCGGTCATAACCGTCTCAGGGATGTCCTGCGGGCCGCGGAAGGCGCCGGCCACGTACACCCCCGGCCGCGTCGTGCGCACCGGCGTGAACTCGGATGTGCGCGCGAACCCGTACTCGTTGAGCTCGAAGCCCAGGCCCGCCGCCAGGTCTTTGGCCGCCGCCGGCGGCCGGGCGCCGGTCGCCAGCACGACGAGGTCGAACTCCTCTTCGTGGCGCGCCTTGTCGGTGTAATACGTGATGGCCAGGGAGTGCGTCACCGGGTCCTCGCGCACCGCTGAGATGAGGCTGCGTATGTAGCGCACGCCGTAGACGTCCCGGGCCGTGTCGACGTAGCGGTCAAAGCCCTTGCCGAACGCGCGCACGTCGAGGTAGAACACCGTCGGCTCGATGTGCTTGTCGTGCTCCTTGGCGACCACGGCCTCCTTGGTCACGTACAGGCAGCATATCGACGAGCAATACTCGGCGCCGCACGAGGCGTCGCGCGACCCGACGCACTGCAGGAAAGCCACCTTTTGTGGGTGGGCGCCGTCCGACGGCCGCCGCACCTCGCCCGTGGTCGGGCCGGTCGAGCTCAGCAGGCGCTCGAACTCGTAGCTTGTGAGGACGTTGGGGTAGATGCCGTACCCGTACTCGCCCTCGAGGTTGGCGTCGTGCAGGTCAAAGCCCGGCGCCAGCACCACGGCGCCGACGTTGACGTCGAGGACCTCGTCTTTGTCGTCGTGGTGCACGGCCTTCTTCTCGCACTTTTTCTCGCACTGCAAACACTCGCTGCAGATGCCGCAGTCAAGGCAACGCTTGGCCTCTTCGCTGGCCTCCTCGGGCGTGAGCCCGAGATTCACCTCGGCAAAGCCGGAAAGCGCCGCGGCGGGCGCGAGGTGCCGGGCCCGGGCGCGCTTTTTCACCACGACCTTGACCCCGTCGGGGGCCTTGAGCTTGCAGTACGGCTCGACCTCTCGCCCGGCGGCGAGGTCCTGGCCGTTGAGGTAGCGCTCGGCGGAGACGGCGGCGGCGTGGCCGGCGCTGATCGCCGCCACGACCGACCCCGGCTCGCCGGTGATGTCGCCGCAGGAGAAGACGCCGGGGATGGCCGTCGCCCGCGTCAGCGCGTCGGACGGCAGCATGCCCCCGCGCACGGTCTTGAGGCCCGCGTCGCCGGGCAAAAAGGCGCTATCGGCGGCCTGGCCGATGCACATGATCACCGTATCGGCCGGCCAGAACTCCTCGCCGCCCTCGACGTAGCGGATGTTGAAGCGCCCGTCGGGGTCAAACGCCGACGCGACGCGGCGCATCTCTACGCCGGCGACGCGGCCGCCCTTGACCACGATGCGCTTGGGGCCCCAGCGGGTGCGGATGGCGATGCCCTCTTCTTTTGCCTCGTCGACCTCCCACGGGTGGGCGGGCATCTCGTGCGGCGCCTCGACGCACGCGGCGACGACCTTGCGCGCCCCAAGGCGCAGCGCCGTGCGCGCCCCGTCCATGGCCACGGCACCGCCGCCGATGACCACCACGCGCGCGCCGACCTCCGGCCGGCCGCCGAGCGCCGTCTCGCGCAGCATGTCAAGACCGTAGACCACGCCCGGCGCGTCGGCGCTGTCGATCGGCAGCCGCCCGCTCTTTTGCAGGCCGATGGCGATGATGATCGCCTGGTAGTCCCGGCGCAGGTCCGCCCACGTCACGTCGACGCCGATCCGCGTGTTGGGCCGGAAGTCGATGCCCTCAAGGCACGCCGCGACCTCGCGGTCGACGATGTCGGCGGGCAGGCGGTAGCGCGGGATGCCGGCGCGCAGGATGCCGCCGGCCACCGGCAGCGCCTCGAAAAGCGTCACCGGGTAGCCCAGGAGGCGCAGGTCGCGCGCGGCGACCAGGCCGGCCGGGCCGGCGCCGATGACCGCGACCCTCTCGGCGCACGTCAGGTCGGGCACCGGGGTCAGCGGCCGGTCGTCCCAGCCGAAGTCGCCCGCGGCGCGCTTGAGGGCGGCGATGGACACCGGCTCGTCGAAGTCGCCGCGGTTGCACTCGGACTCGCAGGGGTGGTGGCAGACGCGGCCGACCGTGCCGGGGAACGGCACGCGCCGCTGCACGACCTCGGCCGCCTCGGCGAACTTGCCCCCCGCGATCAGGGCGACGAAGCCCTGGGCGTTGCACGACGACGGGCAGGTGGCCCGGCACGGCGGCGTGCCGCGCTTCTCGATCAGGTACTTGTTGGGCACCGACTGCGGGAAGAGCCGGTAGATCGCCTTGCGGTTCGAGCGCCCGAGGTTGAACGCGTCGGGCACCTCGACCGGGCAGACCGCCTCGCACTCGCCGCACGCGGTGCACTCGTTGATGTCGACGTAACGCGCCCGCTTGCGGATGCGGGCGCTGAAGTGCCCCGGCGTCCCCGCCAGTGACTCGACGCAGGCCACGGTGTGCAGCTGGATGTTCTGGTGGTTCTGGCAGTCGGTCATGCGCGGGCCCAGGAGGCACATGGCGCAGTCGTTGGTGGGGAAGGTCTTGTCCAGGCGCGCCATCTTGCCGCCGATGGACGGCTCGGCCGTCGCCAGGTGCACGAAGTACCCGGCGGCGGCGAGGTCGAGCGCGGCCTGCATGCCGCCGATGCCGCCACCGACGACGAGCACGGACCCCAGCGTGCCGTCCGCCCCGGCGTGATCAGGTGCCATGATCATCCACCTTCCTCTTCCCGCTACGGTCCGCCGCCCTCACGCCAGTTTGAGCGACCTGAGGAGCGGGAACGGGTTCACCAGGTGCCGGCGCAGCCAGGAGCGCGTCGTTTTCAGCCCCAGCGCCAGCCCCACGAGCTCAGTGATGAAGAAGACGGGCAGGCGGCTCTTGCCCCCCCGGCCCTCAAGGTTCGTCTGGCACAGCGGGCACGCCGTGACTATCGCCGCGGCGCCGGCCCGGCGCGCCTGCCCCTGCAGGCGCACGGTGAGGGTCGTCACCAGGTCCGGGCTGGAGATGCCCAGGCTGGCCCCGCAGCAGTCGACGTGGCCGGACCACGTCACCGGCTCGGCGCCCAGGGCGCGCAGGACGCGGCCCATGCTCTGCGGCCGCTCGGGGTCGTCAAAGCCGATCTCGCGCGCCGGGCGCAAGAGCAGGCAGCCGTAGTACGGGGCGATGCGCAGGCCCTCCAGCGGCCTTGAGACCTGCTCCTTGAGGAGCTTCGCCCCGTCGCCCGCAGAAAGGAACTCCAGCGGGTGGACGGCGCGGAATTTGCCCGTGCAGGCGCGGCCGGTCGTCGCCGCCACCTCCGTCACTGCGTGGCGCTCCTCCTCGCTGCCGCCGCCGGCGGCCACGGCGCGGGCGGCCGCGCCGGCGCGGCGCATGGCGTTGAAGCACGCCGCGCACGGCACCAGCACGTCACGCCCCAGCGCTTCGGCCAGCGACAGGTTGCGCAGCGGCAGCGCCACGCTCAGGTAGCTGGACGTGGCGTGCGCCGAGGTCGCCCCGCAGCACGTCCAGCCCGGGAGATCCTCAAGCTCAACGCCCAGGCGGGCGAAGACCGCCCGCGTGGACTTGCCGTATTCGACGCCGGTCCCGTCCAGGGAACAACCGGGGTAGTACGCGAGCTTCATCAGCGTCCCCCCGCCTCACCGAAGATGCGCGCCACCTCGCGCGCGCCCCGCGAACGGTGCGGCAAGAACGGCAGCTTCCGGTGCCGCACCATCGCCAGCCCCAGGACCAGGTCCTGGAAGGGGGTGCGCGTCCGGACCTTGTACCACACCATCATGACCAGCTCGTGGGCCCGCCCGAGGACGCGGATGGTGTCAAGGAACGCGGCGTGGAAGTGCGGCACGCGGGCATCCCCCGCCGTCACGCGCCCGCGCGCGGCCATGGCCTTGAGGGCGTCGGTGACGCGCGAGCCGTCGATCTCGTTGGGGCAGCGCGCCTGGCACGTGCGGCAGCCCGTGCACAGCCAGATCATGCGGCTTTCCAGGGCGCGCTCGTGCTGGCCGAGCTGGCACAGTCGGATCAGCTCGTGCACCTGGAGGTCGGCGGCGAAGTTCACCGGGCAACCCCCGGAGCACTTGTGGCACTGGTAGCAGCGGCGCACCGGCTGTCCGGATACCCGCTCCAGGGTAGAGATGAAGTTGACTCCCGCCACCGAGGGATACGCGCCCATCGTGCTCGCCTCTCTTCTCGTCCGCGGCGCCGCCCGGCGTTTGCGGGCCGGGCGCGCCGGTTATCGCCCCTTGCGGAAGACTTTGAGGTATGAGTCGGCGTAGACGTCCTGGTTGAGCAGGATGCGGGCGGTGGCGATGGAGTTCATGAGTTCCTCGTCGCACACGTTGCAGATGGCGCTGTCAAGCCCGGCGGCCATGGCCATGACCATGAACGTGCGGTCGACCAGGCCGCGGTTGAGAGTCTTCTGCGACACGTTGCTGAGGCCGACCACGGTCTTGGGCGGCGGGCTGGAGAGCGTCTTGACCCGCCGGATCGTCTCCAGGACCTCGCTCGCGTGGTCCTGCGCCACGTTGCACGGCAGGATCAGTGGGTCGATGAATAGGTCCTCCAGCGGCAGCCCGAACTCGTCGGCGGCGGCCACGAGCTCCATGGCCAGCGCCGCCCGCGAGTCGGCATCCTTGGGGATGCCCTTCTTGTCCATGGTCAGGCCGATGATCTTGGCGTTGAAGCGCTTGGCCATGGGGAACACGCGCTCGATCTTGGGCCGCTCGGCGGGGCAGGAGTTGATCAGCGCCGGCCGCTGGCAGCGCTCAAGGCCAGCCTCGATGGCGTTGTAGTTGGTGGAGTCAAGCGCCAGCGGCAGGGTCGCGACCCCCTGCACCGTGTCGACCAGCCAGCGCATGGCCGCCACCGGGTCCTCGGTCACCGGCCCGACGTTGAGGTCGAGGAAGTCGGCGCCCATTTCCTGCTGCTTTTTCGCCCACTCGATGATCGGCGCCGCCTGCTGGGCGGCGATCGCCTTGCCGATGTCGCGGAACATGCCGTTGATACGCTCCCCGATCAGGATGATGTCAGCCATCCCGGCTTCTTCCTCCCGTGTAATCCGCCGCTTCACGAGCGGCGGTTTCAGGATCGCGCCTTGGCCGCGCATGCGGCCGCGGCGCCAAGACCGAAACGCCCGCCTAAAGCGGGTTGGGGGCCATAAGCTCGTCGATGCGGCGGCGCACCAGGGCCATGGACTCGGGGTGGCGCATGACCAGGATGTGCGCGCCGGCCTCAAGGATCGCCGCCGACGTGACCGCCTCCCACAGCACCGCCCGCCGGTCCTGGTCGCCCCAGCCCGGGAACTCGCTCTCGGGCGCGCCGGCCTCCTTGGCGCGGTTGGCCTCGTAGCCGACGTTGCCGATCACCGGCATCGACAGCATCTTGTCGCCCTGCAGCGCCCCGAGGCGGATGCGCTCCATGATCGAGTAGCAGTACTCGATGCCGTAGCCCAGGGCGCCGACGGTCGGGTTGATGACGATGCGCGCGACCGGCAGGTTCATCTCGGTAATGAGGATATTGAGCTGCTTGCAGATGTTGATGTCGATCGGGCTCTGGGCGATGATGTTGTGCTTGTGCACCATGCACGCGGCGGTGAGCGTCTTGTAGTCGTCCTGCTCGGCGGTGCCCAAAAGCAGGTTCTCACCGGCCGCGGCCTCAGCCACGGCGGGCAGGACGGCGTTGTCCTTCTCGCCGTTGCCGCAGCCGACCACGATCAGCGGCACGCCGACCGCGCCCAGGATAGCCTTCACGACGGCGGCGCACTGCTCGGGGGTGCGGTTCTCGCGTTCCGGGTCAGCGCCGGTGAGGGTCAGGCAGACGAGGTCGGCCTTGCACTCCTCGACGCCCTTTTTCGCCCACGTGGCCGGGTCGTCCCAGACGCCGCTCCACGCCCTGGCCAGGGCCTCGTTCCACTCCGGCTTAACGTCAGTGACCTCGACGGCGATGACCGGCCGGTGGGGCATCTGGCCCTCAAAGTGCAGGAAGGGCAGGGTCGCGTCGCCGCCCACGGTGACGGTGTGGCTGCGCGTGCCCCCCTGCTCGCGGGTCGCCCCCAGTGTGACTTCGCCAACCTTGCTTGCGTACCGATCCTTGACCGGCTCGACGGCCATAGCCACTCCCCTTTCCGTGCTGCGGGTCGAAAACAGGGCCGCGCGCCCGCGGTCGCGTTCAAGCCGCGTTCAAGCCGCGTTCAAGCCGCGTTCAAGCCGCGTTCAGATTAAAAGCCGCGTCACGATGCCGCGCACCGCCAGGAGCGCCGGGGACGAGCCGGGGAGGCCGGAGAGCGGCTTCCCCTGGAGGTCGAACGCCGCCACCGCCGCGTCGGCGGGGACGACGCCGCCAAGATCGAGCCCCGTTCGCGCCACCTCGGGCTGAAGTGCTTGCGCCTCGTCCTCCCCGGCGCGGCACAGCACCAGGTGGACCTCGCCCACATCGAGCTTGAGCGAGCGCGCCAGGGCGGCGATGCGCCCGGCCGACCGCACGCCGCGCACGGTGGCGTCGCTGGTGACGATGAAAACGTCCACGTCGCGCGCCACGCGGCGGCTCAGGTGCTCAAGCCCGGCCTCGTTGTCCATCACCAGGTAGCGGTAGCCGGAGCACAGCGACTCCATGTGCTTGCGCAGGAGGTCGTTGGGGTAGCAGTAGCAGCCCGGACCCTCGGGGCCGCCCATCACCAGCAGGTCGACCCCCGTGGACTCGACCCGCGCCGCGTTCAGCCGGTACTCGATGAACGCGTCCCGGCTCATCCCGGCGGGGATCGCCGCCGGGTCTTTGGTCTCCTCCAGCAGGGCGGCGATGGTCAGGCCGTCGTCAAGCCCCAGGACCTCGCCCAGGTTGGCGTTGGGGTCGGCGTCCACGGCCAGGATCGGCCCCCGCCCGGCCTCAAGGAGGCAGCGGATGAGCAGGGCGGCAAGCGTCGTCTTGCCCGTGCCCCCCTTGCCGGCGACCGCTATGTGTTTGCCGCGTCGTGTCCGCTCGGCCACTCGCGCCACCCGCTCTCCCGGCGTCCGGCGCGCCTGTTTTCTAGTCCCGCACCGACGGGAACAGTGACAGGTCGGTGTGGGGCAGGAATATGCCGGACATGAACTCGTCCATGAACGTCGTCTCCGCCGAAAGCTCCAGGTACGTCATGCGCCGCGCCAGCACGGCGGCGTCCTCCAGGGCCCGCCGCGAGAGCAGGCCCAGCCGCGCCCCCTTGATCGAGGCGTTGCCCACAAACGTGTAGCGCTCCGGCTCAAGGTCGGGCAAAAGCCCGATGCGCACCGCGTCGGGCACGTTGATGTAGTTGCCGAACGCCCCGGCGATCCACACGCGCTCGATGTCCTTCATGGCGAGGTTCGCCGCCCGCAAGAGCACGCGCACGCCGGCGAACATCGCCGCCTTGGCGCGCAGCACGTTCTTCACGTCAGACTCGCGGACGACCACGTCGTGGCGCGAGGGGCCGGACTCGCCCTCGCCCCACGCCAGCACGAACTCCGGCCCGTCCTCGGCCACGCGGCACCGCGGCGGCCGGTCCAGCTGGAACGTCCCGGCGCGGTCGATGATGCCCGCGCGGCGCATCTTGGCCAGCGCGTCCACCAGCCCCGACCCGCAGATGCCCGCCGGGGGCGCCCCGCCCACCGTGCTCAGGCGCACCTCCAGGGTCTGGGGCTCGATGTCCACGCGGTTTATCGCCCCCGGCGAGGCGCGCATGCCGGACGTGATGCCCACGCCCTCGAAGCACGGCCCCGCCGAGCAGGCGCACGTCATCAGCCACTCGCGGTTCCCCAGCAGCAGCTCGCCGTTGGTGCCGATGTCGATGAGCAGCTCGACGCCCTTCGCCTCGCCGATGCCCGTCGCCAGCGCGCCGGCGACGATGTCGCCGCCGACGTAGCTCGCGACCGCCGGCAGGCACAGCACCGGCGCCCGCTCGTGCGCTATAAGCCCCAGCTGCCCGGCCGGCACCACCGGGAACGTGGCCGCCACCGGGATGTACGGCTCAAGGCGGATGTGGTCGGGCGGCAGCCCCAAAAACAGGTGCGTCATCGTCGTGTTCCCGGCGACGACCACCGCGCCCACGTCCGACGCCCCAAGCGACCGGCTCTCCAGTCCCTGGCGCACGAGGCCGTTTATCGTGTCCACGACCGCCTGGCGCAGCTCGTCAAGCCCGCCGGGCGTCTCGCCGGCGTGGATGATGCGCGTGATCACGTTGTCCCCGAAGCGCGCCTGGCGGTTGTACGTGCCGCGGCGGTCGATGGTGGCGCCCGTCTCCAGGTCCAAAAGCAGCGTCACCACGGTGGTCGTCCCGATGTCCACGGCCAAGCCGTACGACGCCTTGAGGCTCGGCGCGACATCGATCACCCGCGGCGGGCGCGGGCCAAAGACCAGCGCCGTGGCCCGCCAGCCGCCGTCGCGCAGCGCCCGCGGCAGCCGCCGCAGGGCGTCAAGCTCGATGGTCGCGCCCTCGACCCCCGCGGCGGCCTTGAGGGCCGCCAGGAGCCGCGCAAGGTCGCTGCGGCTGTCGGTCAGGCTCGGCGGCTCCAATTGAAGCTCCACCTTGCGCACGACGGGGTCCAGGCGGTAGCGCCTGCTGATCGCCGACTCGGAGAGCGCCCCCGGCCCGCCGCCCCGGTCGAGCAGGACCTGGTGCAGCTCCACCCGGGACGATTGCGGGGCCTCGACGTCGAGGTCGCCCCGCACCAGCGTGCGGCACGCCGGGACAAGGCCCTGACCCTTCAGCGCGCGCGGCACGAAGCCCGGCAAAAGCTCCGCCGCGCCGCTTTTCACGGCCACGGCGCAGCGCCCGCACGTGCCCTCGCCGCCGCAGTGGCTGCGCAGCTCGATGCCCGCCTGCGCCGCCGCCCGCAGAAGGTCAGTGCCGTCCTCAACCCGGACCGTCAGGTTGTCGGGTAGAAAGCGCACCCGATAGAGCTTCATGGCGCCACCACCCCGCCACGGCGTGGACCGCCGCGGCCGATGTTCAGGCAGCGCGTATCTTAAGCGTAGCGTTGACGCGCGAACGACGGGATGCCCGCCGCCTCGCGCGGCCCGACGACGACCTTCCAGCCCGAGGCCTCCTGCAGCTTGCCGCTCAGGATGGCCACGTGGCCGGGCAGCACGCACTCGCGGTGAGCGACCTTCTCCTCGACGCCGCTCTTCTTGATCGCCTCGGCGATGGCCTCGCCGGTGAACTTGCCCGCCGCCCACGACGTGAGGACCGAGGTGCCGTCCGTGTCAACGGCGATGATGTACGCCGGCACCTTGGACGCCTCGACCTCGCCCTCGACGCTGTAGTAGGTGAGCGAGAAGTTCGTGGTGACGTAGACCGGCGACTTATCAGTGACCTGGCCGACCTGGTACAGCTTGGGCTCGACCTGGATCGGTTTTTGCGGGTCGGTGTACAGGTTCTGCCGCCACGTGAAAAGCGGCATGAGCTCGTGCTTTTTTCTCGGGCGCAGCACGACCATGCTGGCGTACTTGGCGACAAGGCCCACAGCCTCGATGACCTCGTCCTCGGGTGCAGACGGCCTGACGACGGCCATGACCGGGTGGCCCAGCGGCCGGAAGCGCTTCTTGATCGCCAGGCGCCGCGCCTGGGTCAGGTCGGCCAGGGCCAAAGACGGCTCGCGCCGCCCGAAGTCGAGCACGAGGTCCTTGTGGCCCGCCTTCGCGGCCCGCTCGGCTGAAGCCGCCGTCTCATCAAGCCCGTTCCCGCGCACCGCCAGCGGCAGCCCGTGCTTTTGGGCCAGGGCGAGCATGGCGTCGAAGTTGCCCGCCGTGGCGGGATAGAGCAGCGGCCGGCGCGCCGCCACGGCCTCCAGCGCCGCCGCGCAGCACGCCGGGTCCTCGGCGGCCAGCACGAGTGGGAAGTCGCCGGACGCGCCGGCGACGGCGAGCACCGCCTCTTTGAAGTGCGCCGCGTCGCCCGTCACGTGCTCGATGAAGATCATGTCCGGCCGGTACTGCTGGCCCACGCGCTCCAGCACCAGCGCCGCCACCTCGGCCGCCGCCGCCCTGAGCTCGTCGGGCTTCACGTCGTCGCCAAGGCGCACCGCCACAGCGGCCTGGTGCACGAAGGTCTTGTCGTGGCGGAAGATGACCGTCTCGTCGCCGAGGTCGACCTGGTGCCCCTCCGGCCCGACCTTGACCAGGCGGATGGGCGGCGCCGAGGCGGAGGCCAGCACCTCCTTGGCCGCCTCGGTTACGTAAGGACAAGACTCAAGGCTGGCCTTGCCCGCGGCCAGCGCCATGGCGAACGCCAGGCACGTCGGCGGCCCGCACTCGCCGCAGTTCTTCTTGGGGAGCTGCTTGTAGATATCGAGCCCCGTCAATGCCATCGCATCGTCGGCTCCTTTCCGGTCAGAAGTCCCGCGCGCCCGCCGCGGCTTTTGGTCACATCAGCGGCGGCAGGCCGAAAGCCGGGTGACCCTTCTCCTCCAAGAACGGCAGGATCTCTTCGACGGTGATCCCCACCGTCTCGTCGGCGATGCGGTCCACGAAGTCGTCGCCCAGGCCGTCCTCCTTGGCCCGCGCCGCCAGGTCGTCGCGCAGCCGCTCCTTGAGCTCCTTGGGCATCCAGATCACGCGCCCCAGCCCGCCGTCGGCCTTGATGAACTTGCGGCTGGTCAGGTAGTGCCGGCCGATGCCCATGAAGCCCGGGGTCTGCACGCCGCCGCCGACCATGCCGGCCAGGGTCGAGAACGTCATGCCCACCGGGGTCATGCCCTTGTGCTCGCGGGTCGTGATCATCACGCCGTTGACCTCGGGCACGATGGCCATTATCGCCTCGAAGCACCCGCAGGAGGTCATGGGCTTCTCCATCAGGGTGTACAGGTTGACGTCCTGCACGTTCTGGTTTGACTTCGCCCACACGAACTCGTTCACGCTCTTCCACATGCCCTTGACGTCGTCGATGGCCGGCCCCTTCGTGATCGGCTGGTTGGGGCCGACGGAGTTGATCTCGAACGACGCCTTGCCGTCGAGCCACGACACCGCGCCGCACAGCCCGACGCGCTCCGGCGCCACCACGCACACGTGGTTGGGCGCGAACGACTGGCACAGGGTGCAGGAGTAGAACTCCTCGACGGCGTCGTCGGTCAGGCCGCGCATGCGGTCGTCGCGCACCTTGTAGCGCTCGCGCGCCGTCTTGATCCACGCGTCGACGTCGGCCTGGTTGGTGTAGATGGTGACCTGGGCGCGGTCGACGATCGACGGGAACTCGGACTTGAACTTGGCGACCAGGATCGCCCCGAAGTGCTTTATCTTGAGCCCCTTCCCGTGCGCCTCCTTGGATATGCGCAGCCAGTTCAGGTCGCGCTGGGCGACGTGCCACAGGCCCTCGGCGTAGTTCAGGAAGTAGTGGATGCGGCGCTCGAGCACGGGCTCGAAGTCATCCTGCATCTTGCGCCCGTAGATGTCGACGACGATGCCCAGCGGCAGCTGCCCGCCCTGCGGCAGGTCGTCGACGTCGGGGCCGACCACGGTGACCTTCTCGTCCTCGATCTGCTCCACGGGCACGGCGCGCAGGAACTCGAACGCCGTCGTGCGGCCGCCGCCCATCTCCAGGAACATGTCGTCCTTGCGGATCGTCTCGCCTTCGAACGCCGGGCCGAAGTTCACCGGGATGTCGATCTTGACGTCGGTGACCTTGATCCCGCGCAGCTCCATGGCGAACTTGACCAGATCGGAGTAGTCGGGGTGCGAGACGTACCAGTCAGGGATCTCTTCCTCCAGCGGCTGGTCGGTGATCGTCGGGAAGCCGAGGAATATCGCGCCCAGCTCGGCGGCGACCTTGACCTCGTCGACCTCGCCCAGGTGCAGCACGAACGCGCGCACGCGGCGCCGCTGGTAGTCGCGCATCTCCTCGCGGCGCCCGGGCGGGATGCCGCCGAACGCCAGGCCGGCGCGCAGGGCGTAGTTCACGGCGTGCACGACCTGGGTGAAGTTGCCGACCGGGAAGCAGATGTAGTCGATGCCCATCTTCATGTTCTCTTCGAGGAGCTGCTCGATGACCTCGTCGGACAAGAACAGCATCATGCCCTTGCCCATGAGCTCCTCGACGATCTTCTTGGCGTCCTTGGACGTCTTGGCGCGGCCGACGATGACCGCCTGGCCGGGAATGGTCCAGTCGACGAGCTTGATGCCGTACATGCGCACCACCGGGTCGCCGAGGAAGCCCGTCCACGGGCTGACCTTCGGCTCGTCCCCCGCCAGGCAGTGCAATGCCTCGATGACCTCGGCCGCGTAAAGGGTCGCCTCGCCGTACAGGCGCGCGTTCTCGAAGGTGAGCTGCTCGCGGACCTGGTCGCGCATGCGGTTTAAGACCGGCATGAGCTCGCCCAGCTTGGTCACGCGCTCGCCCGAGAGCGCCGTGAACACGGGCAGGAAGTAGGCCGTGTCAGGGTACGCCACGCGGGCGTCGGGGCCGTGCTCGCGCAGGGCGCGGTGCAGCAGGATCTCGGCGTAGCTGGTAGCGATGACCGCGCCGTCGTAGGCCTTCTTGAACAGGGACATGCCCTGCAGGTTCTTGTCGGCGCCGTAGAGCTGGCGCGACATCTCGGCTTCCTTCTGGTACACGTCCCAGTCCTTGTTCTTCTCAAAGACACTGAGGTCGAGCATGGTTTCGCCTCCCTTCCCCCCGCCGCGTCACCAGCCGGCCGCCGGCGCAGTCTCGTACTTCTGCGCGGCGGCGCGGTGGACGCCCATCTTCCACGTCCGGTACTCCAGGGCCTCAAGCAACTTTTTTGCGCCTTCAGCCGGGTTCTCTTCAAATATGAAGTGACCGCCGTAGACGTCGTGCGCGATCTGGGTGGCGATGCCGTACACCAGCGGGCTGCCCTCGACCGGCGGCAGCACGCCGACGTGCACCGGCAGCCCCATGGCCACCGCCCACGAGCCGATGGAGATCGCCTTCTCGTGCATGTCCTCGGGGGCCGAGGCCACGAACGGCACCTTGGGCACGTCGACGCCCATCTCGCGCGCCATCGCCGTGCACAGGTCGGCGGCGCGCGTGTTGTCGACGCACGAGCCCATGTGCCAGATGAGCGGCAGCCCGCCGGCGATGCCCGCCGCGTCGCCGAGCTCCTTGAGGAACCCCTTCAGGCCGTCGCCGGCGTACTCGCCGACCGCCGCCGGGTCCATCAGGCCGGCCTTGGCGAACGCCCCGGCCGAGCAGCCGGTGGCGATCAGGAACACGTCGTTTTTCGCCAGCTCGCGGGCGACGGTGAGGTGCGCCTCGTCATGCGGCGTGCGCAGGTTGTTGCAGCCGGCGAAAAGACACACGCCGCGCAGCCGCCCGGCGCGGATGGCGTCGGTCAGGACGCTGATCGGCCGCTCGGCGTTCTTCTTGGCGAATATCTCCTCGATGGCCTCCAGGCTGAAGCCGGCGACGACGCGGCTCTTGTGCCGCGGGATGGACACGCGCCTGGCGTCGCGCTTCTTGTAGGCGGCGATGGCCAGGCGCACCATGTACTTGGCGAGGTCCAGGGCGCCCTCTTCCTTGAACTCGATGTGGTAGGCGCCGGGGATCTTGGCCTTCTTGTCGGTGGCGATGAGCTGCGTGTGGAAGCACTCGGCCACCGCGCGCAGCCCGGGGATGAAGCACTGGACGTCCATGATCACGGCGTCGAGCGCCCCGGTCATGATCGCCAGCTCCTGTCCCGCTTGGTTTGTGGCCAGGGGCACGCCCTGGCGCATGAGCAGCTCGTTGCCCGTGCAGCAGATGCCCACGACCTTGATGCCGTTTCTGGCGCCGGCCGCCTTGGCCTCGCCTTCAAGCGCCCGCGCCGCCTCGACGATCATCTCGCTCAGGAGCGGGTTGTGGCCGTGGGCGGCGATGTTGACGCAGTCAATGTCCAGGACGCCGAGGTTCGCCTCACTTGAAATGGGCCGCGGCGTGCCCAGGAGGATGTCGGAGAGGTCGGTGGCGATGTGCATGCCGGTGTAGTCAGCCAGGGCCGTCTTCAGGCCGCCGAATATCAGGTTGACCGGGTCGGCGTCCATGCCCATCGTGCTCTGGGCCAGGATCTCGGCGATGGTCCGGTCGATGGCCGCCGGCGCGATGTCGCAGTGCTTGAACTTGGCCTGGCGCCCCTCGGTGATCGTCGTCATCAGGTACGCGCACGGCGTGTCGTCAAAGCGCGTGAAGTCGGCGATCGCCGCCTCGGCCACCGCGCGCGCCAGGTCGAGCGTCGACTGGCCCTCGACGGCGATGCCCAGCCGGGTGGCGACGCGCCGCAGCTTGGTCTCATCCTTGACGCGGTAGTCTTTGGCGTGCCCCGAGGCGACCTCGTGCAGGGTGCGGGCGGTGTGGCGCGCGTGGTCGGAGTGCGACGCCGCGCCGCCGGCGATGTAGCGCACGAGGTTTCTGGCGACGAAGGTGTAGTCGTGGGCGCCGCAGATGCCTTTGGCCGCGCCCTCCTTCTTGGGCATGATGCGGCACGGCCCCTGCACGCACATGCGGCAGCATATGCCCTGGAGGCCGAACCCGCACTGCGGCTGCTGGGCCGCGAAGCGGTCAAAGACCGTGGAGATCTTCTCCGCGCTCCTGGCGGCCAGCACTTCGAGGCAGGCCGGGTCGGCTGAACGCGCGGACTCGGCCGGCTTCTTCCTGCCCGCGACGGCCTGGTCGCGCAGGTCCCCGACCAGGCAGTTGCGATATCTGGGCATACCTCCCTACCCCCTTTTGCTGCTTACCGCGATCCATCGCCCCAAACGCCCGGCCCTGCCGGGCACGGTTGTGCCGGGCACGGTTGTGCCGGCTTGTGCCGGCTTGTGCCGGGCGCTTCTGACCACAAAAAACGCGCGGCCACCGCGTTTCGAATGTATTCGAAAGAAGGCAATATTCGCGCACCTTGGCCCTGCCAAGCCGCTTCATTGCTCGTTTTCGCCACAGCGGGCCGCGTTCCTTCCGCTTCCCATAAGACATAATATTCTGCCGCTTGGGCCGAGCGGTGGTGGACGCTGGTGGGCGCGGGTTGGCGCTGGCGGGCGCGGGGGGGGGGCGCTCAGTCGCGGGCGGGCGCTGCTTCTCGGGCGGCCTCGCCCGCTCCCGCCCCAGACCGGTAGTGCCTGATGATGTCCGCCACGCCGAGGGCCTCGGGGAACGGTGCGACGTACTCAGCCACCCGCAGCACGTCGGGGTCGGCGTTCCGCGGCGCCGCGGGGTGCCCGGCCAGGCGCAGCATCGGCAGGTCGTTGTGCGAGTCGCCGATGGCGACGCACGAGGCGAGGTCGACGCCGAGACGCTCGCACAGGAAGGACAGGCCCGCGCCCTTGTCGATCCCGCGCGGCGTTATGTCCACGGAGGATTGCGAGTGCATGATCGAGAGGTGGCGGGCGACGGGCTCGAGGGATGCGGCCACCTCGCTGAAGAAGGCCGCGATCCCCATGCCGGGCGGGGGGTTGAGGGAGATGCACAGGTCCTTGCCCGGCTCCTTCTGCGCGCCAGGGCAGCGCGGCGACGCGAGGAGGTCCGCCACGGCCTTCTGGGCCCAGCCGAGCACCTCGTGCCGGTCGGCCAGCGCCGGGTGGGGGGTCATGGTTCCCGTCAGGGCATCATAGAGGAACGCACCGTGCTCCACCACCGCCGGCACCCCCGGCCACGGCCCGCCGACCAGCTGGAGGACGGCTTCGACATACGGGGCCGGGCGCCCGGTGCAGATGGTGAACGCCCAGGCGTCCCGCGCGGCCCGCCCCGCGCCGTGCGCGTCGCGCCCGCCGTGCGCGCCTGCGCGCATCTCGTCGAGGACCGCCCGCAGGCGGCCGATCGCGCTCAGGTCAACGGGCCCGCGACGCGCGGGCATGATGCAGCCCTCGATGTCGGCCACGAACAACATGGTTCCATCCCTCCGCTGGTGCCAGAAAAGAACCCCCGCGTCACCGCGTCACCCGGTTCCTGGGTCATCTTACGACCGTTTCGCCATTTGTGGAACGGATTCCTTTCGGTGGCAGGCGCGTGGCGGGAGGGTATCAACCTTGCCAATAATGGTCGTTTGCGCCCAGCCCAGATCGTAGTTGACAGTCCCTGCCGGCCAGCGGTAGAATGGGGGCGTGAGGCCGGTGCGGCCGGGCGAGCTTCGGGCACGCAGGGGGCGGTAGCCGTGCCGTGGGTCGTGTTTGAGGGCATCGACGGGGTGGGCAAGACCACCCAGGCCAGGGCGCTTGCCTCCTACCTGCGCCACCGGCGGCTGCCGGTGCTGTACCGCCACGTGTTCGACACCGCCGTCGGCCGGGCGCAGCGGCACCTGTTCATGAAGTGCGCCGACCTCGGCCCGACCCTCGAGATCCTCCTCCTGGCCGCGGCCCGGGCGTCGTACATGCGGGAGTTCGTCCAGAACCCGCGGTACGCCGGGCACTTCATCCTTACCGACCGCTTCTTCCACTCCATCCTCTCCATGCAGGGCCTGGAACCGGGCGAACATCGCCGGGGTCGAGCTGTTCCAGTTCTTCCCGCGCGCCCGGCGCCTTGAGATCCGGCGCCTGCCGTCGCGCCGGCACCTGCGCCGGACCCTGCGGCGGGCCGGGTTCCGAGAACTCGACTTCTGCACCCTGCGGCAGAAGTTCGCCGCGGACTACCAGGAGTACTACCAGAAGGTCAGCCGACGCGCGCTTTCTGGGCTGCGGCTCATCTCCGACCAGGAGTTCGATCAGGGTCTGGCCGCCCTCCACGAGCACTGCCAGCAGCGGCTGGGACTGGGGCCGGTGTTCGAATCCTTTGACCTGTGTGTCGGGCAGGCCGGGCCGCGGCGAGTGGGGACGTCCACCCGCGCGCCCGAGCCCGCGCGGGGGGAGCGGCCGTGACCGGGGGGATGGCGGTCGCGCCGCCGTTTCTGGCCGTGGAGACGGCCTTTCTGCCCACCCGGTCGGGCGGGTTCCAGGTGACGGCGTTCCAGGAGGCGGCGGGGCCGTGCCACCTGGCGCTTCACCGCGGGCATCTCAAGGCCGCGACGCCTCTTTTGCGGGTCCAGAACATCCACCTTCGGCACCTTCACCCTGCCGGCGCACGTGGCCTTCTTCGCCGGCTACATCCCCAACGTCACCGAGCCGCCGCTCGCTGACCTGTACTCGCGCCAGAAGGTACAGCTGTGGCGGCTTGAGGGCGCGCGTGCCCGCGACCGCGGCGGGGTGGCGTTGTATCTTGCGGGGCGGGACATCCTCGACGGCTACCGGCGGCTGGGGTTTTATGCCCTGGGCACGGGGGGCGTGCGCTGGTTTCGCAACCCGGTCCTCACTGACCCGTTTGACCGCTTCCTGCTCTGGGCGCCGGACGACGGGGTCGACGTGTTCACCCCCCGCCGCCGCGAGCACTTCGCCCTCGAGCACGGGGACGAGATCCTGGCCGCGCTGCGCCCCCAGAAGCGATGGTTCTTGTTCATCAACTGCCTGGAGACGCACGCCCCGTACGACCTGGGCACCGCGCCCCTGCCCGCGCCGGCGTGGCGCGTCATGGAGCGCGCGCGGGCGATATGGGGCGGCAAGGACACCCTCCTGGAGGGGAGCGGGCTCGACCACGCCCAGCTGGCGTCGCTGCACCCGTACCAGATCCAGGCCCTGGAGGGGCTGGACGAGCGCCTTGGGCGGCTCGTCGGACGCCTTCCCCGCCCGTTCCTGTTCGTGTTCTGCGGCGACCACGGCGAGTGCTTCGGCGAGGGAATGAAGTTCGGTCATGGTTTTGTGGCCCCGCAGGTGCTGGAAGTGCCGCTGGTGATCGGGGTGTGCCGGTAGCGCGGCACGGCACGGCCGCGGCACTTCCCCGCGGCACGGGCAGGACTTGTGCCCCGCGGGGGCGAATTGACCAGTCTCGGCGGCGGCATGTTAGCCTAACGCGAGGGGGAAGCCCATGGACGACGCCTTCGTCGTGGTCTCCGAGCTCGGCAAGGCCTTCCGCGACGTCCGCGCCGTGGACGGCGTCAGCTTTACCATTACTAAAGGAGAAGTGTTCGGGCTTCTGGGGCCGAATGGGGCGGGCAAGACGACGCTCATCCGCATGCTGGCCACGGTGCTGCAGCCTGACTCGGGCGACGCGACCATCGGCGGCCACTCGGTGCGCCGGGAGGCGACTGCCGTGCGGCGGCTGATCGGCGTCTGCCCGCAGGAGATCGCCCTGTACCAGGAGCTGTCGGCCCTTGACAACCTGGTCTTCTTCGGCCGCATGGCCGGTCTTGCGGCGCGCGAGGCGGCGCGGGTGGCGCGCGAGCGGCTGGCGCTGGTGGGGCTGGCTGAGCGGGCGCGCGGCCGCGTGGCGAAGTTCTCGGGGGGCATGAAGCGCCGGGTCAACCTGGCCGTGGCGCTGATGAACCAGCCCGAGCTCTTGTTCCTGGACGAGCCGACCGCCGGCGTCGACCCGCAGTCGCGCAACAACGTGTTCGAGTCCATCCTGGGGCTCAGGCGCGGCGGCATGACCATCCTGTACACGACCCACTACATGGAGGAGGCCGACCGCCTGTGCGACCGCGTCGGCATCATGGACGGCGGGCGGCTCGTGGCCTTGGATACGCCGCGGGCGCTGAAGGCGACCCTCGGCGACCCGGACGCGGTCACGCTGGAGGATGTTTTCCTGAAGCTCACCGGCCGCCGGCTGCGGGACTGAGGGCGCGCTATGAGCATGCGGACGCTGCACATCGCGTGGCGTGAGGGGAAGTCGTTTTTCGCCGACCGCATGAGCCTGGTATTCAGCATCCTTCTGCCGCTGGTCCTCATGGCCGTCCTCGTCGGCACCTTCAGCGGCCAGGCCGTCTTCACGGCGACGGCGTGCGTGGTGGACCTCGACGGCGGGCCGCTGGCGCGGGACTTTTGCGCCCGGCTGGACGCCGTCGACGGCGTGACGGTGCGCCTCCTGGGCGCGGCCGAGGCCGAATCGCGCCTGGAGAAGTCCCGGATATATCAGGCGCTGGTCATCCCCGCCGGGTTCTCCGAACGCGTGGCGGCGGGCGAGCCGGCGCGCATCACCCTGCGGCGCCGGGGCAACGGTGACACGCCCGATCAGGTCGTCGCGGCGGTGGCCACCGGTATTGCCTGGGACATGTCGACCGAGGCGCGGTTGCGCGAGCGACTCGGGCAGGCCCTGACCGCGGTGACGGGCAGGAGCCCTGACCCGGCCGTGGTCGAGGCCGGGGTGCGCCGCTATGCCGATTACGCCAGCCGGCAGCAGGTGGTGCGCGTGGAGGAGGACGTGCTCGGGCGCTCCGATGACCCGGCGGTCCTGTTCTTCCCCGGCATGATGACGATGTTCGGCCTCTTCTCGACCACCCTGGTGGCGGCGTCGCTCGTGCAGGAGCGCCGCGACGGGACGCTCGAGCGCCTGGTCGCCTGCGGCGCCGGGCGCGGGGACCTGGTAGGGGGCAAGTTCCTGGGCTACGTGCTGCGCGGCATGATGCAGGTCGTCCTGCTGACCCTGGTGGCTGCCGCCGCCCTGCACATCTTCACCCCGCGTTCATTCCTCGACGTCCTGGCGTTCAGCCTGGTCATGATGGTCGCCTTCAGCGCGGTTGGCCTTCTCATCGCGACCGCGACCAAGACGCCAGATCAGGCCATCTGGACGAGCGTCGTCGTCGCCAACGTGATGGCGGCCGGCGGCGGCAGCTTCTTCGACGCGACGGGGATGAAGGGGTTCATGGGCGTGGCGGCGCGATTGACGCCCAACTTCTACGCCAACAGCGCCCTGCGGGACATGATCGGCAGGGGCCAGGGGCTTTGGGCGCAGTGGCCGGAGATGGCCGTCCTGGGCGGCGTGGCGGCGGTGCTGCTTTTGGCGAGCGCCGCGATGTTCAGGTTCCAGCAGGGGGTGCGCTAGGTGGGCGGGTGGGGCTTTTGGCGCCAGGCGTTGCTCATCGCCAAGAAGGACCTCGACATCTTCGTGCGCGACCGCATGGCCGTCATGTGGGCGCTGCTATTCCCGCTGCTCATGATGCTCATGTTCAATGCGATCAGCGGCGGCTTTGGCGTCAATACCGTCGCCGGGCGGCTCAACGTGGCCCTGGCCACCGAGGAGGCCGCGGGCGGCATCAGCCACCAGATCATCGCGGGGATTTCCAGCGGCGCGGGGAGCGGCGGCGCTGAGGCCGGGGAAGGGTTCGAGGTCACCGTGGTGGACCCGGTCGCCGCGCGCGAAGATGTGAAGCAGGGCAAGCTGAACGGGTTTCTGCTCTTCCCCGCCGACTTCAGCACGAAGCTCTTGGCGGGCGAGCCGGCGCGGCTGGTCGTGGTCGTGGACCCGGAGGCGATAAACACCAGGATGGCCCTGGCGGGCATTGCGCGCGTCGTCGCCGCGGAGGCGACGACGGGGCGGGTGCTGTGGGAGGCGGCGGCCGAGGCGGCCGCGACGGGCAGCGCGGCACCGGGGGCGTCGGCCGTTCAGGCCGCCCTGCTGGCCGGGGCAACCTCCGGAGGCGCGCCGCTGATCACGCTGGAGGCCGAGCAGGTGGGCCCGATGGTGCCCAGGGCGTCGGGCAACTGGTCGGTGCCGGGCTACCTCACGATGTTCGTCTTCTTCGCGGCGGCCATGGGGACGCCTGAGATCGCACGCGAGCAGGCAAACCAGACCCTTGACCGCCTGACGGCGGTGTCGACAAGCCCCGGCGTGCTCGTCATGGGCAAGTTCCTGGGCCTCATCAGCCGCGGGCTGGTGCAGATAGTAGTCTTCTGGACAGTGGGCGTGCTGGCGTTTCACGCTGACTTTGGCGCCGCGCCGCTGACCCTGCTACTGGTCGCGCTGCTCATGGTGATCGCCTCGGCGGCGGCGGGCATCCTGATGGCCACCCTCTCGCGCACCGAGGGCGCGGCCACGGGCCTGGGCGTGCTCGTCTCCCTGGTCCTGGCCCCGCTGGGTGGCTGCTGGTGGCCGTCGTTCATGATGCCGCCCTGGATGCAGGCTGTCGGCCGCGTCACGCCGCACTTCTGGGCCAACGAGGCGATGAACAAGCTCATGCTGTTTGGGGCGCGGCCGGTCGACGTGTGGCTGAACATGCTCGCCCTGGCCGGGTTCGCGGCGTTCTTCCTGGCGCTGGGCGTGGCGCGGACCAGGGCGGCGGAGAGGTAGACCCCGCACCGAACAACCACGTTGGGCTGGGAGGCAGGGCGCACGCTGAGTTGTGGCAGTAGGTTCAGGCTGACTGACCGTCACTCTGAAACCGGTGGCACCAATTCAAGCAGTCTTGGGTAGAAAGCTGCGAAGTCCTCCGATGAGGTCTCGTACTCCTTCAGCTTGTCTATCACCGTCGGAACATAGACCCACCCCCGCATCACCTCTTGGGCAACCCATTTGTCCTGCTGACGCTCTAACTCCCCCGCTTGGGAGTCGGGGTAAAGCGACTTGAGGATCTTGAGGTTCACCCTGCGCCCTAAAGCCTTGACCACCGTCTCATTCCAGTAACTGTTCCACCCCGGATACGCCAGGCGCTCATGTGCGGAAAGCGCTCGAGTGGCAGCCTCATACAGTTGCCCGTTCCTGGCGTCATCTCCGCTGGCAGCGAAAAGCCTATCAACGTGGGGATGTATGAATTCATGAGCCACAAGGCTCAACAGGGCCGACCGGAGAGAGTCATTGATGGTGTCGCTTGAATAAGACTCGTCTGGCACTCCAATGCATACGACAGCCACTGAACGACCATATGCGTCGGTCATTGTGGACTCCCATCCCCGGTGATCGCCAGCCAAGGCTGAAACCACAACCACCAGCGGGAGGGGCGCAACTCCAAGATAGTCACCGATGACTGACGGTAACTCAACTTTGGATAGCGCTTCTGCAACGGCGTCTACTGCTCTCGAGTATTCTTCAGAGTGCTTGGCGAAGAAGCTCTCAACGTTTGCACCGGCGTAGAAGGAGCGGAACAAGGATACATACCTCTCGACATGCCAGTCCCGCATCGTGACCCAGTAGTCCCGCGCAGCAGCGCCTGGGACCTGTACCTTCCTCCTTTCCTCCTCCGTTACTGGATAGAGTAAGTCGAGCTGGGGAGGCTCGCCCAGCCTCAGGCCAAGTCGCAGGAACTCAGGAGGCAAGAGACCAGCGGCGCCGAACTTGGCGCACTCGGCCCTCAGTACCGCACACTCTGCCCGCAGACTCCCCCCATTACTGCTACCATCAAAAGACCGAATCAACGCGCGGGCACTTGTGCCGACCGGCGTGGAGGGGGGCTCAACGCCCTCAACCCAGTAGAAGAACAGCCACATGGCCTCAAGTTGCCGGCTCGATATGACAACCCAAGGCCTCTCCCCGGCCGTTGCGACCTGACTCAGAGCCGACGCAAGGGGCTGGATCCGCCAATCAGGGGGACCAGCAGGCCTAGGACTCCCGCTTGGTCTGCAACCTTGGAGTAGCAGTAGAAGGCACAGGGTCAGCGGCGCGAGACGGCGCCAGAATCCGCCGTTAGCAACACTAGTAACAAAGGGCGCCCCCCGGACACAGGACGTGGAGCGAGACCGGCTGCCAGTGCACAAGACCCGCGCACCCCCACTGGCCGAGCTTGACATCTTTCAGTCGTTTGAGCTCCTCGGCCGCCTTATCCCAGTCGATCCGCGGCAACTCCTGGATACTCAGGCTGCTGCTGCCATACTGGCAGTAGGGAACCATGAACGAGCACTTCACGCGCGCCAGGTTGGGGTCGAATTCAGCCACGACCGATGCCATTTGCCGTACCATCGGGATGATGTTCCAGGTGAACGCGTACACGTCTATGCGCACTTCATTGAAGACACACGGCGAGTCAGGGGGGTAGTATGTTGGCACGGCGTCTACCCGTCGATAGAAGTACGGGGTTTCCTCCCGCAGCCGGTCGAGCAGCCGCGCGCAGTAAAGCTTCGCGGCACGCATCGCGGCGCCGTCCAGTACATCCGCGGGAGGCTTCTCCCCGATCTCGACGTAACTGTAGCAGGGACGCCCGATGGCGTCGTACATCACTGACTCGACGCGGAACCCCGGCGGGGGTTCCGGGCCGGGCACCAGCGACGTCAGGACGACCTGGGCCGCGACGCCGCAAAAGAGCGTCGCCACCAGCGCCAGCGCCCCTATTACAGTGAGCGCGGTCTTGAGCTTCTTCACCCCACCCACACCCCCACTGTGCCGCCTGTGCGGCACTCACAGGCGTTCTGGCCCGTTGGGCGCTCGTCGCCACCACTCGTGGCCCTTCAAGATGGCTGGAGGGGCGCTGAGCGGACGGAGCCGGGGATCGCGTTCCCAGTGGCTGCTCATCCTGTTGATATCCACGCGCAGCGAGAGGAGTTGCGCGCCGGTCGCGTCCTTCAGGAGCACCGAGTAGAAGTCGAGGTCGGTCCCCCATTCGTCGACCACCACACTGACTACATAGGTGGTGTTTCCCATCACCTGCTCCAGCCTGGGGTTGATCTCATCGGCGTTCTTCGTCCTCAGCTCGATGAATGCCTCTCGTGCGCCGGTGCCGCCGCCAGTGACCACCACCGCCCGGACCGGCACGTCCCGGCGGGCGAGGCTCAGCCTCAGGTATGACGCCAGGGCGGCGTCATCCATGGTGGCCGGGTCGCCTGGAACGGGAAGCCGCGCGAGCAGCCCCTGGGCGACGCAGAACCCGGTGACCGTGCAGGCCAGTATCACGATCAGGGCCCACCAGAGACTCCTGCGCATCCCCTTTCCCCCCGGCATCCCGCGCCCTGATGAAGGGATTCCCCCCGTCCTTGTTCCCCGTCCCCCCGCAGGATCCTGTGTTGCCACGATGGACCTCTGTGGACGACTGCGCTTATACTTAGCCCGCGTGCGGGCGGAGAGCCTACCCCACCCCAGCTCCACCTCTGGGCCGCCGCTCAACGTACGGTTGCAGCCCGAGTTCGCGCCACGCGCGGCGGAGGCCGGCAGGACGGTCCCCCGCCGCGGGTGGGAGGCCGATGCATGCCACCAGCAGCGCCTCCATTGCATTGGCGGCCGGCGAGCACCTCTCAAGCCGCGGGGTAGCGGTCGCCACCAGCGCCGCGCCGCAGCCGAAGAGCCAAGCCACGTCGGCATCGTCGAGCGCGCTGGTGATGACGACCTTCCCGCCAAGGTCGAGGCGGCCGAAGCGCGCGAGCAGGTGGAAGTCGCCGGCCACCACCTGGGCGCGGCGCACCCAGGCCGCAAGCCACCACGGCGCCCGGCGCTCGCGGCGGGGCTGCGCCCTGCCCATGCCTGGCTGTCCGGCTTGTTCGGCTGCGCGGAGCTCATCCCCCCGCGGGTACAGGAAGCGCAGCGGCAGGTGGCGCAGCGCGGGCATGGTGAGGGTTGCCGCCGCCGCGAATGCGCCCAGGGGGAGGGCGAGCGGGACGCGCAGGGCGAAGAGGGGGTCGCCGGCCAGGACAAAGGCGCCGGCCTGAGACAGGGCGTGGGCTAGGGGGTAGCGGTCGAGGACCGAGGTCACGAGGGCGGTTGTACCGGCGAACGACACGCCGCGGCTTTGGGCGAGCTTGCGCACGATGTCCGGCTCGATGGCTTCCTTGAACCCCGCGCCGTCGACGACCGGGGTGCGGCGCGCCTGGGACAGGAGGTACTGGCCGGCCGGAAACGCCCAGCGGCGGCGGCCGATGCAAAAGGCCAGGTTGACGCCGCCAAGCCCGATGGCGTCGGCGCGGCCGTCGTAGTCGCGCACCAGGGCCGCCGCGCGCTCGATGTCACCCCCGGTGCCGATGCGCCGCAGCTCGACCCGCGGCCCGCCGGGTGGGCTCACCAGCACGCGATAGTCCCGCGACAGCGAACCGAGGCTGATGCTGACGGCCAGCCGCACCGCCTTCACCCCCGGCCGCGAGCTCAGGGGCGGCTCAGGTCACCAGGCGCGCCAGGACGTCGACGAGCTCGTCGACCACCTCGTCGCCGCTCTGTTCGCGCAGCGCCCGCGCCACGCAGCCCCGCGTGTGGGTCTCAAGCAGGCTCAGCCCCACGTGGTTTAAGGCCGCCCGCGCCGCCGCTACCTGGATCAGGATGTCCACGCAGTACCGGTCCTGAGTCACCATCCGCTGCAGGCCGCGCACCTGGCCCTCGATCTTGCGTAAGCGCTCCAGGACCTTCTCCTTGTCGTCCTTACGCTCCTCGGGCACGAAAACCGCCTCCTCGCGCCGACGATCAGGTCCATCGGCGGCCTCTCCCCGCAGGCGGAACCCCCCACCCGCCGCGGATGTGGGGTGGCCGGGCACCGGGTGATCGCCCGGCCACCCCCTGCCTGCATTGCACCGAACGTTGCGACGGGCCACGGTCAGGTGAGTCTATTCACCATACGGCGGTAGGGTTCCTGCCTGGCACGCGCGCCGATCCGCCTAGGCGCCTAGGGCCGGCGCCAGGACGGTCACCGGCCACGAGTAGACCCACGTCGACCGCAGCCGGACCGCCTTCCCGTCCACCTCGTAGGTCGTCTCGACGGTTACTGCCACCTGGACGAGGTAGTGCCCCGGCCGCTCCCACAGCACCTGAAACGCCGGCCCCGGGTCGATATCCACGACGCGGCTCCGGCCCCCCGGCGGGTCGGTGACGGAAACCCTAACCCAGTACTGGGCCGGGATGCCGGCCATCCACTCGCGGGGACCGTCGAGATTGACGGCCACGCCGGGCTCAAGGGGCGCCTGGGCGGTGAGTTCCCGCTCCATGCCGTCGCCCGCGCCGCTGCCCGCGCCGCCTTCCTCGCCCGGCGGGGGCGCCGGCACGTCGACCGACCACGTCAGGCGGCACAGCAGTTTGCCGCCCGCATCGTACGACGCGGCGGACACCACGTAGTGCCCCGGCGCCGCGAAGCGGTGGCGCACGGTGCACGTGGTGTGGGTGGGGTCAGCGTCGGTCATGCCGCCGCCGTCCCCGAAGTCCCACTCCCAGCGGACGTGCTGGTGGTGCGCCTCGCGCACCAGGGTCGTGTGCTTGGTCCGCAGCTTGACGCGGATCAGCGGCCCGACGCCGGGGGCCGGCGCCACGCCCGTGCCGGGGGTCGCGATGGGGTCGCCCCAGGCGTCACCCTCGCCCGATGGAGTGCCGTCCGCCGGCGATCCGCCCGCCGCCGGTGGGGCGCCCGATGCCGGGGCTGTTGGCGGCGTATCAGTCGCCTGCTCCGGGCCAGCTGGCGCATCGCCCGCCGGCCCGTAACTCAACCGCAGGGTGGCCGCGAGCCCCTCCACCTGGCCCGTCGCCGCCGCCCGCGCCCCGGCCGGACCGGCGGGGAATGCCCGCAGCCCCAGCCGCACCAGCGCCGCCCCGAGGCCGAAGTCGCTGAACTCGAGCCCGCCCCCGAGCAGGCCCTCGCAGTTGGCGAACGAGATCTCGCGCCTGGTGACCACGCCGCTGCCACGGTCCTGGACGTAGGCCCAGCCGCGGACCTCGACCCACGACTGGCGCGGTGATTGCACCTCCACGTCCAGGCGCAGCGTCAGGCCCGGCAGCGGCGCACCCTGCCGGCCGTCGACGCTGACGTACGCCGGGCGCGTGGCGACCACGGTGCAGTTGTCGCGCGCCTCCCAGCGCGGGCCGAACGCGTCGGCCACGCCGCCCCCGCCCGGCAGGCTGTAGGCCGTGACCGCCGGGTAATCCGCGGTGAGCCAGCGCAGCACCTCGTCCTGGACGCCGCGCGCGAGCGGCAGCGCCGGGTGCAGCGCCAGCAGCCCGCTGACCGGGATGAACACGTCGTTGGCACACGGCGAAAGGAGCGTGTCGGCCGGCGCCACCACCAGGTCGCCGGCGGGCGGCACGGTGAACGCCGGCGGCAGCCCGCTTTTCGGGATCTGCACCGGCAGCCGGCCGGCGATGACGATATAACGCGGGTTGGGGTGCGGCTCAAGCCCGGCGTCAAACGCCGGCACGACGTCACGCGCCGCGCGTCGCCCTTCCTCCCACGCGTTCCACCGTTCCAGCCACACGTTGGCCGGCACGCGCAGGTCACCGTAGCCACCGGCAGCGCAGCCGGGCAGCGACAGGACCTCGGGCACCAGCGCGTCGGCGTAGCGGCCGCAGGGGTCGATGCCATCGCGGTGGGCGGCGGCCACGGTGACGACGGCCGGGCCGCGCGCCCGGGCGAACCGCTGCAGCTGCCGCCCAAACCAGGCCGCGATGCGCCAGAGCCAGCGTTGCCATGGCTTTGACGCCCCCTGCTCAAGCAGCGACGGCGTCTTCAGCGCCTGCAGGAGCCCGGCGCCGCCGCCCGCCCGTTCGAGCGCGCGGCAGCGGGCGACGTTGATCGCCAGGAGCTCGTAGAACGCCCGCGACAGGCCCGTCCCCTCCGCCGGCTGCACATACGGGGGCCCGCCCGCCGCGGCCGCAGCCGGCGGCGCCACGGGCGGCGCCGCCGCGCCGGTGATGTTCTCGGCAAAGCAGGACGGCCGCTCCTTCATGAGCCAGGCCTCAAACGACGGCCTGGTCGTGGTTGCCGTCTCTGGCTGCGCCACCAGGAGCCACTGCAGGTACTCCTCGTACAGCGCCGCCCAGGTGGCGGCAACGCGGGCGGTGACGTACGTCGCGGTGTCGAACCCCCCGGACGGTCCGGCCTCGCCGGTGGCCGCATCGCCGGCCTCATCGAGCGGCGGCGAGAGGGGCCGCGACTGGCGCTCGATCTCCCCCGCCAGGCGCACCCAGGCGAAAAAGCTCGAGCCGCGGTTGGGGGGCGCGATCATGACCACGTTGCGCACCACGGGCGCCGCCGCGCCCTCGGCGCACGCCCGCGCCAGGAGCGCCCCCGCCCCGTAGGTCACGATGTCCACGCGCAACGCCCCTGAGGCACGACGGGCGAGGGCGATCAGGTCCCGGAGCGCCGCACGGGCGGCGTCAAGCCCCCCCGCGCCGCGCACCGAGGCGTCATCCAGCACGAACAGGGTCCGGCCCGGGCTGAACCCGGCCCGGCACAGCCGCCCGTAGAGCCCCCCGGCCTGTGGGTCGAGGGCGCCCCAGGCCCGCGTCTGCGGCCCGCCCCAGTCCCCGACCAGGATGACCGGCACCACCGCCGCGGCCGACGTCGTGACTGACGACGTGGCCGAAGGCGCGGCCGACGCCGCGGGCAACGGGGCGGCGCCGGGCACAAGGCCGCACACGGACGCGCTGAGAACCGCCGCCGCCACCGCCAGGGAGGCCGCGCGGCGCAGCATCTCCATCAATCGACCGCGCTCGATGCGCCTCACGGCCGCCCACCCCCATCAGGCGCCGCGTCGCCGCCTGGGGCCGTGCCGCGCACGCAGGCGCGGTCCCAGAAACCGAGGTTGCGCACGTCCAGCCGCAGCACGGCCGCGCCGGCGGCGTACGCCGCGCGCAGCCGCGCCTCCCACGACGGCCCCGGCCGCACCACCTCGACGCGGTCGCGGGCCGCCACCACGGCCGCGGCCCACGCCTCCCCGGCCCCAAGGTGCACCGTCACCCCACCCCAGGTGATGTCGATGCCGCCGTCAGATGCAGGTACTCCGCACCGCACCGCCAGCAACGCCCGCGCCAGCCGGCCGCGGCCAATGGGGGCGCGCCGGAACAGGCGCACCAAGCATGGGAAGCGCCGCACTGGCACCGCGAGGCTGTCCAGCGGCACGCCCTGCGCGTCACTCTCGCACAGGACAAGCCCGCTCCAGACCCTGCCGAGACGATCCGGCCGGCCGGCGATGACCAGTTCGCGGCGGCCGGCGTCAAACCCGGCCACCGGCGCGCGCCGGCGTCCTTCCAGGAGCTTGGGCAGGTGCCCGCGCACGGGTGCCCTCTGCCCGGTCGTCGCCGCCGTCACCTGCCCCGCCACGGGCAGGCCCACCACCTCGGACGCCATGACGCGCAACAGGAGGAAGCGCCCGGACCGGGCCACCCCGCCCTGCCCGGCGCCCGCGCCTGCCGTCGCCGCCGCCGCCGCCCGCCCGCACCCGGCCGGCGCCGCCGGCAGGGCGCACAGCAGGCACAGAAGCGCCGCTGCCGCCGCCGCCCTCCGCGCCACGCCGCCGCTCACGCCGCCACTCACTTTGCCACTCACTTTGCCGCTCACGCCGCCGCTCACTCTCACACTCCCGCTGCCACTCACTTTGCCGCTCACTCTGCCACTCACGCCGCCAGCCACTGCCCTATCGTCGCCTCTGGGTCTCAGTCTCAAGAACCTCCCTGAAGGGTTTAGCGCCTGTCAGTCCCGCTGCGGCGCCGTTCGCGGCGGACGGTGGCCCCTTGCCGCCCGCCAGGCCCCAGCGCCGATCCCTTTTTATGGCATCTTGTATTAGACAGCCACCCTCCGAGTTCCTGCATCTGGGAGAAAAACCTTTCTTGACCGGGCCGTGACATGCCCCGGCAGGAGGCCCGGCGCGGGGTGGCGAATTGTGGACGGTGGGATGCCGGGACGTTGGAACCCTGGGACGCTGGGGCGCCGGGGCGTCGGGGAAGACGCGAGCGCAGCAGGGGGTGGGCGGGTGAAGGGCGGCGGGCCGGACGAGGCAGGGAGCGCAGCGGCACACGGGGCCAGGGACGCGACCAGGGACGCAGCATTGGGCACGGCGACGGGCGGCAGGGCGCCGGGCGCGGCGGAAGTGACAGCGCCAGGCGGGTCGGGCCCGCTCGACGCGGCGACCGCCGCGGCCACGGGAAAGGCCATCGCGTCCATTGTCGCCAACGTCGAACGCGTCGTGATGGGCAAGCGCCGGGTGGTCCAGATGGTCCTGGCGGCGCTCCTGGCGCGTGGCCACGTGCTGATCGAGGATGTGCCCGGGGTCGGCAAGACGACGCTCGTCCGCGCCCTGGCACGCTCGGTGGGCTGCGAGTTCCGGCGCATCCAGTTCACGCCCGACCTTCTGCCCTCTGACATCACCGGCGTCTCGGTGTACGACCAGAAGAGCGGCCAGTTCGAGTTCCGCCCCGGCCCGATCCTGAGCCAGGTCATCCTCGCCGACGAGATCAACCGCACATCGCCCAAGACGCAGTCGAGCCTCCTCGAGTGCATGGAGGAGGGGCAGGTCACGGTCGACGGCGTCACCTACCCGGTGCCGCGGCCATTTTTCGTGCTGGCCACCGAGAACCCCATCGAGTACGAGGGCACCTTCCCCCTTCCCGAGGCGCAGCTCGACCGCTTCCTGGTGCAGGTGCGCATCGGCTACCCGTCGCCGGAGCACGAGCGGGCGATGCTCGACCTCATGGCCGGTGAGAGCCCGCTGCACACGCTGCCCGCCGTGAGCTCGGCCGGCGAGGTGCTGCGCCTGCAGGGCCTCGCCATGTCGGTGTTCATGGCCAGCGTCGTGCGCGATTACATCCTGGCCATCGTCCAGGGCACGCGGCGCCACCCTGACGTATACCTGGGTGCAAGCCCCCGCGGCGGGCTGGCCCTGGCGCGGCTGGCGCGGGCGTGGGCGCTGGTGCAGGGGCGCGCCCACGTGCTGCCTGACGATATCAAGGCGATGGCGGTGCCGGCCCTGGCTCACCGCATCATCGTGCGGCCGGAGGCCGCCGTGCGCCAGGTCACGGCGGAGGCGGCGGTGGAGGAGGCACTGCGTCAGACGCCGGTCGTGACTGAGGGTCGCTATGATCACCCTTAGGGAACCCCGCATCCTCTTCTTGATCCTGGCCGCGATCATCTTCGCCCGCTCCCTCGGCGGGGCCCTGCCCTGGTTCCTCCTGTACAGCCTTGTCGGCCTGGTGCTTCTCGCCCGCGCGTGGGCGGGCGGCATCGGGCGCGAGCTATTCTGTCATTACACCGTCGGCCGGCGCACGGCCACCGCCGGCGAGTCGGTGGCCGTCGAGGTGCGGCTGGGCAACGAGAGCATGTGGCCGGCCGTCTGGCTGCGCGCCGTCGACCGCACGGCGCCGGGCCAGCCCCCGGCGCTTGACACCACCACCGGCCTGGGACCGCAGGCCACCAAGGTACTCCGCTACCACCTGCCCTCGCTGCGCCGCGGCCGTTACCGGCCGGGCCCGCTCACCCTGACGTGGGGCGACCCGTTCGGCTTCTTCGGCGGCCGGCGGGTGGTGACCGGCGACTGGCAGATCACCGTCTACCCCCGCGTGGCGCGGCTTTCCGCCCTGGAGCTGCCCGCGCGCCAGCCCTTCGGGTCACTGCGCACGCGCGAGCACGCGTTCCAGGACCCCTCGCACCTCGCCGAGGTGCGGCCGTACCGCAACGGCGACCACCTGAAGCTCGTGCACTGGCGGACGACGGCGCGGCGCGGGCGCCTGTTCGTGAAGGAGTACGAGCTGACCGCCAGCGCCGAGCTGCACATCGCGCTCGACCTGCAACGGGCGGCGTACGCCGGGGAGGAAAGCCCCGTTGACCTTGACCTGCTCGACGCGGCGGTGGAGGCGGCGGCGGCGGTCGCCGACTACGCCGCGCGGCGGGGGTTCAACGTCGGCCTCTTCGCCCACGGCGCGCGCCCGGCTGACGTGCCGTGTGGGTCGGGGCACCGCCGGGTGCGCGAGATAATGGAAGTGCTCACCACCGTTGACGCCGACGGCGCCGTCCCTCTCGCCGAGCTCCTGGTGGTGGCGCGCCGGCGGCTGCCCGGGCACGCGGCGGTGTTCGCCGTGACCCCGGCGCCGGATGACGACCTTGTGGCCGAGCTCCTGGCCCTGCGGCGGGCCGGGTTCCGTCCCGGACTGTGCCTCATGGTTGGCGGTGGGGGGGGCGGCGCGGCGCTGGCGGCAAAGCTGCGCGAGGCGGGGGTCGCGGTGTGGCTGGTCGCGCCGGGGGAACGGCTGGACGTGGCGCTGACGGGCGACGGCGGCGCGCGCCGCCGGCCGCGGGCCGTGCCGCTCCTCGCCGCCAGGGGGGGCGCGGGCGCCCGGGGTGGCATCCGGGGCGGCATCCGGGGCGGCGCCCGCGTCGTGGGGCTGCCGTGGCTCCGGCCCGGGGCCGGCGAAGGCGGTGAGCGGCCGTGAGCGCCATCGCACGCCTGAACCTCGGCGCGTTGCCGCTCGCGTACGGCGCCCTCGCCATCCTGGGCGTGTCGTTCGCGTCGTGCACCGGCGTCGGGCCGGCGTGGCTGGCCATGGCCATCGTCGCCGCCTGCCTCCTTCTGGGCTGGGGCGTGGCCGTCAAGCCGCGCGCCGCGGCCATCGCCTGCGGCGGGCTCGCCGTCCTGGCCGGCGTGCTCTTCCTCGTTGAGCGCCGGCTCGTCGCGCCGCTGGCCGGGCAGTTCATGGCCGCGGCGGCGGACCTCGGGCGCGCCCTGCGCGTCGCCCTGGCCGGCGGGACGCTGCTGCCGACCCCGGCGGCGACCGTCCTGCTCTTCGCCGCCGGCGGCGTGGCGGTCTGCCTGCCCATCGCCTGGGCCCTCGTGCGCCGCCACGATGCCCTGTGGCTCTTTGTCGCCGGCCAGGTCGCCCTGGCCATCGAGTGGGCGTTCTACTACGACCGGGCGCTTACACACCTGTTCTGGTTTGACGTGTTCGCGCTCGGCGCCATCGCCGCCAGCGCGGCCGCCCGGCGGCACGTGGCGCGCCCGGCGGGGCGCCATGAACGGCTCATCGTCCGCGCCGCCGCCTGGGCCATGCTCGCCACCGTCATCGTGGGCTTCCTGGCCATGTTTCTGCCCAACAGCTTCGCCCCGTGGCGCCTGGACCGGCTGGGCAAGGCCCTGACCGAGGTCCTCCCCGTGCTGGAGCGCGGCCGCGGGCAGGTCGGCGGGGTGCACGCCTTCACCGTGCAGGCGGTGGGCTCAAGCCAGAGCGCCGAGGAGATCGGCGGGCCGATCGGCAGGCGGACGGGCGTCGCCCTGCGCGTGCGCCTGCAGGGCGACCTGCCGCGCGGCGACAACATCTACCTGCGGGGCACGGTACTCACCAGGTACACCGGGCGCGGCTGGCGCGCGGCCGAGCACTGGACAGCGGCCGACGTCGGCACGCCGCTTCCGACCTCGTTCGCGGCCGCGGTCCCGCGCGGCTACCTGTACCAGGACATTGAGCCGGCTGAAGCCTGGACGACGACCCTGTTCGCCAGCCTGGAGCCGGTGCGTGTCGACGTGCGCGGCGGCCGGTACCTGTTCAACGAGGAAGGGGCGCTGGCCGTGCGCGCGGCGCCGCCGCGGTCGTACGCGGTGACCTCGCGCGTGGCGCCGGTGAGCGCTGAGCACCTGCGGCGCCTGGTGCAGGCTGACTCCGCGGCCGCCGGCGGCGGTGAGGCGCTGGAACGATGCCTGCAGCTTACGCCCGAGCTGCCGGAGCGGGTGCTGGCCCTGGCCCGCGATGTCACCGCCGCGGCCAGTGACGACCTCGAACGGGCCGAGCTTCTGGAAGCGTTCGTGCGCCAGTTCCCGTACGTCGACAACGTGCCGCGCACCCCGCCGGGGCGCGACCTCGTGGACTACTTCCTCTTTGACCTCCGGCAGGGCTACTGCGTCCACCACTCGACGGCGCTGGTCGTGCTCCTGCGCGCCTGCGGCATCCCGGCGCGGTGGGTCCAGGGGTTCCTGTGCCCGCCGCCGGGGAGGCCGGGCGAGGTGGTCGAGGTGCCCTCTGACAACGAGCACGCCTGGGCCGAGGCGTTCTTCCCCGGCTATGGCTGGCTGGTCTTCGAGGCGACCCCGGCGTACGCGACGCCGGCGCGCGACGCCCCCGCCCCGCCGCCGCCGCACCATGACACCCCGTCCGGCGGCGTCACTCCCGCCGGGCCCCCGGGCGGCCACGAGCTGCCCGAGGAACCAGGTAACGGGCTTGCCCCCGGACCGCGGCGCCGCGCGAGCCGCGCCCTGCCCCTGGCCGCGGCCGCCCTGGGCGCCGCGCTCGCCGCGGCCGGGATCGGCCGGGTCGGGTGGGCGCTCTTCGACCTCAGGCGGCGCGAGGCGGTGAGTGCCGCCCAGCCTCGCCCCGCGGTGCGCCGCTGCTTCGCCCTGGCGGAGGAGCTTTTGGCCTCGGGCGGGGCGGCCCGCGCCGTGGACCTCACGCCGCTCGAGTACGCGCGCGCGGCGGCGGTCGCGCTGCCCGGCCGGCAGGGCGACGCCCTGCGCGGCCTGGCCGACGCCTACTGCCGCGCCCGCTACACGGCCGGCGACCTCGACGCCGGCGCCGCCGAACGGGCCATCGGCCTGTGGCGGCTCTTGCGCGCCGAGGCGCGGCGCGACTGGGGCGCCTGGGCGTTCTGGTGGCGGCGCCTGTTCCGCCGCGGCCGCCATCGCCGCTAGCCGGCGCCACCCGCGCCGGCTGTCAACCAGCGAAGTGGTCGAATCCCTTCACTGCCTCAGGGTCCAGCCGCCGCGGGGCGCGCAGGACGAAGCCGCCGCCGGGGGGCCCGAACCGGCCGACCACGGTCAGCGGCGCGCCGCCCGCGCTCAGAAGGCGCCCCCGCGCCTCGTCCAGCGCCGCCGGGTCCAACGCCGCCGCCAGCTCGTACTCCTCGCCGCCGGCCACGGCCCAGACCAGCGGGTCGGCGCCGAGGGCGGCGGCGACGATCGCGGCGGCGGGGTCGACCGGGACCAGCCCGGCGTCGAGCTCGACGCCGAGCCCCGCCGCCTCGGCCATGCTGCGCGCCGCCGCGGCCAGGCCGTCGCTGACGTCGATCATCGCCCGCGCCCCGTGCCTGGCCAGAAGCGGCCCCTCGCGCAGACGCGGCACCGGCACAAGATGACGCTGCACCACCCTGGCCACCGCCCGGCGCAGGGCGACCGGGCCGGCGCCGGGTGCGACCGGGCCCCCGCCCGCCGCCGGCGCGAGCTGCGCCCGCATGGCGGCCAGCCCCGCCGCGGCGCCGCCGAACTGGCCGGTCGCCACCAGCAGGTCGCCGGGCCGGGCGCCGCCCCTCGTCACCAGGCGGTCGGAGGGCACCTCGCCCCAGACCGCGACATCGGCAACGACCGCCGGCGCCCGCGACAGGTCGCCGCCGGCGACGGTCACGCCGAAGTGCCCGGCGGCCGCCGCCACGCCGTGCCAGAACCGGTCAAACCACGCCGCGGCGAGGTCCTCGCGCAGGGCCAGAGACACCAGGACGTAGCGCGCCGCACCGCCCATGGCCGCGATGTCGCTTATGCTCCCCGCCACCGCCTTCCACCCCACGCGGCGGGGCGCGGCGGCCAGCGGCCCGGACACGGCGAAGTCCACGCCCTCGACCAGCATGTCCACGCTGGCCAGGGCCAGCCCCGCCGGGGACCCACGCCAGGCGGCGGCGTCATCGCCGATCCCCAGGATCAGGGCGGGGGACGACGCCACGCGCGCCAGGCGCCGCTTGATGCGCTCTATGAGCTGCTTCTCGCCGCCCAGCTGGGCGACCGTCACATCCGTCACGTCCGTCACGTCCGCCACATCCGCACTGCGGTCTTCCCCCGCCGCCATTCTCGCCGCCCCCTCGCCCACGGCCCGCCGCGGCAGGAACGGCCGCGCGCGGGACGAATCTTCCTGTGTCTGATGCCAAAAAAGCCGGGGGGTGGGTCTTGTGCCTCTTTCAGCCGTGAACGAGACGCGGGGCGCGGTGCTGGCGACCCGCGTGCGCCGGGCGACGACCTTCTTCGCCCGGCTGCGCGGGCTGATGCTCGCGCCGCCGCTTGACCCCGGCTCGGCCCTGCTCATCGCCCCGTGCTCCGGCGTGCACACGATGTTCATGCGCTACCCCATCGACGTCTTGCACCTTGACGGCCACGGCCGGGTGCTGGCGGCCCTCGCGGCGATGCGGCCGTGGCGGCTGGGACCGGTCGTACCGCGCACCCGCGCGGTGCTGGAGCTGCCGGCGGGGGTGCTGGCCAAAACCGGAAGCCGCGATGGCGACCGCGTCACGTTCGGCCCGGCGGCGGCGCAGTCGCCGCACTAGCGGGGCCGGCCCCCTCGAGCACGACCACCGCCACGGCCAGCCCCGCGCTGTGGGTCAGCGACAGGTGCACCTGTGTTGCCCCCAGCGCCTGGGCGGCGGCGCGCGCGCCACCGTGCCACTCGATGCCCGGCCGGGCGTTGCGCCCGCCCACGACCTCGATGTCGGCAAACCCGACCCCGCCACCCCAGCCAGTGCCCAGGGCCTTCATCGCCGCCTCCTTGGCCGCAAACCGCGCGGCGATGCGCTCAAACCCGCCCGCGGCCGGCGCGTCCCCGCAGGCGGCGCGCTCGCGTGGGGTCAGCAGCCGCTCCAGGAACGCATCGCCCTGCCTGTGGAATGCCCGCTCGACCTCCTCGACCGCCACCAGGTCGACGCCGACCCCCAGTATCATCGGCCCACCCCCGCCCACACCGTTGTTGCTCCCCGCGTCCCCGCCCGCCCGTCCCATTGTTCCCGATCATCTGTTCCCGATCATTGCTTCGGCCCTCACCGCCGTCAACCCTGCTGTTCACCGCGGCCCCCCGGAAGGCGCCCCAAAGACGACGCGCATCGCCGGCCCGCTGCAGGAAGGAAGCCACAAGAGGGCAAATATGAAGGGGTGGGCCGCTGTCTTGGCCGCGAGAGGGGGCGCGCGGTTGGCTGGCGCCGGGGGCCGGAGGGGCCAGAAGCGATTCGTGCAGGTCATCGCCGGCATCGTGGCCGGGGCGGCGGTGCTCGGGGGGCTGGTGCTCTTCGGCGGCGGGCCGCCGGTCCTGCGTGCGGCGGCGACGGTGCCGGCGCGGTCGCTCCTTTTGGCCGCCGGCCTCACCCTGCTGGGACTGGCGCTGCGCGCGCTCAAGTGGCACCTTTACAGCCGGGCCCTCGGCGCCGCGGTCACGCCGGCCCAGTCCATGGCCGTGTATGCGAGCGGGCAGTCGATGCTGCTCACCCCCGCCCGCGCCGGCGAGGTCGTCAAGTGCCTGCTGCTTGAGCGCATCGCCGGGACGCCCATGGCCAGCACCCTGTCCGCCCTGGTGTCGGAGAGGGTCACCGAGGGGATCGCCGTGTCCGTCCTGGCCGCCCTGCCGCTCGTCCTGGGGGGTGGCGCCGCGGCGGGCGCCCCCGGCGGCGTGAGCCTGTACCCGGCGGCGGCGCGGCCCGTCGTCCTGGCGCTCCTGGCCGTCAACCTCGGCGCGGCGGCTCTTCTGGCCATCCCCGCCGTCCAGGCGTTCGCGGCCCGGCTCGCCGCCCGGCCGCGCGTCGCCGCGTCGCGGTGGCGGCAGTTCGCGCAGGGCTTCACCACCGGGATGGGGGCCTCGTTCCACCCCCGTCTCCTCGTGCCGGCGACGGCTCTCACCGTGGGCGCCTGGGCCCTGCAGTGCCTGGCGTTTCACGTCCTGGCCGTCGAACTCGGGGCCGGCGTCACGCCGCTGGGCGCGATGGGACTGTACTCCGTGGCGACGCTTTTCGGCACCGTCTCGTTCATCCCCGCCGGCCTGGGCGCCGTCGAGGGCAGCCTCACCTTCCTGCTCGTGCGGCTGGGTTTGCCCACGCACCAGGCGGCCGCGGCCACGCTGCTCGGCCGCTTGTTCGCGGTGTGGCTGGTGGTAGCGCTGGGGGCGCTGGCCCTGGCGGCCAGCCTGTCCGCGTGGGGGCCGCGCCGGGCGGGGGGCGGCCCGCCCCCGGCACGCTAGGGTGGCGCCCTTCCTGGGGCGGGCTATGTCTTACCGGGGCGGGCCGCGCTCACCCCTTCACCCACCTGTCGATGGCCGACCCACCGTCACGGCCGCGGCGCGACTCGACCATCTCCCGCACCCAGCGGAGGGCGACCGCCTGTCGCGCCGGCGGCATGTCGCTGCCGGCGTCGAAGGTGACGCGGCAGCCGGGCGACGCAGCGATGACGGCGGAGAGCAGCGCTGGGACGTCGGCCCAGCCGTGGCCCGGGCGCAGTTCAGGCAGCGCCGGCATCTTCTGGCCGTCCTTGCCGCAGAGGCGCGAGTTGCCCACGCGGACGAGGCCGGTCAGCGGCGCCATGGCCTCGACGAAGCGCCCCGCGTCGACAAAGCCAGCGGCGGCGTGCAGGTGGAGGGTGGCGATGTCCAGGCAGAACCCCACCGCGGGGTGCCGGCGCAGCAGGTCGGGGTAAAGCTGCGAGCGGAACACGTGCGGGTTTGGCCCGCTGTTGGCCACAAACATGGCCGGCGCGCCTGACGCCGCCAGCCTGGACGCCCAGGCGAAGAACGCCGCGGCGCGTTCCTCGGTGGCCGCGGCGGAATGCGCGACGAGAGGCTCCACGCCGTCCAGGCGCCACGGTGGCTCATCCGGGCGGCGCAACACGGGCGGCCACGGGAAGCCGAAAACCACGTAATCGGCGCCGAAAGCGCCCGCCTCAGCCAGAAAGGCCTCAAGATCCTCGTACGCCCGCTGCCGCCGCGCGTCGTCGCTGCTCATCACGGCGGGGCAGGGCTCACCGCCCAGCAGGTACAGGGGCTTGCGCACCCCGAGGAGGAACCGGGGCCGTCCGTCTTCTTTGGTCCCGCGGCCGCGCATCTGGTGCACCCGCTCCAGGACTTTCTCCGCCGCGGCGACCCCGCGCAGCCTGCCCACCTCAACCCCGATCAGGCCGCCGGCCGCCGGAACGAGGGCATCGAGGACATCGACGTCGGTCACCGCCAGCAAGAGCCCCGCCATCACTCCCAACCCCCTGGAGACGCCGCTGCCCCTGACATGTGCTGGCTGCGGTGCGACTCGACACCAGACTTCGCCATGGAACCGGCGACCTCCTGCCGGGCGCGCCCCGGGGGCCTGCCGCATTATTGCGCCGTATATCCCCCATCGACAAGAAGCGACGCCCCGGTCACGAACGACGACTCGTCCGAGGCCAGGAACAGCACGCAGTTCGCCACCTCCTCCGGCTCGCCCAGGCGCCGCAGCGGGTGCAGGGCCGCCAGGGTTTCGAGCTGGTCCTTGACCGGGCCCGCCAGCAGCATGGGGGTCTTGATGTACCCCGGGCACACGGCGTTGACGCGGATCCCCTCCCGCGCGTAATCCAGGGCCAGGGTCTTCGTCAGCAGCACCACGCCGCCCTTGGCCGCCGCGTAGGCCGTGGCGCCTGGACTGCCGACGTGCCCCAGGATCGACGCGTTGTTGATGATGCTCCCGCCCCCGCGCCGCCGCATGGCCCCGATGGCGTACTTGGCGCACAGGAAGACGCCGGTGAGGTTGATGTCGATCACGCGCCGCCAGCCCTCCAATGGCAGGGAGTCAGCGGCCCCGACCTCGCCGATGCCGGCGTTGGCGAAGGACACGTCGACGCCCCCGAAAAGGCGCTCAGCGGCGGCGTAAAGCCGCGCCACGTCCTCCTCGCGCGCGACGTCGCAGCTCACGAACGCCCCCTCACCGCCGGCGCGGCGGATGTCGTCGGCCGTCGCCGCGCCCGTCGCCTCGTTCCTGTCGGCCACGGCCACCCGCGCCCCCTCCCGCGCGAAGACGAGCGCCGTGGCGCGGCCGATGCCCGTCCCGCCACCGGTCACCACCGCCACCTTGCCAGAAAGCCGCATCCTCCCGCCCCCAATCATGAAACCGCGCCGCGCCGCCCTCCATCGGCCCGGTTTTAGTCCTATTGTAGCCCCGAGCCCGTTATGTTATTATGGACTGGGGGAGGCACCCAGGGTGGCCTCACTCAGGCGACAAATCGATGCCGTCCGCTGATGCCTTCCGCGGGCCGGGAAGGTATCTTTGTATCTTCAGGGGGGAGTGGCGGTGCCCAGGAACCAGGCGCGCTGGGCGCAGGCAGTGCTGGCGCTGTGTCTTTGCGCCGGCGTGGCGCTTCTGGCGGGGTGCGCCCCGGGCGCGGGCGGCACAGGTGGCACAGGCGGCACGGGCGGCGCAAGCGGCGGCGCCGGCGGGGGCGAGCGGGCGGCCCACGGCGGGAGCCTGGTGGTCGTCGTGCCCCAGGACCCCGACGGGTTGGACCCGCACCGCACCGTGGCCGCGGCCACCTTCGAGATCGCGTGCAGCATCTACGACACACTGGTCAACGTCGACGCGGGCGGAAACCTGCTCCCCGGCCTTGCCAGCTCGTGGAAAAACTCCAACGACGGGCTCGTCTGGACCTTCACCCTCCAGCCGGAGGTCTACTTCCACAACGGCCGCCGGATGACCGCCGCTGACGTCGTCTACTCATTCCGGCGCATCCTCGACCCGGCGACCGCGCACCCGCGGGCCAAGGACTACGAGGCCATCGCCAGCGTCTCGGCCGTGGACGCGGGCACGGTGGAGTTCAAGCTCAAAGAGCCGCGGCCGGCCTTCCTGTCCAACCTGGCGATGGGCTGGTCGGCGGTGGTCCCCGAGGAGGAGGCGGGCAACCTCAGGGCGCGTCCCGTCGGCACCGGCCCCTTCCGCTTCGTCGAGTGGGTCCCCAACCAGCACGTGAAGGTGGCCCGGAACGAGCGCTACTTCATGCGCGGCCAGCCGTACCTGGACGCGGTGACCTTCCGGGTCATCCCCGACGGGCCGGCCCAGGCGTCAAACCTCAAGGTGGGCGCGGTCGACGTCGTGCCGCACCTGCCCGGCGAGTTCGGGTCCGCCGTCGCGGTCGCCCAGGGCTGCAAGCTCCTGCGGGCGCCCGCAAACATGGTCCAGATCATGGCCATCAACAACGCCCGCGCCCCGTTCAACGACCCCCGGGTGCGCCAGGCGATATCCTACGCCGTCGACAAGCGGGCGGTCATCGACGGCGCGGTATGGGGCTACGGCACGGTCATCGGCAGCCACATGCCGCCGGTCAGCCCGTACTACGTGGACCTTTCCGGCCGGTACCGGCTCGACCCGCAGCGGGCGCTATCACTCCTCGCCGAGGCCGGTCTCGCCGGCGGCTTTGCGGCGGTCCTGTCCCTCCCCGCCCCCTACGACATGCACTGCCGGGCCGGCGAGGTCATCGCCGAGCAGCTCGGCCGCGTGGGCATCTCCATCCGCCTGGAGAAGGTCGAGTGGGGGGCGTGGCTTGAAGACGTCTACTTCGGGCGCAAGTACGACCTGACGGTGATCGCCCAGGCCGGGCGGCTGGACCCCGACCCGTTCCTGAACCGCTACGTGAGCACGAGCGAGGAGAACTACATGAACTACGCCAACCCCGAGTACGACCGCCTGGTGGCCCGGGCGGCGGTGATGACCGGCGCCGCAGAGAGAAAGGCGGCGTACGCGCATCTGCAGGAGATGCTGGCCGACGACGCGGCGGCCCTGTACATCCAGGCGCCCGACGACCTCGTGGGCCTGAGAAACGACGTCCAGGGGTTTGCCATCCTGCCCATCGACATCTTAGACCTGCGCGAGGTGTACCGCGGCAAGAAGTGAGCCGCGGCGGCGCGGGACCGCCTCGACCCCCGCCTGCGCGGACCGCGCTGAAGACCGCCTCAGCGTTTGTACATTCCTGGTGCCGTGCATACTAATTCGCGACCACCCACGCCATCGACGGGCCGGGGCGCGTTCGAACGGAAGGCGGCGAAGCACCGTGGGCATCAGGAGCCTGTTGTCGCGCGTCCTCGGCCGGCGGCAGCCTGGCGGCGGGGACCGGCGGCCGCAGGCGGGCGGGCCGCGCCGGGACGCGGCCAATCGCCGGGATCTCGACCCCGCGCCCGGTCGAGGAGATGGGGCGGCGCCGGACAGGGAGGCGCCGGGCAAGAAGGCGCTTGACGTGGACCTCTCCGACTACGAGGGCTTCCTGCGCACGTTCCGGCGCGGCGTGGGGAAAAGCGACGACATCGTCGTGCACGAGATGCGCCTCGGCATCGATCGCCGCCGCCGGGCGGCACTCGTGTTCGTGGACGGCATGGTCGACCGCCGCGTCGTCGGCGATGACATCGCGCGGCCGCTCCTCACCCCGGCGAAGCGTCTCGGGCTGGCCCCGGGACGCTCCCTGCTGCAGGTCATCTCCGAGCAGGTGCTGTCAGCGACCCAGGTCCACAGCACCGGGGACTACGACTGGGTCGTTGACCGCATCCTGGGCGGCGACACGGCGGTCATCATCGAGGGCCAGAAGCGCGCCCTGGTCATCGATACCAAGAGGTTCCTGCACCGCGGGCCGGAGCGGCCGCTCTCCGAGCTCAACGTCAAGGGGTCGTTCGAGGGGTTCACCGAGGTCCTGAAGGTGAACATCACCCAGGTCCGCCGCCGCGTAAGGAGCGCGAGTCTGCGCGTCAAAATGATCACTCTGGGCAGGAAGAGCCACAACCAGGTGGCACTGCTGTACATCGAGGAGATCGCCAACCCCGCCCTGGTCCGCGAGGTGGAGCGACGGGTGGGCAGCATCCAGCATGAGGCGGTCACGCTGCAGGCGGTCGTCCAGTGCCTGATCGCCGACAGCCCGCTGACGCCGTTTCCCCTGTTCCGGGACACCGAGCGCCCCGACTTCACGGCCAGTGAGCTCTTGGACGGCAAGGTCGCGGTCATGGTCGACAACACGGCGTTTGCAGCCATCCTTCCCTCGACCCTCTTTGACTTCGTCCGCTCGAGCGAGGACTACTCCGCCCTGTTCTGGGGGGGGACTCTGCTGCGGCCGGTGCGCTACATCGCGCTGCTCTTGGCCGTGCTGCTGCCGGGCCTGTACGTGGCGGTGCTCTCCGTTCACCCGACATTCATCCCCCACAACCTCGCCCTGTCGATCATCGTGTCGCGGGCCGGGACCCCGTTCCCGCCGGTCATTGAGGCGGCTATCCTGCTTCTGGCGGTGGAGATCCTGCGCGAGGCGGCCGTACGCCTGCCGTCGGCGATGGGGCCCACCCTGGCGACCGTTGGCGGCATCGTGCTTGGCCAGGCGGCGGTCAACGCCCGCGTCGTCAGTGACCTGTCGCTGATCATCATCGCCCTGACGGGCATCGCGCAGCTCATCGCCCCGGGCTTCGAGCTCGGCTTCACCGTCAGGCTTCTGGTCTGGCCCTTTCTCATTGCCGCCAGCATATTCGGGCTTTTAGGGCTCGTTGCGGTGGGCCTCGTCGTGGTTGGACATCTGGCCGGCCTGGAGTCGGTCGGGGTGCCGTACCTCGGGCCGCTCATCACTGGGGAATGGATGCTCCTGCGCGACGTGTTCATCCGTGCCCCGTTCCAGTCCCTGCGCTTCAGGCCAGCGTATCTCTGGCCGCTTGATGTCAGGAAGCAGGGCCGCGTCGCCGCGCGCCGGGCTGAAGGGCGACGCGCCGCGAGGGAGCCGTTCCCGGTGGGGATCGAGCCCATGGAGGAGCTTCTCCAGGAGGAGTCTCCTTCTGGCGCCGCCGCAGCCTGGCGGGGACATGATGGCAACGGGGAGCCCGGTGGGACGCGGCCGACGGGAGAGGATGGCTCATGACGCGGCGCGCCACGCGAGCCCTCTTCCTCCTGGCCCTGCTGGCAGTCGCCGCCCTGCCGGCCGGCGGCTGCTGGGATGCCGTTGACCTCAAGGACCGGGCGCTGGTGTTCGGGGTCGCCATCGACCGCGCCCCCGACGGCAGGCTGGTGACAACCATGCAGGTGTCGCAGCCGGCCATGGGCGGGCAGACAAGACCGACCATTTTCCCGGGCGCGGCGCGAAACGTGACCGTGGTGACGCCGACGCTCAACGAGGTCGTGCCCCTCGTGCAGAGCATGCTCTCCCAGGCGGTCTTACTCAGCCATCTGCGCGCGATCATCCTCGGCGAGGAGCTGGCCCGGGACGCCGGGTTGGCCGAGCTGGTGCTGGAAACCCTCATGCGCTCCCCCAGCGCGGACGACTCCGCGTTCCTCCTTGTCGCCCACGGCCGGGCGCAAGACATCCTGGAGGTTCCCACGCAGCCGTTCCCCGCCCTGTTCCTCAACGACATGTTTGACAACGCGGGCCAGTCCCTGCCCGTGCCGCGCCTGGCGCTGTGGGAGATGCTGCGCGCCATTGAGATGCCCGGCCGCGAGGCATGTGCCCCCGGCGTCAGGGTCGCCGGGACGACCATCCAGGTGACGGGCACAGCCGTGTTCGACGGCTTCCACATGGTGGGCTGGCTTGATGACGTCGAGACTAGGGGGCTTCTGTGGATGCTCGGCCGGGGCACCGGCCTGTCCTTCTCACTGCCGACACCGGCCGGCCAAGCGGGCGTCCAGGCTGTGCGCACCAGGGTCATGCTGCGCCCGCGCACCGATGGGGGACGGCCGGCCATGGACGTGACCGCCCGCCTCGTGGGGGTGGTATTCCGCAAGCCCCCACGCATGAGAACGATCACGTCGCGCGACTTCGCGCTCATCAGGCGGTACACGGAGCTTGAGGTCGAGCGCGTGATGAAGCGGGCCCTCGACGCGCTGCAAAAGCGCCTGATGTCCGATGTCGTCGGCATGGGGCGGGTCTTTTATTACCGCAGGCCGGCGTTGTGGGAGAAACTCAACTGGCAAGAGGATTTCCCCCGCCTGCCGGTGCGCCTCAGGGCGCGCGTGACGCTTGAGCGCAAGGGCCTCCTCAGGTAGGAGAACGTCGATAGGGGGAACGCCGTTGCGCCGCTGGCAGATGTCCGGCTCCGAGTCGCTTTTTGCCACGCTGGGGGCGGTGCTGACCATGGGGCTTTTCGCCTTGCCCGCCGACCTCCTGACCGGGGCGGGGCGGGCGTGGCTCTTCCCCCTGCTGCTCAATATCGGTCTGACGCTGTTCTCGGCCTGGGTATACATCCGGCTCGGCACCACCTTCCCCGGCCAGACGCTGCTGGACTATACCCCGCGCATCCTGGGCCGCTTCGGTGGTTGGGGAGTCCCCGCCATTTACTGGGCGTTTCACCTGTACCTGAACGCGGTGGCCACCGAGAGTTTCGTGCGCGCCCTGCACCCCTTCGTCCTTTTTTTCACCCCGAGCGGCGTCATTGCGGCAATCCTGCTCCTGCCATCGGCGTACCTCGCTGGCCTCGGCCTGAAGGGCCTGGCCCGCGCCAGCGTCGTGGTGGTGCCAGTAGCGTACCTGCTGTTCTTGCTGCCGATCGTGCTCAGCTTCTCCAACGCCGAGTACCTGAACCTGCGGCCGAGCGCGGGCCCGGGCCCGGGCGCGACGCTTCTGGCCGCGACCAGCACGTACTACCCGTTTATCTCCTTTGACCTCACCCTCCTGTACACGGCGTTCTGGGACCACCCCCGCCGCCACGCACGCCTCCTCTACTGGGCCGTCGGCGCGGCCTCCTTCGTGCTCCTCCTGCACGTGGCGGCGGTGGTCGCCACGCTGGGGGTCAACCTGCCGCAACGACTGGTGTGGCCGAGCCTCGTCCTGGCGGAGGTGACGCGCTTCCCGGGGTTTTTCATCGAGCGCCTGGGCTTCATGATCGTGATCTCGCGCATCGCCCTCGGCTGCCTGTTCATGGCGACGCAGCTGTGGGCGCTATCCTTCACGGTGATGCACAAGTTCCGGCCGCGGCGCGCCTTGTTCCGCCCACTCATCATCGTATTGGCCCTCGCCTCTTACGTCGGCGCAGGCCTGATCGGCGACCAGGAAAGCCTGGAGGGCCAATTGCGGAACGTCATATCCCCGGCGGGCCTGGCGCTGGTAATCGTACTCCCGGCCATCATGCTGCTGGTGGCGCGCATCCGCGGCTTCCGCTCCAGGCCGGACGAACCCGTACCGTCCCCCGGCGTCCCCGCCGCCGCTACCGCCGCCGCTACCGCCGGCGCATCCGCTCCGCCGACTCCGCCGGCACTGGAACGTACTGCACCGACGGGCGACGCCCCGCCGGCTGGGGGTAAAGGTGCATCAGGGCGTAAATCTCGGGCGGCAGGCCGCACTCGACGCGCAGGCCGAGGGCGCGCACCTGCTCGCAGGTGATCGGGTAGTCGTGCGTCCACTGACCCTTGGTCAGCGCCTCCGCCACCTTGCGCGCCGGCTCCTCATCCATCTGCTCGCGCAGAAGCCCGAACACGAAATCATACACCTGCTTGACCGCCTTTTCGGCCACATCCGCCAGGATCAGCGTCTTGTCGTCGACGCGGTCCTTGTTCTTGCGCTCCACGGCGCGCAGGATCGACAGCGCCGGCATATCCCCGACCTGCGGGTCGACCGGCCCCAAGACGGCGTTCTCGTCCATGATGATCTCGTCCGCCGCCAGCGCCAGGAGGGTGCCGCCGGACATGGCGTAGTGGGGCACGAAGATGGTGACCTTGGCGTCGTGGCGCCGGATGGCATGCGCGATCTGCTCCGCCGCCAGCACCAGCCCGCCCGGCGTGTGCAGCACGATGTCGATGGGCACCTGCGGCGGCGTAAGGCGGATGGCGCGCAGTATCTCCTCCGAGTCCTCGATGTCGATGAACCGGTTGAACGGGATGCCCAGGAAGCTGAACGCCTCCTGGCGGTGGATCATGGTGACCAGGCGCGTGCCGCGGCGCTTCTGGATGTCGCGCATCAGGCGCAGCCGCGCCATCTGCACCCAGCGCCGCTGCAGGCCGGGAAAGAGCGTCCACACCAGCAGAAGGATCCAGAACAGGTTGAGCAGTTCCACGCATCCTCACCCCCGGCTAGCTTGCCCCCGCCGCGGCGCGCTACACGAGCCCAGGCGCGCCGCACGCAGCGCAAGCGTGCCGCATGGCCGCGCTCAGGCGATGACCGGCAGCCGGCGGAAGTCCGGGAGCGGGTGCGGCCGCGGCGGGCTCTTGGGGGCCCTCTCCGGCGGCGCCCCGCAAAGTGCCGTCGACAGGTAGCGCAGGCCGTTGTCGCTGATGATCGTGACCGCCCGCTCGCGCCCCAGCCTGGTCGCCGCGCGGATCGCCGCCGCCACGTTGCATCCCGACGAGACGCCGCAGAAGATGCCCTCCTCGCGCGCCAGGCGCCGCGCCATGGCCAGCGCCTCCGCCGACGTGACGCGCACGGCGCCGTCGATGAGGTCAAGGTCCATGATGTCGGGCAGGATGCCGTCGCCGACGCCCTCGATGGCGTGCTCGCCCCACGCGCCGCCTGAGAGGACGGCGCACTCGGCGGGCTCGGCGACCGCGACCACGACGCGGGGGTCCCGCTCCTTGAGGTAGCGCGCGACGCCGGTGAGCGTGCCGCCCGTCCCGGCCGCGGCCACGAACAGGTCGATCCTGCCGCCAGTCTGGGCCCATATCTCCGGGCCCGTGGTCGTGTAGTGCGCGCGCACGTTCAGCGGGTTGGCGAACTGGTCGACGAGGAAGTAGCGGCCGGGAGCGTCGGCCATGATCTGGCGCACCCGCTCCAGCACCAGGTCGACGTCGCTCTCGCCGCCGGGGGTGAGCACGAGGGTCGCCCCGTACGCCGCGACGGCGCGGCGGCGCTCCGCGCTCATGCCCTGCGGCATCACGATCACCACCGGGTAGCCCAGGGCGGCGCCGGTCATGGCGGTGGCGATGCCCGTGTTGCCCGTCGTGCCCTCGATGATGCTCATACCCGGGCGCAGCCGGCCGTCGGCGATGGCCGTGCGGGCGATGTACGGGACGATGCGGTCCTTCACGCTGCCGCTCGGGCTGAAATACTCCAGCTTGACGGCGACCTCGACGCCGGGCGGCGTCACCCGGGAGAGCCGCACCAGGGGCGTGGAACCTACCGCATCCAGTATTGTCTCGCAGACGCGGTCAGCTGTTGCGTCCGTGGTCAACCCTCCGTTCTAGTTGGCCTGGCTACCCTGGCCGCCCTGGCTGCCCTGGCCGCCCGTGCCCGCCCCCAGCGCCGCCGCGGCCGCGATGGCCCAGCGCGCGTCCTCGAGCAGGGCGCGCCCGATCGCGGCGATGTCGATGCGGTCGTCGCGGATGGCGCGGTCGGCGAGGCGCGGGTCATCGAGCCGGCCGGCGTTGATGACCGGCACGTTCGCCGCCTTCTTCACCGGCGCCGCCAGGCGCAGGAAGTAGCCCGGCTCCTCCACCGTGGCTCGCGAACCGCCAAGGCCCCCCGATACATCGAGGGCGTCGACCCCCGCCGCCACCAGCCACCGCGCCACCTGGCACGCCTCGTCCAGCGTCAGCCCGCCGGGGTCCTCGTCCTCAGCCCCCAGGCGGTAGATGACCGGGTAGTCGTCGCCCACGGCGCGCCTGACCGCGGCCACCACGCGCAGCGGGAAGCGGGCCCGCCCTTCAAGCCGACTCCCGTACTCGTCGCCCCGCCGGTTGGTGAACGGCGACAGGCACTGGCTCAGGAAGTAGCCGTGGGCGCCGTGGACCTCGACGGCGTCAAAGCCCGCCTCGCGGCAGCGCCGGGCGGCGGCGGCGAACGCCGCGGCGACGCGGTCGAAGTCCCCGGCGGCCATCTCCCGGGGCGTCTCCTTGCCGCGGGCGTGGACCACGGCGGACGGGGCCAGCGGGTCGCACCCGGTGACGGCGCGGTCGGCGCAGCCCCCGGCGTGGGTGATCTGCAGCGCCACGCGGGCGCCGGCGGCCTGTATCGCCGCCGCCAGCGACTTGAGCCCGGGCACGAGGTCGTCGTGCCAAATGCCCATCTGGCGCGCGCTCCAGCGGCCGGCCGGCTCGACGTAGCTGTGCTCGACGATGATCAGGCCGACGCCCGCCTGAGCCCGCTCAACGTAGTGGTCGATGTGCTCCCTGGTCACCGCCCCGCGCTCGTCCGCCAGCTCGCTGGCCATCGGCGCCATGGCGATGCGGTTTGCGAGCGCCATCCCCTTGATCGCAATCGGCGAGAACAGCCCGGCCATCCATCTACCTCCCTTGGCGGCGGCGTTCGCGGCCCGCGCCGCCATGTTGCAGGGTTCTACTGCCATCGCGGCCATCCCTGCCGCAAAGCCGTCCGCTCGCGACGAGAAGCGCGGGTGCCAGTCCCTACCCCCGCCGTGTAATTCCTCATGTTCAGCCATGAACCCTGTTGTTTTTCGGCGGCGTTACAGACAATGTGGCTGAAATCCGCTAACCTCCAGCACCGGCCCGAACCTTGGTGATGCCGGGCGGGAGGAAATCCGCCAGATGATGGCGAATACACTGCCCTGGAAAGCACATCATTCTGTGCACAACTCATGTTGGCGGTCGAGTGTCGGTAATCAAAGTCATAGAGCCTCTTTGCCCGGTTCCTGGAGGTGTGCACAACCTGATCCGCGTCGAAGCGCCGGTGGCCATCTTTGCGGCAGGTCAGGTCGGCTTCCAAGGGGGTAACTGTTCCACCCTTTGCCGCCCTACCCTAATCTACACGGCGCTGCCGGCCGGCCCAAGACGCCGGCCACCCCCCGGGAGGCGCAGTTGGGCCGCCACCAGAGAGCTTGATTCATGAGGGGGGGTTTTCCCGCCGTGGAGGAGTTCAGCCGGAGGCCGTGGCTCGCCGTGTATCCGGCCGGCGTGCGCCCGTCGCTCGAGTACCCCCAGGTGCCCCTGGACCAGCTCGTGGATAACGCCGCCCGCGAGTTCCCCGACCGCGACGCTACCGTCTTTTTCAACAAGGGCATGACCTACCGCGAGCTCTTGCGCCAGACCCAGTGCTTCACCACCAGCCTGCAGCGGCTCGGCCTGAAAAAGGGCGACCGCGTCGCCGTCATCCTGCCCAACTGCCCGCAGTGCGTCATCGCCTACTACGGCATCATGAAGGCCGGCGGCGTCGTGGTCATGGTCAACCCGATGTACGTCGAGCGCGAGCTCGAGTACCAGCTGAAAGACGCCGGCGCCCGCATCGTCGTGGTGCTCGACCACCTCTACCCGCGCCTGCGGAAGGTGCGGCAGACGGTGAAGTTCGACCACGTGATATGGACCGGCATGCACGACTACCTGCCCTTCCCGCTTAACCTCCTGTACCCCGTCAAGGCCCGCCGCGAGAAGCACCAGGTCGGGGTGCCGGCGGGCCCCGGAATCCACCACTTCACCAGCCTTGTCAAGGGCGTGGGGCTGCCACAACCCGTCCCGGTCGCGCCGGACGACATCGCCCTGCTGCAGTACACGGGCGGCACCACCGGCGTGTCCAAGGGCGCCATGCTCAGCCACAAGAACATGATGGCCAACGTCATGCAGACGACGGAGTGGCTCGTGGGCAGCCGCCGCGGCGGCGAGAAGGTGCTCGCCGCCCTGCCGTTCTTCCACGTCTACGGCATGACGTGCGCCCTCAACTTCTCCGTCGCCCTGGCCGCCACCATGGTGGTGCACCCGCGCTTCGTGGTCGGCGACATCCTCAAGAGCATCAACAGGACCAAGCCCACCCTGTTCCCGGGCGCGCCGACGATGTACGTGGCGGTCATCAACCATCCCGACGTCAAGCGCTACGACATCCGCTCGATCACCGCCTGCATCAGCGGCTCGGCGCCGCTGCCCGTCGAGGTGCAGGAGCGCTTTGAGGCGCTGACCGGGGGTCGCCTGGTGGAGGGCTACGGCCTGACCGAGGCGGCGCCGGTGACCCACTCGAACCCGATATACGGCCGGCGCAAGACCGGCAGCATCGGCCTGCCCTTCCCCGACACCGACGCCTGGGTCGTCGACCTGGAGACGGGGTCGCGCTTCCTGGAGCCGGGCGAGGTGGGCGAGCTCGCCGTGCGCGGCCCGCAGGTCATGGGCGGGTACTGGAACCGGCCGGACGAGACGCAGGCCGTCCTCAAGGACGGCTGGCTTCTGACGGGGGATGTGGCGCGCGTCGACGAGGAGGGCTACTTCTACATCGTCGACCGCAAGAAAGACATGATCATCGCCGGCGGCTTCAACATCTACCCGCGCGAGGTCGAGGAGATCCTCTACGAGCATCCCAAGGTGCTGGAGGCGGCGGTCATCGGCGTCCCCGACCCGTACCGCGGCGAGACGGTCAAGGCGTTTGTCGTGGTGAAGCCGGGCGAGGCGGCGACCGCCGAGGAGATCATCGCGTTCTGCCAGGAGAAGCTGGCGCGGTTCAAGGTGCCCAAGATGGTGGAGTTCCGGGCCGAGCTGCCCAAGACCATGGTGGGCAAGGTCCTGCGGCGCATCCTGGCCGAGGAGGACGCCGCCCGCCGCGCCGCCGAGCTCCCGCGTCAGGCCTAGGCCGCCACGCGCGGCCCACCCGGCGCGGCCGGGGGGTGATACAATAAAGCTTTTGCAGCGCACCAAGACCATTGACGTGGAAGCGACCCCCGGCGGCAGGTTCGAGATCGGTTCGCGCTTTTTCGACGAGGACCACGACGCCGACCTCACCCTGACGCTTGACGTGGCGTCGGGCACGGTGCTCTCGGCCCGCGCCCGTTTCCACCGCGCGCCCTACGGGGAGCGCTGCGCGGCGACGGCCGCTCGCGCCGGCCGCCTGGTGGGGCTTCGCGTGCGGCCGGGGTGCTCGCGCGACGTGGCCGAGGCGGTGGGCGGGCCGGAGGGCTGCACCCACCTGGTGGAGATGGTCATGGACGCCCTGCGCGCGTACCTGCCGGCCTACGGCCGCGGCGAGATGCTGCGCGTCGCGGCGGAGTGCCGCGCCGCCGGCCGGAGCGAGGATGAGGCAAAGGAGACGAGCCTTGCGCACATCTACCGGCTAGGGTTGAAGGTCTTGCCGGACACCTGCGTCATCTACCGGCGCGGCGCCGGAGCCGCAGAGGGCGGCGCGGCCGCCCGGCCGGCCGGCGCCGGCTCTGGCAAGACGGCCGCCCCGGCCCCCAAGGAGGATCGGGAATGAACATCAAGCGCGCGGCCATCGTGAGCCTGTGCCGCACGCCGGTGGGCAACTTCGGCGGGGCGTTCCGCGAGCTTTCGGCCTCCAAGCTGGGCACGGTCGCCGCCGTCGAGGCCATCAAGCGCGCCGGCATCAAGCCGGACGACATCGACGAGTGCGTCGTGGGCTGCTGCGGCCAGTCGATGCGCGAGGCCAACGTGGCGCGCGTCATCGCGCTCCACGCCGGCCTGCCGCACCGCTCGACGGCGTACTGCGTGCAGCGCAACTGCGCCTCCAGCCTGCAGTCGCTGGCCAGCGCCGTGATGGGCATCACCTGCGGCGACGGCGACGTGTACCTGGTCGGCGGCGTGGAGAGCATGAGCACCGCGCCGTACGAGGTGTACGGGGCGCGCTGGGGGCTGCGGCTGCGCCACGCGCAGTTCGAGGACACGCTGTGGAACGGCCTCACCGACGCCTACACCGGCCTGATCATGGGCCTGACCGCGGAGAACCTGGCCGAAAAATACGGCATCACGCGCGAGGAGCAGGACCGCTGGGCGATCGACAGCCACATGAAGGCGTTCAAGGCCGTGCGCATGGGCAAGTTCAAGGAGGAGATCGTCCCGGTCGAGGTGCCCAAGAGCCGCGGCCAGCCTGAGGTCGTGCAGCAGGACGAGGGGCCGCAGGCGGGCCTGTCCATGGAGCGGCTGGCTCTTTACCCGACCGTGTTCAAGAAGGACGGCACGGTCACGCCCGGCAACTCGTGCGGCATCAGCGACGGCGCGTCATTCGCGGTCGTCATGAGCGAGGACGCCATGCGCCGCCTCGGCCTGAAACCCCTGGCCTACGTGACCGGGTTTGCGTTCGCCGGCTGCGACCCGGCGCTCATGGGCATCGGCCCGGTGTACTCGACCAGGAAGGCGCTGGAGCGCTGCGGCCTCAAGCTCGAGGACATCGGGCTCTACGAGATGAACGAGGCGTTCGCCGCCCAGGCCATCACCTGCCACCGCGAGCTCAACTTCAACCTGGAGAATCTCAACGTGAACGGCGGCGGCATCGCGCTCGGCCACGCGGTGGGCAACACCGGCGTGCGCATGATCAACACCCTGGTGTACGAGATGCGGCGCCGCGGCACGCGCTACGGCCTGGCGACGATGTGCGTCGGCGGCGGCCAGGGCGGGACCGTGATCGTCGAGCTGCCCCAGTAGGCGGCGCGCGGCGCCCCGCGCGGCGGGCGCGCGGCGGGCGCGAAGCCGGAAGGAGGGTAAACGCGTGTACATCTTCAAGGCGGCCGTGGTCGGGGCGGGCACGATGGGCGGCGAGATCGCCCAGGTCATCTCCTGGAGCGGCCTCCCCGTCGTGCTCAAGGACATCGACAAGGAGTTCCTGGAGCGCGGCATGAATGCGGCGCGCGCCGTATACCGGCGCCGCGTCGACCGGGGCAAGATGACCCCCGCTGAGGCGGAGGGCAAGCTCGGCCTCATCACCCCGACCCTGGACTACAGGGACATCGCCGACGCCGACCTGGTCATCGAGGCCGTGCCCGAGAGGATGGATATCAAGAAGAAGGTGTTCGCGGAGCTGGACAAGGTCTGCCAGGGCACGGCCATTTTGGCCTCGAACACGTCGGCCCTGTCGATCAGCGAGATGGCATCCGCCACCGGGCGGCCTGACCGCGTGGTAGGCATTCACTTTTTCTACCCGGCGAGCGCCATGAGGCTGGTAGAGGTCATCGCCGGCCAGAAGACCAGCGCCGAGACGATGGACACCGCCGTCGAGTTCGTCGAGGGCCTGCGCAAGATCCCGGTGCGCGTCAAGGAATGCGCGGGGTTCCTCGTGAACCGCGTGCTCCTGGCCGCCATGCGCCAGGCGCTGCTGTTCCACGAGGAGACGGGTGAGAAGCCGCCCGACATCGACGCCGCGGTCAAGGACGGCGGCGGGGTGCCGATGGGTCCTTTCACCCTGGCCGACACGCTGGGGCTGGACATCGTGCTCGAGGTCTGCCGCACGCTGCAGGCGGCGTACGGGGCGCGCTTTGCGCCGACGCCGGCCCTGGAGCAATTGGTGGCGGAAAAGAAGCTCGGCGCCAAGACCGGCCAGGGCTTCTACCAGTACTCCGGCTGAGGGGGCGCTGACTATGGACGCTTCAAAGAAGGAGCTCCTGATTGACCGCTTTCGCCTGGCCGGCTTCGTCGAGGCCTGCCGCCTCCTCGAAGAGGGCATCGCCACGATGAAGGACATCGACCTCGCCATGCTCGCCGGCGCCGGCTACGACAAGGGGCCGTTCGCCTGGGCCGACGAGGTCGGCCTGGACGCGGTCAAAGGCAAGCTCGACACGCTGGCGGCCAGGTACGGCGAGGCGTTCGCCGTGCCCAAGTCGCTGGGCGAGATGGTGGCGCGCGGGCAGCTGGGCAAGAAGTCCGGGCGCGGGTTCTACGAGTACTAGCGGGAACTAGCGAGTATCAGCGGCGAGAGAGTGCGCCGCCGGGGAGGCTTTGCACCGTGCCGTATAACAATATCCTGGTCGACAAGGAGAACCTCGTCGCCACGGTGACCATCAACCGCCCGCCGGTCAACGCCCTGAACAGCGAGACGATCGCCGAGCTGACGGCGGCGTTCAAGGATCTGGGCGCGGACGGCGGGGTGCGCGTGGTCATCGTCACCGGCGCCGGGCAGTACACGTTCATCGCCGGCGCCGACATCAAGGAGTTCCTGGACCTCGGCGAGGCCAAGGGCCGGCAGACGATCAAGGCCGGCCAGGACCTGTATAACCTGATCGAGACCCTGCCCAAGCCGGTCATCGCCGCGATCAACGGGGCGTGCCTGGGCGGCGGAAACGAGCTGGCCATGGCCTGTGACTTCCGCATCGCCGCTGAGAGCGCGCGCTTCGGCCAGCCCGAGATCAACCTGGGCATCATCCCCGGCTGGGGCGGCACGAGCAGGCTTCTGCGCCTCATCGGGCGCACGCGGGCGCTGGAGCTCTTGATGACCGGCGACATGCTCAAGGCCGCCGACGCCCTGCGCTTTGGCCTCCTGAACCGCGTCGTCCCCGACAACGAGCTCATGGCGCACGCCAAGAACCTGGCGCGCAAGCTGGCCATGCAGGCGCCTTTGGGCCTGGCCGCCCTGAAGCGCATCGCCAACACGGCCGCCGCCCTGCCGCCGGCCGAGGTCGAGAAGTGCGAGATGGACGCGTTCATCGCGCTCTTTTCCAGCGAGGACGGCCAGGAGGGCATCGGCGCGTTCCTGGGCAAGCGCAAGCCGCAGTTCAAGGGGAAGTAGGGCCGCCAAGGAGGTTTCGGGCCGTGGACTTCACCATGCCGCCTGAGGTAGAGATGCTGCGGCGCACGGTGCGCGACTACGCGCGCGAGCGGCTCGCCCCCCTGTGCCAGAAGGTCGAGGAGGATGACGAGATCCCGCCGGGGATAGTGCAGGAGATGGCCGAGCTGGGGTTTTTCGGCCTGCCCTTCCCCGAGGAGTACGACGGGGTGGGCATGGGCGAGCTCGGCTACGCGGTGGCGATGGAGGAGCTGGGCGCGGTCAACGCCGCTTACGGCAACCTCATCGGCGCCCACACCGGGATCGCCGCCATGTCGGTGCACCTTGACGGCACCCCGGAGCAGAAGGAGAAGTACCTGCGGCCGATGTGCCGTGGCGAGAGCATCGGGGCGTTCGCCCTCACCGAGGCCAATGCCGGCTCAGACGCGGCGGCCATCGAGACGACGGCGCGCCGCCAGGGCGATACCTACATCCTCAACGGCTCAAAGATCTGGATCACCAACGGCACTGTCGCCGGCACGATCATCGCCTTCGGCGTCACCGACAAGTCGCTGGGGGCGCGCGGCGGCATTTCGGCGTTCATCGTCGAGAAGGGCTTCCCCGGCTTCAAGGTCGGCAAGATCGACGCCAAGATGGGCCTTAGGGGCTCGCACACGGCCGAGCTGATCTTTGAGGACTGCCAGGTGCCGGCCGCAAACGTCCTCGGCCAGCCGGGCCTGGGCTTCCTGACGGCGATGAAGGCCCTGGACATGGGCCGCATCGGCCTGGCCGCCGGCGCGGTGGGCGCGGCGCAGTACGCCCTGGAGCTCTCGTGCAAGTGGGCCAACCAGCGCGTGCAGTTCGGCAAGCCCATCGGCGAGCTGCAGGCGGTACAATGGATGCTCGCCGACATGGCGACGCAGATCGAGGCGACGCGCTGGATGACGTATCACGCGGCGTGGAAGGCCGACCAGAAGCAGCCCGTGACGCGGGAGGCGGCGATGGTCAAGCTCTACGCCAGCGAGATGGCCAACCACGTCGTCGACCTGGCGGTGCAGGTGCACGGCGGCACCGGCTACATGAAGGAGTTCGGCATCGAGCGCATGTACCGCGACGCGCGCATCTTGAAGATATACGAGGGCACCAACGAGATACAGCGCCTGGTCATCGCCCGCGAGCTCCTGCGGGCGTGGAAGTGAGGGGTGCGGCATGAGCGACGGTGGAGGGGCGTCGCCCGCGGGCGCAAGCCCGGCGGGCGCGGGCCCGGCCACGCCGGCAGCTGCGGCGCCAGCGGGCGCAGGCCCGGCTACGGCGGCGGGCGCCGGCCCGGGCGCGCGGCGGTTGTTCGTGCTGCTTAAGGTGGCGCCGCGCCCAGCCGACGTGTACTTCTCGGCCAGCCGCGCCGCCGTTGACGCCACGAACGCCGAGCGTGAGATCGGCGCCCGCGACCGGACGGCGCTGGAGGTGGCGCGGATACTGGCAGCGGAGGCGGGCGCGGGGGCCGGAGCGGACGCGGGCACGGCGGGGGTCGAGGTCGCGGCCCTGAGCTGGGCGCCCGAGGGCGACGAGAAGGTGCTGCGGGCGGCCCTGGCCACAGGGGCGACGCGGCTTTTGCACATCACCACGCCGCTTGACGAGGCGGCGGCGGCCGACCCGCTGGTCGTGGCGTCGGGCCTGGCGGCGGCGCTCGGTCGAGGCGAGCCATGGCTCGTGCTGTGTGGCGATGAGTCGGCCGACGAGTCGCGCGGTGCGGTGGGGCCGATGGTTGCGGCGCTCCTGGGCTGGCCGTTCATCGGCGGCGTCGTGCGCGCCAAGTGGGCGGGGGGCGGCGCTGGTGGTGCCGGTGGTGCCAGCGGTGAGGCGACATTGGAGGTCGAGGCTGAGGAAGGGCCGAACCTTGTGAGCTACGTGGTGCGGCCGCCGGCGGTCCTGGCCGTGAATCGTCACGGGCCCGCCCCCAAGGCGGCGTCGCCGTTGCAGCTGATGAAGGCGTTCCGCCAGCCGGTCGAGCGGCTGGAGGTCGAGGTCGCGGCGCCGGCGCTTAAGGTGCGGTCCCTGGCCACGACCGAGGTCAGGCGGCGCCTGAACGAGCCCATCCCCGGCGCGGCGGAGGACGCCCTGGCCATGCTGTGGGCCAAGCTGCGCGAGAGGCGGGTGATATAGGTGCCCGAGACGCGCATCATTGGCGAGCTGTGCGATGGTTGCGGCGAGTGTGTGCGCGCCTGCCCGTTCTTCGCCGTTGACGTCGTTCATGGCAAGGCGGCGCTGGCCGAGTCGTGCGCCGATTGTGGGATATGCGCGCCGGCCTGCCCGCAGGGCGCGGTCGCCGTCCGCGGCGGTGCGGCGGGCGCCGGCCCGGCGCGGGGCGCGGCGGGGCGCGGCGCGTGGGTCTGGGGGGGCGGCGACGCCGCGGGCGAGGTCGACCCCGACGCGGCGGCGGTGGCCGCGGCGGCGCGGGCGGTGGTGGAGGCCGAGGGCGAGCCCGTTGCGGCGGTGCTGCCCTGGCAACCGGCGGGCGGCGCGGCGGCGTTGGCCGCCCTGGGCGTGGACGAGGTCATCGTCATCCCCGGTGGCGACCAGCCGGCGGCCGTGGCGGCGGCGTTGGCGGCGGCGCTGGCCGCCGAGAAGCCGCGGCTCGTGCTGGGCTCGGCCGGGGCGGCGGCGCGCCGCGCGGTGGCCGGCGCGGCAGCCCTGGCCAAGGTGGCGTTCGCGGCCGGGGCGCTGGAGCTTGAGGTCTCCGGCGGGGGCGCCGAGTTCACGCGGCTGATCTACGGCGGGCGGTTCACGGCGCGCGTTTCAGCTGCGGCGCCGGTGGCGTGCACCCTCGACCGCCGGGCGTACGGGCGCCCGCGCGCGGGCGGCGGTGCACCGCCGCTGCGCACGCTGGAAGTGGCGGCGGAGGGCGGCGCAGCGACGGGGGCGGAGTCTGGTGGCTCAGTGACGCGCGGTAAGGTCGGGCCGCTGACGCAGGCCGTGCCGCTGGCCGAGGCGCGCATGGTGCTCGCTGGCGGGCTGCACCTGGCACCGGCTCAGGGCGCGGCGGAGGCGTTCGCGTTGCTGGAGCGCACGGCGCGGGCCCTGGGTGGAGCGGCGGCATGTGACCGCGAGGCGGCGGAGGCCGGCCTGGCGGGCGGCGTGCCGGTGGTCGACGCGGCGGCCGGTGCCACCATAGCCCCCGACCTGTACATCGCGCTCGGGCTTGACGGGTCACCGACCCACAATGGCGCCATTGCCCGCGCCAAGGTCGTTGTCGCCGTGACCCAGAACGAAGCGGCGCCAATCTTGACGGTGGCGGATTACGTGATCAGCGCCGAGCCGATGGCGGTGCTGCAGGCGCTGGCGAAGATGGCGGGGGTGGCGTAGGCGGCGCGGAAACGTGCGGGCTCGAGCCACTAGGAGAGCGCGGGAGCGGGCGTGTGCGCCCGCTCCCTTGTCTGCTCCCCGACACCAGAGCCACTCGCCTTCCGCATACCCCAACGGCACACGAGCGATGCCCATGCAGGATTTTCCCGGCTAGATCAGAAGTAGTCCGCTGGTGGCACACGAGAACTGCTATGGAAGGGGATGGCTGTGGAGTGGGCGAGCCTGACAAGGACGGTGACCGGGTGCTCGTGCCACCTCGAAGCGGGCGGGTGCCATGGTGAGTAGCAGCGAGACTCCCCGCCACCCTTCGACCCCGCTGCAGGTGCTCAGAAGGTTCCCGGCATTTCGCACGGTCTGGCTCACGCAAAGCGTTTCGCAGCTGGGCGACCAGATGTACATCGTAACCCTCAGTTGGCTTGTCGCGGAGCTCACCGGCTCCGAGGCAGCCATGGCTGCTGTGCGGACTGCCTCGATGCTGCCCGTGGTGCTATTCGGGCTCCTGGCTGGCGCATACGTCGACAGGAGCAACAGACAGAGACTGCTGATCCTGTGCGACGCGGTGCGGATAGTGGGCGCCGGCGCCTTCACGATGATGATCTACTTCAGGGTTGTCACTTTGGGGGCGGTGGTGGCCTTCGCCGTTTTCTTCGGTCTGGTACGCGCATTCTTTGACCCCGCGTACATGGCCTACGTGCCGCAACTGGTAGACCGGGAAGACATCGTGCCCGCAAACGGCCTCCAGTACATTGCCCAGCGGACAAGCAGCGTGGTCGGCCCAGGTGTGGGCGGGTTCCTGGTCGCGCTCTTCGGGTACCCGCTCAACGTCGCCCTGAACGCCGCCTCCTTCGCCGTCGGCGCCCTAGGCATGACGGTGTCACGCACCCTCGCCAGGCCTGCATCGCCTGCTCGCGCCTCTTTGCGCGATCTGTTCCAAGATATCAAGAGCGGCGTCACCTACCTTCTCGGCAAGCGTCAGCTGCTGGCGACCCTCGTCCTGAGCGGTGCCAGCAACCTGTGTTTTGGGCCGTTCATCGTGCTCATGCCCTTCTTCGTGAAGGAGACCCTGGGGTCAGACGCCACTGGTTACGGCCTCATCGAATCCTGCTTCTCCCTCGGCCTGGTTACCGGGGCAATCGCCACCAGCTACATGGCCCAATCCCCCAAGAAGTACGGCCTGTTCGTCGGCGGCCACATTGTTGAAGGCCTGATCCTGGCCGTGGCCGGGTTCTCCGCGCGCCTCCCACTGGCCATGATCCTGTTCTTCTTGTTCGGCCTGGTCGTCGGGCCTGTCAACATCATATTCTCGTCCCTGGCGCAGTTGGAGACCAGCGACGAGTACCGGGGACGGGTCGGCGGCGTCATACAGGTCTGGAACCCGCTGAACCTCGTCATCGGCTATGCCATAACGGGCAGGGTCGCCCGCTATGCTTCCCCTGGCGTCATCATTTCCCTGGGCGGTCTACTGCTGGCACTGTTCAGCGCGGCCATAGCGTGGCAGACCATGTCGCGCGCGCGAAACCGCCACGCATCCCCAGTAACGCCGGGGCCCGGAAGATGACGGTCGTGAGGGAGGGCTCAGCGTGCACTTGAGCGAGTTGCAGCAGAGACAACGGGCGTTTGACAGCCAGCGCGGTTGGGCGGAGAACCCGTTCGAGGTCTTGTTCTTGTACCTGGCTGAGGAGGTAGGCGAGCTGTCCAGTTCCCTGCAGAAGATATGGAAGGCGACCGACCGCCTCATGGACGGGCAATGCGAGCCGCGGGCCGCGCGGCAGGAAGCCATGCGCCTGTGCACGCAGGAGGCGGGGTCGGAGATGGCTGACTGCCTGCTGTTGCTGGCCAGCCTCGCCAATGCGACCGGCGTCGACCTGGACGCGGCTGTTGACGCCAAGTTGCGGCGGAATGAGCAGCGGACCTGGGCGTGTGACGGGCGGAGCAAGGCTGACCAATTGCGGGCTGTTCTGTGACCGGCGTCGCCGGGCGCGGCGCTACTACATCTCCCCCACCTGCGCCACCGTGCCGCCCTGCGCCACTGGCAGCGCCGTGAGCGTCAGCAGCACGGCCCCACGCACGGGGGCGCGCACGGTATCAATGACGCGGCCGAAGGGGTCGCGGATGTCGCCCAGCGGATCCCCGGCGTCGACCATCACGCCCGGTCGCAGGAAGCGCCGGAAGAGGCCGGCCTGCGGCGCGGGCACCAGGTACATGCGCCGGACATCCTGCGACGGCGCCGTCGGGGGCGCCTGGGGAGCGTTTGCGGCGCCCGGCGCCGGCGACCCACTCGTCGCCCCGAAGAGCCCAATCGCGCGGGCGACGCGCGCTAGGCCATAGAAGTGCATCAGCACCGACTCCTCGTCGGCCACGCCGTTGCCGCCAGCCTCGGCCAGCGTCGCCGCCACCCCCGCCTCCGCCGCCGCGGCGAACAGCGTGCCGCGGTCGGCCCACGCCCCTGCCTGCCCAGCCCCCGCCTCTCCCACAGCCCCTGCCTCGCCTGCTCCCGCTGCCTCCACCGCCCCTGCCTCGCCTGTCGTGCCGCACAGGAACTCGCAGCCGAACGCGACCGCGATGCGGCGCGAGCGCTCCTCGACGGCGGCGCCGCAGCCATCGGCGGCGGTAGCGCCGCGATGATACAGGGCGAAGGTGGCGAGCTGCTCGGTGAACTCGCCGCCATGCAGGTCGACGAGGTAGTCGACCTTGCGCACGACCTCTTCCATGATGCAATGCGCCAGCACCTGCGTCGGCGTCCCCGCCGGGTCGCCGGGGAAGCAGCGGTTCAGGTTCTTGCCGTCGACCGGGCTGACGAACATCGAGCGCGCCTCGAAGGCGTCGCGGTCGGCGATGGGTACCACGACCAGCCGCCCGCAGAGTGCCCCGGGCTCCACGGCGGCGGCAAACCGCAGCGCCGCCTCGACCCCGGCGTACTCGCTGGCGTGGATGCCCGCGATGACGGCCAGGGCCGGGCCCAACCGCGCCCCGTTGATCACGATCACGGGCGGCGCCTCGATGCCCGCCGGCACCCTGACCCAGCCCTGCGCCCGCTCACCGGCCGCCGCTGCCACCCCGCCGACCTCGAACCGCGCACTCGTGCCCGCCACGGAATCCGCCCCCCTTGCCCTCTGTTGCCCGCGCTCCATTGCAGCGCCGCTGGCGCCCCGGTGAATGAACCGCCCGCTTACGCGCCTTCGGCTGGCCGCCGCTGCCGCCGGCCTCGCCCCGCACCGCGGCCTTTCTGGTCCAGTTCCGCTTCCTTCTCGAGGCGATCAGCGATGGCTGACGCCCATTTTAGCACCTTGTCGAAGCGCGAGGCGTACTGGTCATGCGTCCTCTCGATCACCTTCATGTACTCCGCGGGCGTTATCTGGCCCCTGGCCATCGCCTCGCGCGCTTCCTCCCTGGACATTATCTCGGGCTGCATTCAGACGCCCCCCCAGAAGACCGCTGCCTCACTTCTCCAGGATGCTTGACGGTTTCTCCCGGACCCTGGCGATTCCCTTCTGAATCCCGAATGACCCTTCAAGCTGCTAGATGGGGCAACCTGTGAGCGGGCCAAACTAGCACCATATGGCACCCCAGGGCGCCCATGGTATAATATGATCGGGTTGGGGCGCCCGACCGCGGCGCGCCGCCCGACCGCCACAGGCCGCCGGCACAGGGCCGGCACCGCGCCGACAAAGCGTCGGCTCAGCGTAGTATTGGAGCAACACAAGCAGACGGCTGGTCCGCGAGATGGCCCAGCCACAGCCGCATCGAGGGGGGCAGGAGCTGTTGCTGATCATCGACCGCTTTGAAGGCGAGTGGGCAGTCGTTGAGTGGGACGGGACGGTCTTCAACGTACCGCGGGCAATGCTGCCGCGGGACGCCCGCGAAGGCGACGTGCTCGGCGTGTCAATCACCAGCGACGCCGGTGCCACCGAGGCCAGGCGGCAGCGCAGCAAGCGCCTGGAGGATGAGCTGTTTGGCAGGTAGCCGGGCGGCGGGTCATTGACCAGGGCATAACCCGGGGAGGGCGAGGGACACGGGCAAGGCAAGGAACGCGTGGGGTGCGGCACTCATCCTGGTGCTGGTGGTCGCCGCCTGCGCCGGCTGTGGCGAGAGAATCACCCCGCCCGAGCAGGTCTCCGGGGACCTCGTGGCGTGCTTCATCGACGTTGGGCAGGGCGATGCCTGTCTCGTGCGCTGCCCGGACGGCACGAGCATGCTCATTGACACCGGGCCGGCCCACGACGGCGCCGCGGTCATCGACAGCCTGCACGCGGCCGGCGTGACGCGCATCGACCACCTCATCTTCACGCACCCCCATGAAGACCACATCGGCGGCGGCGAGGCGGTCCTGGCCGCGTTTGACGTCGGCAAGGTGTACATGCCCCGCACCAGCCACACGACGTCCACCTACGAGCACCTCCTGGAGGCCATCCAGGCGCAGGGCCTGACGATCACCGAGGCGCGGGCCGGAACTGCCCTTCTTGACCTCGCCAACCTGGATGCCCGCTTCATCGGCCCGACCAAAGACTACGAGGAGGTCAACGACTGCTCGGCCGTCGTCTTCCTGCAATACGCCAGCCGCACCTTCATCTTCGCCGGCGACGCCTCGATCACCGCCGAGGCGGACATGTTGGACGGCGGGTGGGTCGCCCACGCCGACTGCCTCAAGGTCGGCCACCACGGCAGCGCGACCTCCACCGGCCAGCCGTTCCTGGATGTCGTCGGGCCGCACGTCGCCATCATCTCCGTTGCCGCTGCCAACAGCTACGGCCATCCCGCGCCGGCGACCCTGGAACGACTGGAGGGCGTGGGCGCAACGATATATCGCACGGACCAGAGCGGTACGATCACCGTGACTAGCGATGGGACAAGCCTTGAGGTGCAGGTTGCGGGCGCTCGGGTCGCGACCGGCACGGGTCAGCAAAACAACAGGGGGGCGGTTTCACAGTGGAGCGTGGGGTGTTCGCGCCAGTCCGCGTGCGCATGATGGAGAAGCGCGGCCAGTGTTCGTACGATGTCGGCCAGGAGTTCATCTGGAAGGACTGGGACGGGCCGGCGATGTGCGGCGGGCTCAAGCACGCGATCAAGGAGTTCGTCATCATGTGCAGCCTCGGCGCCCGGTCGTGGGAGAAGGACAAGTCGCGCTGGTGCATCTCCTGCGTGTCCAAGAAGGGCACGTCGTGGCTTCTGGAGGCCCTGCCCGAGGGCGGCAGCCACTGGCTGAGCAGCTGACGGCGAGGGGCTGAGGCACCCGCCAAAGACGGGCTGCTTGCACCTAGCGGGGGGTTTTCGCGGGCCGTTCGACGGGCCCGCGAGGGCCCCCCGCCTTGCTGCACGGGCTGCACGGGCTGCACGGGCTGCACGGGCTGCGCGGGGTGCGCGGGGTGCGCGGGGTGCGCGGGGTGCGCGGGGTGCGCCGACCGCGCGGGCCCGGCGTGCCGGGCGAAGGCGGACGAAGACGGCCGCTGGCGAAAGCGGTCGAAGCTTGCGTGTTGACAGATTATGGGGTGACAGGTAGAATATAGGGGGCAAAGTGATGGAAGCGGGCGGCGGCCTGAGAAGGAGTGAGGCAGATAGTGAAGGTGCTCGGCATCGGCGGTTCAGCCCATGACTATGCGGCAGCGTTGACGGTCGATGGAAAAATCGCGTGCGCCGTTGAGGAGGAGCGCCTGGCCCGCGTCAAGCACTCATTCGGCCTCCTGAAGACCGGCCGCCTCGGCCTGGCCACCGGTTACTGCCTTGACGCCGCCGGCATCAGCCTCAATGACATCGACCTTCTGGTGACCAATTCAGCCATGTTCGGCCAGGAGCACTTCACCCGCGACCGGCGTTACGAGGTCATCAGCCACCACCTGGCGCACGCCGCCAGCGCCTTCTACCCGTCGGGCTTCGATGACGCCGCCATCCTGGTCGTTGACGCCCTGGGCAGCGAGTGCCCCACCGGCCCGGAAACGACGTCGTGGGCGGTCGGCGAGGGGAACCAGGTCCGCATCCTGGAGCAGGTGACCGGCAAGCGGCTGGGGGATGGTTATGATTCGTTTGTGACCAACTCGCTCGGCTACTACTACACGCTGGCCACCATCCTGTGCGGCTTCGCCCTGTTCGACGAGGGCAAGACCATGGGGCTGGCCCCCTACTCCAGCGGGCCCCCGCTGGACGAGGTGTTTCGCGCCATCGAGCTGCTCCCGGACGGGCGGTTCCAGATAACCGAGGCCGCCGCCGACCTGATGGATGCCGCCGCCCGTCGCTACGTGGGCGCGGCGGCAGACAAGGGGGACCAGTTCCGGCGCGAGGCGCGGGTGGCGATGTCCGCCCAGGCGGCCCTGGAAAAGGTGCTGCTGCACTGCGCGCGCCACGCCGTCAGGCTGACGGGCAAGCGCCGGCTGTGCCTGGCGGGCGGGACGGCGCTTAACTCGGTGGCCAATGGCCGCATCCTGCGCGAGGCGGGCATCGAGGCGCTGTTCGTCCAGCCGGCGGCGAACGACGCGGGCACGGCCCTGGGCGCCGCGCTCTACGGCGAGTATGGCCTCGGCAACGCCCGGCGCGGGCCGCGCGAGGTCGAATCCTGCCGCATGTCCAACGCCTACACCGGCCGGACGTACCCCGCCGCCGAAATCGCGCGCGCCATCGCGGAGGCGGGCCTCACCGGCGTGACCACCGAGAATCCGGCGCGGGCGGCGGCGCGGGCGGTCGCCGAGGGCCGCATCGTCGGCTGGTTTTGCGGCGGCTCGGAGTACGGGCCCCGTGCCCTGGGCCACCGCAGCATCCTGGCTGACCCGCGCCGGGCAGACATGAAGGACATCCTCAACGCCCGCGTGAAGCACCGCGAGGCCTTCCGGCCGTTCGCCCCCAGCGTTCTGCTGGGCGAGCAGGGGCGCTTCTTCGTCAACGACTGCCCAAGCCCGTTCATGCTCCTGGTCTGCGACGTGCGCGAGGAGGCCCGCGCCCTCCTGCCGGCGATCACGCACGTCGACGGCACAGCCAGGGTGCAGACGGTGCCTGACGATGACAACGAGCCATACAGCCGCCTGCTCAAGGAGCTCGGCGCCCTGACCGGGGTACCGGTCGTGCTGAACACGTCGTTCAACGACAAGGGCGAGCCCATCGTCGAGACGCCCCAGGACGCGATCCGCACGTTCCTGAAGACGGGCATGGACGTGCTGGTGATGGAAGACTTCGTCGTCAGCAGGGGCGGCTGGTGAGGGCGCGGGGCGCGGGGCGCGGGCAAGAAGCGGGCCCCTCCCGGCGGAGGGGCCCGCCTACGATCCCGCTGGCTACGATCCCGCTGGCTACTGGCCGGCCGCGCTCTTCACCGTCGACCAACCGCCGGATGCCGTCAGACCCAGACCCAAGCCCAGAACGACCACTTGGAACCACGTCGTGTCGCGGAAGAACGAGTATACGACGGCCATGATGAGGCCCATGCCGACCGAAAGCAGGCCGGCGAACTTGGTCGGGAAGCCGAGCGTCTTGGCCAACTGCACAAGACCAACAATGATGCCGGAGGCGGCGATGCCTCCCACTAGATCAAGGTCCACACTGACACCCCCTCCCCGCAAAGCTGCGCCCCATCCACAGTATATTCCCTCCCCCGCCCAGCAGCATCTGGGGGTGTCCCGCCCCCCTCTCCATATTATACAGTACGTGGCCCAAAAGCGCATTTGTGGCACAATTGGGGTGGGTCAAGTCTGGGCGGTGGCTCGTGGGAAGAAGACCGGTCGAAGTGGTATGTCTCCTGCCCGTCGAAGAAGGGCACCGTGTGGATGCTGGAGGCCCTGGCGCGGCCGGGCAGGGATTGGGTGGCGCCGTAGGGGTATTGCTGCAAAAGGCAACTCACCCTGGAGGCCTTCCCCACGCGCCTCCGCCCTACCGCCGCTGTACGGTCCGCACCAGCTCGGCGACGAACTTGATCGTGCCCTCCTGGTCGTCCGTCTTGCACATCTCCAGCGGGGTGTGCAGGTAGCGGACCGGCACGCCGACGGTCACCGTGCGGATGCCCTCGCGCGACACGTTGATCTCTGAGCCGTCGGTGCGCCCGGCGTCCCGGGCCTGGTACTGCACCTTCACGCCCGCCTTCTTCGCAGCCTCGTCAACGAGGTTGAGGGTGCGCTGGTCGGCGAACGAGCCCTTGTCCATGAGCACGACCGCCGGGCCGCCGCCCAGGCGCACGCTGGAGATGTCGCGCGGGAGGGCATCCTCGTCGATGTCGGTGGCAAACGACACGTCAAGGCAGATGCAGAAGTCGGCGCCGGCGAAGCCGGCCACCCGCGCGCCGCGCAGGCCGGTCTCCTCCTGGGTCGTGGCCACGGCACGGATGGTGCCGGGCACATCGCCCACTTCGCGCAGGGCCTCGATCATGGCGTGGACGCCGGCGACGTTGTCCAGCGCGGGCGCAGCGATGTAGCCCGCGTCGCCCATGCGCAGGAAGCGCCGCTCGAACGCAGCCACCGTACCGACCTTCACGCCGCGGTCGAGCACCTCCTGAAGCGACGACGCGCCGATCTCGATGTGGAACTCGCTGGTGGGGGCGGGATGCCCCTTGTCGAGCTCCTTGAACGCGATCACCTTGCCCTGGATCATGCCCGGCATGTCGCCCGCCCCGTCCGTCTGCGGGTCATACAGCACGACGGCCTGGCCGGGCATGTGCTTGGGGTCGACATAGCCGATCGGTGCGAAGCGGATGCGGCCATCCTTCTCCACGCGCGTGACGAGGAAGCCGATCTCGTCCATGTGCGCGGCCAGGAGCACCGTCGGGCCGGGGTCGCGCCCCTCCTTGACGGCGACGAGGTTGCCCAGTACGTCGAAGTAGGTGCGGTCCACGAACGGTGCCACGAGCTCCTGTGCCACGCGTCCCCGCCTATCCTCGCGCCCCGAGACGCCCGGGGTCATGCACAGGCGCTCCAGGATGTTGATGTCCACTGCGCCCACTCCCCCTCACGACTTGTACGGCCACGGTCAGCACCACCACTATCCTACCCGTTCGACGCCGGCTTCCGAACCCCTCCAGGGCTCACGTGCGTTCCCTCCACAACGCCTCAGCCACGGCGTCAGCCTGCTCGCGACCGCGATTCGGATAGTTGAATAGGTCGAGGTAGAGCTGCACGTCGCCGACCACGGCCAGGCGGCCGATGGCCCGACAGCCATAGAACACGCCGTCATCGTGCGGCTCGATCAAGTGCAGGTTCTCTCCCTGCGTCACTGGGCGGGCACCGAGGGCGGCGGCTAACTCGGCCGCTGTAGCCCCCCGGGCGTATGCGGTGACGGTGGGGAAGAAGGTGACAGGAGCAACCAGCGATGCCCCGGCGAACAGCGTCAGGGCGTAGTCGCCCGCCTTTGCCCTTGTTGCCAGCGCCTCCATGAGCGCTTGCGGCGAATCGGCCCAGGCGTAGTACCGGTGGAGCCGGCCCGTTTCACTCAGGCGATAGGACTCGCGCCACAGCTCGAGCAACCCGCGAAAGGACGCCAGGGACAGGTTCTTGTCAGCCCGGCGCACGACGAGACCGGACTCAAGGAGTTGACGGCAGACGTTGTAAGCCATCCCCATGCTCACCTGGGCGACACGCGCAAGCTCGGTCAACGTCCACGCCCTGCCGTAGTCTTGCAGCAGGACGCGCACCACGCGGGACCCCTTCTTGCCCAGCACGCTCTTCAGGGGGCGACGCTGGGGCGCGGGCGGCTCACCCGAGCGCCGGTCGACCAGCAATCCGGGCATCTTGATGAACGCGTTGCCGCAAAGATCGATGTAGCCGACCCCGGCTTCGCGGCACAGCACGCGTGACTGCTCAGAGAGGTAGGGCGCTCCTACCACCGGATAGTCGCGGCCCGTGCCGCAAGCGCCCTTCAACTGCATGATGGCGTCGCGCACGCGGTGAGGGAACGCGGGTGCCTTGGCTTCGACCACGACGCGCCGAGTTTCCCCGCCGATTCGCAGGGCGACAACTAAGTCGTGGGTAGACCGCGGCGTTCGCGCCTGGAACACGAGCGACAGAACCTCGACGTCGAGCTCGCGCGCCAGGGCGCGGAACTGCTGAGCCAGTTCGGCGACGACTTCGCGCTCGGGGTTCAATGGCGGTACCCCCTTCAGCATTTGCTGAAAGTGTACCACAAAATGAAGGGGATATCAACATGCACGCCACGGGCGGCAGCCCCACGGCGAAGGCGGCCCCGGCCCCGCGCCTTCCGGCGGCCGTGGCGCCCCCCTACGCCACCCCACGCAACCCTACGCCACCTCGCGGCGCAGCACGGCGGCCGCCAGCGCGGCCACCACGACGGCGAAGCCAAGAAGGAACACGAGGTTGCCGGCGATGTCGCCGATGCCGGCGCCCTTGATCATGACGTCGTGCATCGCCCCCGCCGCGTACGTCAGGGGCATCACGGCGGCGATCCACTGCAGCGGCCGCGCCAGCGTCTCCACCGGCCACACCAGGCCGCCGAGCAGGAACTGCGGGATGATCACCAGGGGCACGAACTGGATCACCTGCAGCTCGTTGCGCGCGAAGAACGACAGCAGGATGCCCAGGCTCACGGCGCCCAGGGTGAGCAGCAGCTCGACAAGCAGTACGAGCCACACGGAACCGACGAAGACGGCGCCGAGCACGTATATCGCGAACAGCAGGATGATCAGGGCCTCGATGATGGCGAAGACGGTGAACCCGCCCAGGTAGCCGAGCACGACCTCGCCGCGCGAGACTGGCGACGCGGCCAGGCGCTCGATGGTCCCCGACGAGCGCTCGCGCAGGAAGCTGACGCACGTCAGCAGGAAGACGAAGAAGAACACGAAGCCGGCGATGAACGCCGAGGCCATGTAGTCGAGCGGGCCGAGGTCGGCGCCGCCGTGCAGGTAGCTGACGTCAAGCTGCAGGGGCGGCTTCACGGGCACGGCCCGGCTGGGGGCGCCGGGAAGCGCGGCGAGCGCGTCCTGCAGAAGCTGCGGGCACCGGCGCAGCGCCGCCGCCGCCGACATGCTGACCGCCTGGATGACGGCCGCCTGCGCGCCCTCAAGCCGCAGCCCAATGCTGGCCCCGGCGCCGGTCACGACGTCGCGCGTCAGCCCCCCGGGCAGGGTGAATACGGCCGCGATCGACCCGGCGGCCAGGGCGTCTTGCGCCTCCCCGGGCGTCATGGCCACGACGTGCAGGCCGGATTCGCCGCCGAGCGCCCCGGCGACGACGTCGCCCAGGCACACGACCGCCCCTGACGGCAGCGTGACGCCGGCGTCGGCGTTCACCAGCGCCACCTCGTAGGTCGCGCGTTCCTGGTTCACGAGGTAGCCCAGCAGGCCCATGACAAACGACGGCACCAGGATGAGGAACGCCACCGTGCGGCGGTCGCGGAGGAACTGGCGCACGATGCGCGAGGCGATGGCCAGGATGCGCTCGATCTTCACGCCGCCTCACCCCCTTCGCCGCGGCTCTTCCTGGCGTAGTGCAGGAAGGCCGCCTCGAGGTCCGCCGCCCCGGCGCCGGCGATGAGCTCCTCGGCGGTGCCGTCGGCGATCAGGCGGCCGGCCGAGATGAGCCCGATGCGGCCGCAACGCCGGGCCTCGTCCATGACGTGCGTGGACACGACCAGGGTGGTGCCGGTGGCGTTCATGCGGTGGAAGTGCTCCCACAGCGACAGCCGCAGCTCGGGGTCGACGCCGACCGTGGGCTCGTCCAGAAGCAGGAGGCGCGGCCCGTGCACCAGGGCGCACGCCAGGTTGGCGCGCTGGCGCATGCCGCCGGACAGGGTGCGCACGGGGCTCGACGCCCGGTCGGTCAGGCGCACCAGCTCCAGCACCTCGTCGACCTTCGCCCGCAGCGAGCGGCCGCGGCCGCTCGCATAAAGGCGCCAGAAGAAGGACACGTTCTCGCGCACGGAGAGGTCTTCGTACAGGGCCGCTGTCTGGGTCATGTAGCCGGTGAGCTGCCGGGCGGCTACCGACGGCAGCTTCATGCCGAACACGCGCAGGGTCCCGCCCCCCGGGCGCAGCACCCCGGCCAGGAGCCTCAGAAGCGTCGTCTTCCCCGACCCGTTCGGCCCGACGAGGCCGAAGTTCTCGCCCGCGCGCACCTCCAGGTCGACGCCGTCGAGCGCGCGCACGCGCCCGAAGGACTTGGTGACCCCTTCTACCTGAAGCGCCAAGACCGGCACCGGGCATCCCTCCCGCAACAACGTGGGTCAAGACCCCACCAGGTGGTCAATCGGCCACCGATGGCTGCTGAAGATGTTCGCCACCCCGCCACGTCTTCCTTCGCGCGGTGGGTTCACGCGGCATCTTGACATTTCCCCCGGCCGGGCGTATGCTATATTTAGAGTGTTGTATATATCTCCAAGAGGAGGGGGTGTCTCTTGGACAAAGCATTCAAGGCTCTCGCCGACCCGACGCGGCGGCAGATCCTGAGGATGCTGCAGGCCAGCGACCTGAGCGCCGGAGAGATCGGCAGCAAGTTCAACATCACGGCGCCCTCCATATCACACCACCTGAGCATCCTCAAGGAGGCCGGCTTGGTGACGGCCGAGCGTCACGGGCAGCACATCGTCTACTCGCTGAACATGACGGTCATGCAGGATGTGTGGGCGTGGTTCCTCCAATTCCGGCAGACAAGGGAAGAGGTGGACCATGAAGATTGACTGGCTCAGTGTGGTCCTGATCCTCGTCGCCCTGGCAGCGACCGCGGCCGCGTACCCGTATCTCCCGTCCGAGGTTCAGTCGCACTGGACCAACCTCATGGGCCAGGCCGACGAGCCGCGCGCGAAGAGCGCGGTCTTCTCCCTGGTCGCGGTCATCGCCCTGGTCTACATCCTGCTTTCGCTGTTCCCGCGCTATGACCGGCGGCGCGCCCTGGCCGCGCGGCCGGAGGTCTACCGGCTGTTCGTCAGGGCCATCGTCCTGTTCCTGGTTCTGATGCAGCTCGGGTCGCTGGCGTTCAACCTGGGCTACGCCATCGCGATGGTGCGGCTCGTCGGCGTCGCGCTGGGCCTTCTCCTGGTCGTCTTCGGCAATCACCTGCCCCAGGTGAAGGCCAACGCCTTCCTGGGCATCAGGACCCCGTGGACGCTCAAGGACGAGACCACGTGGCGGGTCACCAACCGCCTCGGCGGCTATCTGTTCATGCTCGGCGGCGTCTTGCTGGTGGCGCTGTCGCTGGTGCTCGGGCAGACCCAGTGGGTGGTGGCTTCGATCATCGGGGTGCCGGTGATCGCGGGCGCGTTGAGCGTGGCCTATTCCTACTTTGCATACAACGCCCGGCGCGCCGCTTGACCTGTGCCGTGAAAAGCGGGAGGCCCGTCCCCGTCCGGGGGGCGGGCCTCCATGGCATCGCCAGGGTCCTATGCGGCCGCGACCGTCCTGGCGTATGCCAGGACGGCCTTGCCCCAGCCGAGCTCATCCTCGGCCCTGTACTCCGGCAGAAAGCCGGCGGCGGTCACGACCGCGACGAGCTCGGGCAGGTACGGCGCGTCGGCCGCCACCGTCAATCGGAACTTGACTGGCCTGGTGAGTGCGATCTCAGGTACGTTTGCGGCCATGTATTGAAGCAGCTCTGTTGTCACTGGGCAGTCGCGGCGGATGACCACCAGGCCCAGGTGCATGACCTCGATCCCGAAGTCGGAGAGCTTGACGCCCAAGAGCCCGTCGAGGGCGCCGGCCCGCTCCAGCATGACGAACTCCTCGCTGAAGTTGTAGAGCTGGAAGCGGACGTTCACCTCCCGGTAGGCGTTGGGTGGCAGCAGCGGGTCGATGTGTACGATGGTGTCTTTGTCTGCGTTCGTTGCCCCGGAAGGCACGCTGTAACGATTGAGCAGGTTCATGATCGACCTCAGGTCCCCTTCTCCGGCCAGCCGCGCCACGTACTCCCCGCCCGGCCCCAGGGCGGCTCGATCGGTCTTCTCGTCCATTAGGCGTCCCTCCCAACTGATGCGGCCGCTGGCGCGGCACGGCAAGGGTCGTCGACTCTATCACCTTCCGCCAAGGGCGCCCGAACACTACTACCCGGGGGATCGAGCCCGGGAGACGGAGGCTACGCGGTCTTAGTCAGCGATGACATCCCAGTATGGGCCACACGCGGCGACCACAACGTTGTATACGGCGGCCGGGGTGGCACCGACCACGACGACCACGGCGTAGACCGCTCCCGCCAGGGTCACCTGGGGAACGACCTCGTCAGAACCACCGACCGGCTCCATGGTGGGCGACAAGTACTCCACAGTATGCACCTCCTTTCGCGTGAGGGTGGTGTATCCGAAGGATGCTCAGACGACCGGACACCCGCCCCCCAAGGTCCGACCCCCCGGAAACCCTTCTTGGACGAACGTCGCTTCATGCCAGGGACAGGAGGATCCGGGCGGCGACGTTGAGGAACACGGCCACCACCCACAGCCCGGCCACGGTCGCCCCGGCCTTGAGGCGCGAGAACCCGCTCGCGGCCATAAGTCCCAGCGCGGCCAGGACGAGGCCCAGGATGCGGAACAGGTCAAAGCCCGACAGGAACGCGCGGGCCGGGCCGGCGGGGAAAAACCACGCCGGCCCCCAGGCCGCCGCGTCCCAGCCCAAGAAGGCCCAGGCGGTCAGCGCCGCCTCGCCCAGGACCAGGGCCAGGTTCGCGCAGCAGACGACCGCCAGCAGCTGGCGGAAGCGGAACTCCCGGCGCTCCTCCATCACGATCGCCGCCCCGTAGAGCACGGATGCGGCCAGGAAGACCCCGAGGGCGGCGGCCGCCGCCCGGAGCAGCCCGACCGCGAAGACCGCAAGCCCGCTCTGGAGGAACGCCACCGCCAGCTGGCGCCGCTCCGGCCCAAGCGCGGCCGCGGGCAGCCCCGCGATGATGCCCAGTTGCGCCGGCGCGAAGATGAGGGCGAACCTGGCGGCGGCCAGGGCGCCCGTGAACAGGGCCGCGAACAGCAGGGGCGGCCAGTAGTCGGCCCCGGCGGCGATCTCCTGCATCGCCCGGCCCGGCCGGCGGCACATGTCCAGGACCAGCGAGAGAAACGACCTCGGCACTGGTTTATCCGCCCCCCTCCTTCACCCCGTAGCGCAGCGCTTCGTTTTCCGGCCACCGGGCCGCGCCAAACCGCATGAACACCACTCCTCGCGCACCTACTGCTCTCAGCGCCCATTACTGCCCCCCGCGCGCCTACCGCGCGTTCACCATCGTCACCCCGGACTGGCCGTACGCCTGCAGCAGCGCATGGATGCGGCCGTAGGCGCCGGGGTCCAGGTTCGGGTGCAGCCTGAAGAACACGTCCTGGTCGAGCATCCAGTACGGGTCGTCGAAGACCTCCTCGCCGGCGGCGATGCCGAACCGCTCGCGGTGGTCCCACAGCCACGACGGGTAAAGACCGAACACGTTCGTCGACACACGCACCTCGTAGCGGCACGCGAGGTCGGCGGCGCAGTGTATGGTCCTGGTCCACTGCGCCTCGCTCTCCCACGGGAAGCCGGCGATGAACGAGACCACCACCCGCCCCGCCGCGCCCGCCGCCGCGACCCGCTCCAGGGCCGCCTCGACGGCGGCGATGGTGATGCCCTTGCCAATGCGCCGCAGCCCCTCGTCGTAGCCGCACTCGACCCCGAACTGCAGGCTCTTCACCGCGTCCCAGGGCACCCCGTCGAGAAACCCCGGCGCCAGGGCGTCGTCGATGCGACCCTCCATGATCGCCCGCGCGCCCAATGCCCCAATGGCGTTGAGGATGACCAGGGCGCGCGCCGGGTCGGCCGTGAAGCAGTCGTCGACGATGAACACCTCGCCGCCCCGCGCGTCGCGGCCCAGCGCCGCAAACGCCGCGGCGACCCGCGCCGCCACGACCCCGGGCGGCAGCGCGCGCCACGAGCCGTGGTGCGGCACCGAGCAGAAGGTGCAGGCATGCCGGCAGCCGCGCGACGACTCGACCGAGACGGACGGGTAGTGCCGCGGAACCAGGTCGTAGGCCGGCTCGACGGCCGCCAGCTCCGCCCCGGCCAGTCGCTCGGCCCCGGCCAGGCCCCCTGGCGGCACGACCTGGGGGACGCCAGGCTTCAGCGTCCCCGCCGCCAGCGCGGCGATCAGTAACGGCAGCGCGCGCTCGCCCTCGCCGGCGACCACGAAATCAGCCGGCGCGACCTCCAGGGCGTGACCGGGAAAGAGCGACGGGTGCAGCCCGCCGAGCACGATGACCAGCCCGGGGAAGAGCCGCCGCGCCCGCTCGACGAGCAGCCGGCCCACGCCCCAATTGAAGGTGTGGCAGGAGACCCCGAGCACGTCGACGCCGCCAAGGAGCGCGGCCAGCCCGGCGTCAACCGCCGCCGCGTCCGCCTGCGCCCCCGCCTGCGCCTCCGCCCCTGCCCCCGCCCCCGCGGACGCAGATGTAGGCGCGGAGAACAGAAACGCCTCCAGGTGCGACGGGTCGGCGACCCGCACGTCGATGCCGCGCGCGCGGAGGGCGCCCGCCAGGACGTAAACCCCCAGCGGGGGCCGGGACCGCATCTCGCCCAGCGCCAGGACGGGCGGCACGGGCGGGAACGCCAGGAGCACCCGCACGGCTACCACCACCCCCACTCGGCCGGCGTGCCCCCGTGGAGCATGGCCGTGCCCGAGCTCTGGTAGGTGCGGATCGTCTGCTCCACCCGCCTGAACACGTCGCGCGTGACCTTCGGGTGGGCGCGCTGGAACACGTCCAGGTCATTGAGCCACAGCGGGTCGTCAAAGGCCGCCTCGCCCAGGTCAATGCCGAACTCCCGGCGTCGCGCCCACAGGTCAGATGGGCACAGCCACAGCCAGTTGACCGACGTCGCGATGCCGTAGGTCATGCCCAGGTGACCGGCCAGGTGCACGGTCTTGAGGCAGTCCGCCTCCGTCTCCCACGGGAAGCCGATGATGAACGACAGGTAGCCCCTCTCGACCAGGCCCCGCGACGCCAGAAGCGCCACGCAGTCCTCGATCTGCCGCGTGGTGATGCCCTTCCGCACCAGCTTCAGCCCCTCGTCGTACCCGGCCTCGACCCCGATCTGCATCATCGCCGCGGGCCGCTTGGGCAGGCGGTCGACGAACCCCGGCGCCAGGAGGTCGCCCACGCGGCACTCCAGCAGCAGGCGCAGGTCGAGCCCGGCGTCGTCGATGCGCTGGAGGATGTCCAGCGCCCGCGCCGGGTCGGCGCTGAAGCAGTCGTCGACGAAGTACAGGGTGCCGTCGGCGACGAGCTTGTCCTTCACAAACGGCGCCGCGCGCGCCGCCCGCTCGAACACGACCCCGGCTGAGCAGCCGCGCCAGTGACGGCGGTTGACGACGGAGCAGAAGATGCAGTTGAAGCGGCAGCCGCGCGACGTCTCCAGCGGCAGGATGTTGTACACGCCGGCGGGAACGCGGTCAAACTGCGGGTCGGGCAGCGCCTCGAGCTCGGCCACAGTCAGGCGCGGCGCCGGCGGCGTCCTGACGACGGCCCCGTCCGGGCCGCGGTAGGTGAGGCCGGGGATGCCGGGGATGCCGGCCGCGTCGCCGCGCCCGTCCAGGGCGTCGAGCAGGCGCAGGAAGGTCGCCTCGCCCTCACCCCTGACGACGTAGTCGGCGGGGGTCGTCTTGAGGGCATGCTCGTCGAAGTACGTCGGGTGGACCCCGCCGAGGACGATGGGGACGGCCGGCGCGTGCTGCCGGACGAGGGCAACGACCCCCCTGGTCACGCCCCAGTTGCCCGTGTTGGCCGATATCCCGACGACGTCGGCGCCATCAGCCAGGATGCCTTCAATGACCCCATTGGCCCCGGCCGGGCCGCTGAAGAACGTGCCCGTCTTGAACCGGTGCGGGTCTACCACGCGCACGCGGTGGCCGCGTTCCTCCAGGACGGCCGCCAGCGCGTAGGGCGCCAGCGGCGGCATGCAGCGCATGCCCTCGCTGTCGCAGGACGGGTGCACCGGGGCGAAGATCATCAGCACGTTCATGGCATCCTGCTCCTCGCGTCAGGCCGACTGCAAGAGGCAACCACCGGCGTTGTAGCTGTCGATCGTCTGCTGGACCCGGGCACGGACCTCGGGCGTGATGCTGGGGTGCGCCGCGTAAAAGTACTTGTCGTTCCAGAGGTACGTCGGGTCGTCGAAGGCGTCCTCGCCGAGCTCGATCCCGTACCGCCGCCGGTCAAACCACAGCCGTGACGGGTAGAGGATGAGCCAGTTCAGGTTGACCTGCGCCCCGTAGTCTGTGACCAGGTGCGCGGCGTAGTGCACGGTCTTCAGGCACTCGCGCTCCCCCTCCCAGGGGAAGCCGATGATGAACGTGAAATACGCGAAGGGCATGAGGCCGGCCCGGCTGAGCGCGTCACAGCAGCGTTCCAGCTCGCCGGTGGTCAGGCCCTTGCCGATGCGCGAGAGACCCTCGTCGTAGCCGGACTCGACGCCGATGGCCAGGCGCGCCACGAGCGCCGGCGGCACGGCGTCGATCAGGCCGGGCTTGAGCAGGTCGGTGGCGCGGGCCTCGACGATCAGCCTGAAGCCCAGCCGGCCCGCCTCCAGGCGGCGCAGTATGTCCGCCGCCCGCGGCGGGTCGGCGGTGAAGCAGTCATCAACAAGATAAATGAGCCGGCGCGGGAACCTGGCACCATGCTTGTCCACGATGGCCAAGACGCGGTCGGCGACCCAGCCCGGCTCAAGCCCCTCCCAGTGGCCGCGGCGCGGCACCGAGCAGAACGCGCAGCTGAAGCGGCAGCCGCGGGAGGTCTCGATGGGCAGGATGTAATCGGCGTCTTGGGGCACGAGGTCGTAGGCCGGCAGCGGCGCGGCCGCGATCTCCTCGCGCGTCTGCCACGGGCGGTCGGGGTTCTCAACGACCTCGTCGCCGCGCCGCCAGGTGACGCCCGGGATCGCCGCCACGTCGCCCGCGCTCGCCCGCGCGCCCGGCCCCGCGCCGGGGATCGCGCGCAGAAGCTCGATCAGCGCCCGCTCCCCCTCGCCGCGCACGGCGAACCCCGCCGGCGTCGTGGCCACGACGTGGCGGGCGAAGTACGTGGGGTGGACGCCGCCGAAGATGATCGGCGCCCCGGGCCGCCGCCGCGCGACCTCGGCGGCGACGAAGCGCGCGACGCCCCAGTTCGTCGTGTTGCTCGAGATGCCGACGGCGTCGACACCGTCCAGGGCGGCCGCCAGCACATCGCCGGAGCCGCGCGATACATCCTCGACGGGCTGCACCTTGCGCAGCTCGGCCGGGTCGAGGACGCGCGCGCCGAAGCCCGCCTGGCGCAGTGCGGCGGCCAGGACGTACAGCGCCGGCGGCGGCATGATGCGCATGCTCGGCAGGTCCCCGCTGTGATGCACGGGGGCGGCCAGCAGAAGGACCTCAGCCACTTGCCTCCCGCCCTTCCACGGTGATGAAGCCGTGCGATTGCGCCGTGACCAGGATGCGGCGCACGTCCTGCAGCACGAGCCCGGGGTCGGCGCTGGCAAAGCGCGCGCCGTATGCGCCCGCCACCTGGGCCACGCTTCGCGTCCCGTCGCACAGCGCCAGGATGTCGACGACACTCGCCGAGGCGCAAAGCCACGAGCCCCGCGCCGGGTTCACCAGGATGACGAACCCCTCGTCCTCCGTCCTGACCCGGAACTGCCTTGACCGCGGCACCGCGCCGTCCGGCAGCTCCGCCGGGCCGTCCCGAACGCTCATCGCCGTGCCCCCTCCGGCGCCCCCGGGAGCGCGTAAAAGTCCTGCCACGCGTAGCCGCCGCCCTCGGCGGCCTGCCCGAGCGCGTTCACCGTGCGCATGCCGCGCAGGTAGTCGGCCAGCGCCGGGCTGCGCCAGCAGTCGTTGAGCCCGCGCCGCCACAGGTCGTGCAGCGTCTCGTCGCGCAGGCTGCCGAATGCCAGTGGCAGCCACGGGTTGGCCAGCAGCGTGCCGTCGTTCCAGATGGCCGCCCCGGCGTTGCCCCTGGCCTCCCGGGCCATGCGACGCAAGAGCAACGTCGGGTCGTGGAACACGGCGAGCGGCCGCCGCTGGTACCGCTCCATCTTGGCGGCGATGACCTCGATGAGCCCCTGGCGGTCCTCCGGCGTCATCTGCAGGTGGCGAATGGCGCGGGCGCGGCCGCGCTCGACCATCATGTGCGCCTCGACGATGCCGACGCCCTCGATCTGGGCGCCGAGGTCGACGACGGCGCCGAAGTCGGCGACATTGTCCCGCGTCGCCGTGAGCAGGATCTTCAGGGTCGGCACCCGGCCGGAAAGCTGCCGCAGCGCCGCCACGGCGCGGTCAAACGCCCCCGCCCTCCCGCGCATGCGGTCGTGCACCGCCGCCGTCGCCCCGTCCAGGCTGACCACGACGCGCACTTTGTGGCGCGACAGGAGCTCAACGTCGCGGCTGGTGAGGTCGAAGGCGCTGGTCACCAGGCTGACGATGACCCCGTGCTCGCTGAAAAGCGGCAGGACGCGCTCCAGCAGGGGGCGGCGCGCCAGCGGCTCCCCCCCGTTCAGGTGCACGTGAACGACGTCATTCGCCACCAGCTGCCGCGCCACGCCCAGCGCCGCGTCATCGCTGAGGTCGCTGAGGTCGCCGGCGGTCGCGGCGGCGGCGGCGGGCGGCCCCGCGTCGCTGCAACAATGGATGCATGACAGGTCGCAGCGGCGCGTGATGTACCAGACGACGTTGATCGGGCTCTTGTACCGGTCCGGGAACCGCTTCACCCTCGGCTCAACCTGCGCCTGGCCGCCAGTAGTCACCCGGCCTGACCCCCCCGCGCAGGACCTGCGCCGCCCAGCGGCAGGCCGCAGTCTCGCGCCCGTATTCGAAGGCCTCGGAGTTGCACGCCACGCACCGGAACAGGTGCGGGCAGCCCCCGCACATCCGCGCCCCCGGCGCGACGATGTCGCCGTAGGCCAGGGCCCGCTCCGCACCCATGACCGCGTCGAGCCCCGCGCCGGTGCGCGCCGTCCCCAGGGCGACCTCCGTCACCGGGCACGGGCGCACCTCGCCGGTCGCGCCGATGAACGCCGCCAGCCAGCCGGCCCCGCAGTTGCCGCCCGCCGCGCGCGCGAAGCGGTCGCGGAACTCCATGTAGCGGCCCAGGGTCGCGCCGCCGGGAAACGTGACGAGCCAGTCGCGCGTGCCCTCGAAGGCCACGGCGAAGCCGTCGCCCCGCGTCAGCGCCGCCGCCTCGTCCAGGCGCGCCACCAGCCGCTCGTAGTCCGGGAGCGTGAAGTCCAGATTGGCGGCGCGCGCGCGGCCGCGCCGCAGCAACCGGCCCACGCGCAGCGACCGCGCGCCGCGGCGCTTGGCCAGGGCCGCCGTCGCGGGCAGGGCGCCAACTGTTGCTGTGCTGACGGTCATCCCCGCCTGCACCCTGACGCCGGCCTCGACCAAAAGGCGCATGGCCCCGGTGGCGGCCTGGAAGCTGCCCGGCGCGCCGCGCGCCTCGTCGTGCGTCGCGGCGTCGGGGCCGTCCAGGCTGACCTGCACCGGGTCGACGCCGGATGCGCGCAGCCACGCCGCCGCCGCGGCATCAACGCGGGCGCCGCTGGTGAGGACGCCGACCGAAAGCCCCGCCGCCGCCGCGTGCTCGACGATCTCCCGGGCGTCGGGCCGCAGCAGCGGCTCGCCCCCGGTGAAGAAGGCCCCGGCGGCGCCCCCGGCCAGGCCATCCACCACCGACAGCCACTCATCCGTGGTGAGCTCGCCCTCGGCCGCCGTGCCGCCGCCGGCGTAGCAGTGGCGGCAGCGCAGGGTGCACGCCCGCGTCAGCTCGATGGATACGGAGTACGGGACGAAGCGGTCGGTGGCGCCCGACACCCGCGCCTTGTGCGGCTGCGTCCGCGGCTGCGTCCGCGGCTGCGCCTGGGGCTCTGCTGCGAAGCGCACCACGCCCCGGCCGGTCGCCGTCGCCAGGAAGCCAGAAAGCAGCGCCGCCGCCCGCTCCGGGCGGTCGCCATGCCGCCGCGCGAGCCCCTCGGCCACATCGCCCACCGTCGCCGCGCCGCTCACGGCGGCCAGCACCTCGGCCGCAGCGCCGTTCACCCTGGTCACGGGGAAGCCGCCCGAAAGCACCACCGCCCCCCGCGGGGTCAGGTGGATGCCGAACCCCGGCGCCAGCACCGGGTACGCCGCGGCGAACGCGTCGCCCGGCGGCACGTTGGCCGCCGCCACGCCGCTCATGAGCGACAGCGGCACCGGCGGCGGGTCGTCCAAGAACAGCGGCACCCTCAGCATAGGCGTCAGGCCAGCACCTGGCGGTACAGCCTGGTGTACACCCCCCCTCGCGCCACGAGCTCATCGTGCGACCCCTGCTCGGCCACCGTCCCGTCGTCGAGCACGAGGATCCGCGACGCCAGCTTGGCCGTGGCCAGCTTGTGGGTGATGATCACGACCGTCGACCGCTCGGCCAGCCGGCGGATCGCCTCCTGGATGCGCTCCTCGCTCTCCAGGTCGACGAACGACGTCGCCTCGTCGAGGACGACCAGGCGCGGGTCCTGCAGGAACACCCGCGCCAGGGCGATGCGCTGCGCCTCGCCGCCGGAGAGGCGCACGCCGCGCTCGCCGACCTCACTGTCGTACCCCTTGGGCATGCGGCTGATGAACTCGTGCGCGTTGGCCATCATCGCCGCGCGCACGATATCGTCGTCCGCGGCGCGCGCGTCGCCCAGGGCGATGTTCTCGCGCACCGTGCCGCTCAAAAGGAAGCTATTCTGGAGCACCAGGCCGACCTGGCGGCGGTAGCCCTCCAGGTCGAGCCCGCGCAGGTCGTGGCCGTCGACGCGCACCGCCCCGTCCGCGGGGTCATAGAGCCGCGCCAGGAGGAAGCACAGCGTGGTCTTGCCCATGCCGCTGCGGCCGACGACGGAGGCGATGGTGCGCGGCGGGACCTCAAACGACACGTCGCGCAGCACCGGCAGCCCCGGCGCGTACCCGAACGTGACGCGCTCGAAGGCGATCTGGCCTGAAAGCGCCGGGTTGGGGGCGCCGGGCACGCTCTCGACGCGGGTCTTCAGGTCGAAGGTCTCGAAGAACCGCCGCGCGCTCGTGCGGATGTTCTGGAACTCCAGCGCCGCGCTGGTGAGCACGGCGACCGGCGTGCTCAGCATGTTGCCCACGAGCATGAACGCCAGGAGCGAGCCGAGCGTGAGCTGGCCGTGAATGACCTGCAGCCCGCCGAACCACAGCACGCCGAAGGTGACCAGGCCGTTGATCACCCCGATCCACGCGCCCGAGGTGATCGTCAGCAGCGACTCGCGGACGGCCACGCGCACGACGCGGCCCAGCTCGCCGCGGAAGCGCCCCTTCTCCCGCCCCTCGGCGCCACTGGCGCGGACGAGGTGGAACGCGCCGAAGACCTCGACGACGCGGGCGTTCAAAAGCTCGGTCCTTGACTTGCGCTCGTTGGCGCACTCCAAAAGCGGCCGGCGGAAGTGCCGGATGACGAACACCTGCAGGCTCAGCACCACGATCACGAAGGCGGCCAGCCTGAGGTTCAGGTACACCATGTACGCCGAGAAGCAGGCGATCATCACCACGTTGAGCACCAGGTTGAGGATGAGGCGCCCAAGCGAGCTCTGGAGCACCTCGGTGTCGCCGAACAGGCGGTAGTTGATGAACCCCGACGGCATGGCGCTCAGGGTCGAGACGTCAAGCGCGCTGAGCCGGTCAAAGAGCGAGGTCTTGACCTCGAGCCCGATGCGGTAGAAGCCGCGGATCAGGATGGCGTTGTAGGAGACGTAGAGCAGCGTCGTGCCGATGAGCACGGCGATGATGAAGAGCAGCATCTTGTTGATGTACACCTCGCCGCCGCGCACCAGGACGTAGTCGACCATGACCTTGGTCAGGGTCGGCGAGGCCAGCGACAGCAGGCTCTGCAGGAAGGCCAGCCCGACGCCGGCGGCGATGTCGGATTTGTGATGCGCCACGTAGAGCCTCAGGAAGCGCCAGTACTCCTTCACGGCCCGTCACCCCCCCAGACTCCCGGCGCGTCGTCGATCAGGTCGCAGTGCGAGGGCCGCCCCGGCGGCAGCGGCGGGATCCGCGCCACGGCGCCAGTGAGCTCGGCCATGCTGTCCATCGCCGATGCCACCTGCGCCACGGCGGGCAGCCGCCACGCCCGGTAGAGCCCGGCGTCCCAGTACTCGGCCAGGGTGTGGCGGCGCACGTTGCCGTACGAGTACTGGATGTACGGGGTCGGGATGAGGGCGCCGGTAGCCTTGACCTCGACACACGGCACGCACTCCTGGCCGCGGAAGGTGAAGATGTGGCTCAAGACGTCGGTGAGCCAGACCTCCGGCCCGTCGCCCCGCCATTTGAGCTCGCAGGCCTCGCGGGCCAGCGCGCGGTACTGCGCCCCTGACGGCGCCATGCCGTCAAGGTGGCGGAGGGCCGTGCCCATGGGCATCATCGGCCGCACCAGGACCGCCCGCACCCCCAGCGCCAGCCCCTGCCGGCACACGTCGCGGAAGTCGCCGCCATTCCAGGACGTGAGTGTGAACGACAGCGACGTCGTGACGCCCGCGGCCACCAGGCAGCGGATGCCGTCCACGGCCGCCTGGAAGGCGCCGCGCACGCCGCGCAGCCGCTCGTGCGTCTCGGGGCGCGCCCCGTCGATGCTGACCTCGACCTCGGCCACGCCCGCGGCGGCGAGGTCGCCGGCGACCCGCGGCGTGACGAGGCAGCCGTTGGTGACGATGCTGGTGCGGACGCCGGCGGCGGCGAGAAGCCCGGCACAGCGCAGGAGGAGCCCATGGCGCAATAGTGGCTCGCCGCCTGAGAAGCACACGTTGAACGGCTTCACGTCGGCGAGCTGACGCACCACGCCCTCGACCGCGGCATCATCCATCTCGCCGCTGGCGGCGGCGCGCGGCCCGCTGCCGTTGAAGCAGTGCCGGCACTTGAGGTTGCAACGATTAGTGAGGTTGAGCACGGCGCCGGTGACCCCGCGCATGACGCGGGCATGGCGGGCGGCCATCTCGGCGCTGTAGAACAGCGTTACCGGCGGACCAGCCACCCTTCACGCGCCCCCCAACGAGTAGCGCAATACTATCAGGTCCTTTTCCGGCCCCATCTCGTCGCGCATGGTCATCTCAGCCGCAAACCCGGCGCCATCGATCAGCGCGGCCAGGTCGGGGTCAAGCGCCGCCGACCGCACCCAGTACAGCCGCACCCCAGTAAGTGAGAAGGGCGCCGCCGCCGGCAGGAGGTCCGCCGCGTAGCGCAGGAAGGCGGGCGCCGCCGGGCAGCCCCGCGGCAGAAGGATCAGCCGCACCACGGCGAGGTGGCTGCCGTAGGGCAGCGGCGAGCGGATGCTGAGCAGGCCTTCAATGGCATCATTGCCGGCGCCGGCGGCACCCGCGCCATCACCAGCGCCGTCGGCGCCGTCACTCGCGCCGCCGCCTGCGCCGCTACCCGCGCCGTCAGCGCCGTCGGCGCCGTGGCAAGTCATCAGGAAGTAGTGGTCGAGGCGCGCGTAGAGCCCCTGCCGCACCTCGAGCTCCCCCAGCCCGCCCGGCGACAGGAGCGGGCTGCGGAAGGCGAGCCACGCCGGCGCAGGGGCGGGCGAACCGGCCAGCGCAGCGGCCGGCGACCCCGCCGGCGACCCCGCCGGCGATCTGGCCGGAAACGCGCCGCTCTTGCGGGCGCGGGCCGCGAAGTCCACGATCGCCTGGGTATCGTCCTCGCTCGCCAGCCGACCGCGCCAGCCAAACCCGAGGTCGGCCGGGTGCGGGTTGTGGAACGGGTCAGGGCCGTCCCAGTCGATCAGGCGCATGCGCGACAGCGAGCTGATCATGGTGTTGATGTCGCGCTCGATCACGTCCGGCGGCGCCTTCGGGTACAGCCCCTTCATGGCCGCGGCGACCGCGGCCACGCTGCGCGACCCGTCGCACAGCCGGATGATCTGGTTGGCCGTCGGGTTGAGCACGACCTCGTTCGTCTCGGGGTGGGTCGACGACCGGATGGTGATGTACCCTTCCTTCTCTTCGCGGAAGTACTCCAGCCGGTCAAAGTGGAACGTCGGCACGCGCCCGGCCAGGCCGGCGCCCGGCGTTGCGGCGGCATCTTGCGGCGTCATACGGCCACCTCCCGGTAGAGGAGGTCGTCGATGAAGTCGACCTCCAGGTCGCGCTCCCAGTAGGGCCGCGGCGTGCCGTCGTCGCCGCCGCCCATCTCGGGCACGCTGCGCACCCGCGCCGCCATGGACTTCAGCAGCGGCAGGCGCCACAGCCGCGCCAGCCCCGCGTCCCAGTACTCGGAAAACGCGTGGCGGCGGACGTTGCCCACCGTGAGCGGCAGGTATATCGACGGGATGATCGCGCCGTTGGCGCGGACGGCGATGAACGGGCAGCAGCGGTCGAGCATGTCGCTGAAGCGGATGAGGTGGTCGACGGGGTCGCCCCACTCGAGGTGGAAGCCGTCGCCGCGGGCGTCGGTGTTACGCAGCCGGCGCAGGTCGCCAACCAGCTGGCGATACTGCCCGGCGGTGGGGTTGATGTCCTCGCTGTAGACCTGGCCGCGGCCCATGACCATCAGCGCCTGGACGCGCATGGCCGAGACGCCCAGGTCGCGGAGCCGGCGCGCCAGCGGCTCGACCTCGCCGATGCTCCAGCGGGTAGGGGTGAAGGCCACGCCGACCTTGATCTTCGCCGCCGCCAGGTGCTCGATGGCCTTGAGCGCCTTGGCGAAGCAGCCCCGGCGGTTGCGCAGGCGGTCGTGCGACTCGGGCGTGGCGCCGTCGACTGAGACCTGGACCTGGTATATGCCGGCATCGGCCATGCGGCGGGCGATCTCCGCCGTCATGAGCTGGCCGTTTGTGACCGTGGACGCCTTCACGCCGCCGTCGGCGAGGATCTTGATGCCCTGGAGCAGGAGCTCGCGGCGCAGGAGCGGCTCGCCGCCGCAGAAGCACAGGTTGAACGGCTTGATGCCGGCGACATCGCGCAAGAAAGCCACGACCTCATCATCGCTGAGCTCGTCCTCGACGATGGGGTTCTCGCCGCTGCGGTTGAAGCAGTGCAGGCAGCGCAGGTTGCACTTGTTGGTGATGTCCAGGGTCATCTGGTACGGGCCGCGCAGGACCCGCGCGTGGGTCCGGGCAGTATCAGGGTTCATCTCCTGCCCCGGTGAAGTCAGGCTCGCCACCCCCATCCTTCCGAAGCTGCCTGGGAAGTCGTGCCAGGGCGAATCATGTAGATTCGAGACAAAATCCCAAATAGCATAATTCGACTTGTTGTCGGAAGATTCCTCCTGATTATCCGATACATTCCGACAAGACGCGCGGTTATGTCTCGATTGCCAGTCGAGTATAGCGCGGCTGCGACGCCGACAGCGGCGCCCGCAGTCGCCTGCCGTGAAGGCGGGTGCAGGAACAGGAACGGATTGGGCGAAGGGTCGAAAGGGACAACGCGAGCGGGGGCGATGAGGACTGTTGCTCGATCTCTTGGGCGGTCAATGCCACGGCAAGAATACCCCCGCAAAGCAAAAACGCCGGGTGGGCACCAACGCTGGATCGCGCTGGGCCACCCGGCGCACTAAAGCGCACTTGGGCCACGGGCTATGTCAGGGTCTGGGCCTACAACGTCTCAATGGTCACTCGAACCCGCTCCTTGTAATGCAATTCCTTGGCCGATTCGGCAGCAATCTCGATGGTCACGGTGCCGCTATAGGCTGGAAGGTCAATCGTGGGGGCTGCCTTTCCGTGCGTAGTCCCTGGGCCCACATTGGAGATACTGCCCTCTGTCTCGATCTTCATGGCATGTTCACCCCCTCCCAGCGTCGGATCTTCGCGAGTGGACACGCCTACTCCTCGTGCTTCTGCACGTACCTGAGTCAAGGCGTTGTCGCCCCGCACCGCCGTGTTCTGCACCTTCGCGCGCGAGATAGTGAGCGAGAACCGCGCGGCCGACCTCGGCGTGCTGCGCATGTTCCCGGCGGAGAAGATGGGCCTGCTCGTCTTCACCAACTACCCCCACGCCGTGCGCGGCATCCGCCGGCCGGCCGACATCCCCGCCGACTACTACTCCAGCGCCCTGAGCTTCATGGCGGGAAAGCCCCTGGGCTTCAGCGAGGCCGGTTGGCCGGCCCTAGATGCGCTAGGGGGCCCGGAGGCGCAGGCTGCCTTCTTGACGGACCTGACCGGGCGGCTGACGCGGGACCAGGGGGTCGACGTGCGGCTCCTGGGCTGGCCGTGGCTTCACGACCTCGACCCCGGTGATACCATGGGGCTGGTCAAGCGCAATGGCACGCCGCGACCGGCGTATCAAGTCTGGGCTGAGTTGGCGGGGATGGGGCGGTGAAGGCGGAAGTGCCGCCGAAGGTGGACGGTTCCGAATCTATCCCGCTGCCCCTGCCGCGCGGCATTCAAACAGACGGGAGGGGGGCGGACGGCTTAGCTTGTCCCCGCCTAGTTGCCCGGTGGCGGCTCGTCAGCGACGGCCGCGCGGCAAGGACGACGCGCTCCTGGCGGCTGGTCCGCCTGACGGCAGCAACTGAATGCGCGCTGGAGTAGTCAGACATTAGGTTTTCGACCGGGCGGACGGTTGCTCAGGTCACCCAGCCACATGAGCCCGCGAAGAAGGAGGGCGGGAACTGTCATGAGAAGTGCGCCGGCCAGCATGTTGAAGACGACAACCGCGGTCGCAGCTATCGCCGGGTAGGGGCCCAACAGGTGGCCCAGAGCTAACCATGGTAGCCCCTGGTGAGCGAATAGCCAGACCCCCAACCCAACCGTCCACACGAGCATGTCCATGCCAAGTGGGTGGGGCAGAAACAGCAGCTTGAATCCTCCTGGAGGCCAGTCGGTACTGAAGTAATCGACGATGAAAGAAACGCGCCTTGTGTAATCATGGGACTTGGCGACCAGCGAGTTTAGGTCGCTGAGCGAGTTCCCGAACAGGGTGGCCCCGACCACAACGCTCGCCACGCCCCACAAGGCCCCTGCTACGATCCAGCTTATCCAGTATCGCACCTCTCTCCCCCCTGACCAATGTCTCTTCGCTGTGCCGGATCCAATTCCTGCTGGGAGGCAATGCGGCCGCCCATATCGCTGGGCGGCCGCACAGCTCCAGCGCGACAGTCAGTTATACTGGACCCAAGGGAGGAGCAACCAGGTCAGGGTGTAATCTAAGGGGGTAGAGCCCCTTGGGAGGAGGCCTGACCTGTGAGAGGGAGTCGGCTGACGGCGGACGAAGCGGTGATGCTTGTTCTGGCGGGTTTGAAGGGCGAAGAGGGCATCGGCGAGCTGTGCCGGCGTTACGGCGTGTCGCAGACCACGTACTACAAGCTGAGGGATGCATTCCTGCAGGGGGGCGCCGAAGGCATCGAGCACCGCGGTCACACCAGCGAGGTGGCGGCGCTCAAAGACCGGGTGCGGCAGCTGGAGCGCACGCTGGGGCGCAAGACGCTGGAAGTCGAGATACCAAAAAAAACGGACGAATTCCTGAAACGCAGGAGGTCGTAGAACTGGTGGCCGAGTATGGCCGGCGTGGGGTTTCGTCCCGGACCGTGTGCGCCGTGCTTGGCGCGCCGCGCAGCCGGCTGTACCCGCGGCGCGGGCGTCAGGAGTCGGTGCCCGTTCGGGGGGCGGACAGGGACAAGCCACTCAGTGACGCAATGCGGGCGGTGTGCGAGCGGCACCTGACGTACGGTTACCGCCGCGTCACGGCTGTGCTGCACCGGGAGGGCGTACGGGTCAACCACAAGAGGGTCAACCGCATCATGAGGGAGGCGGGCCTGACGCGCCCGCGCATCAGGACGCAGCGCGTGGGCGCCGACGGCCGCGGGGCGGCCGGCGATGCCGAGGGGCCCGACCGGGTGTGGCAGATGGACCTGACGCGGGTGTGGGTCGAGGCGCTGGGCTGGGTCAACGTGGTGGCCATCATCGACGTGTGGGACCGGTCGATCGTGGGGCACGTCATTGCCGCCCGCGCCAGGTCCGCCGAGTGGGTCGCCGCGCTCGACCGGGCAGCGATGGCGCGCTTCCCGGCCGGCATACGCGAGGGCGGTGCAAGGCTGCGGCTGCAGGTCGACAACGGCTGCCAGCCATGTTCGCGGGCGTTCGTGGCCGCCACCCGGGCGCTGGGCATCGAGCTGTTCTACACGCACGTCCAGGCGCCCAAGCAGAACGCCTACATCGAGCGGTTCTTCAGGACCCTGAAGGAGGAAGAGGTCTGGCCCAACATCTACAACACGCTGGCTGAAGCCCAACGGTCGATTGACGCCTTCATCACGTTCTACAACGAACAGAGGGTCCATTCGGCCCTCGGCTACCAGCCGCCGGCGTGCTACGCCAGGACTCAACCTCTAGCCGCCTGAACTGGTTGCAAAACCGGGGTGCAGTACACTCTTGACTCGCTGCGTCATTTAGTGGTATACACCGAGTACAGCCAACTTGCGGCAGGAGAACCTGCTATATGGTAGAATGGAAGCTAGGCCACCTGGATCAATCTTGATGAGCAGGATGCAGGAGGAGGCCTTGTGATGCGGAATTGGTTCGTCCCGGTCCTAATCGGTATCGTGGTGTGTTCATTGTGCGGCGCCGGCAAAGGGGGCAGGCTCCAAAGACTCCGTTGCGCAGGATCTGGTTGAGCTCTCTTGCGCATACGCGGATCGTCCCCTTCAGGGCCCAGTCGAACTGGAACTCAAGGTTCCCGCCGGCACCGCGGACGTGAGACTGATCTACGAGCGGCTGTCCTTCGATGAAGTATACGAGGTATCGGCCACTCTCTCGGATGGCGTCGCACGAGCCATCATCCCGGCAGACCATACGTCCCAGCCGGGAGTCGACTATCACTGGGTGGTAAGCTTGCGCGATAGAACCGTCACCACTCCCGAATCTTACGTGCCGTTCTTCGAGGGGGCTGGCCCGGCGTCAGAGGTCAACGAATGGTTGGCCCATGATATCGAGAAGGCAGGGGGCAAGCTGCCTGACGGCTACTCCGTTCCTTCCGGCCAGGGAAGAATACCCCATGGCCTCAGCGCCTCTCAGGCTCCCATCACCAGCAAGCTTTTGGAGCTGAGAGACGTTGGGACTCCTGACGTTCACGCCGGGCTGGACTTCGGGATGGCCGGCGGCAACGATGTCTATGCCATGGAGAACGGGGTGGCCTACGACATGAGCGATCCCGGGGGCTTTGGCCTCTGGGTGAACATCAGGCACGCCGGGGGCGAGTACTACTCGCACTATGCGGACCTTTCGCAGGAGTTCGTCACCGATGGACAGCAGGTGCAAAAGGGAGACGTCATCGGCAAGTCAGGCAACAGTGGCAGCGGGGAGTACCATCTGGATGCCAGTTACGACTACTACTCGGCAGGGGATCGCATTGCCCTCTACCCCTTCAAGTACTTCCTTGCCAGCTCCAGTCCTTACCTCAGCACTGACTTTGACTTTATCCAGACCCCAACCAACAGCTACAGCTCCACTTACGGCTCATACACAAACGTGAAGGTCCAGCCCAAGGGGAATGGCGGAGCAGCCATCGTCTACATGGCATACCGCCAGAAGGGGACCTCGTCGTGGACCGAGGCCAGCATTCCGTTCTACTCGGGCATCACCTACAGGTTCTACTGGGACCCAGCGCTGGACGGCAAGACTATGCAGTACTGGGTCAAAGTTAGGCGGGTGGGAGTCGATCAGTACCACTGGGCAACCCGACCGGCCAAGTACGACGGCAAGGCGCCGGACACTACCTACTATGAGATCACGGTGCGCAAGGGAACTGGGACGGTGGCCCCTCCCAGGCAGTAGGGAACGGCAACTGACCGTACAGCTGAAGTCAATCCGGGGGTGAAGACATGGGTGGGCTGGGGCGGGGCGGCATGATGGTGACCATTGTAGCAGCAGCCTTGGTGCTGGCGGCGCTTGTGACTCAAGGTTGCGGGCGGGCTGCCCCGCCAGCCCCCCCCGGCGGCGTGAGCCCGGCTCCGACTCCCCCGGATACCACCAGCCCCGGCGCTGTGACTCCCCCGGCATCCCCGCCGACTCCGGGAATGCCCCCGGGATGGGTTGAGGAACCATACGATTGGGACAAGCAGGAGGAGGGAATCTGGTGCCAGCGGGGCGCCCGCTTCTCGGCCCTGGCCAAGTGCTCGCCGTCGGGGGAATGGGAGGTTCACCCCACCAACGACGGCTATGGGGCCATGTGCTTGGTGAATCGCCAGTTGGGGCTGCACCAGGTGTGGTTTCGCTACACCAAAGCGCTCTCTCCCTCCGAGCTTGAAGGCGCTATGGGCCGGGGCCTGCCCTGGCGTCCAGAGCCGTGCTTCTGGGCGGGAGACGGCAGTGGGGTCTACCTGGTGTACCGGAGCAGGCAGCGGTTCTTCTTCGTGACCGCGCCCGATGGGGCTGTGGCACGTCTCGATATCGATCTGTCGGACAAGCACATCTTCGGCAGCCCTCCCGCGACCCGAGATCTGGTGGTCCTTCGGTCAATTCGGGATGAGGCCAACAGCAAGCGGATATCCCGCTACCGCCTCTGCCTCTTTGACCCCGACGGCCGGGAGCTGCGGTGCCTCGATGAGATAGACGTCTACTGGGAGACGCAGTGGGTCCGAACATACGCCACGCACCAAGCGTTCATGCTGGCCTTCGACTTCCGAGACCCCAAGGAATGGCAGACGACCTTTCACCAAGTGAGGGTCTACCGTCCCGGTTCAGGCGGTACCTGGGCCGCCTCCACGTACGCGAACGTGGCGTCACCGGCCCTCCGCGGGGACTGCCTCACGCTGGTGGAAGAGCGCGACGGCTGGCCGTGGGTGAAGCAGATAAGCCCGGCGGGCGCACAGGAGTGGCTGTTTCCCGTGCCTGAGGTGGTGGCAAGGAATCACGGGGATAGCCAATGCTGGTGGGACGACCGCGGCCAGTGTCTCTTCTTCGGGGAATGGGAGGTGTTGGTAAGGGCCGTGGACTGAGAGGGAGAAGGGCCCCGCCCAGCGCCGGCGACGCCCGCAGGTCAACGACGACTGAGTGAGTTCCGGAATACTCCTCGAGTGTTAGCTTCGCGAGCGAGACGTGCGGGCCGGACACATTGTCCAGCCAGATGACCAGACGGAAAAACAGGCCGCTGACAACCATCAGAAGTATGCCGCCAAGCATGTTGAAGGCGACAACCGCAGTTGAGGCTAGCGCCGGGTAGGGGTCTAGCAGGTGGCCCAGACGGGAATACTGGATGGCAGGCCGTGCGGCGATGACCCAGCTCTCGGTCGCCGCCGCCGCAGAGCGCGGTCGAGTTGCGGTCCTCCGCCCGGGCGAACTCCGCCTCGTAGGTCGACAGTTGGACGAACTTACGGTTTGACCGCGGCGGCAGGCAGGAGTCCCTTTGGGTGCAGGCCCGGCAGTCACTGACCCTGGTCGTATATAACCAGGCGTCGTCCCTCTTGTAGAATGTGGTCCGCTTGAGCGTCTTGCCGGCGGGGCAGATGAGTTCTGTGGGAGACTCGAGGTGGAAGCCCTTGCGTTTGTCACGGTTCTCAGCGTGGCGTGTGTGAATCGGGATGTATGCTTGAACACCGCGCTTCTCCAGGAACCGGCGAAGCTTCCCCAGGCTGTAACTGGTATCCGCGGCCAGGACCCGCGCCTGCACCGGCGCTTCTTTCATAAGCCCTGGCACGGAATCGGCATCCCTGGCCGTGGCGTGGGTCACCGCCTGGGCGAGGATGAAGCCCCGGTCGTCGACCATGAGGTGTTGCTTGTAGGCCAGTCGGGCTGGCTTTCCATTCAGTGTCCGCCACCGGGCGTCCGGGTCGCGCGGGTGTAGAGGCAGCCGGCCCTTTGGGTCCTGAAAGTACCGGCGCACCAAGCGCACTACCCGCCCCCGCACTTTCCTGCCGCGTCCGACAAGGCGCCTTTCGGCGACCGCCTCGCGGGTCACGAAGAGCCCGTTCTCCTCCGAGGCTGCCCGCGCGAATTCCTCCGCGGGCATCTTCGTCGGGGCGAGTTCTCTCCCTGAAACCGCGGCACTCACCAGGCTTGAGTCCGTGTATACCTGCTCGCTCAATACGCCGGCGCGGGCGAGCTCGTGGTTCAACCCGCAGAGCAGGGCCCGGAACCCCTTGGCTCCAACCCGCTGGAGGAACACGGTGATGGTGGAGGCGTCGAAGACCTCGTCTTCCAGGCCGAGGTAGAGGAACCAGCGGAAGGCTAGGTTCTCCTGGATGGCCGTGCACAGCTTCCGAAACGACGGGATGCGGTACACGTAGCCCAGCACCAGCGCGCGAACCAGCGTCTCCGGCGGAATCGCCGGCCGCCCTTGATCCGGGACGTACACTTCATGCAGAGGCTCGGCCAGCCTCCGGAAGTCGATGTGCTGGTCGATCTGTCTGAGTAGGTGCCCCGGGGCTATGAATGCCTCCAACGGCTTGGCCACGTACTCGAAAAGGCGATTGCGTTTCATCCGGTCAGGCTCAACCAACATGGGCTAACCCCCAGGTCGATACGGTCTTCATCCTATCTTCTCGATGGGGGTTGTGTATCCTTGTCAAGACGCCTTTTTCAGCAGTCCCTGGGAATTGACCCACCCCCGCCGGCACGCCTACGGCTGGCGTGATTCCTGCCCCATCACCTCCGGCTGCGCCGGTTGACCGCCGGAGAGGCTGGCGCGCCGCTTCTCCCGCAGGCGGTAGCTGTCGCACGGATGTTCAGGACGTGGCTGTGGTGCAGCAGCCGGCCGAGGATGGCGGCGGAGAAGGAACCGATAACGCTCACCGCCGACCAGGTCAGGCTGATCGAGAAGGCCAACCCGTGCTACCGCGAGCGTCACGTCGAGTCGAGCCGGCCGGGGGAGCTTCTGGCCCAGGACACGTTCTACATCGGCCAGCTGAAGGGCGTGGGCAAGGTGTACCTGCAGGCGGTGGTGGATACCTACGGCAGCTTGGCCTTCGGCTTTCTGCACACGACGAAGCTGCCGGCGTGCTCCGTGGCCGTGCCGCACAAGACGCCCTGCCCTTCTCCCGGTGGAAGGGCAGGCGGGCACCGACAGTTGCTCATGCATCGGTGCCCGCACCCATGACCCTTACTTCAGATTGATTCCGGCCTTTGTGAGACGCTCAATGACTTGTCGGCGCGATCGGTCAAAACGCGGGTCGTTGTGGAGCCGCTGGAGATAGTCTTGCAGGTCGGGATCGTCATCCGTCGAAAGAGGGACGATTTTGCTGCCACGACCGCATACGTGGGCATGCGAACGCGCTGAGCTCGACACGGCAGATACCCCCCTCTCTCGTCAGATTGGTCACCCCGACATCCTCTTGGCTAGTTCGAGCGTTAGCAGGTGTTCGAACATGCGCGCGATGAGCTTGGCGAGATCTTGGTCGTCCGGCGTCAGGGCATCCACCCGGTCCGCATCTATATTCAACACTGCGGTCGGCGTTCCCTTCATAGAGACTGGTACACATAGCAGGGTATAGTAGCGGTGCTTTCTGCGCCGCCCCCGCCCGGGGCAGGCGGGGGCGGCATATCTGGAGCCAAGTCTGGACTTCGGTGCCGCGCCACAGGCAAGCCAAGGGGCTGGGAACCGCGATGGCGGCTGCAATCCCAAGCCTACGCCGCGATGCCCGCTCCCCTCTCCTAGTCGCTCAGCACCGTGCGCACGGCGGCCAGCCCGTCACTGTTGATGACGCCCAGGCCGAGGACGAGGCACCGCTCCTGGTCGCGCCAGCGCGCCGTGAGGACCACGTCGTAGTCGCCAGGCCTGGTGCCAGGCGCCACCGTGAAGGTCAGCCGCCAGCAGGCGCCGGCCGCCCGGTCGCCGAGCACATCACTGGGAATGTCGCCGGCCTCCGCCCCGCCGTCATCGGCGCCGCCGTTGCCGGTGAGCCCGTCGTCGACGTATGCCATGGCCACCTCAAGCCCATCCGGCAGGAGGGCGGTCACGCCGTCGGCGGCGGGGCTGGTGCTGGCTTCGATGGTCACCGCCTCCCCCGGCCGAGCCGGGTTCGGGAACAGGCGGCCGTCGAGGACCAGGGTCTGGAACACCTCCAGGCGCAGCGTGACGGTGCGGGTCGTGCCTGGGAACGCCGCCGTCACCGGCACCTCGTACGTCCCGGGCAGGAGGGTGGCGGGCAGCTCGAGGTCGCCACGCCAGGCCGCCGGGGCGACCAGGGCGAGCCAGCCCTCCACCGCCGGGCCACCCGGCCAGGACCCGACCCCGCCGTGGGGATACAGGGACGTCGCTGGGCCCCACGGCGGGGAAGCGACGACGTCCGTCGCGCCGCCGGTCGTGGTCGCCAGGACGGCGACCCGCTGGCCCGGCAGGGCGAAGGGCGGCACAAGCCGCGCCTCCAGGCCGTGCCTCACCAGAAGCACGGGCCGCGGCACGGCGTCAAACGCCTGGCCGTAACGGTCGAAGACGCGCGCCCGGATCATGTACACGCCGGCGGGGAGCGGGCCTCCGGCATCATCACGACCATCCCAGGCAAGCGGCGGGGGCTCGTGGGGGTCGCCTGGGCCGGCTGGCGCGACCGGCCCGCCCGGCCCGCCCCGGAACGTGCGGTAGATGACCCCCTGCTGTGGGCCGCGCGTGCCTTGGGCCGCAAGCCAGCCTTCCACCGTCACCAGCCACGCCCTGACGTTGCGGTTCCGCGACGTAATGACCCGGATGTGGGTCGTCTCATCTATGCCGTCGCCATCGGGGGAGAACGGGTCCGGTGCGGCGGTGATGCGGGCCATGCAGCAGCGGTAGGTGAGCGTCGCCGCCTCGGCGCGGCTGAGCATGCGGCCGGGCCTGACCGTGCGGTCGGGGTAGCCCTCTACGATGCGCAGGCGGACGGCCAGGGCCATGGCGCGGCGATACTCGGCGGCGATGCCGATGCGGTCGCGGAACTTGCCCAGGGCGTCGTCGATGTCGGCGGCGGTCAGACGGTCGGCCCACTCGCCCAGGTCGAGGCCCGCCACCAGCGCCGCCACCACCTCCTGGCGCGCCACGGGCTGCGCCGGCGCGAACAGGCGCTCGCCGACCGGCTGGACGAGACCGGCGTCGCGCGCCCCTTCAATGTAGCCGGCGGCGGGCTTGTCGCCATACTCGCAGTAGTCCCGGGGCACGTCGGCGAACAGGCTGCCCGGCGCAGGCACCGGCGCGACGCGGAACGCGCGCGCGAGCAGCACGGCGAGCTCGCCGCGGCTGACCGCCGAGTCGGGGCGGAAGGTGGCGCGCGCCAGCCTCGCGAGGCCGGGGATGGGCGACCGGGCCACGTAGCCGTCGGCCACGCCCTCCTCCCACAGGACGCGGATGTAGCCCTCGGCCCAGTGGCCGTGGACGTCCCTGTACCACGGGTCACAGGGCCACGGGGCGACGTCGGCGCCACCGCCGCCGTCACCCGCCGGGGTGTTGGCGGCCCATGCCGGCCGGGCGGCATACAGGCAGGCCAGCGTTGACGCGAACGTGACGAGCGCGGTAAGCGCGACAAGCATAGCGGGCGCGGCCAGCGCGGCGACCGTCGGGCGCCGCCGGAAGGGGGCGCGCGGCCGGTGGCGCGCAGGGTCGGCGGGGCGGGCCGTGCTGTGGACCGGCGACGCGTGACCCGGGGGGGTAGCGATTCCGGGCAGGAACCTGGGGCTCGTGACTGTACCTGTGATCCTCGCGAACAACGGGGAAACCTCCACTACGACTCGTGGACTGTGATGTAAGAATATGGATTCGCGGCCCATCCCCCACCCCCTGCCGCGCCGGCGGCCAGCAGAGGGGTTTTTTTTCTTCGACACGCTTTGCGGATGGGCGCGGCCGGGGCGGCGCGGCGCCACACGGCGAAAACCGGCGACACCGGCTGGTCGGGCGTTGGCGGGCGTCGCGGGGCGGAGGGCGCTCCCTGGAACTGGAAATGAGAGAACGCTGTTGCCTTGAGGCGAATGGCGTCTGTCGATGGCGGTAAAGGTCGATTGGATCTGTTTGACAACCCAGGTGCTGGGCGTTTAGAATTGTCAATGGTCGCTTGACACAGTTTGGCAAGGACTCGGGGTGAGGGTCGTGCGGGGCAGTCGCAGCATCATTCTTGCACTAGTCGCAGCACTGCTGGCAGCTACTACCATCTACCTGTGCCTGGCATCGGCCGGCGCAGAAGTCGCGGTTCTTGTCGCAGCTACAGACATACCTGCCCTGACGCAGCTCCAGTTGCGCCACCTCAGGACGGCTTCGCTGCCTGCTGCCGCCGTCCACCCGCACGCCCTCACTTTCGAGGACCAGGCTGCCGGCCGGTACGCGCTGGTCCCCATTGCGGCCGGCGAGCAGGTGCTCGACGAGAAGCTCTCCCGCCCCGGTGGCGCCGGCGGCGCGGTCGCGGCGGCCCTGCGACCCGGGCAACGGGCGATGTTCGTGCCCGCCCCACTGGAGGTCGGACTGGGCGGCGCGCTGCGGCCGGGCGACCGGGTCGACGCCATCTTCGTCGCCGACGAGCGCCGGGTCGGCCAGACGGCGTCGCTCGTGATACTGCGCCAGATTGCGGTCCTCGACGTGCGCACGACAAACGGCCAGGCCATCGCCGCCGCGGGCCGGGATGACCCCCTGGCGGGGGTCGTGGTGGCGGTGAGCCCGGCCCAGGCGGAGCGGCTGGCGCTCGCTCTTGAAACCGGCACCATCTACCTTGTGGCGGCGTGCTACGGGGCGGAGTCAGAACCGCCAACCCCCGGCGCCGTGCTTGAAGACCTCTTCACCTTCGATGGCTCCACGACCGCCCCCCCTTGATGCCGCCAGCTCCCGTGGTCTCTCGATCCCCAAGACCCCTGGCCCCCACAGGACCCCTGACCCCAGGACCTCTGACCCCAGGACCCCTGGCCCAACGCAGCAAGACCCAGCATTGCGGGAGGCACCCTTCATGGCAGCAACTGACGCCACGCCCGGGCCGGCAGGGCAGACCAGGGTCGCTTACGTGGGTTCATCGGCGGAGTTCCTGGCCGCCCTGGTGGCCACGCCCGCCATCCTCCTGGCCGGGCAGGCCACCGCCCTGGGGCTCCTTTTGCCCACGCTCGCCCGCGGCGAGGCGGACTGGCTGGTTGTCCACGCCGAAGGCGGCGACGCGGGGGCCGGTGGCGTCCCGGCGGCTGAGCAGGCCGCCAGGATGGCCACCCAGGCGCTGTCGCCGGCGACCCGCGTGGCGGTCATAACCAGCGCGGACGCGGATCCACAGGAAACGCGCGCCGACCCACCAGGAACGGCCGCGGCCGCGGGCGTGCGCGGGCCGTGGCGCGAGGTCCTGCGCCAGCTTGCGGCCGCATCTGGCGGTCACGGGGCGACCGTGGCCGTATCCGGCGGTGGCGGGGCAGCCCCGGCAGCAAGGCCGGCCGTCGATTGGCGCAACGACCTCCGGCTGCACCTGCGCACGCTGAACGCGCGCGGGGAGCCGCCAGAGGCCGCATGGGCCGCGGCCGCGAGCCCGGCTCCCCGCCCGGGCGTGACCACACCTCGCCCGCCGGTTGAAGCCTGCGACGGGCCGCTGGGCGCGTCGCCGCTCGTGGTCATGGGCCCCAAGGGTGGGACCGGCAAGACATTCATCGCGGTCAACCTGGCCGCGTTGCTCGCCGACCGCGCGCCCGGGCGCGTGGCGCTCCTTGACCTCGACCCCGCCGGGGATGCCGCGGTGCATCTCGACCTCACTGCCGGCCCGACGCTCGCCGACCTGATCCCGTCCCTGGCCGACCTCACCGATGACCAGCTGCGCGCGCGCATGGTCCGGCACAAGCCGTCAGGCCTCGACGTTCTGCGCGCCCCGCCGCGGCCGGAGCTTATGGAGATCGTCCGCCCCCAAGGCGTGGTACGCCTGCTTGAGGTCGCCGGCCGGGTCTACCGCATGGTGGTCGTCGACACGCCGGCGCGGCCGGGCGACGAGGTTGTCGCCGCCTGCGCCACGTGCGCCGCCCGGGCGGGACGCCTGGTGATCGTCGTCGACGCCGACGCGGCCGGCCTGCGGCGCGCGCGGGCGGCGTTGAACGCGCTGCCGGCGGGGGGCGACCGCGCCGGCCGGACGTGCCTGGTCGTCAATCGCTGGTCGGAGGCCTCGCCGCTCGTCCTGGGGCAGATCGAGGAGCTCCTGGGCCTGCCGGTCGGCGCGATCATCCGCGAAGACAGGCGGCCGGTGGAGGAAGAGGCGTTCTGCGGGCGGCCGCTGGTGCTCACCCACCGCCACCACCCGGTGAGCGGCGACCTGGGCGCGCTGCTAGATGCCGTATTCACGGGCCGTCTCCCCGCCGACCTGGGGCGGCCCGGCCCATCGCTTCTGGGCGTAGGGCGATCAATGAGGAGGTTTCTGGCATGGATACGCGGCTAGGCGAGCGCTCCGCCCTCCTGTGCCCCCCGGCCGCCTGGCGGCCGGCGCCCGACCCGGGCATCGTCCGTCACGTCCAGGACCGCGTCCTGGCGGAGTTCCCGGCCGCCCTCCACCGCGCGCGCCAAGAGGGCGATGTCCCGCGGCAGCACCTGGTCGAGGTGATCGAACACATCCTGGTGCGCGACAACCTCGCCAGCGGCCGGGCCGCGCGCGAGACCCTGGCCGTGGACATCGCCGCCGAGATCGCGGGGCTGGGCCCCATCGACGCGCTCATGGCCGACCCGTCGATCACCGAGGTCATGGTCAACGGGCCGGACTGCGTCTACGTAGAGCTCGGCGGCCGCCTGACCCACACCCCCGTCCGCTTCCGCGACGCATCTCATCTTGTCGACGTCATCGGTCGCATCGTGGCAGCGGTGGGCCGGCGGGTGGACCAGGCGAGCCCATACGTCGACGCCCGCCTGCCTGACGGGTCGCGGGTCAACGCCATCATCCCCCCGCTGGCGGTGACCGGCCCGATCCTGACCGTGCGCAAGTTCGCGCGCTGCGCCCTGACAGTGGGCGACCTTCTGGCCCATGGGACGATGAGCCAGGAGATGACGTCGTTCTTTGAACTGTGCGTGAGGGCGCGTCTGAACCTGCTGATCTCGGGCGGGGCCGGCTCGGGCAAGACGACGACGCTCAACGCCCTGTCCGCCTTTATCCCCGACGAGCGCGTGGTCACGATCGAGGACGCCGCGGAGCTGCGATTGCACCAGGAGCACGTGATCAGCCTCGAGAGCCGGCCGCCCAACCTCGAGGGCCGCGGGGCGGTGACCATCCGCCACCTCGTGCGCAACGCCCTGCGCATGCGGCCCGACCGCATCATCGTCGGCGAGTGTCGCGGCGTGGAGGCGTTCGACATGCTGCAGGCGATGAACACCGGGCACGAGGGCTCGATGACCACGATCCACGCCAACGGCCCCCACGACGCCCTGCTGCGGCTGGAGAACATGGCCCTTATGGCCGGCGAAGGGGTGCCGCTCTACGCCATCCGCGACCAGGTGCGACGGGCGATCGACGTCGTCGTACACCAGGCGCGCTTCCGCGACGGGTCGCGGCGCATCACCAGCGTGTGCCTCGTGCCCAAAGACGAGCCAGAACTAGGGCCCGGACCGGGGCCTGGAACGGGGTCTGGGCCTAGACCGGGGCCGGGGCCTGTGTCCGGGCCCGGCCTTAGCGAGCTATTCTGCTTCAACGTGCATGGCTATGACGAGAACGGGGCGCTTGTGGGGAAGCACGTGGCGGCGCCGCGCAGCCCGCTGCCGCCGCACGTGCGGGCGAAGATCGCCGCCGCCGGCCTGGAGCCGGCCGGGAGCGACGGCTGGGGCGGTGACGGGCCATGACGGCGACGGCAGCTACGGCCGCGGCGGCCACGACGGCGGCTACGGCGGCGGCCATGCAGCTCGCCGCGGCGGCGGCCGGCGCCCTGGCGGCGGCCTGTCTGGCGATATTCCTGGTGGAGCGCCTGGCGGCCGTAAACCGCCGCCATCGCTTCGCGCGGGTCTTCCCGCCGGGGGTCGTGCCGGGGCCGGACATGTCCGTGCCGAAACCCAGCGGCGGTCACCGGCGGCGGCCCAGAGCAGCAATGTGGGCGATCTGCGCCGCCGCTGGGGCGGCGGGCGCGGTCCTGGCCGGGGCGCGCGGCATCACTGGCGTGCTGGTGGCCGCAGCCGCCGGGGCGGCGGCGGTGTGGGCGGTCCAATGGGCCGGCGCGCAGCGGCGCCGCGCCGCCGCGGCCAGGGCGGCCGAGCGTTTCGCGGAACAGCTCGAGGGCGAACTCGCCACCGTGGCCGCCTCGTTGCGGGCCGGCCTGAGCCTCGTCCAGGGGCTGGAGGTGGCGGCGCAGGAGGCCGACCCGCCGCTGCGCGACCACCTGAACGCCGTGCTCGAAGGATATGGCGCCGGACTGCCCCTGGATGAGGCGCTGCAGATCCTGACCGGGCGCGTGCCGTCCAGCGACGCCGACTACTTCGTGCAGGCCGTGCGGGTGGGGCGCGCCCAGGGCGGCGACCTGGCGGAGGCGCTGGCGACGATTGGCGAGACGCTGCGCGAGCGGCGGCGGCTGCGCGGCGACCTGATGGCGCGCACCGCGGATGCCCGGCTCACGGTTCGCCTTCTGGCCGGGCTGCCGCTGGTGATGTTGCCCCTGGCGGCGATCGCCCAGCGCGATGGGCTGGCCGCCCTCGTCCAGGACCCGTTCGGGCGCGCGGCGGCCCTGTACGCCGTTGTCTCCTGGGCCGCCGGCGTGCGGCTGGCGCAGAGCATGCTTGAAGTGAAGGGGCTGCACTGGGGAACCCGCTAGGGGCTCTCCCAGGGATCCCCCAGGGGGTTCCCCCAGGGACCCCGCCGTGAAGGTCCTACCACGCCGGGTCGGGGGCGGGATGGCAGCTTTCAAGCCCACATGGGGAGGTGTAGACCGTGCCGGCATACCCGGTGGTGGCGGCGGCGACCGGCGGCGCGGCGGCGTTCTTCGCCGTGACCGCATATCGAACCTGGCTGCGGGCCGGCGAGGGGGCGCTCCGCACGCGACTCGGCCCCGCGTCGCCATCGAGGACGGCGCAGGCGCCCGGACTGATCGGCGCGGCAGCCGCCAGGGCCCCAGCGTGGCTGCACGGGCTTGCCGGGCGCATATGTTCGGCCATGCCCGCCCCCTACCTTGAACGCCTGCGCCGCCTGGCAGGGGCGGCGGGGTTCGAGCCCACCCCCACCCCGGGCGACGTGCTGGCGGCGGGGCTGGTGCTCGCCGGAATAGGGGCCACGGCCGGGGCCGCGGCAGGCGCCGCGGCGGGCATGGCGGCGGCGGGCGTGGCGGCGGCGGGCGTGGCGGCGGCAGGCGTGGCGGCGGCCGGCGCATCAACCCAGCCCGGCTCCGCCCTGGCGGCGCTCATCTGGTGCGGTACGCTCCTGGGGGCGGCGGCGGGGGCGGCGTGGCCCGCGCGATGCCTTCTCGCGGCGCGCGCGCGACGCCGCGGCGAGGTGGCGCGGGAGCTGCCAGAGACCCTGGACCTGCTCGTCATCTGCGCCGACGCCGGGCTTGGCCTGCCCCAGGCGGTGCGCACAGTCGCCATGGTGGTCCCCGGCGTGGTGGGGCAGGAGCTGCGGCGTGCCGTGCGGGAGATGGACGCCGGCCTCGCGGCGGCGCGGGCGATGCGCGCGATGTCGGGCCGCTGCGACCTGCACGCCCTCTCCGCGCTGGCGGCCGCCCTCGCCCAGGGGGAGCGGCTGGGGGCGCCGGTTGCCGAAACCCTGCGCCGCCAGGCCGTCGCGGCCCGCGCCGCGCGGCGCCAGGAGCTGGAGAAGCGCATCGACACGCTCCCCACGCGGCTGACGCTCGTGGCCATATTCATGCTCCTGCCGCCGCTTTTCGTGGTCGCCGTGCTGCCCAGCGTACTGTCCTTCACCGCCGCGTGGCGGTGAGGGCCGCCGCGGTCCGGGACGGGTCGGGGCAGCATGGCGGCGACCGACGACGCGCGCGATACCGGGGCGCAGTGAGATGAAGGCAATTCGCATGGAACGGGGGAACCGGCTTGGTCCAGGAGATTGACGCTGGCGCGGCACGCCGGCTGACGGAACCCGCCCGCGGGCTGGCTGCGGGGCGCCCACGAGGGGGCCCAGACAGGCGGCGTGACGGTGCGGGCGGCAGGGGCTGGTCCGGGCGGCTGGCCGCCCTGTGGCGGTTCGCCAGCGATGCCCGTGGTGCGGCAACAACTGAATACGCGCTCTTGCTGGCCCTGGTGGTGGTGGTGCTCATCGGCACCCTGACCAGCCTGGGCGCGGCACTCAACGAGAAGCTGAAGGACATCATCGACCAGGTCAGCGGCGCCAGCTGACCGGGGGCATCGCGGCCGGTCCCCGCCAGTGGCCCGGCCGCGGCGGCCCACGGTTACCGCGGCACCGTACCCCTGGTGACCATAGACTTGCGACGGTGGCGGGCGGGTCGAAGGCTCACTACAAAACGACCGGGGCGCGGGGCCTCGACCCCCCGCCCGCCGTCGCAGCCTGTCAGGTTCAAAGCACAGGACCATCGGGTCAGTTGTACACAGGTTCCACCTCCCCGGTCGTTCAGGCCGCGCCCCTGGCGGCGTTGAACTTGCGACGGCGGCGGGCGGGCCGAAGGCTCAAAACTACAAAAAGACCGGGGCGCGGGGCCTCGGCCCCCCGCCCACCGTCGCGCCCTCCAAGCGTCAACCCTGGAAGGACGGGAAAGCA
>Ga0315295_10000018_pt1 | contig 169649 bp, 156 predicted proteins | sample YL17G14_0_MG_FD_204453 | JGI IMG/M metagenome (GOLD analysis project Ga0315295, IMG submission 204453) | Sediment microbial communities from Yellowstone Lake, YNP, Wyoming, USA - YL17G14_0 | ecosystem: Environmental > Aquatic > Freshwater > Lake > Sediment | place: USA: Wyoming | collected...
GCTTTGGGCTTCGGAATGTACTTTGCAATCCGTTGCCATTGTTCGTTTGTAAGGTCCATAGACCTTAAATCGGCTCATAAAACAACTTAACATTAGGTTTTGGGATAGGTTCTAATCAAAAGGACTATGAGCATTTTAATCCGGCATGGAGAGAGATTGGTCGGCTTGGGTGTTCAGCAGGTGCCAATGGCACATAGCACAGATACGCAAATGGGTTATATGAGTCAGGAAGATTAGCGTTCAGTAGGTGGCAATGCCACCTAGCACAGATAAGCGTCGCTCACTTCGACAAAGTTTACCCTGAGCGAAGCCGAATGGGCTCAGTGCAAGCAGGGCAGGCCCTTCGACAAGCTCAGGACAGGCAGTCAACGGTCGGATTCGAACCAGCCGAAGCTTGCTCGCCTTTTATTCGCCGCAGGCGAAGTGGCGGGGCGGGGCGTCAAATTTCGGTTGTAAACAGGCCGGCTTTGTCGGTAGAATCGGAAAACACAGACAGACACAGACTTAAATACGGACTGACACTGACTGCGTCAAACGGTTGCGGTTGGGCTGCTCGTCCGCCGTAGGCGGATACGAGTCGCTCGCCTCGGCGAAGCGAGTCGAAGCCGGGCGCCGCCATTCAACGAGCTACGAAAACAATGGTGCTTTTGTGGTGGGAAAATAAAAATTATGGCACGATGAAAAACGGTGAGTGGCCTTAGTTTTAAAATGAAAACTAAAACGCGTTACTTATTGTTGTGTATTGTAACCATATCAATAATTGTTGTTGGACTAATCTTTCTGCCCCTTCGTTGGCCATACCTTATTTTAATAGCATTTATTGTTGGTTCGGTTGTACTGACTGAGGAATGGAATTTGCTACGTGTTCATTCGCAGAGGCAAAACCTCGTCAGGGCTGTGGTTCAAGAATGGGTGATAAACGACAAAAAAATGAAAAGCCCCCCATTAACTGGTCGAGTCGAAGATTCTAATTATTTGGTTTACGGATATACGATGTTTAGTACCTCTGCGCTTAATGCGGTTCTATCATCTGGACTTTGGAATTATGGCGAGTCAAATGAAAACCGATTTCTCACAGCCGTTAGTAGTTATGAAATGGCGATATCAGCTGCAAATCAGTGTTTCTATTCCACAAACGAAACTTTGTTTAGGAATATAAGCGTTAAAGAACGAATTGATGAAGCAGTTTCGTATCAATCTCAAACATTACAAAGTCAGTGGTACTCTGTTTTAAAAATAGAACACGAAGGAATTAGGAAGTTGCTTGCCACCGAATACAGATGGGCGATGATTGAGCAAATGGATACCAATACAAGAAAAGCACTTTTGGAGTCCGAGAAGGGACAAACCCAGAACCAACCGAGCAGTCTCGATAAGCATTAACCCGGTTTTAGAGTAACAGTCCCATTCTCCATTTTTGGCAGCCCGGCGTTGCGCGAGAGAGTAGATAGGTGAAAGGAGAGAGGTGAAAATGTGTGAAGGTGAGAAGGGTGAGAAATGGCGAATCTCTTCGCGGGAAAGTTGAGCATTTGAACAGTAGATAGTTGAGAAGGTGGTTTAGTCGTTAGTTTCAGTTTCGGCGGTAAATCATCAATCCACTTACTGCGGCTGAAGGGGCTCGAACCCCCAACCTTTGGTTCCGTAGACCAACGCTCTATCCAGTTGAGCTACAGCCGCTATTGTTCGCTGCAAATCTCGTTAATGATTCGGCGATTGGCTTGATTATATACATCGCCGGCGTTTTTGCAAGAGAATCAGGCGTGCCTGTCGAAGGACCCAATCCAAAATCCTCATCCAAATACCTTTCTTTTTAAAGCAGTCCATAAGTATATACGCATATACTTATATACTTATGCCGGGAGGCGAACGTGGGACATTCTGCTTTTCTGCTTTGAAAAAGACAGAAGACCCTTCTTCGCTAACCCTCCGCCACACTGCGTGCTATGTAGGGCAGGAGCTACGCAGGGCAGGCAGGAGACAGATGACAGAGGATGCTGCGAGGTTGCTGCCGGAGGCCGCGATGAGGAACCGTATCAGGATTACGCAGGCCCGTAAGGGACGCAGTAAAGTAAAAATAGGTTCCGAACAGGAGGCAGCGACAGTCGAGGGCATGCGGGGATGACGCCTGCCATAAAGGCGGCGGGTAAACCACGTCTCGCTACAGGCGAGCAAGCTCCGGCGGACAAGTATTTTAAGGAAACAATTTAATCCGTGGTTAAACCCCGTTTAATATTTTCATCATAGCTTGTAATTTGTGTTTATTAAGAGACGGGCCGGTCGGAAGGTGGACTAATCGTTCAATCGTGCCTTCGGCTCTTGGGCAGGAACCCTGGTGGTAATCAACTTTGGCAAGGTCGCCGGCGCCAAGCGGATGGACGGGGCTTGAATACCAGCCGGCGATGTCGAGGCCTCGAATGCCTGCCTGATGGACTATTTCCCACTTCTTATATACTCGTAATGGATATCTCATCATTGTGATATTTGCCTGCAGCTCTCTGGGCCAAAGGGACAGGCCTGCGTCGCTGAAGGACTCCTCTATCATCGCGGTATTTTGAAGCCGAATCTGCTGCAATTTGTGCCAGTTTTCCAGTTGTTTCAATCCCGCTTTTGCCTTCATTTCTCCGGCCAGCCGGACGTATCCTTCGCAGGAAGGAAAACCATTTTTCAGAAAAGATTTTTCCCTGAAACGCAACATATTACGAAGCCGGGAGTAGTTATATCCGAGGTAGCAATCGAGCCGCGACTGACTGAATGGGTGATAGACCAGCCGAAGGCAGGTGAGAATAAGCTCTGATTTTTTGGATGCAGGCGCAACGAACCGCTCGATTTGACGGTCAACTTCAATGAGGAGCCGATTTGAATTGACGGTCAGCATCCCTCCCTGGCCTACGGCCCCTTCGCCCCAGGTGCCTAATTTTTGATTGTTCCAGGAGCAATCCAGCGAATGGGCGCAATCTTCGATGATTTTTGCCCCGATTTTGTTGCAGGCGGCGAGAAGCTGCTCTAATCGACCGGGGTTGCCGAAAGTATGCTGTAAAATCACAACTTTGAGAGAGCCGGTATCCTGTATTCCGCCTGGGGATGCCTTATGGCACAGGATTTCCTGCGGGTCTATACACAAGTATTCATCAACGTCGAGATATACAGGGACAGCGCCGCAGACTTTGACGGCTTCTACGACAGCCAGACAGGTAAAAGCGCAGACGCCTACTTTGTCGCCTGGATAGACATCAAGGGCTTTCAGCAATATGAACAGCGCGTGCCGGCCGAGGCAGAAGGCCCTTGCGCCCCGGGCGTCTGCAAACCGGGAGAAAGCTTCTTCGTATTTTCTTCGCCATCGGTCGGCCATTTCATCGACTCACAACTATCTCCGCAATTGACGCGAAGAAAAGAAAAACCCTGCCATCCACCTTCATTAAAATTACGGTGGACAGGCCCGCCACCCCCGACAAAAACATTCGAGGGCAGGAGGGCGAAGATGGCAGGGCTAAATATTTTAAGGAATCGGCGTAATCTGCGTTTACTTTTTTACAGGCCCAAGAGGAAGCACTGTCCTGCCGTAACACTCATTGAGAACCTGGGCCAGGGCTGCGTATATGGCCGAGAAGCCGCAGAAGATGCCCTCATAGCCGGCTATTTTGCCAAGCTGGGCGCTGCCGGTAATGTCCTTGGCTGCGAGGAGCCAAAACAGAATCGTCAATGACAAAAATACGACCTGCAAGGCCCTGTTTAATTTCAGCGTGCCGATGAACATAACAAAGGTAAACAGACCCCACATAAACAGATACGCGGCCATCGCCTCACTTGTGGTGGCATCTACTATTCCTAATTTTGGTGCGACTATGAGCCACACTAAGGAAAGCCAGAAGAGACCATAAGAGGTGAAGGCCGTGGTTCCGAACGTGTTGCCTTTTTTCCATTCCATTATGCCTGCGATAATCTGGGCGAGCCCGCCGTAGAAAATCCCCATTGCCAGAATCATACTTCCCAGCTCGAAAAACCCCGCGTTGTGCAGGTTCAGCAGAACGGTTGTCATACCAAACCCCATAAGTCCGAGCGGCGCCGGATTCGACGTCTTGTCTTTTAGCTCAACTGTGTTTGTGGGCATCCCTAAATCCATAATCCATTCCTTTCCCTTAAATTCGTAATCCGCCTACGGCGGACCCCCGCCAAAGGAGTGCGAGGGCAGGCAAGTCCGCAATTATTTTCCTCGTCCCTTCACAAGCGCCTCGACGACGCCCGGGTCGGCAAGCGTCGTTATATCACCGAGGTTCGATACGTCGCCTTCGGCAATTTTGCGTAAAATCCTTCGCATAATTTTGCCCGAGCGGGTTTTCGGCAAGCCGTGAGCGAACTGTATCGCTTCCGGCACCGCTATCGGCCCTATCTCCTTGCGAACGTGCAGAAGCAGCTCTTTTTTGAGCTCTTCGCTTTCGGCGATTCCCTGTTTAAGTGTGACGAAGGCATAAAGTCCCTGGCCTTTGATGTCGTGCGGAATCGGTGTGACCGCCGCCTCAGCAACTTTTTCGTGGCTGACAAGCGCGCTTTCCACCTCAGCGGTCCCAATCCGGTGCCCGGAGACGTTGACAACGTCGTCGATTCTGCCCATCAGCCAGTAGTCGCCGTCCTCGTCCTTTCGGCAGCCGTCACCCGTGAAATACATATTCTCAAACATCGCAAAATAAGTGTCAATGAACCGGTCATGGTCGCCCCACATTGTCTTCATAAATCCCGGCCATGGCTTGCGTATGCAAAGTTTGCCGCCCTCGTTGACCTCACATTCCGTTCCGTCGTCTCGCAGAATCACCGGGTCCACGCCGAAGAACGGCCTACAGGCGCTGCCTGGTTTGAGCGTATGCGCGCCCGGCAGGGGGGTTATCAATATCCCGCCCGTCTCTGTCTGCCACCACGTATCAACTATGGGACATTTGCCGTGGCCAATTTTTTCATAATACCAAATCCACGCCTCGGGGTTTATCGGCTCACCCACCGTCCCCAGCACCCTCAGCGTATCCAGCTTGTATTTCGCCGGCCACTCCTCGCCGAGCCGCATCAAGGCGCGGATGGCGGTGGGGGCGGTGTAAAATACCGTTACGCCGAACTTGTCGCAGACCTGCCAGAACCGCCCGGCATCGGGATACGTCGGCACGCCTTCGAACATCAGGGACGTCGCGCCGTTGGCAAGGGGCCCGTAAACGATATAACTGTGGCCGGTCACCCAGCCGATGTCCGCCGTGCACCAGTAAACGTCTTTGTCGTGGATGTCGAAAATTACCTTGTGGCTGAACGCACAGTGCAACAGATAACCGGCGGTCGTGTGCACCACGCCCTTTGGCTTGCCCGTCGAACCAGACGTATAAAGAATAAATAACGGGTCATCCGCATTCATTTTTTCCGGCTCGCATTTGTCGCCGGCCTTGGCTATCTCGTCGTTATACCAGGTGTCCCTGCCGGCCTTCATATTGCACGGCTCGTCGCCTACCTTTACCACGATGGCACACTCAATACTCGGCGTGTTGGCGAGAGCTGCGTCGGCTATGTCTTTGAGCTTGATATGTTTGCCGGCACGCATTGATACATTGCTCGTCACCAGCAGTTTGCATTTCGAATCGTTAATCCGGCCTTTCAGTGAATCGGCGCTGAATCCGCCGAACACCACCGAATGAATTGCACCAATCCTCGCACAGGCCAGCATCGCTATCGCCAGCTCGGGAACCATCGGCAGGTATATCGCCACACGGTCGCCCTTCTTCACGCCTTTGCTTTTCAAAACGTTGGCAAACTTGCACACCTCCTTGTGTAATTGCTCATAAGTATATTTCCTGACGGCGTCCTCGGCTTCTCCCTGCCAGATTATTGCTGTCTTTTTTGCCGTAGCCGTTCCCAAGTGCCGGTCCAAGCAGTTATATGAAACGTTCAGCACGCCGTCTGCAAACCAGGTATGCTCAATCTTTCGGCTCTTCGTATCCCACGTGTATTCCAGCGTTTTGGTCGGCTCTTTGAACCACGTCAGGGATTTTGTCTGCTCTAACCAGAACTTATCGGGATCGTTAATCGATTGCTCCCACATCTGCTGGTATTGTTCCATACTCTTGATGTATGCCACCTTCGTGACTGACTTCGGCGGCGGGAATCTGCGCTCTTCAATCATCAGAGATGTCATCGATTTCTTCTCATTGCCCATACAACTTCTCCTTCTCTTTTATGGTGAGCTTGTCGAATCCACTGACTCAAAATCAAAAAACCATCAATAGGCCTTATTCGGCCTGAACACGCTAAAAACAAGTTATTTTGCAGTTTCACCGCCGGATGTCAATGAAGATTTTAGATTTCTGATTGTCGATCCGCCGCGCCAAAGGCGGGCGAGACCTCGTCACATCCCTGATGGATGTGACGGGTTGCGGATTTTAATCGCGCAGCGATGAATTTTAATACAATAAATTTGACGCAAGGAAAAGGGTATTTGGGATTCCGCCACACGAATGGCGGACCCCGGTCTACGACATACCGGGGCAGGCAAGTCACGCCACCCCGGCCTAATGCATGCTGGGGCAGGCAAGTAAGCAGCACTCAGGGATGGTCCTCCTTCGCACTACGTGCTTCCGACTTCGCCCCTAAGGGGCTTCGTCGGACAGGACGGAGGGTAGACGCTGCGCGTCAATTGCGGAGTATTAAAAATCTTGCCTTTATTGCCAGTTTCAAAGATAAATCAAAAATCAAAGTGTAAAATGCAAAAGTGCGGTATCCCTAAGGGATGGATTGTTTTAACCGCCAAAGGCGGGTAAACCACACCTACGGCGGGTAAACTTTTGCCCCCCGCCGTTTTGCTTCGTCCCCTACGGGGGCTGCGCAAAACGAGACGCGGGGGCTTGCAGCCGGTTTATGCGTCAGGTTGTTGATGAGTTAAAACTAAAATCTTAGGTTTCTGCTCCTGATGCACATAGCCCTGATGTATATGACAGTAAGTGTCATGGTTATAGATACTCAGGATATGCGTGCAGTTCGGAAACATGCATTTTCTGTTATCAGCCGAAGTTTTTAGCATTTTTCCCATTGTTACTCCTATAGGTAAAACACCAAACAAATAAGAAAGGCCCCGCGAGGCGTGCGAAGCGAGGCCTTTCTTTAGCGTCAATTTACGGCGGCTTGTTGCGGAACTACGTTTGTCGCACAGGGTCCTTTTTTACCCTCGCCCACCGTGTAATCAACCTTCTGCCCTTCGTCGAGGTTGGCATACCCGGCTGTTTTGACTTCCGAGTGGTGAACGAACAGGTCGGCTCCACCGTCGTCAGCGACGATAAACCCGTATCCTTTTTCCCCATTGAACCATTTCACTGTTCCTGTACTCACAATAATACTCCTTGGCCTTTTAATTGGCCTTTAATCTATAAAATGCCTCTCGCCTTTGCTGTTTGGAGGATACCCTTGAGAGACGAAAAGATATGCTCGACAAGACATCCATTATACCACATATTCTCCCGGCCGCATCAAAAATAATAAATATTTATTCAATATTCCAGAAAAGCAAAAGGGGTTCACCGCGGAGAACGCAGAGATTTTTTAGACACGGATTCCTTTCAAAACTCAACACTTAGAACTCAAAACTATTGACCCCCGCAGGGCCTTTAAGGTAAAAATTTCATCACGCTAAACAGTTTCCATCGGATATACAAGCTCCCACTGCTGCCGAACTTGGTCCATCGTCTTCATAATAGTTATGCTCGTGTCCAGCGGCATAATCGGACACTCAACTTCGCCGTCGCGCAAACACCGCATAACTTCCTCGGCCTCGTAACTGTATCCGTTTCCGAGCCGTTCGAATTTAATTTCTTTCTCCTGCTCCTGCCCTGCTTTGACAATTATCCTGTCCGGCTGAAAAAACATATGCGGTATTCTGATATGGCCGTCGGTTCCGTAAATCGCCGCCTCGAAAAGGGTTTCTGTCTGAACTGCACACGTAAGCACGGCCATTGCCCCGCCCTCATATCCGAAAATCATTGAACCCTGTTCATCAACGCCGGTCTTTCCAATATGTGCCATACTGCTGATTCGCCCCGGCTCTTTGCCGTATATTATTTGAGCCAATGCTATACCATAAACTCCGACATCGAGCAGCGCCCCGCCTCCGAGCTGAGGATTCAGCACTCTGCCTTTCGGATTCCATTCACTTCGAATACAGAAGTTGGCCTGCACCAGCCTGACTTCTCCGATAGCCCCGTCAGCCGCAAGCTGACGAATCTTCGCCATCGCCGGAAAGAAATACATCCACATCGCTTCCATCAAAAACAAGCATTTCTTCCTTGCGAACGTAATCATCTGCATGGCTTCTGCGCTGTTCATAGCAAATGGCTTTTCGCACAGCACCGCTTTGCCGCCCGCCAGGCAATTTATAGTATCGTCCTTATGCATCGGATGCGGCGTCGCTATATATGCAACATCAACATCGTTATCGCCCGCCAGCGCAACAGAGCCGATATGTCGATTAGGGACGCCGAATTCCGCGGCAAATTTTTCAGCCGATTCTTTCGTTCGTGACGACACTGCTACAATCTCAGCGTCTTTAAGCACACTCAGTCCACGCGCAAACGAATGTGCTATCCAGCCGGTCCCGACAATCCCCCATCGTATCTTCTTCGCCATTAGTTTTCCTTTCGTTCTGCGTCTATTAAAAAAAAGCCCCGCGATTCCCAACAGGGCCTTTCAATATATATTTGTGGATTTTTCTAAAATTTGTATATGAAGGAGGTCTGGGCACGCAAACTGTCCGCACTTCCTTCCCCCTGATACTCCGTATGCCATTGCGACAGCTCGAAGCCAATCTGTGCGTTCTTGTCCACGTTGTAAATGACGTTGCCGAATATCGACCGGTTAAGCTCCCGTTTGTCTCCACTAATCCCCTCAAGGTCGTCATTCTCCGGGTCGTCTATCCCAGCGCCGACGTTGAAGCTCCATTTTCCCCACGGTCCCAGATTCGCCGCCATCCACCCGCCTTTGCTGGCTATCTCTTTCGACCGAGCCGTATTCACTCCCTGGCCGATGCCGCCGAGATACGCACTGAGATTCCTGCCACTGAACGTTTCGCCCTTTATCGTCAGCCACTCGTTAATCGGCTGCGTCAAATCCAGATTTAGCGACCAGCTGTCGAATTTGTCGCTGGTACCGCTCGCATCGGTGTCGTATTCCTCTTTCGCCCAGTGTCCCGACAGGCCGAGCGTCGTCGGTTTGTGCCCAAACCACGGGAACGTGACGCTCGTTCTGCCCTGAAAACTCGGAATGCCGGCATCCTCTCCTGCGTCACCGGGCGTAAAGCTGCCGCTGCTCAACCCTATCGTTCTTGCAATCGCCCCCTCCAGTTTCAAATCCACGTTTTTGTCTATCGCGTAGCTTTTCGTCAGGCGAATCTGTGGCCTGCGGTATCCGATATTGCCGGCCCACCAACCGACCGAGTAGTTCAACGTATCGGGAAACAATGGCGAAATCACGTCCGACGTCTGGCCCGCCAATATGCTGAACTTGTCCTGCGGCCAGTCAAGGTTCAAATAGGCGTGTCGCATCATCGGGTTTGATTTGTTCTCCGCGCCGCCGCCGTAGAAGTCAATTTCCACGCGGCCGCTTGTTTTCACCTCCTCATCCTTAGGCCCATATATCCACATTCCAAGCCGGGATTCATTGGCCGTCATATTAAACTGGTTGTCATTCTTGTTGCTCGCCTCGGACTGCACCCACTTTGCGTAGTTGCCGGTATCTATCCGTGAAGTGTCATAAGCTGCGTCTAACTTCAGCCGGCCGTATAGTTCCACGTCCAATCCCGCCACTACCGGCTTTTTCTCTTCCGTCTTCTTTGTCGGTTCTACCGTCGGCTTGTTCGGCCCCGTTGCTGTCTCCTGTTCCTCCTGCTGTTTAACCATTTGTTTCAGCTCCGCCAGCTCCTTCTCTAATTTCTCTACCCTTGCCTTTAGCTCGGCGTTCTCTTTTGTCGGGGTCGTTCCCACGTCCGCCAAGCAAATTCCGCTGCTGACTAGTACCAACATTGCGCTAACCACAATTCTTGTCTTCACCACGTCTAAACTCCTTAAACAATCGTTATCTGCGTCCTCTTTCAGACCGGCGCATTTTACTCTGCCATCTCAAGGCCCGTCAATAACACGTTCTGTAATCACCCTTGAAATCGCGTGTTGTTTTTGGTAGTAAAAGGCACTGTGAAGGCCGACCTGAAGAGATTATTGGTTTTTATCGTTCTTATAGCAACGTTTGCCGGCATTGCCCGCGCCGAGCTGTCCCAGCGAATCGATTCGATTGTCACTGCACCTGCTGTGGTTAAGGTTTCGTTCGGGATTAACATCCTTGACCCCGCCACCGGCGCGATACTCTACAGCCGAAATGGTTCGGCCCCGATGGTCCCGGCGTCGAATATGAAACTCATCACCAGCGCCGCCGCCATTAAATATCTCGGTCCGGAGTTTATTTACCAGACAAGCGTCGGCCTAATCGGCAATACACTGGCGGTAATCGGCTCCGGCGACCCGTTGCTCGGCGACAAACCAACTATGCAAAAGTGCTATCTCGACTGCCGCTGGATGCTCAAGGACATCGCCGAGCAGCTTCGACAAAAAAACATTAACACCATAACCGACGTTGTAGTTGACAGCACCATATTCGACGACGAGCTTGTTCACCCGAGCTGGCCGCCGGAAGAATTGAACCGCTGGTATGCCTGTCAGGTCAGCGGCCTGAACTACAACGGCAACTGCGTTGAGGTAATCGCCGAGGCCGTCGGCGGCAGAGTCGAATTGACGCTCGACCCGCAAACCGATTATGTTGAAATAATCAACAAATGTTCTCCCTCTGCAAAGCCGCCCGATACGGTGTGGTGCGCGCGCCAGCCCGGCTCGAATGTAATTACCGTCCTGGGCGCCTGTCACAATCGCTGCGAGCCGGTCCGCGTCGCAGTCGACAGGCCTGCCGTCTTCTTTGGCTTTCTTCTCGCCGAGGAGCTTAAACGCCACGACATCACCGTCGCCGGCCGCCTCATCGAAAGAGAAATCTTGCCCGCTGAGCCGTTCCAGCAGCTTGTGGTTTATAACACCTCGCTGTGGGACGTCCTCGAACGGTGCAACAAGGACAGTTTTGGTCTTGCCGCCGAGTCACTGCTCAAAACCATCGCCGCCTATCGCCAACCATCAGGTAAATCCGGCTCCTGGCTGTTAGGTCAGCAACTCATCTCCGGCTATCTGCTCTCCCTCGGTATCCCGCCCGACCAGTTCTCCCTCGATGATGGCTCAGGCCTCAGCGAAAAAAATCGGCTAAGCGCCAACACTCTCTCCACCGTTCTCTTAGACCTTTACAAAAATCCAAACTGGCAGCGATTTAAGCAGACCTTAGCGGTAGGGGGGCTGGACGGCACAAGCGCCAAATTCTTCACCGAGCCGAAATACAAAGGCAAAGTGTTCGGCAAGACCGGCTATATCGAGGGCGTCAAGGCCTTTTCCGGCGTCTGCTCCACCAGCGCCGGCGACCGCATCTTCGTTATTATCACCAACAACGCAAACGGAAATACCCGCCCGGCCATCAACGACGTCGTCAAGGCCGTCATCGACGAATCACGATAATATCGCTATGGCAATCGAGACAGAATCAACGCTGGTTGACCAGCCGAAATGCAAAGAATTCGAATCTGACGATTAATGCTAAAAATCGGCAATATAATTCTTGATGTTCCCTTTTTTCAGGCGTCGCTTAGCGGATACAGCGATTACGCTATGCGGGCAATTGCGCGTGACTGTGGAGCGCCTCTTGTATTTGCCGGCGTAATGCTCGCAAAAAGCGTCATCCATCCGCGGGTCTTTAATAATCCATCATTTAAACCCGGCGATGACGAACATCCGATAGGAGCCCAGCTTTTAGGCGAGGACCCCGAAATAATGGCAAAGGCCGCCAAGGTAGTATGGAAGGCGGGTTTCGATTTAATAGACCTGAATTTTGCCTGTCCTGCGCCCAAAGTTATTCGCCGAAAGCGAGGCGGCTTTCTTCTCAATGAGCCGGATAAAGTAATAGAAATCTATAACGCCGTAAAAGAATCCGTTGGTTGTCCGGTAACTATGAAATTACGGACGAGTTTCGATAATCAGTCATACGATAATTTCTGGGACATCAGCTCTAGGGCCTCGGCTGGAAAGGTTGATGCGTTAATTGTGCATCCTCGCTCTGTTTGCCAGAGATTTACCGGCTCGGCAAACTGGGAGTTTCTATCAGAGGTTAAAAAACAATTTCCCCGAACAATAATTATAGGCAGCGGCGACTTATTTTCCGCCGAAACAATTAAAAATAATATAAAAAACACAGGGGTAGATGGCGTGGTAATTGCTCGCGGTGCGATTGGTAATCCCTGGATTTTCAATCAGCTTCGCGAGGGAGATGATTTTCTGGCCCCAACTCTTGAGCAGCAGGGCCGGGTAATTTCAAAACATTTCTCTTTAGTTTGTAAGCTCTATGGGCCCATAAATGCCGTCAGGCACTTTCGAAAATTCGCTATTTGCTATTGCAAACTTCATCCCTTGCGCAGGAAAGCCCAAAAAGCCCTTGTTTCAGCAAAATCGGCTGAAGAATTCTTAGCTGTCGTAAAACAATGGTATGGTGTGTGCGATTCGAGTTTGTAGGTATTTTGGGACTGGTTGCGTCCGCCGAAGGCGAGACCTCGCCAACAGGCGGGTTACACGGTTGCGGTTACGATGCTCGTTACGTCAATAGTCAAACGGTTGCGTATGAGACACCTATAGACGGTTTATGCGGCCGATACGAGTCGCGCAACCGCAACCGCTTTACGAGTTTTTTACTTGTTGGTCTGTCCGACACAGGTTATTTTAATTACGGTATTTTTGGCTTACAAGGTGGTGTTGTAAACGGGCAAAAAGGCGGGTAAGTCGTTGATTTTAAGGCAGTCTCGCCTCGATGACGACTTCGAGTCGCAGCGGGTAGGCGAATAATCGCCAAAAAAGGTAACTCGAGAAAGATTATGGAATCGGAAGGTTTGGTTGCGTAGCCAAGCGTTCGATATGGGAAATGTCAGGTTAGATGTAATTTATATCGAAAATTTGCGAGACATCCGCCCAACATATCGGTCAGCAATTTGGGTGTGGTGGAAATAAAGAAATGGGACCCAAGAGAAAGGGCAGGATTATGAAAAAATTATTATTGTTCGCGGTAATAAGCATGTTCGTATTAGTGACTTCGGCAGGTTCCAAGCAGCTCATCACAGAAAAGGCATATCAGATAACGATTCCGCAAGGGTGGGCGCAAACGAGTGATTTGCCTTATGGAATTGATGTGGGGTTCAGTAAAACCTTGAAGGAAGGCGAAACTGCGACATTTTTTTTTCACTACGAAATTATGCCGCCGGAAGCAGGGGAACCACCTGCCGATACTTCTGATATGCAGAGCCAATGGGATGCGATGATTAGAAATAAATATCCCGATGCGCGGACAGTAAACAAAGGAATTCCTAAAGTTGACGGCAGAGTCCTGATTAACGGCACATATGAACTGACGGATAACGGCGCCAAGGTCCGGCGGCGATACACATATTTTCTGTCCGGGCGAACCGCGTTCGTTGTTCAGTGCAGTGCATCTCCATCGGAGTGGGCGAATGCTTTGGGTGAGTTTGACGAGATAATATCAACTTTGACCCCGAGCGGTTCTGCGCCGGTGCAGGAAAAAATTTCAGATGATTCGGCGGTAGCAAAACTGAAAAGCAATTTGCCGACGCTTGTCGCGTCATTTCCATCAGGCTGGGCGTGTTCATTGCACGATGTGTATATATCCAAAGCATCCGCCGGCGCCAATCGCACGCTGGAAGTTAAAATCGCTTTTGCTCGCAGTGATATTCAGGATATATATAAAGCGGCCAAACTGATTTTCACCACGATGGCTGAGGGCAAGGCGGATGATGATTTAAATTTTGTTCCAGCCGAACTGCGCGGGGCGGCTTCAAATAGTGGTGATTTTATTAAGTATGTAGGACAGGTGTGGGGCTTCGCTTCGGGTTTTATTACAAACTGCCAGCCGCCGATAGAACAATACAGGGTGACTATCTTTGATTCCAATGGGACGAAGATTGGCACTGTGAGCATTTCGAGGGAAGATGGTATCGCGATTCTTTCGGGCAAGGTTACTGTCGACGAAGCACGGCGGATTGCGGGAATGTATAAATTTGATGTTCAGGATATTGTGAAAGTCGAAGTAAAGAACGAGCCGAATGAGCCAAACGAACCAAAGTCTAAGGGGAAACCTGTAGACACAACGTACGCCCATTTCTCCAAGTGGAGCTTGTCATTTGACTATCCGAAAGAATGGCAGGAACACCCAGCCGAACGCGTGGCAATGATGAAGGATTATTTGGCAAAAGAACTACGTCCATATGGCAGGGAACTGCAGGAATTTGCCATGATTGTTGGACCGAACGACGAGACAGCTCTGCTCGTGATGAAATATACAATCCCCACACCTATGAAACCTTCAGAGTTTGTCGTAGAGAGAAATCAGGTCTATAACGATGCTATGAAAGCAGGAGATGTTACAAAGGTAAATCACGTCAAAGAGGCAACTTTGGGCAACCTGCCAGCCGTTGATGAGGATGTCGAGCGTAGCAACGGGGGAAGAGGACGGACATTCAAGGTAATAGATGGAACAACGGTTTTCGAGATTTCCTTTATTGCGAACAACGCAAGTCAGTTCTCAAAATACTCGGCGGTTCTTGACCACCTCGTGTCGAGTATCAAGGTGGCAGGAAAGACAGAACGTCCCTAGAACCAGGGAGGTCAGAAATGAAGGCATTGGGATCAATCTTGAAAGCAATCGGTGGTTTCTCACTGGTCATGACAGGTCTGCACTTGTGGCGTGTGGGCTTCCCCCGGCTTGAGGGGCCAGAAGGTGAAACGTGGGCAAAGGTGCTCAGCATCTTGGCATCATACGCGATCATGGGACTGATCTCGCTTGGCATTCTTGGTTTGGGTAACTATTTGGGCAACCGTCCCGCGCAAAAGGATACGGAGCCACCGAAAGAATCATAGACGCCGCAAAGCGGCGCGGCTGATGCCGAGAGTTCGGCGGTAGAGGTGTTGATGGAGAAATATGAAAAGACCGCTATGCAATAGCTGAAAGAATAGACCAGAAGTAATGGAACTTGCGGAAGCAGGTATCCGTTGGTTTGTAGGATGGTATGGATTTCCGCCTGCGCGGGAATGACAATTAAAAAATAACCTGTAGCAATCACTTTTTCGGCAGGGTGATTAAGCAATTGCCGATTGCTGATTGCCCTCAGGAATCTTAAAAAGATTCCGAGGACTAAGTCCCGGAAATTCTTTGAATTTCACGGGGTGGTTGCGCGGCTCGTAACGTCAATCGTCCGCCGTATGGCGTCCCTTTACCATTGGGTATCCCTTTCGGGACCGGGAGTGCGTCTCGCCAAAACGAGACTCCGCCAAGGGCTTCGTATTGCGTACTGCGATTGGCATTGCTTTTGACGACAATCGTGAGGATAATACTTACAAAAGCAGGAATTATGCACCTTTGACCCAAAAATTGTTGGCTTACAATGTGGCGTTGTAAACCGGGCAAAAAGGCGGGCTCGTGCTTCGTAGCCCCCGCTCTTGCTTCGCAAGAAGCTGCGGGGGCAGAGTAACATAAGTCGTAAATTTTAAGGCAGTTAGGCGAATAATCGCAAAAAAAGGCAATTCGAGAAAGATTATGGAATCGAAAGGCTTGGTTACGGGGCCAAGCGTTTAATATGGTAAATGTTAGATTAGGAAAGCCGAGATGGGGAACATATTTCCAGTCATTGGATGGATAGCATGGGTTTTTGTGTTTTATCTCGCTGTTGTCTGGGCATTAGGATGTCGTAAATATGCCCGAGCAGGGAGACCCTTTACCTTTGTGACCGCAATGCAAACGATGTTTTTATGGATTATTTCGTTGCTTTTCTTACAGCTACCGGGTGTATATAAGCTACATATTTTATGGATAGTTCCCCTGCTTTTTTTTAGCCCGTTTTGCTATTTCACACAAGCAACTGGAGGTGTCCTCTTGTGCACCTCAATTTTTATGAGAATTATTTTACTTGGAACTGGAATATCTTTTAAGAAAATTGTGCTTAGCCCTCCTCCTGATACTTTTAGTACATCCTTTAGTACGGTTTTGAAAGTTAACTTGGCAATGATGCTATCTCTGTTTAAACGGCTAAAATCAGGCAGGTTTTTGCGGAGAAGCCCGGCGAATTTGACCCGCGTAAATACCTTGTCCATGGTAGAGAAGCTATTAAAGATAACGAAAAACAAAAGCGTGGAGAAGTATAAAGACAAAATTAAACTCATCAGAGATTTGTCAAAAAGGCGAGTTCAGAATGATCCCGTTACATCTATGTCGGGGGATGTTGCGTCTATACTGGGAGACATAGAAAGTTTCTCGGAAATTGAGCTAATGGGTTTACCAGAAGCAACAATAGTCACGATTGTTGAAACATACTGGCAAGGGAAAACCCGAGGACTGTCGGATAAGGAGATTCTTGAGACAATCGAAAATTACAGAGTCAGTTTCGATGGTAATGTGGGTACGCTCCCCTCAGAAATGACTCTATCGAACTACATAAAATATCGCGTAAGATCGGAACATTACAGTGCTCCCATTAGTAATGTTTCCATTGGTATTAGTGATAATTTTATTGACGAAGCTATCAAAGAAGCAACGAGGGCTTTTACCCAATGAACTTCGGACTTTGGTATCAGCAGCTGACCGGTCGATCCACCTGACTGAATACTTAAATCCGGTGACACCATACCTAGGAAAAAGGCATCCCGATAAATCGGGACTTTTTTATTGACCTGTTGCGCCAAGTGCGCAACGCAGCGATTTAGCTGCCCCTAAAGCAGCTTAATTTTGCCGTGCAATTATTTTTTCGGCAGGACAATGGTAAACGTCGTGCCTTTGTCGGGCTGGGAATCGACGGTTATTGAGCCGTTGTGAGCGTCGATAACCTTTTTGCAAAGCGCAAGGCCAAGTCCGGTGCCGGTTCGACTATGCTCACCGCAGGCCGATTGCTCTGAACCCTGCTTGCGTTTCGTCGTGAAGAACGCATCGAATACCTTCTTCATCTGCGACCGCTCCATCCCACAGCCGGTGTCCCTTATCCGTATCCGAACGTCATCGGTTCCCTCCTCCGCCACAATCGTCAGCACCCCCCCATGGGGCATCATCGCCTCGTGCGCATTCAATATCAGGTTCATCAGCGCCTGCTGCATCTGCACCGGCACCGCCCAGACGCGCAAAGTGTCGCTGACCCGAATCTCGACCGTTATGCCGTCTTTCCTGAAATCCCGACAGAGACAATCGAATGCGCTGTTGACAAGCCCCAGCAGGGGGGTCTCAATCTTTTCTGCGCTGCCCGCGTTGGCCACAGCCAAAATGCTCTGCATAATCTTAGCCGCCTGCCGGGCGTTCTGTGCCGTCTTCCGCAGCGCACGCTCCGTCAGTGCCTTGTCATCCGGGTTCTGCAGCGCAAGTTCCGCATAGTTGGCCAGGGGGGTGAGCAGATTGTTTATCTCATGTGCTATCATAGCCGTCGCCGAGCCGAGATTTGCCAGCGATTCAAGCTGCACCGCCTCCTGCTCAAGCAGGATGTTGCGCTGCTGCTGCTGCGACAATTGCCTGTGCATCGCTTTTCGTTTTGCGATAATGCTTGTCAACGCCTGACCTCTGCTGTAAAATTCTCAAAAACGCTGGAATACCCCACCACAGGGGACTAAACAACCCCCAGGCAGGCCTGGGGGCTAAATAATGGCTACAAATGATAGTATCGACTTGTTTCGAGTTCATTCTTGAGTCCCGGCGAAAATGAATGAGCAAAGGGTACTTGAAGAGCTTTTGGCGCTGCTCGAGTCCAATGGCGTTGCAATCCGCCACGAGGCGCTGGCGGGCGGGGCAGGGGGGCTTTGCACCGTCAAAGGCCAGCACATTTTCTTCGCGGACACCCAGTCCTCTTCCGCGGACGTCGCGGCTATTGCCGCCGAAGCAGTTCGCAAAATCGTCGATATCGAGGCCGTGTATCTGCGCCCCGAAATCCGCCAGTTTATCGAATACCACGGCTCCCCGATTAAGGAACGCTGATTATGCCCGCCAAAAAAGCTGCCATAATGGTCGCTGAGCAGTATCAGGTCCTAGAGGTCTGGTTTCCTTACTATCGGCTAAAGGAGGCGGGCATCGACTGCGACTTTGTCGCCGCCGAGGCAGACAGGGAATATCCGTCAAAGGAGGGCTATCCCTGCCGCTCGACCGTCGCGGCGAGAAACGCCAGGGCTGCCGATTATGATTGTATGGTTGTGCCGGGCGGCTTTGCCCCCGACTTTATGCGAAGAAGCGACGATATGATAAAGTTTGCGAACGATATGGCGGGCAGCGCCGGCAAAATCATCGCCGCTATATGCCACGGGCCGTGGCTGTTGTGCAGCACCGAAATCCTCAAAGGCAAGAAGGCAACCTGCTATCAAGCTATCCGCGACGATGTCAAAAACGCGGGCGCAAAATACGTTGATGAGGAATGTGTCGTCGATGGTAATCTCATTACCGCCCGAAAGCCCGATGACCTGCCCGCCTTTTGCCGGGCAATCCTAAAGGCCCTCGGCAAATGAAATTTTTATCCTGACGGTGAATCTTATGGCAAAGAAAAAACCAGACAAAGAACAACGCAAAACACCCGTCATTCTCGTCGTTGACGACAACCGCGAGAACCTTGAGCTGTTAGAGGCCTACCTCGAGGACCTCGATTGCCGTACTATTGCCGCTTACGACGGCCCCGAGGCCCTTGAAATCGTCAAGAAGGATAACCCTGATTTGCTCCTTTTAGATATTATGATGCCGAAGATGAGCGGCTTTGAGGTCTGCCGCAGAATCAAAAACGACCCCGCCACCAGCCATATATGCATTATTATGGTCACCGCACTAAACGAGTTCGGCGATATGCAGCGTGCCGTCGATTGCGGCACCGACGACTTTGTTTCAAAGCCCGTCAACAAGCTCGAGCTGCTCACCCGCGTCAAGACGATGCTCAAGCTCAAGCACCTTACCGACAAGCTCGAACGGACGCTGGCGTATCTGGCCGAAATCGAAAAGCAGTCCCATCCCGGTGAATCCCCCTGACGATTTTCTCTGTGTCTAAGTTGCGACCTGCTTCAAAGTGTCCGCACTGTTGATATTCATGATATTTGCCTTGCGATTGATTCGTCGCATCAGGCCGGTGAGCACCTTTCCGGGACCGATTTCGTAGAAGGCCTCGACGCCGTCGGCCAACAGCCGTTCGACGCACTTTTGCCAGAGTATCGGCTGGGTCAACTGCCTCGCCAGCCCATCGCGGATTTGCGAGGCATTAGCGTAGTACTCGGCGTTGATATTGGCGATAACCCTGATGTCCTTCGGCTGGCGGATTTGCGTGTCGTTAAGGGCGACACCCAGGCCCGCGGCGGCCGGGGCCATCATCGCGGTGTGGAATGCGCCGGCGACTTCCAGTCGCACCGCCTTCATTGCACCGTATTTTTCCGCCAATTGCTCCGCCCGCCGGCACGCGGCCTTTGCGCCGCTTATCGCAATCTGTCCGGGGCAGTTGAAGTTCACTGGTTCGACAAGCTCACCACAGGCGGCCTCCTGACAAAGGGCCTTTGTCTTTTCTTCGTCAAGCCCGATTATAGCGACCATCCCGCCGTCCGAGGCCTCGGCAGCCGCCTGCATCGCCTGGCCTCGCAATTTGACCAGAACAAGCGCATCCTCGAAGCTAATCAGCCCCGCCGCATACAAGGCCGTATATTCGCCCATACTAAGCCCCGCCGTCACATCGGGTCTTAATGCAGCAGTAGGGGGGTTGGTTCTAAGCACTTCCAGAATGGCCGCCGAGACCGTGAATATTGCCGGCTGGGACATCGTCGTCGTATTGAGCTTTTCCGCAGGTCCCTCGAAGCAGATTTTCGCCAAGTCAAAGCCGACGATTTTATCTGCCTTTTCGAAGATTGCCCTGGCGGCCGGGAACTGCTCCGCTATGTCTTTGCCCATCCCGACAAACTGTGCCCCCTGTCCGGGGAATAAAAAAGCCGTCTTCATAAATCGTCTCTCGTCGTTCGTAATGTGTATTGTGTGGCGACGTTTATCCCAAAAAAGCACCCGCTTGTCAACTCGACGAACGGAAACTTTACCTTGCAGTTTTGGGCAAATCCGCTATACTGTCGCCCCGAACAGTTAACCCCGATGTATTGGCTTTTGAGGAGATGTTCAAATGGCAGACAAGAAAGCGGATTTGGCCGGCCCCGGTATCGGCGATTACGCAGAGCTGGAGAAGATTCTTCCGCAGGATTATACGTCATTGCTGTCCCCGAAAGAGACGCAACTGGCAATCTATGCCGCCAAGGATTACATCGAGAAGAATCTTTGCAAACAGCTTAATCTGATTCGAGTCAGTGTCCCTCTGATTGTGGACGTGGAAAGCGGCGTCAACGACTACCTCGACCGCGACGGCTCTCGAACGCCCATCGGCTTCCACATCTCAAACGACCACAACAAAAACCCCATCGACGCCCAGGTCGTGCAGGCCGCAACAAAGTGGAAACGAGTCGCTCTCAAGCAGTTCGGTATGAAAGTCGGCGAAGGCCTCCTCACTGATATGCGGGCCGTCCGAAAAGATTACTTCCTCGACCACGACCACAGCGCCTATGTTGACCAGTGGGACTGGGAACTGGCCATAACCAAAGAGCAGCGAAACCTCAAATTCCTCAAAAAAGTCGTTGAGAAAATCTGGGATGTCTTAAAGGGCGCCGAGACCCACGTCCAGAAACTCTTTCCGCGGCTCAAAACCGACAAGTACCCCAATCTGCCCGACAAACTCACTTTCATTCACGCTGAGGATATTCTTGAAAAGTATCCCGATATGCCGCGCAAGCAGCGCGAGACGACTATCGTTCAGGAATACCCCGCCATTTTCATTTATGGCATCGGCTGGACGCTTAAGGACGGCTACCCGCACGAACTAAGGGCCGCCGACTATGACGACTGGGTGACTGATACTTCCTCCGAGACCGGCCGAGATACCCACGGCCTTAACGGCGACATCCTCGTCTGGAACCCCGTCACGAAACGCCGGCACGAACTGACGAGTATGGGTATCCGCGTCAACGCCGATACGCTCAAAATGCAGCTCGAAATGACCAGCCAAACGCATTTTATGAAGATGCCCTATCACCAGGGCGTCCTGAATAACCAACTGCCGCTGAGCATCGGCGGGGGCGTAGGACAGTCGCGCACCTTTATGCTCCTGTTGAAAAAGGCCCACCTCGGCGAGGTCTCCGCTACCGTCTGGCCAAAAGTCCTCAAAGATATGTGCCACAGGAAAAACATCCACGTCATCGAATGACACAACGTAATTTGTCTGCTAAATGGAGACAAACGATATGTCAGAAAAACGATTAGCGGTCGTCACCGGCGCCGCCCGCGGCATAGGCAGGGCAATTGTGCTGGAGTTATTGAAGCAGGGTCGGATTGTGGCCGGTATAGACATCAACGCCGAGCAGCTTAATGACCTTGAGTATGTTTGTCAGCAGCAGGGCTTCGAGGTCATTACCAAGTGCGTCGATATTACAAACACGCCCCAGTGGACCGAGGTCCTCGAAGAATTAGCCAATCAGTTAGGCGGCATCGGCATCTTAGTCAACAACGCAGGCATAACCCGCGACAAGCTGATGATTCAGATGAATGACGACGACTTCGACAAGGTAATAGCCGTAAACCTGCGAGCCGCGTTTGTTGCGACGCGTGTGGCCGCCCGCTCGATGGTCCGCAACAAGTTCGGCAGGATAATCAGCATCAGTTCCGTCGCAGCCATCATCGGCCAGGCCGGCTCCACCAACTACGCCGCCAGCAAGGCAGGGCTGATTGGTATGACCAAATCCATCGCCCGCGAGGTCGGCAAAAAAAATATCACCGCCAACTGTATCGCCCCCGGCTTTATCCAGACCGATATGACCGCGGTTTTGCCCGACGCAGTCAAGCAGAAGGCGATGGAAGTAATCCCCGTCAGGCGATTTGGCACCGTTGACGACGTCGCCCGCGCGGTCGCCTTTTTCGCTTCCGACGACGCCGGCTACGTCACGGGCCAGGTCCTCTGTGTCGATGGCGGTATGGCGATGTGAACTCGTCGTGCGTCTCTCGCCTGCCCTGCGCAGCCGAAGGCGAAGCACGGGTCATTCGTATTTCGCCGTCCGCCTTCGGTCTTCTGTCCTCCGTCTTCTGTCTTTAATCGTCAGCAGAAATGGAAAAATTTGTCCCGGCGAGCCGGGTTTTCCTTTCGTCATCTTTTCTTATTCTTTTCGGGCACATGCTTTTCATACCACTCCTTGACCCGATTTAGAGAGCGTTCTGAATATATGTACTTCGGGAATCCCTCCGGATCATCATAAATCTCAACACCGCCATAACCTGTGGTTATCCATTCCCCTTCCTGGTTCTTCAGGATGTAATAAGTCATCCTGTTTTTTACGGCTTCACCCCAGAAAGAAATAGACATAACCTGATGTGCGAAATTGTCATTTTCTATTTTTATCGGGCTGCACATTCCAGCTCGTTTTGTGGTGCGGGCAAATTCTCGAAAAATGTCTCGTCCTTCTACTACATCGAAAGTGATGAGTTGGGTCCTCGTTCCAGGATAAGGTTCATCGGGCACATTGAGATGAATCTTCGCCCCTTTGGGCAAAGATTCATCCGGACAGCCTGCAAGAAGAATTGCGACAAGAACCAAACTGATGGTTAGCTGTATGCTTTTCATCGTTTTTCCCCTTTCGGCTGCAGAATTTTTATTTGTCTTGCGTTCCGATTTTACACATACCTGTCCTGTTTTCAATGGATAATCGCATTACAGGCCGCGGGTATAAACATAGTGCTTCAGTTTTGGAACTGGGTGTGATATAATCCCGTTAAAATTGGAATCTAAAATAAAAGCCATTGCGAGCGAAGCGAATCAATCTCGACCATATAGAGTCGATAGATTGCCACGACCACCTAAGGTGTCCTCGCAATGACAATTACAAGGTAATTTTTTAGGATAAACTGATGCCATTCAAGACATTTGGTCTATCGGACCCGTTAGTGCAGGGTATTCTTGCCACCGGCTTCACCGCTCCCACCGAAATCCAGTCGCAGGCGATACCAGCGGCAATAGCCGGCAAAGACATCATCGGCTGCGCGCAGACCGGCACGGGCAAGACCGCCGCGTTTGTGCTGCCGATTTTGAACCGGCTAAGCCACGAGCACCCGTCCAAAAGGAAGGTTATCCGCTCGCTGATTTTGACGCCGACGCGGGAATTAGCCGTGCAAATCGTAGCGGCCATACGCGATTATGGACGATTTTTACATCTGCGGACGCTGGCCGTCTATGGCGGCGTAAATATCAATGGTCAGTTTACCGCACTTCGTCAAGGGGTTGATATTGTTGTCGCGACGCCGGGACGACTGCTTGACCATATGCAGCGGCGCACCATCGACTTGAGACACATTGAAGTGCTGGTTTTAGATGAGGCAGACCGGATGTTCGATATGGGGTTCATCAGGGACGTGCGAAGAATCATCTCGGCAGTGCCCACAAACCGCCAGACAATGCTTTTCTCCGCCACCGTAACGCCGGAAATAAGCGCACTGGCCGCGGGTGTGCAGAAGTCGCCTATAATGATACAGATTGGCCGGCCGCGAAACCCCATCGAAACAATCAACCAACACGTCTATCTCGTCGAGAGAGAGCAGAAAATTGCTCTTCTTTTGCACCTGCTCCAAAACAGGCAGATGTCCAGCGTGCTGCTCTTCTCCCGCACCAAGCACGGCGCGGACAGGATTCACCGCTACCTCGAGCGGGCGGATATCGAAGCGGTGGCGATACACTCAGGCCGGACACAGGGCCAGCGTGAACGCGCAATGGACGGCTTCAAAAGCGGCCAATACCGCGTTATGGTCGCAACAGATATCGCCGCCCGCGGCATCGACGTCACCGGCATCTCGCACGTCATCAATTTCGACGTGCCTGTTATTCCGGAGGATTACATTCATCGCATCGGCCGGACAGGCCGGGCAGAGGCCACGGGTGACGCCATTACCTTTGTTTCCCACGAAGAGCACAAGTACCTTCGTCAGATTGAAAGATTCATAAGCCGCGAATTTACTCCGGTGGAATGTCCCGGCTTTACCTACACAAAACTCATTACGCCGAAACCACTGTTAGGGCTGCACAGAGGCAGATTCCCGGCTGCCAGCAGAAGGTCGCATTCCGCCTTCAGAGGCCGCCGCCCACGCCCAAGACATTAATAGTCCGAACTCCGCCTTTGCTAACGCCACGCTGTCTGCCGGTGTCCCATACAGCCAGGCCGCCTTTTTCCCAAAATTTTCAAAAAAATGGTTGTTGACAAAGGCGGGGGCGTTTAATATACCAACTGACCGTCGAAGGATGGCGCAGCGACTAACTGCGGGTTCGCTGCTGGGCAATTTGCAAATACAGTGTTTTTGGAGGTATGGCAAGTGAGTGCAGATACTGTTGATGTCCAGGCGATAGAGCAAAAAGTAATAGATATAATCAGCGAACAAATGGGCGTTGATAAAGCGGAGATTAGCCGCGAAACTTCCTTCATAAACGACCTTAATGCCGACTCGCTCGATACGGTAGAGCTGGTTATGGAATTCGAGGACGAGTTCGGAATGAGTATCCCGGACGAGGAGGCGGAGAAGATACAGACGGTTGGAGCGGCGATAGATTACATCGTCAACGCAGCACGGGCGGCGAAGAAAAAATAGCTGTTGAAGTCGAAATGAGCAAACGGCGAGTAGTAATCACGGGCCTGGGCTGCGTGACGGCCTTAGCGGAATCGGTCGACGGGTTTTTCACAGCGCTATGTGAGGGCAAGAGCGGGATTGCCCCGATAGAATCCTTTGACACGAGCGCATATACCGTCCATTTCGGCGGCGAGATAAAGCAATTCAAGGTCATCAAGTATATCGACGTGCGCGAAAGCAGACGGATGGACCGGTTTTCGCAGTTTGCAGTGGCGGCGGCGAGCCAGGCGGTGACGGACAGCGCACTCGATTTTGGCAAGGAAGAGGCGTTTCGCGCGGGTGCAATAGTTGCGACGGGCATCGGCGGGATAAAGGAGATAGAGGAACAGCACTTCGTGATACTGAATAGGGGGCCGATGAGGACCTCGCCTTTCACCGTCCCTCGGCTTATGGCAAATGCTGCGGCGGGTAACATTGCGATACGATATGGTTTGCGCGGGCCGAATTTTTGCGTCGTCAGCGCCTGCGCCAGCAGTAATCACGCAATCGGCGAGGCGTTCTGCAATATCGCGTCGGGTCGCAGTGACATTATGATAACGGGCGGGGCGGAAGCGGCGCTGACACCCCTCGGCCTGGCGAGTTTCTGCGCGGCAAGGTCACTGAGCACGCGAAACGATAATCCCACTGCGGCGTCGAGGCCTTTTGACAGGGACAGGGACGGTTTTGTCCTTGCGGAAGGCGCGGGCATTTTGGTGCTCGAAGAATACGAGCACGCCAAAAAGCGCGGCGCCCGGATATACGCAGAGATACTGGGATACGGGGCGACGGATGACGGGTACCATGTGACGGCGCCTCTGCCGGACGGCGCGGGTGCGGCCAAGGCGATGGAGTTTGCGCTGAAGGATGCACAACTGCCGGCGGAAAAGGTCGATTATATCAATGCGCACGGGACGGGGACGGAGCTAAACGACATTGCGGAGGCCTCGGCCATCAAATCGGTGTTCGGGGGGCACGCCTACAAGCTGATGGTCAGCTCAACGAAAAGCGCTCATGGGCATCTGTTGGGGGCGAGCGGCGCGGTTGAGCTGATAGTTTGTGTCAGGGTAATTAAGGATTCGATTGTTCCGCCGACGATTAATCTCGATAACGTTGATGAGCGATGCGATGCGAAGATGGATTTTGTTCCGTTGAAGGCGCGCGAGAGGAAAGTCGGCGTCGCGATGAGCAATTCGTTCGGTTTCGGCGGGCACAACGCATCGCTGGTTATTGGTAAAATATAGACGTTCCGCTCACTGAAAGAGTAATGGAATTCGAAGACCGCCTTCGGCTTCCGTCTTTGTCCCGCACCTATTGTTGTCTGAATAACATCCATAACATTTTTTTTGCCCATATCTCTGTCTGTCTTCAACAGGTACGGGACTACGCCGGACAGATCGGCGGGCACAACGCATTGCTGGTTATCGGAAAGGTCTAACGCGGCTTTCTGATTATAGACCTTCGGAATCGGGATATACGCCATTCGGGTGCAGACAGGGGGTGAGATAAATAACCCTCCTTTGCCTTGCTGGCTATGGAGGGTTAAATAAGGAGGAAGACAACGGTCCGTCTGTGTCCGGCCCTTCGATGTTGCTCCTCGCTTCGCCCTAAACCAGAAGCGGTTCAGGGCTACGCAGGGCAGGCAAAATGTGTGTGGGCGCTCCTGCCAGTGATTGCCAAAGGCCAGAATGTGGGAAAGAAACGAGCAGGTCAAAGAAAATTTGGGGGGAGTGACAGAATGTGGCACTCTACTGCTAAAATTATTGATGATTAGTTGACTATTGCAGAATCTTCGCCCTTTCGAGGTCTATCAGGGCAGGCGGATACCCCCTGTGGGGGGTAAATCAGCCAAACGTAAGACGGATAAATCGTTGTGATTTTGTTGTTGAAATGGGCGGGGAGATAGTGTAAAAAAGAGGAGATATTTAACGGCAAGGGGCGATGGTGCGGAACACGAAGAAAAAGGCGCTGTATGAGGTGATTCGGGGGGCCGGTTCGAGGACGGACTACGAGCAGTTGCATCCGAAGGGTGTGGGAGGAGAGCCGACGGACCCTTCGACACTGCTCAGGACAGGGCAGCAGCAGGGGGGTGGAGATGCGGTGTCGCCGCCGAATGTGGTGCGGTGGGTAAGAAAGCCGAGCGTTGTGCAGTTCAACGCGGGACGTATAGAGTTTTCGATACCGTACCAGTTAGGTATAGCGGTTCTGTTAGGTGTGTTACTGGTATTAGTGGTGGTGTTCCGGCTGGGTGAGCGGCTTGGCAGCAGGGAGGCGGCGCAAATCACCCCCACCGCAAGGGTGGACAGAGGAATAAAAGAACAGATTACCCCTACCAGAGGGGCGGGTAAACAAATAGCAGAACAAATCACCCCTACCGCTCCTTCGACTGCGCTCAGGACAAGCGGGGTGGGGGCTAATCAGCCGACGGGCAGGAACAGGATAGTGATACAGATATATCAGGTGCAGGCACATTTGGAGCCGGCGAAGGAATACTTTGACAAGTTGGGCGTTGCAACTGAAATAATCGAGAGGAATGATTTGTATTATCTGGTGACGAAGAACAAGTATGACAATCCTAACAAGGCCGGGACGGATGGGTACCTTGCGAAGCAGAAGATAACAGAGCTTGGGGCCGGCTACAAGGCACCGGCGGGGTATGAGACGTTCGGGTCGAAGCCATTTAGCGATGCGTTTGGGATGAGATTTGAAGAATAGGTTTTAGGAGAAGATTGGATGTCGATTGACCGGTCGTTGAGATTGAGGGATGTGTTGGTGAGACACCGCAACGTTTTGACGCGTGCGGAGCGGATAGAGCGGCTGAAGGACGAGGAGAAGTGGGAAGAGGGGGGGGCTGTTTTGGGATTGCCGAAGGTAGCACACCGAAAGAGCCACACAAGTAAGAAGGCGGAGAAGAAAGAGGCGGCTGCGGAGGGGGTGGTGGGCGTAGAAGGAGCAGCAACGGCCCCGACAGGAGCGGGGGCAGCAAAGGGAACGGCGCCAACAGCCAAACCTGGGGCATCGCCCGCAGGTAAGACGGCGGCGACTGCGTCCGGCAAGGAGGCGAAGAAAAAATAGCATAATAAACCAGACGACGAGTAATAAGGCCGACGATTTGCCGGCCTTTTTTATTTTGCGGATTGTGGATGTGCGGGTATGATTAACCAATTATGAAGAAGATACTTGCGGACAGGACGAGGTATATTGATTCGAGCGGGATAAGGAAGGTATTTGCGCTGGCGGCGGCGATGAAGGACCCTGTTGATTTTTCGATAGGTCAGCCGGATTTTGACGTTCCGGAAGCGGTAAAGCGAGAGGCAATAAGAGCAATAGAAGGGGGGTGGAACAAGTATTCGCAGACGGCGGGGGAAGGGGAGCTGATTGAAAAGATAGCAAGGGGGTTGAAGGTGGAATTCGGCTGGGAAAACCCGAATGTGCTGGTGACCAGCGGGGTAAGCGGGGGGATTCTGCTGGCGTTTTTGGCGATGGTTAATCCAGGGGACGAGGTTATCGTGCCGGACCCATACTTTGTGATGTACAAGCATCTTGTGAATATGTTGGGCGGCAGGTGCGTATTCGTGGATTGTTATCCTGATTTCGGGCTGGATGCCGGCAGGATTTCGGATGCCGTCACGGAGAGGACCAAGCTGATAATAATAAATTCGCCGTGTAATCCGACGGGGATGGTCTACGGCGAGAAGGAACTTAAAGATATTATAGATATTGCAGCTAAAAAGGGTATTGTGATATTGAGTGATGAAATATACAAAAAGTTTAGTTACGACGAAGATTGCGCAAGCGCAGCCAGGTGGTACGACAGGGTGATTGTGCTGCAGGGGTTCGGGAAGAGTTTCGGTGTGACGGGATGGCGATTAGGATACGCGGCGGCAGGTGGCGAGCTGGGCGACGTGATAGAGAAGATGACGATGATACAGCAGTATACGTTTGTGTGTGCGCCGACGCCATTTCAGAAAGCGGCTGTGGCGGCGATGGATTGCGATACGACGGAGTTTGTGAACGCATATAAAAGGAAGCGGGATTTGATTTACGAAGGGCTGAAGGGCAAGTTCGAGCTTGTTAAGCCGGGCGGGGCGTTCTACGCGTTTGTCAAGGCGCCCGGAGGGCGGGCGAGCGAATTTGTAGAAAAAGCGATAGCCAACAACGTTCTGGTGATACCGGGAAATGTGTTCAGTGAGAAAGACACGCACTTTCGAATAAGCTACGCGACCAGTGATGAGAAGATAAAAAGAGGGATAGAAATTTTGCGAGGGCTGGCGTAAAATCAGTTTTGAGTTATGAGTTTTTAGTTTTGAGTTGGCGGCAGGCACGATTATGAATGCGAAGAATCAGACAAGAGCGATACTGATTATAGCGGTATTGGCGGCGGGGGGGATATGCATCGGCGGGGGGGATGAAGCTGTGATACCGGAACAAAAAAAGACAGTTGAGGCGGCGGTGATTGTGTGCAGGGGGCTGATTGACGACGGGCTGTATAAGTCGATTCGGCGAAGGACGGAGCTTGCGTTGAATGACGGAGCGGAGTATTTAATTTATCAGATAGAGACATATGGGGGGCTTTTGGAGTCGGGGGACAACATATCGAAGTATTTCATTTTAGAGGTGGGGGACAGGGCGCATACGGTGGCTTACGTGAACACCGAGGCGATATCGGCAGGGGCAATGATAGCGGTGTCGTGCCGGGACATAATAATGCGGGAGAACACGACGATTGGGGATTGCGCGCCGATAACACTGGGCGGCAAATTAGAAGGGGTGGAGAGGGAAAAGATGGAATCGTTCGTGCGGGCGACGTTTGCCAGAGCGGCGGAGGCGAACAAATACCCGATGCCATTGCTTAAGGCGATGGTAACCGTGGGGACAGAGGTTTACAGGGCAAAAAATACTGCGACCGGCCAATGGGAGTATTTTGAGACGGAGCAACTGCCGAAGGACGCCAACGCATACGACCTGGAGGGCAAAGAACGCGTGGTGAGCAGCAAAGAGCTATTGACACTGACGGCAAACAAGGCGGCGGAATGTGGTATTGCCAGGGCGGTTGTGAAGGACGTGAATGGCGTGCTGAGTTTTCTGGAAGAACGAGACGGAGTTGAATTCAGCGCATCGCCGGTAAAGTTGGAGACGAACTGGTCGGAAGAGATGGTGCGATGGGTAAACTCGCCGGCAGTAATGGGGGTATTGGTAACGATTGCACTGCTGGGGCTTTATATTGAGTTTCAGACGCCAGGGGTGTGGCTGCCGGGCTTAGTGGCGGTGATATGTTTTGTGATAATAGTAAGCAGCAAGTTCCTGACCGGGATGGCGAATTGGGTCGAAGTCGCATTATTTGTAACCGGGGTGCTGCTGCTATTGATTGAGATTTTCCTGATACCCGGTTTCGGTTTTGTCGGATTTATAGGGATAGTTTTTATCCTGGTGGGATTATTCGGGATGCTGATAAAGAATCCTCCTGACCGGCTGCCGTGGCCCGAGAGCGATTTTGACTGGCAGTTGCTGACTAACCAGATATGGGCGATAGGGTTTGGTTTTCTGGGTTTTCTGGTTTTGGCGGGGGCGATATCGAGATATCTGCCTAAGACGAGGTTGTTCAGCCGGCTGGTGTTATCCCCAAAGGCAGGGCAGGGGGGGACGGAAGTGAATTTGACTGCGCCGCTTGGAAGCAGTGGGACGATTGTTAAGGTCGGAGACAGCGGGGAGGCGACGTCGAGATTGAGGCCCGCGGGCAAGGCGAGATTTGGCGAGGCGGTGGTGGACGTGGTGGCAGAAGGGGCTTTTATTGATGAGGGGACGAATGTGGAGATAATCGAGATACACGGCAACAGGGTTGTTGTCAGAGCATTGGAACAGTAGAGCAGGAGAGTTATAGGATGGTAATTGACTGGTGGTTTGTATTTGCGGTGTTTCTGTATTTTGCGTGCGCAGCGTTGATTGTGGCTGAGGTATTTGTGCCGAGCGCGGGGCTGATTACGCTATGTGCGATAGGATGTCTGGCGGGTGGGGTGGCGATATTTTTCAGCCGAAGCGCGGCGGCGGGGTGGGCCGGCGTGGTGATAGCGGTGGTGATGATACCGAGCGTGCTGGTAGGGGCGTATAAGATATTTCCGAAGACGCGATTCGGGAAACGTGTGCTGCTTGCGCCGCCGGTGCGAAAAGAGGGGGAAGCAATACCGGATACGGAGGAGCTTAAAGGGTTGTTGGGCGCGGTTGGGACGGTGATTACGCCAATGAGGCCGGTGGGTATGTGTGATTTTTCGGGACACAGGGTTGAATGCGTGGCCGAGAGTGGATATGTTGAGAAGGGCATCCGCGTGAAGGTAATTAAAGTAGAGAGCACACAACTGACGGTGCGAGTTGTTAATGATGGACAGGAACGCGTTTAGAGAAAGGGCGGCACGATGATGAATAATATGACAAGAATTGTTCTGGAGACAGGGGACACAACGAGGATAGTCGGGCTGGGCATTATGGTTGTCGTCGGCATAGTGGTGCTGGTGGGGGCGCTGTTAGTGCTGAAATTTGCCCGGCTGTGGCTGCAGGCGTATTTTTCACGGGCGAACGTCACACTGTCGGAACTTGTCGGGATGTGGCTTCGGAAGGTGGACAGCAGGACGATAGTTTTGAGCAAGATAACGGCGATTCAGGCGGGCCTGCAACTGACGACGCAGGATTTGGAAAGCCATTATCTGGCAGGGGGGCGGGTTCCGAACGTGGTGCGTGCGCTTATAGCGGCCAACCGGGCGAATATAGACCTGACTTTGAAGACGGCTACGGCGATAGACCTTGCGGGGCGGGATATATTAGACGCGGTGCAGACATCGGTTAATCCGAAGGTAATTGACTGCCCGGACCCTAAAAAGGGCAGAGACACGGTCGATGCGGTTGCGCAGGACGGGATACAGTTGAAGGCCAAGGCGAGAGTGACGGTGCGGACGAATATGCAGCGGCTGATAGGCGGTGCGACAGAGGAGACGATAATAGCACGTGTCGGTGAGGGAATAGTGACGACGATAGGCAGTTCGATTACATACAAGCTGGTTTTGGAGAACCCGGACAGGATATCGAAGGCGGTTCTGGGGAAGGGACTGGATGCCGGGTCGGCGTTTGAGATTCTTTCAATTGATATTGCGGACGTGGACGTTGGAGACAACGTCGGGGCACAGTTGCAGGCGGCACAGGCGGAAGCGGATATGCGGAGGGCAAAGGCCGAAGCCGAGAAACGGCGCGCAATGGCGGTGGCGAGAGAGCAGGAGATGAGGGCGCTGGTTGTTGAGAACGAGGCGAAGGTGCCGCTTGCGATTGCGGAGGCGTTCCAGAAGGGCAACCTCGGGATAATGGATTACTATCGAATGAAGAACATAAGCGCAGATACGTCGATGAGGGAATCGATTGCGAAGGTAGATAAAAAGAAAGAATAGGATACCCAATTGCTGAACAGGATTGTTGGTGTGAGCAAAGATACGATAGACAAACTGGGCGAGGTTGCGCCCTTTATTATCTTTGCGTTGATTTGGCTTTTCGGTGTGATTGCCAAGACAGTGCAGACAAGCAGGAAAGCCAGTAAAGGGGAGCAGAAAGCCAGAGACGTAAAACGTCAGCCCGGTTTTGGGGATTTCATCGAGAAAGTAAGGGAGCGTTACGCTGAGGCGATGGAGCAGGCGGAAAGGGCAATGGAGCAGCGGGCGGAACGACAGGAGCCCCCCGTCCAGGCGTCCCAGCCGAGACCGAGAGCGTCCTCATATCGACCTGAGGCCAAGGCGCCACTGATTGAGGTGACGGTAGCCGGGACACAGGCGGAGGTCGAGAAAGCGAAGGTTGAAAAGCCGTCGGCCGAACAGTTGCCTCCTTCATTGCCGACTGGTGTAGCGGGCGGAGACACACCACATTCATATTTGGCAGAACTGGCAGAGCAATATAAAGACGCCGGCGGTCTGCGCAAGGCGATACTGCATTATGAGATATTAGGGACGCCAGTGTCGCTGCGAGAGTAATTCCTCATTGCTGATTTGTGATTGCTGATTGTCGATTGAAACAGGCAACATCGAAGGTCTCATAATATATGTTATGTTTCATTCAGCTATTTTGAGGGTTTTCGGGGGTGTGCATTGAATTGGGTCAGCGGGCATTGATTTTCAATCTATCGAGCAGTTAGTGGTTTGGAAGAGGTTATGGTTAGCGAGGTCAATAAGGCCGAGATTCTGGAGGACGAGTGAGATATTGACGGCAGCGTCAGTGGAGGAGAGCGTCTCGTTGAGCCATTGTTCAAGATTGAGCAGCGATGAGGCGAATTTAATTTTATCGCAATAAAGAAGGGCAAGGCGATAGTGTAACTGCAGGGTATCGGGCTGAAGGCAGGCAGGCGGTGAGAGACGTTCGAGAGCGAGGGCTTTTTCGTCAGTTTCGTAGAGGCATACGGCAAGCTTGTTGCGGGCGAGCGAGAAGGTCGGGTTAAGCTCGAGCGTTCTTGTGAGCAGCTTGATTGCTTCGCTAATCCGGCCGACGCTAATCAGAAGTGTGCCGAGATGATAATGCAGCTCGGGGTTCTGGGGGCGAAGCTGGAGCATCTGGCTGAGGGAATTGAGGATACAGCCGATGGATTGTGATTCGAGGTCACAATTGTCCGGCGATGGCGGGTGGGACTGAAGGCGGGCTGCTTCGGCGAGCAGGAGAGGACCGTTGGTTTCGACGGCTGCGGCGAGTGAAAGCGAGACAAGTGCTTCGGATGTGCAGCCAGCGAGCTTTTGAGCGGTGGCGAGGCCAAGATAGGCGTCCACGAGGTGGTCGTTGATACAGGCGGCACGGATGAACTGGAGGGCGGCGGAGGTGGGTTTGCCAAGACGCAGGTAGTGGGAGCCGAGTTTGATATTGGCTTCGAGGAAGTTTGGGCAGACGGCGACGGCGTGGTTGTAATGGGCGAGTGCCTGGTCTTCCTGGCCGAGGGACGCGAGGACGGAAGCACGCCTGAGGAGAAGGTCGGGTCTGTCGGGGTGCTGGTCGAGGGAGGCATTTATCTGGTCGAGGGCATCGCTGAAGTCGCCGGCTTCGATGAGGGAATCGACGGGGTCGGTGTCGGTGCAGAAGTTATCGGGCTGAATAAGAATGGCGGTGGAAAAAGTATCGATAGCATTTTTGTATTGGGCGGCGGCGATGTAGAGGTGACCGAGAGTCAGCAGGGTTGAGAGGTCGTCGGGATATTCGGCGGCGAGGAGCTGGTATTCGCGGACGGTTTTTTCGAGTTGGCCATTTTTGAAGTAAATAGCGGCGAGGCGTTGCCTGGGAAACTGGAGATAATTTTTGAATTTGAGGCAGTCCTGGTAGAAGGCGATTGCGTCGGTCTCGCGGTCGAGTCGTTCGCAGCAGTGGCCGAGTGCGTAGAGAGTGGTGACATTGCTGGGACAGCGTGAGTAAACGGAGTTAAGCAGGTCGAAGGCGTCGGTGAGGCGATTATCGGTCAGGGCGGCGGCAGCGGCGGCGAGGTCGGCGTAGTGGCAGCGGGGATGGGCACAGCGGTATTCGTCGAGCCGATTCTGGAGGAGGGTGGTTTTTTTTGCCGGGGCCAGTTCGGTGATTTTGTGGAGCAATTGGGCGCGGGCAGGGTCGGAGCCGGCAAGCACCTCGGCGGCCTGGTCGAGCCAGTGCCATATAAGGTCTGCGGTTTCGACCTGAACGCCCCTGCCGAGAATTTCAAGTAGCTGACCCATAAAAGGTTCTGGTGCACAGCCCCCCTGCCCCTCCCTGCGGTGAGGGTAATTTTCTCTCGTCGATAATGGGAAGCCATCCTCCTTGTAAGTCAGTTTTGTGCGTTATGCACGTTAGATGACCGGTTCCTCCGTCCACACGAAATTATCGGCACAGCGGGGGAAGCGGTTGAGCGTACTTTGGAGAATTGGCGGGTGTGGCTGGTATTTTTGTGGGGTGTAGTGTCGATTGCGCCTGCTGTATCGTTTGTTCCACCTTCGACGGGCCGCCGCCAAAGGAACGTGTCCCCGACAACGACGTTCGAGGACAGGTGGGCAGGCAAGTCGAGGATATGATTTTGGGACGTGGCCCCCCTGCCGATGCAACAACGGATGATAACGGATGATAGACGAGGGACGAGAGACGAGAGACGAGAGAATTTCCGATTGCCAATTTACAATTTGATGGTTGGGTCGTGGTTAGAACAGCATTGAGTCGGCGAAGGCGGCCTGAAAGTGCGGGTCGTGGGCGATTTCGACGTATTGGATTTTACGGGCGAGGTCGGCGGCGAGAGTTCGCCAGCGGGAGCTGATTAAGGCCATTTGTGCGCCGGAGGATGCGGCGTTTCCGACGGATTGAATGCGGTCGATGGGGACATTGGGCAACAGGCCGATGCGCAGAGCGGATTGTCTTCGGATGTAATTGCCGAAGGCGCCAGCGAGATAGATTGCTTTTATGTCGGTATCGGAGACGGAGAGACGGTTTTGGAGGAGGCGTATGCCGGCACGAATGGCGGCCTTGGCAAGCTGGACCTCGCGGATGTCTTTTTGAGTGAGATATACTGCCGGGGTATCGTCGTGATAAACAAGAACAAAGGCCGGTTGACGATTGATTTTGATGAGGCGGTTTTTGAGGGAGGCGGATTCGGTGAATCGGCCCGTGGAGTCGATTACACCCAAATCGAGCAGGACGGCGACGGCGTCGATGAGTCCGGAGCCGCATATCGAAGTAGGACGCCCCCCCCCTACCACGTCGAGGTCTATGTCATCACCGGCGAGGACAACTGCTTCGATGGCACCTTTAGCCGCCCTGCTGCCGCAGGTGATTTTAGCACCTTCGAAGGCGGGACCCGCGGCACAACTGGCGGCGTAGAGCTTTTCCTTAGTGCCGAGAACGACTTCGCCATTCGTCCCGATATCGATGGCCAGTGACATTTCGTCGGCGGAATCGAGGGCGGCTGCGAGCGCGACGGCAGTTGTGTCGGCGCCGACGAAACCGGCGATGTTGGCGAGGGTATGGACGTTGCCACGGGTATTTACGTGCAGGCCGATATCCTGCGGGGGGGAATCTTTGGCGTCAACGGAAAAGGCCTTATAGGGTGCCTGCCCAAGCTGTGTTACGGGCAGTCGCAGGAAAACGTGGTTCATCGCGGTATTGCCGACAATACAGGTCTCATATATATCATTGTTTTGGGTGGATGCCATGTTGCAGCAATCGGCGATGAGGTCGTTGATGCAATTGACGATTAGCTTGTTTAGCTCGGTCAGTTTCTCGTCGGTCCGGGCGTAGGCTATTCTGGAAATCACGTCGTCGCCGAATCGCGTCTGGGGATTAAGCGCAGCGGCGACGGCGAGAAGTCGAGCGGTTTTCATATCTATTAGTTTGACGACGACGGTGGTGGTGCCGATATCGACGGCCAGCCCCAGTATGGGGCGACTGTCAGCGGCTGCCAGATACTTTTTGTAAATGTCCGGTACGACGGCATCGCGGCGGGCAAGGCCTTCGGTGAGAATTTTATGCTCGACGAATCGGGATTCAGGCGGGACGAAGACGGTGAGGTCAGTGGTGATACGGTATTGGCAGGCGAGGACAGATTGTCCCTGTGGCTGGAGGATAACGGCACACTTGCGACACGTGCCCTTCTGGCCACAGACGGTATTGAGAACAATGCCAGCCCGTCCCGCGGCCTCGACCACTGTTGCGCAGGCATGAATGGAAACCTGTCTGCCGTCGGGCTGAAAGGTGATGATACAGTGTTTCATTTTGCGAGCCGCTGTGAGGGCGGCAGGCGAGCGTTGGTCGGTCGCCTGCTGCCTACCAGCTAATCTTGTGGCGAATTTTCCACTTCTGGTGGCGCTTTTTGCTGCCGATTTTGCGCCTGCGTCTGGGTTTTGCCATAGTTTTCTCCGTTAATCGACTACGAACCGTATTGCGAAATAGCTCTGTTTATTATACCGGATGTTTGATATTATAGAAAAAGTCGAGAAAAGTCAAAGTGGAAATTGCATATTGCGTATTTTTGTCGAGGGCGATTGTGGGGATTGAAATATGATTCAGTGTACCCAATGTGAGTTGTGTGAGGTTGGGCCGGACGGCAAGCGGGCATTCAAGTGCGACCCATTTTCGAATATCAAGGAGCCGGAGTGCATTGCGAAATGGCAGTTGATTCGGCTGGATATGCTGTTAGCGAGCTATCAGGGGATGCTGCGGTGGCAAAGGGAGATGGAGCCGTTGCAGCGAAAAATGATGAAGTTCGTCGAGCGGGAAATGGACGATGTTGACGAATCGGAGAAGTGGAAGATAGACGAAGAGGAGCCGCCAGAAGAACCTACCGATGAGCAGCCGAAGGTATAAATATTTCGGTTCTCATATCGCAACGGGGCTTGAATTGATTATAATTTGCCGTCTTAACCACGCCGAACTGCGTCGCCTGATGTGTGACGGGCCCGACTATCAAATCATACCTCTCCGACTGGCTGTCGCTCCAATCGCCAACAGTAAGTTTTAATTCGCAAATTTCATCCGGTCCCGGCGGCAGTCCCAAATCGCCCGTATCCATCGGCAAACTCCCCTGCGCAACCTCAATCCCCAAAACTTTCACGAAAAAAGATTGAACAATAAGTTTTAGCTTATGGTTAGCAGCCCCTCCCTGCCTCCTGGCACATCATTTTCACTGCTGAGGTTTAATTATTGATATGCAGGATTTTGGCGCCGTCAAAGCCGTTAAATCTCGTCGATGAAGCGATGCTGTAGGCCCCTATATTTCCCGTGTAGAGGTAATCGCCAATTTCCAAATTGCCGGGGAGCTGTTCCGACAGAGAAATCTTGTCGAAACTATCGCATGTGGGGCCGACAACGGCGCAAATTTCTTTTGCCCCGCGTCTGAACGACTGAAAATTGGGAATCCAGTGGTCGTAAACAACTCCTGAGAACGTGTGATAGACCCCGTCATTTATGTGATAGAAAATTTTCTCATCCCTCCTTGCCTTGCCTATTATTTCCGAAATCAGCACCGCCGCGGTAGCCACCATAAATCTTCCGGGTTCGGCTATAATCTCTATATCGCGAGGGAACAGCCGTTTGCATTCGGAATTGATTATCCCCGCGAGCTTCCTGAATTTGGGAACCCGCGAGTCATAGGGCACAGGAAATCCCCCGCCGATGTCCACTATTTTCAGATTGTGCCCCTTCTTGCGGCAATCACAGAAAATCTCAGATGTTATTGTCAATGCAGCGGTGTAATTATCAAAGTTGGTGCACTGGCTTCCGACGTGAAAACTCAGCCCCTCAACAACCAGACCCCAGTCAAATGCCTGTTTTATCAGGTTATACGCGGCGCCGGGTTCGGCTCCGAATTTCGAGCTCATTTCCACCTGTGAGCCGGTATCAGGGACTTTCAATCTCAAAACGAGGCCGGCTGTGTCACAATTTTCTCGAATCTTCCTCAGCTCATCCTTGCTGTCAAAAGTGACAAGAGGCCTGTATCGCTTTATCCTCCGCAGCGTGTCCCTGTCCTTGATTGTGTTTGAGAAGATTATCTTGTCCCAAATATAGAAATCCTTGACCTTTTCCTTAAAATGTCTGACGTATTTGTAAATCTGCATAAACTCATTGTAGGAAGCAACGTCAAAGCTCGCCCCTTCCTTGAACAGCGTTTTAACGATTTCCTGATTCGAATTTGCCTTTACGGCGTAATAGGCCTGGACCCTCGGCAGGTGTTCCTTAAAAGTGCGGTAGTTCTGCCTTATTACGTCGTGGTCGATGATAAATAAAGGAGTTCCGTACTTTTGAGCTAATTTGAGAAGCTCTTTTTTCATATCCTCTTCAGGCACTCAGCTTCCTGATAAGCTGCTTTAGTTTTTCGACCTCTTTATTGTTCTCCAGATAGGCCTTTACCAGCTTTTCGTGCAGTTCCTGACCCCGGTAATATAACCTTTTGTGCTTTTTGGGTTTGGTTGTCGCAATAGCATACGCCGTCATCAGCGGCAGCGCAACGGTCACATCAAGATAGGCAGTGACGGTTTCCTCAAGTTTTGTCGGGTCAATTTTCCCCCAGCTTGCGGCCTCGCTCGGCGGCGCGCCCGATAAGCCACCCGTGTCAGGCCTGGCGTCTGTCACGTTGATATCATAATCCTGCCCCGCCTCCGGTATCATTAAAACTTCCTGAATCTGCGGCTCTGTCTGGAGCATAAAGTTCTTGGGGCTGCCCCCCCCAATCAAAATGACGCCCGTTTTGCCCTTTTCATATTGTTTGGCGTTCAGTATTATCGCCGTCGAATCATTCACGTCGATACTCGGATTTATCTTCAGCTTAAATAAGTCCAGCAAACCCGACGCCTCCGCCAGAAGCTCCAGGCCGGCGACGTTCATCCCAATCGTCGAATCGCCCGGAGACGACGTGAAAACCGGTATGCCCAGCCGATATGCCGCAGCTAAAATACTTACCTGGCCAAGTTTGTTTTTCTTCTCGAGGTCATTGAGAATCTTGCCAAGATGATGATAGAATTCCCGCGTGCCCATTTCCTTCTGGAATTCCGGCCTTATCAGTATCTCTCTAAGCCGCCTGTCGGTCTCCATCAGGACGTCTTCATAATCAAACAGTATGTCGTAGATTCTCGTGACGCCTTTGTCCCGCAAATCGGCATCGTCAACGGTGTGGCTGCCTCTGAACATCGGCAAATTGAAGGCATAATGCATATCGTGATACATATTCGCGCCGGTTGCACTAATCCAGTCCACAAAGCCGTGATTCATCAGAGGAACTATTGCAGAAGGCCCCAGCCCCGCCGGCGTCAAGGCCCCCGCCAAACTCAACCCTATAGTGACATCTTCCTGAGAGTATCTGTCTCTTAACAGATGACAGGCGGCTCGCAATCTACCGGCGTTGTAGGCATCCATATTATCCACCAGCTTCACTATATCCGTAGCCCCGGAAATCGGCTCCGGCAGAATGCGTTTCCCTGACAGATACTTCTCTTTATTCGAGCACTGCGGTTTATGTTTCGCCATCTTTTTTCTCATTCCTTCCGCCTATTCTGTGATTTTTTTGCATCCATTACATATCGAGCAAAGCCCGCGCCTTTGCCGTTGGCTAACATTCTAATTTAATAATCAGCAAAAAACAACCGGCACGTCCGGACAAGATTACGACACGTCTAAACTCAAGTTTGCGGGAAATGCGCATGAAAAAAGCCGGTCGTAAACGACCGGCTTTCATCGACCTGCCAAAATAGCGGGGGCATCATATAAGGACTAGGAGATACCGAATATTTGGCAAAATGTGCCGAAAATCGATGGCACTTTTGTCACTTTTTGGCAATCTCAAAATCGCATAACTCTTTATCCATCAAACACTTAGCGATTTTAACACCTCCATGCCCTGACACGATTTTAAGGCCTACCCTGCTTCCAGCCTCGGCTGAAATCGGCAACCATTCCGTTGGACGAATTTTTTATAGTACGGAACAAATTTTCCCAGATGGCCCGTATCATTTGTCGAGGATTTCCTCCACCCGTCCTTCATCGACATCCATAATATACCTAACGCCTGTAATCGTTGCGGCCTCCGTTGTGAGCGCCGCTATATCGTCGCGAGACAGATGTTCCAGAGAGAATTTTCTGCAGCCGGCCATCAATTGCCGCAAGCCCTGGGCAAGCCGTTCATAGTATGTGTACAATCCGAGGGCCCCTGCCGGGATATTCTCGAAGTCACCGTTGCCGAGTTCATTGCGCAGCTCGCTTGCGGTAACAAATATCTCCTCCTTTGTTGAGCCGAACCGCTCCACGTAAACCGGAATCTGGTGTGCGTCAATAGCTCGGCCGATAGTCTTGCCTACCATGGCTGCAGCAACCGGAGCACGAGCCATTCCGATGAGCTTAACATACGGAGCACCAAGCGACAGGCCTTTGAAAATCAAATCCTCGAAGGTAAAACCTCCCCCGACGGCAATCGCCGGCAGATATCGGTTCCTGTCCGCAAGCCGCTTTGCATACTTGTAAAGCAGTGAATGCAGATGTATCGGCGGCACACCCCATTCGTTCATCATCCGCCACGGGCTCATTCCTGTTCCGCCTGAGGCACCGTCAACGGTCAAAAGGTCCAGCTTGCACTTGGAGCAAAAACTCAGTGCTCGCGCCAAATCCGCAGGCCTGTACGCGCCTGTCTTCAGGAAGATATACTTTGCCCCTGCTTTGCGAAGCTCTTCTATTCTTCGGACAAACGACTCTTCTGTAACCATTCCCACGCGGGAATGCCTCTCGAATTCCTTGAAACTCCCCTTTTGGAAGGCCTCTATGACGGCAGGATTAGTGGGATCGGGCAGCACGATGTAACCTCGTTTGTGCAGGAGCTGCGCCTTCTTAAGGTCCCGTACTTTCACTTCCCCGCCGATGTTCTTGGCGCCCTGTCCCCATTTTAGCTCCACGCACTCAACGCCAAGTTCGCTTATCGCGTACTCCTGCACCCCCAGCCGGGTATCTTCAACATTTGCCTGGACTATGATTGTCCCGAAACCGTTCCTCTGATGCTCGCGGTAAAGCTGCACACGTCTCTTGAGGTCAACAGTGTCAACCACCCGCCCTTTCTCGATGACGGCCTGCACGTATAACTATGATATGCTTTCACGCCTCACTTACGCCAGGATGACCAACATTGCTCCCAATCCGTATATAGAATATACTAACACTTATGATAAGGCGGGCAATTTGACGACTTATATCTATAATGACAGCTCCGGCAATGTGACGAAGAACTATTCATTCGATGGTGACCAGGTGCTCGGCGACGATGCAGGCAATTACGTAGATTGGGATGTCAATAACGGCAGGCAGACGAGTCAATTAAGCGATGAGCCGACGGATTACGCGCTCGAATACGACTGGGATAGCCGACTGCGAAAAGGCCTGGCGGGCAGTGCGAACAATCGTATGGAGGCGAAATATACGCCTTACACAGTATCCCTTACGGGAGATGGCGTCCGGGTCGAGAAGAAAAGTATAGTAAATGGAGATACGGATTACAGCCACAGGTATATTGTGGATGTCTCGGGACGAGTTCCTGCGATTCTGCTTGTTATTGACGCCGACGGTATATATAAGACGTACATTCACGCCAATGGCCAGGTTTTAGCACAGCACGATGGCGACCATACGACAGCGAGATACTTTTACTTACATGACCGGCTGGGAAGCGTGAGAGAAGTTATTGACCAGAATGGTGTTGTTGTTAATTCTTATACTTACGACCCGTGGGGGCTGCCTGTCGGCGATGAGACACAGGAGACGATGAGTAATTTGTATCGTTTTGCCAATTATGTTTGGGATACTGAGATTTCGCAGTATCATTGCTACCGCAGACAGTATGACCCTGTTCTCGGAAGATTCACCGCCCGCGACCCGGTCGAAGGCAGCTATGAAGAGCCGATGACGCTGCATAAATACCTTTACTGCCTAAACAACGCGATAAATGAAAAAGACCCGACAGGAGAGCTTGGTCTTGGGCTGGGTGGTCTCGTCGGAGAGACCATTTCCGGGATGGAATCTTATTACACTGGTCTGGATATGGGCTTGCAAATGGCGGGGGGAAGCTGGGAGGGGATTCTGGATGCAACTATATCTGCAAATAACTTCAGAGAAACTTATTTCAGTTATTCGAGCTTGAAAAGGCCATATGAATTAGTGGATACGAGCAAAGCATGGAACAGTATTTACAACGCGTGTGATTGGGGAGCATTGGCACGTTGTGTAGGATGGGATTACCTCAGCGGATTAAAGTATGAGATACCGTTAGTTCTTGTAGGTGAGATATCATGTATGGTGTGCTATTCTGATTTTGAACCGGTTAGTAAAGCGGGATTTTGTATAGGTTGTGGAATTTATAGATATTCCTCAGGCGCGAGAACTATGGCTGGTTTATTAGATATTGAACAATGCGCTGAAAAACATTGTAAGTTAGGACGCTAACAACGGCATTAGAGACTGTTTAGTGAGGATTATCATATGAACTATACTACGGTTATAATTTTTATACTACTAGGGATGCTTGTTCTTGCAATTAGGCATCTTGTCTGGAGGGGTATGGTAAGCATTACGAGAAAAACCGTCTTCGATACAGTATTTGGACCAAAGCGAGAAAATGGAGGGAGGGAAAAAGTCACGTACGGTGATATCAAATATAAAAATCAGCAGTTAATAATAAGTATTGTTGGATTTCTTGCCCTTTCGTTGGTGATTATTGCAGTGTTTATTTGGTTGCCTGATATGTGGATCGGCTATCAAATTATATTGAGTATAGCAACAGTTTTAATTACTGGGGCACTCATCGGCATTCTATTATCTCGGCGAAAGGGTTGAATTGAATAATAGCTCAGAACTATTTGAGAAGCCGATAGTCAAGACCTACATCCACGCGAACAATCAGGTATTAGCCCAACACGATGGCAGTCATACTGCGCCTAAATATTTTTATCTGCATGACCGGTTAGGAAGTGTCCGCGAGATTATTGATGTCAATGCCAACGTTGTGGCCTGCTACTTTTACACGCCTTGGGGAGAGATGGCCGGCGATGAGAGTTATTCGCAGATAAGTAACTGGTATCGCTGGGCGGGTTATTACGCGGAAGATGAAATGGATGGCTACTATTGCAACGCGCGAAATGTCTATCAAGGCCGATTCCTGACCAGAGACCCGGTCGAAGGCAGCTATGAAGATGGATGAGGTGTTCCGCAAGCTGCGGCCGGTGATGGGCCCGAAGCTTGATTTGCTTTGGCAGGAATATATCGTTGCGGATGCGCCGATACGCAGGGACATCGAACGCATCCTTCGCCTGCAACTGGGCCAGAGGCTGCAGGAGACCTTCGAGAGCAACAACGTTCTCCTGAAGCCGCCGACATACTGGTCCTGAACATCTGTCAGCACGTTAAGCTTTCCCCCTTCCGGCATTGCCTGAATCGCATTTACGACAAGATTGACCAGAACCTGGGTCAGTTGGCCTGCATCAGCCGTCATCTCAGGCATCCGGGGACAAAACGTGCAAACCAACTCTATCCCCTCGTTTTCGAAACGGTGCTCAAAAAGACCGAGTGCCTCCGAAACAATGTGGTTAATATTCGTATGTCCCTTGAAAGTGGGTGTCTTCCGTGCAAACAACAGGAGTTTTTTTATAACCTCTCTGGCATGGAGGGATGCCGTCACAATCCTCTGGATGTCGTGCACCGTTTCCTCAGGCAATCTCGGATTCCTTTGTGCAAGTTGCGCAAAACCGAGGATACTGCTCAGTGGTTCATTAAGTTCATGAGCAACGCCGGCAGCCAACTGTCCGATAGTGGCAAGACGGTCGGCATGCATGAGCTGCTTTTGTAACTGGGCTCGCTCTTCCTCTGCCTGCCGACGTTCAACAATAAATGCTATTTGCCTTGCTATTGCGTCTAAGAGGTTCTGCTCTTCCTTCAAAAAGGGACCGTCATTAAGGGGCAGTTTTTCCTCTGCATAGACCACTTCAACGCTACCCCTGGACTTCCCCCCTAAAATCACATCGGCTGACTGCCTCTGGCGTCCCTCCCTGAAGCCAGGCGTTTCGTATTGTCGGCCGTTCAAAACGATACGAGCCGAAGCTATCCCGGGATATTGCCAGGCCGGAGGTATCAGCTCAACAATCCGCTGAAACACTTCATCCGGGGAGCCGCTAAACATCTCGAATATCTGATTGATACGGTAGAGGCAGCTCAGTTCTTTAACTCGTTCATTGAGAGATAGAGCTGTTTCTTCGCTTGGTCGTGCATCGGCCCGACTCTTACTCGTCGCTCGTCTGCCTACCACGTATCACCTTGTCTCTGCAAATGCCGTATGGTTTCCTAACGATGCATCCTGCCCGTTTTGTCCGGCCCAACCACCTCCACCTATATGGGCCTTGTGACGATACTACATCATAGCGATAACGCTCGAAAAATCAAGCCCTTGTGGCAATAACACATTCATACAAAACGCCCAGGAGAAATCTACAACAGCATTGATACTTTGGCTTTCAGTGCTGCCATTGACCTGAGGTATCAGATACGCGACCATATCCTTCACTCCTTCCCATGATCCGCCAAAGCTCCTGTTTTCGTCCAATTCAGCATTTCCTAATAGAAGTTTCATAGCCACCACTACTCATAGATAGCGAAACGAAGGGCTGCCGCCTCTGAAACGCTTTGACAGGAGAGTGCAAGTGGCCATAGACACCCCGTTGTGATAGAAAACACAAGGTAGGAGGTTAATAGCGGGTTAATTGGGGAGCAAAGAAAAAGAGATAACTCCCTGCTTGCCAGGAAGTTATCTCTGTAAACCAATAGCGGGGGCAGGATTCGAACCTGCGACCTCCGGGTTATGGGCCCGACGAGCTACCAGACTGCTCTACCCCGCGGTCATATCCGCCTCCGCCCTGCGGGCTACGGCGGACAAGCATTCAACAGCAAAACATACCACGAAAATACCTTCTCAGCAAGAACAAATCCGGCTTGCAGTGAGCTTGCTGAACCTGTCATAGCTTGCTTTTGATTTTTGCTGCAAGTGCCTCAGCTTTACCCTGTGCATATTTATACGATGGCCACTGCGTAAAGACGCCATCGCCTGCTCTTCGTGGTACTATATGAAAATGCAGGTGGTCGACAACCTGTCCTGCGGCCCTGCCGTTATTGCACAGCACATTGTACCCGTCTGCACCGGTCGCCGAGGCAACGGCGCCGGCAATTTTACCCAAACGAGTCCATATTTGCCCCAGAAGTTCCGGCGGGCAACTATGCACCTTTTCGACGTGCTGGCGCGGCAGAACAAGCGTATGGCCATCGCTGATGGGCCCGATATCGAGGAACGCAACGACGACATCATCCTCGTATATTTTCGTCGCGGATATCTGACCCGATGCTACTTTGCAGAAAATGCACTCCTGTGCGCCCATTCGCCGAGCCCCTCACTGAGCACTTATGGAAAAATTACTGTGCTGCGGCTGCGATTTGAGCAGGTTGTTTTTCCTTCGCTCGCTTGCCTTTTTTGCCGCCCTTTGGCTCTTTCTCAATGTGCTCTGCGCCAACCAGCTGGAGCAAAACAAGCTCGCCATTATCACCCAGTCGTCTTTTCGCCAAGTGAATTATCCGCGTATAACCGCCGGTTCTGTCGAGATACCGCGGGCCAAGCTCGCTGAATAATTTTCCTATGATAGTGCCCTTCCTGACCGGCCCGCTCTCTTCCTCTTTGATTATGTCGCGGTCGTTCAGCAGTGCTATCGCCCGTCGTCTGGCCGCCAACGTCCCGCGCTTGGCCAGCGTAATCAGCTTCTCGGCAAAACCCTTGACTTCCTTTGCCTTTCGGACGGTCGTTGAAATTGTTTCGTGTTCAAAAAGCGATACCGCCATATTGCGGCGCATAGCCAGACGATGCTCGCTTGTTCGACTCAACTGTCTGCCTGAAACTCTATGACGCATAAACCCAAATTCCCCTTTCCGCCCGCGGCGGATAAATTTGCGCCCTGCCGCAAAAACACAGGACGAATCACTCTGAATCAATCTATTCCGGTCATTCCCAGCGATAAGCCGATATCCGCAAGCTTCCTCTTGACCTCCCGCAAGCTGGTTTTGCCGAAGCTGCGAATCTCCAGCAACTCCGCCTCGGTTATTTTAGCAAGCTGTCCAACGGTCTCAACCTTGACCGATTCGAGACAGTTGCCTGCTCTGACCGAAAGCTCAAGCTCCTGAATGGGCATATTCAGCTTGGCTTCCATTTCCTTATCCATCCTGGGCTGGGTTTCCTCGACAGCCGCCTCACTCGTCACTGTTTCGTCGCCCACCTCGCTGTACTGCACAAACGGATTGATGTGCTTTCGCAGAATCTTCGCCGCTTCGACCAGTGCCATCTCCGGCGTAATGGTCCCGTTGGTCCATATTTCAAGTATCAGCCGGTCGTAATCGGTTTTTTGTCCGACGCGTGTATCCTCGGTGGCATAGCGTACCCTCGTGACGGGTGAATACGCTGCATCGAGCGTTATCCTGCCGATTTCCTGCTCGTATCTGTCGGCCATAGCAAGCCGTTCCGCAGCCGGCACATAACCACGACCGCTTTCAACCACCATCTCCATCTCGAAATTAACATCTTTGGTCAAAGTCGCTATGACCTTGCTTTTGTCTGTTATCTCCATCGCAGGGTCGGCGACGATATCAGCTCCCGTCACCGCACCCGCCTTGCTGGCGGAGACCTTCATCAGTTTCGGGCCGGGGCCCTGAAGCTGAACCGTCAGATTCTTGACGTTCAAAACGATATCCGTCACATCCTCCATCACACCATCTATCGAGGTAAATTCGTGGTTGACGCCCGCTATTTTGATGGATGTCACGGCACTGCCTTCAAGTGAGCTGAGCAAAACCCGTCTCAAGCTGTTGCCGATGGTTGTGCCGAAACCTCGCTCGAACGGCTCGATATAAAACTTCCCGTATTTATCGTTCGCCACCTTCTTGTCACGCTCCACACGCGTCGGCAACTCAAGACCACGCCACGTAATTCTCATACAGGCATCCTCAGACCTACCATTATCATCCAGTTCTCATTAACCGCCAAATCACAACCACATCCGCCCATTCCAAACTACCTCGAACAAAATTCGACAACCAACTGCTCTTCTACCGGGATTTGCACGTCATCCCTTGTCGGCATCGCCACAATCGTCGCTCCGGGCTTGTTGCGGTCCAGCTGCAACCAGCCCTGTGTTGTAAAACTCGGATTAAGGTCCAACTGTTGCTTAACTTTCCTGACGCTTTTTTCTGCGCCTTTGAGCTCAATCTTGTCGCCCACATCGACGCTGTAGTCCGGCAAATCAACCTTGTGCCCGTTGACATGTATATGCCCGTGGGTAATCAATTGCCGGGCAGATTTCCGCGACGGCGCGAAATTCAGCTTGTAGACGATATTATCCAGGCGTCTTTCCAGCAACTGCAGCAGCGTCTGGCCTGTGTTGCCCTTCAGCCGCTCGGCCTGATGAAAATACCGCATAAACTGGCGCTCAAAAATCCCGTAGTACCGCTTGACCTTCTGCTTTTCACGAAGCCGAACGCCGTATTCGCTCGACCGGCTTCTTCGCCAGCCGTGCATCCCGGGCGCCAAACCACGCTGCTTTTTCTCAATTGGGCATTTCGCCGTTTCGCACCTGGCGCCCTTCAGCATCAGCTTGATGCCTTCACGACGACAATGCTTACAAGATGAATCAAGATAACGTCCCATTTGTTTTAACCAAGCTCCTACAATTTCCTAAAACAGACCATTGTTCGCCTGCCAAACACTACCAAACAAGCCCTTAAAAATTTACACTCGCCTGCGCTTGGGCGGCCGGCACCCGTTATGCGGCAGCGGCGTCACATCTTCAATCGCCGATATCCGCAATCCCGCCTGCTGCAAGGCGGCAACCGCAGATTCCCGCCCGGGGCCGGGGCCTTTCACTTTTACCTCGACCTCACGGACCCCGTTGCGCATAGCCGCCCCGGCGGCACGCTGTGCCGCCTGCTGGGCCGCAAACGGCGTGCTTTTACGCGCACCCTTGAAGCCCACACAACCAGCCGAGCTTGAACAAATCGTATCCCCATTCGTGTCCGTCACGGTAATCAGGGTATTGTTGAACGTCGCCTTTATGCAAACGACCGCCCTGGCTATATTCTTTCTGACCTTATGTTTTACAACCTTTGCCATTGTTTAAAAAACTCCAAGCATCAAAAACAAAATAATCATCCGCGCATTTCTTTCACGCCCTTCTTCCCGGCCACCGTTCTCCTCGGCCCTTTGCGCGTCCTGGCGTTGGTCCGCGTCCGCTGCCCGTGAACTGGCAGCCCCTTCCTGTGGCGAACGCCCCTGTAACAGCCGATGTCGCGCAAGCGGGCAATATTCTGAGCAATCTGCCTGCGAAGCTGCCCCCCAACCACATAATTGCGATCGATAACCTGGGTGATTCGGCTCAGCTCATCCTCGGTCAGCTTACCTGCCCTGGTATCCTTGTCCACCTTCGCCTCTTTGAGAATTTCCTCAGAGGTGTGTCTGCCTATACCGTAAATATAGGTCAGCGCAACCCATGTCACCTTCTGATTTGGAATATCAACACCAACGACACGCGGCATATCAGCTCCTTTTAATTTGCGTCAGGCCGTAACCTGCCTGCGCCAGCAATCACCCCTGTCGCTGTTTGTGACGGGGATTGCTGCAAATAACGCGCACAACGCCTTTGCGACGCACAACCCTGCAATTCTCACAAATACGCTTTACCGAACTTCTGACTTTCATTACGTAATCCATCCTGCAAAACACTTGCCCGCCCAACGTATGGCGGGAACACAACACAATCAGCCGGTTAATTACGCAAAACTATCCGGCCTCTGTTCAGGTCATAAGGCGACATCTCGACGACGACCGTATCGCCCGGCAGTATACGGATAAAGTGCATCCGCATTTTGCCCGAAACGTGCGCCAGAATCTGATGCCCGTTTTCGAGCTTGACCCTGAACATCGCGTTCGGCAGCGCCTCGGTCACCTCTGCCTGCAACCTTATTGCGTCCTTTTTGACCATATAAACTATTTTGCCGTCAACACTTCACATCCATCGTCGGTAACGGCTATTGTATGCTCAAAATGAGCCGAGCACTTTCCGTCTTTGGTCACAACCGTCCAGCCATCCTTCAAGGTTTGAACATCACTGGTGCCGCTGTTAACCATCGGTTCAACCGCCAGCACCATTCCTTCGGCCAGGACGATGTCATCCGCCAAAAGCTCTGCACTGACAAAGTTTGGCACCCGCGGTTCCTCGTGCATCTGGCAGCCGATTCCGTGCCCGACGAACTCTCTCACTACTGAAAAGCCCGCTGACTCGGCCAACTTCTGCATTTCGCCCGCTATCGTGCTCCAGCGAACTCCCGGGGCCGCCTTGGCCATCGCCGTCTCAAGCGCCTGCTTGGTGACGTCCATCAACCTGAGCTTCTCCACAGACACCTCACCGATGGCAATCGTGACGGCTGCATCGCCGCAATACCCGCGAAGCCGCACGCCGAAATCGATGCCCAAGATGTCACCTTGTCCGAGCTTGACGTGGTCCGACGGTATCCCGTGAACCACCTGCTCGTTAATCGACGTGCAAATCACTCCGGGAAACGGCATCCGGGCATGGGGACTCCGCACACCCTTAAACAAGGGCTGCGCCCCGGCCCGCGACGTCATTTTTGCCGCCACGTCATCCAGCTCGGCAGTGCTTACTCCCGGCCCGGCAATCTCCTGCAATTTTGAAAGAACATCTGCTACAACCGCGCCTGCGCTACGCATCAACTCAATTTCACGTCGGCTGCGGAGCGTTATAGCCATTTACAAAGCCGCACATCGGCCTACTCCGCCGAAGCGGCTACGAAGGCCTGACGCCAAAGGGTCCAGTTTGCCGAATACCAGCTGTTTCACCTCTTCTGTGTTCCCGCCGGCATCGATTGTATAAACGGAATTCCTGCGCTCATAATAATCAATCACGGGCGCCGTCTGCTCGTTATAATTTTTCAGCCGAGTCACCACGACCTCAGCCGTATCATCCGGCCGCTGAACGAGCGGGCTGCCGTCCTTGTCGCACGCTCCGTCGACCTTCGGACTTAAATTCTCAACGTGATAAACCGCGGCACACTTCGGACAAATCCGCCGGCCGGTTATCCTTCTGACAACCACGTCTTCATCCACGTCCAGGTTCAAAACCGCATCTATCCTTTCGTCCCTGTCGCCAAGCGCCTTATCAAGGTCTTCCGCCTGCTTTACCGTGCGAGGAAAACCATCCAGCACGTAGCCGCCGGCCGGCGCCCTGCCAATTTCATCAATCATCATCTCGATAATAACGCTGTCCGGCACAAGCGCTCCGGAATCCATAAACTTTTGGGCCTTTTTGCCCAGCTCTGTCCCCTGCGCCCTGTGGCGTCTGAGGATATCGCCGCTCGACAGGTGCAGCAGGTTGTACCTGTCCACTATATATTTACACTGCGTACCTTTGCCGGCACCAGGAGCACCCAGCAGCACTATTCTCATGCATACGCCCCCTTTATCCTGCCGGTCTCACTGAAACCTTCATAGCTGTGCATAAGCAAGCTGGCCTCTATCCGCTGAACAAGGTCGAGCGAAACGCTGACTACAATCAACAGTCCCGTGCCGCCCAGAAACGTCGCCACGCGCCAGTCAACGCCCAGCAGCCGCATTACCACCGACGGTACTATAGCGATTATGGCCAAAAACGCCCCGCCGTAATAAGTCACCCTCGTCATCACCGTCTCAAGGTATTCCGCGGTCCTGCGACCGGGTCGCAAGCCGGGGACGAAGCTGCCGGAATCCCTGAGATTTTTGGCGAGGTCCTTCGGCTGGAACTGAACCGTCACCCAGAAGTACGCAAACAGGAATATCAGCATCATATACACAAGGTTGTAAGTGAATGCGTGCGGTCCCATGGCGTTTTGGATGGTCATAAACACCGCCGAATCAGCAAACATCCTTATCCGCCCCAACTGGCTTGCAATCACCGGCAAAAAGGTCATAAACGCCGAGGCGAAAATTATCGGCATCACGCCGCCGTGATTGACCCGAAGAGGCAGATAATGCCTTTGACCGCCATACATTCGATGACCACGCATCATTTTGGCCTGTTGAACGGGTATGCGTCTCTGTCCCTGCGTTATCAATATCGCACCTGCAACAACAAACACAAACGCGCCAACCAGCAGCAGAATCTTCGTCGGACCAATGCTGCCGGGTGGAGCGGCAATGTCGAAGGAAACGCTCCCTATCAGCTTTTGAATCGCCCAGGGCATACGGGATATGATACCGGCCATAATTATCAAGCTGATGCCGTTGCCTATGCCGTATTCATCAATCTGCTCGCCAAGCCACATCAAAAATATCGTCCCTGCGGTCATAGCAAAGATGCCCATCACGGCCGCTTGCATGCGCATCCCCGGATACGTAAGCCCTCCCAACAGGCGCATATACATCAGTGATTGAATCACACATATCGGCACCGTCAGATACCGCGTGTACTCCTGTATCTTCTTGTAGCCGGTCTGCCCCTCTGTTCGCAGCTTCTTCAAAGCGGGAACAATCTCCTGCAGCAGCATCAGAATAATCGACGCCGTGATATACGGCATAATGCCCAGACCGAACAAGGAGCTATTGTCGAGGTTGCCTCCCGTGAATATCTGCATCATCTCCGCGGCCCGTCCAAACGGGCTTTCGGTGTCGCGGGCGCCCGCTGCCGACGCTATCGCCTCTATATCAAACCCGGGTATGGCAATATGAAAACCAACGCGATAGATAAACAACAGCGCCAGCGTGAACAAAATCTTGTTCCGCAAATCCGCAATCCTGAATATGTTGGCTACCGTCTTAAGCATCTTCGCCTTTCCGCCTACGGCGGATAAACTTGGCTGACAACATTCCTAAAAATTACAAACTGCCCGCTATATAACCTGCACTGTTCCTCCGCAACCGGTAATTTTCTGCTCGGCTGACTTGCTGAACCTGTGAGCCGCCACCTGCAGGCGTTTGGTCAACACCCCTGCACCGAGAATCTTCACCCTGCTGTCGCAGTCGTCAATCAGGCCCACATCGGAAAGCTGCTGCAAACTCACGTCGCTGCCATCCTTAAACCGCTCCAATTGCGAGACATTTACAACCTCGTACCTCCGTTCGAATTTGAAGTTGCTGAAGCCCCGCTTCGGCATCCGCCGAAACAGCGGTATCTGCCCCCCTTCGTGCTGTGCCCCCCGCATCGCACCCGAGCGGCTGCGACTACCCTTGTGGCCCCGCCCGCACGTCTTGCCGTGCCCGCTACCGGTGCCTCTGCCGATACGCTTGCGCGCCTTGCGTTTGCCCGCAACAGAAGTTATCTGCCACTCGTACATTTCTGTCATCACCACCTTTTCACCAGCTGCACCTCTACGCCACGCAGAGCTTCAATCATTTCTTTGCTGCGCAACTTCAACAACCCGTCCATTGTGGCCTTCACAACATTCTTGGCCGACGTGCTGCCGTATACCTTGGTAAGCACATCCTGCACGCCCGCGTATTCCAGAACCGCGCGTGCGCTCGAGCCGGCAATTACGCCCGTCCCCGGACTGGCCGGCACAATCGCTATCCGTGTTGAACCGAACTTTCCGGTCACCTGATGAGGAACCGTCCGACCGGACAGCACCACTTTCCGCAGGTCTTTTTTCGCCTCTTTTACGCCTTTTTCAACTGCTGCCGGAACCTCCTTAGCCTTGCCGTAGCCGATGCCAACCGTCCCCGCACGGTCACCCACCACAACCAAAGCTCCGAAGCCAAACCGCCGTCCGCCTTTGACTACCTTGGCGCACCGATACACCTTAACAACTGTGTCCTCCAACGGCGATTCTTCCTGCTCAATCGGTCTAACCGCATCTTGTGCCAATTTTCTTCTCCATACTCATCGAGTTCTTTCTGCCTTCAAAACACAAGCCCCGCTTTTCTGGCTGCATCTGCAAGTGACTTGACCCTGCCGTGAAACCTGTACGGCCCCCTGTCAAAACACACGCACTTGATGCCAACGCCCATCGCTTCTTTGGCGACTGCCTCACCTACTATTTCCGCCGCCTTCTTATTGCCCCTCTTTGTGATTTTGTCCCGCAGGGCCTTCGACATCGTGCTGGCCGAAGCCAGAGTCAGTCCCGCCTCGTCGTCTATTAACTGGGCGTATATGTGCCTGCTCGAACGAAACACCGACAACCTCGGCCGTTCGGGCGTTCCATGCACTTTCTTGCGCACGTGAAACCTGCGTCTTCGTGCAGCTCTTTTTATGTCTTTCCTGCTCATTGCCTATGCACCCGCCGTCTCAGAAGTAAACGTCTTGCCGACCTTGCGTTTCACGACCTCGCCGGCGTAACGAATACCTTTACCCTTGTATGGTTCCGGTGGTTTTATCCCTCGCATATCCGCGGCGAACCGATTCAGCACACATTTATCCGCCCCCGACAAAGTAAACTTGGCAGGCGTCTCGTCGCCTCTGGTCGCCGGCACCTCGATTTTCACCTTAATCCCACTGGGTATCGCCATTTCCACCTGATGTGCAAAACCCACCTGCAAAACGAGTTTGCCGCCCTGCTCTTTGACGGCATAGCCGGTCCCATATACCTCAAGTTTCTTCTCGAACCCTTTGTTCACCCCCTCCACCATATTCGCCAACAGTGCCCGCGTTGTCCCGTGCAATGCCCTGTCCTGGCGAACATTTGGGTGCTTGTTGTCAACCACCAGTGTGTTGGCCGCGCCGTCAAGCCGGACCTCTACATTGGGGTGACAGCTCATCTCCAGCGTGCCCAATGCACCTGAAACCTTAACAGTCCGGCCCTTCTGCTCAACCTTCACGCCGGCGGGAATAGCAATTGCTTTTCTGCCTATGCGACTCATCAGCACACCGTACATATTATCTCGCCGCCGATTTTTGCCTGTCGGCAGCTTCTGTCACTCATCAGTCCTTTGCTCGTCGAGACCACCGCGATACCCATACCGTTCATAACGCTCGGCAAATCATCAACCGACGAATAAACCCGCCGACCGGGCTTGCTTACCCGCTTGATCTGCTCTATGGCATTGCGGCCGGTCTGGTCATACTTCAGCGTAACCCTCAATATCCCCTGCGTTGCGTCCTCGATTCGCTCAAAGTCCTCTATATAACCTTCTGTCTTCAAGACAGCCGCAATCGCCGCACAAACCTTCGAGCATCTGATGTTCACCTGCCTGCTCTTTATCCGCGCAGCATTGCGAACCCTTGTCAACATATCCGCTATTGGGTCACTCAAACTCATATTTGTTTCTCTTATCTCCTCGCCGGCGCTTTCAATCGCCCGGCCAATTCTTACCAGCTCGCCTTTTGGACCCCGGGTATCTTACCTTCGTGGGCCAGCTTTCTGAAGCAAAGCCGGCAAACCTTGAACTTCTGGTAGACGGCCCTGGCCCTGCCGCAAAGCTCGCAGCGAGTGTACTGCCTTACCCTGAACTTCTGTTTCTTTTTTACCTTGTTTTCAAGGGCTTTTGTAGACATAATTGCTCGCAAAAACCTTTAACTTAACGTTATAACCAAAAATTAGTCCGCTTCCGCCTCTCCCGCTTTCTCGCCGCTCTTCGGAACCCTGAACGGCATACCAAACAGCGCCAACATCCGCCTTGCCTCGTCATTACTTCTTGCCGTCGTCACAAACGTTATGTTCATACCCTGCTGAAACTCAACCTTCGCCTGGTTTATTTCCGGAAAAACCGTCTGTTCGCTAAGCCCCATCGAGTAGCTGCCTCTGCCGTCGAATCCGTGAGGGCTAAGGCCCCGAAAATCCCGCACCCGCGGTATCGCCAAACTTATCAGCCGGTCCATAAACTCATACATCCGCTCGCCGCGAATGGTCACCTTCAAACCGGTCTCCTGCCCTGCGCGAACCTTGAAATTCGAGACGCTCTTCTTGGCCTTGCACGCCAGCGGCATCTGTCCCGTTATCATCATCAGGTCGGCTTTGGCCAGCTCGAGGAATTTTTTGTCCTGCGAGGCCTTACCCACGCCCATCGAGACGATTATCTTCTCGAGGCGCGGCACCGCCATTCGGTTGGTGTACCCGAACTCCTTCGTCAGTTCCCCAACTACCTTCGACTTGTATAAATCCTTCAAACGTGCCATAGTTGATTACCGCTGCTTATTTTTTCCTGGGACGCCTTATATCGCTTATTTTCGTGCCGTCTTTGGCAACACGCCGTTTGGAACCGTCTTCGCCAATCTCATACCGCACCTTGCTGCCCTTGTTGGTCTTAGGATTGACCGGCAGGACGTTGCTTATATGAATGGGCTGCTCGATATTTATCCGCCCGCCGGAGACATTTCTCTGCGAGGGCTTAACGTGCTTCTTGGCCAGATTGATACCCTGAATAATAACCTTGTTTTCCTCGCGCAACACGCGAAGCACCCTGCCCGTGGCCCCTTTGTGGTCGCCGGTCATCACCTGAACCATATCATCTTTTTTTACGTGCATCGCCATTCGCCGTATCCTGAAACCTTCACAATCGCCTCTCAGACCACCTCGCTGGCAAGCGAAATAATCTTCATATAATTCTTCTCACGAAGCTCGCGGGCCACCGCGCCGAAAATACGCGTGCCTATCGGGTTGCCCTCGCCGTCTATCATAACCGCCGCGTTGGTGTCAAACCGCACATAGCTGCCGTCGGCGCGCTTGACGGGGTGCTTGGTACGGACAATAACGCACTTGTGAACCTTTTTGTTGTCGAGCTGACAGGTGGGCAGCCATTTTTTTATCGCCACGCAGACAATGTCCCCGATGCCGGCCACCGCCCGCGTAAACTTGCCGCGGGCGCCGGACTTACCCAGAACTCTGATACACTGCGCCGACTTCACGCCGGAGTTGTCGGCTATGTTTATCATCGTTTCCTGTTGTATCATCTTTTGCTTTCCAGCTATTGTTGGGGCAACTGGCTCTCCGCCTTCGTCAAAATCCGCACAAGACGCCAGCTCTTGGTTTTACTGTACGGCCTGCACTCGGTCACTTCCACTACGTCACCCACGCCTGCCTCGTTACGCTCATCGTGAACAATCAGCCGAGTCCGTCTCTTCAGAAACTTGCCGTACTTCGGATGCTTGTACACGTAGTCAAGCGCAACCTTTATGCTTTTGTTGCCGCTCCTGCCGACTACCACTGCCTGGGTTGTCTTGACCTTACTTTCCTGCATCCTTTGTTTCCTTACACCGGTTGCTGCTTACGCCCGGCTTCCATTTGGCGCTGATGCAATACCGTCTTTATTCTCGCTATCTCACGACGCGTATTTGTTGCTGCGCGGCAATCCTGCAGCTTTTCCGTCGCCGCCTGCGAACGCAAATCGAACATATGCCGCTCGAGCTCCTGCACTTTGTTTTCAAGCTCGTCGGCACTCATCTCACGATAAAGATTCGCCTTCATCCAAACATCCTTATCCAAGCGCGTGCCTGCGTCTGACCAATCTGCACTTTATCGGCATCTTGTGAGCCACCCGCACCAGCGCCTGCTTGGCCACTTCCTCTCCAACGCCGCCGACTTCAAACATAACCATCCCCGGCCTGACCCGTGCGACCCAAAACGCCGGCTCACCCTTGCCTTTACCCATTCGCGTTTCAAGTGGCTTGGCGCTCACCGGCTTGTATGGGAATATCCTCAGATATACCTTGCCCTCGCGCTGCAGATAATGCGTCGCCGCCACACGCCCGGCCTCTATATTCTTCGCGCTGACCCAGCTCGTCTCCAATGCCTGCAAACCGTACTCGCCGAACGCGACATAGTTGCCCCTGCTGGCATTACCCTTCATCCTGCCGCGCTGGCTCTTACGGTACTTCACTCTTTTCGGCATCAACGCCATTCTGTAAACCCCGTGTTAAAATCTATTACCAAATCTATGAATCCTTTGTCTGCGACTCAGGCCCCGGCTGCTCCGCCGCGGCTTGACTGCCCGGCTCCCCGCCCGGCGCTGGGCTGGGCTGAGACGAGAGCTCGCCGGTCTTGAGCGTAGTCGAAGGGCCGAAGCCCGCCGGCTTACTCGAAACTTCGCCGCCGGCAACCTCTGCCCGCCTGAACGGGCGACGCCGATGCGGCTGCCTCGCCTCCTGCTGCTCGCCAAAAATGCCTTTGTATACCCACACCTTTACACCAATCGTCCCGTATGTCGTCTCCGCCCGGGCCGTAGCGTAATCGACGTCCGCATCCAGCGTGTGCAACGGGATACTTCCCAACTTTTGCGTCTCCCGCCTGGCTATCTCAGCCCCCGCCAGCCGGCCCGAACACATAATCTTCACCCCTTTGGCGCCGGCGTTCATCGCCGCCTCACAAAACTGCTTCATCGTGCGCCTGAAAGACGCACGCTTGCAGAGTTGTTCGCCAATTGCCTCCGCCACCAAAAAGGCATTCAGGTCCGGCTCCTTTATCTCAACGACGTTAACGGCCACCTTTCGACCTGTTAACGCCTCTATCTCCTCGCGCAGCTTGTCGACCTCGCCGCCGCGAGGGCCAATCACCACCCCAGGCCTGGCACTATGCAGCGTCACCGTCACCTCGTTGCGAGTCCGCACTATCTCGGTTTTCGCAACCCCACCCTTTGGCATTTGCCTGTTGTATTTCTTGTCGATGTGTTCACGAATTTTCTGGTCCTCAACAAGAAACGTTCCGTAGTCCGCCTTCGATGCAAACCAAGTGCTTTGCCAGCCCCGCGTTATGCCCGTTCTGAAACCTATTGGCGATACTTTCTGACCCATAATTACGTTCGTTCCAAATTTATCCGCCCGCGGCGGATTTGCTTACCCGCAGCTACGGCTGCGAAACCGTTATATGTATATGGCAGGCCTTCTTGTGAAGCGGGTGTGCCCTGCCCCTGTCCTTTGCTATCCACCGCTTGGTGCCAATCCGAATACCCGCATCATCCACACGCGCCTCGCTCACGTAAAGAACATCCACATCTGCTTCCTGCTCATCTGCATCGGCAATCGCGGCCCGCAGCGTCTTAGTGACCATTTCCACAGCGCGCTTGCGAGTGAACTTCAATATGTCCAGCGCATCCTGCACGCCTCTGCCGGCTATCAACTGCGTCACTAACCGCGCCTTGCGAGGCGACAACGGCGCATAGCGATACGACGAACACCAGCCGCGAAGTTCGTTGGCTTCCACCCCAAGCGCAGATGCAAGACGCTTGACGTCTTCCCCGCGGGGCCTCGGCTTAAATAACCCGCTGCGCCAGTTCTTCACCGCCGAAACCGCGGCCTTTTTATCCAGCCCCGCCCTGACAAGCTGGCCGGCCAACTGCTCCACGCTTATCTTTCGCTGCTCACCGAGTTGTTTCAATTTACTGGCGCTTAACATAAAAACTTATCACCTTGATTCCGGCGTCGGTGTTTCTTCCACCTTCCTCGTTGAATGTCCTCTGAATATCCTCGTCAGCGAAAATTCCCCGAGCTTATGCCCCACCATATCCTCAGTCACGTAAACCTTGTTGAAAACCTTGCCGTTGTGAACAAGAAAAGTGAAACCCACAAACTCCGGGGTTATAGTGCATCTGCGCGCCCAGGTTTTTATCGGGTCGTGCAATCCCATCTGCATCTGCTTGTTGACCTTCGCGAACAATTTTGCGTCAACGTACGGCCCTTTTTTAAGCGATCTTCCCATTCAGTTTCCTCAAACCGGCCAACCGGCCTCGATAATGCCTTTCACTCATCACGCCATCTGTTGTTGTCTCTGCTTGTTGCTTCTGCGTCTTCGGATGATTCGCTTATTGCTTATCTTCCGCGGGCACCTTGTCTTGCCGCCCTTTGCCAGCACCCCGGTCGGCGAGCAGGGATGTCGTCCGCCGTTGCTCCTGCCTTCACCACCGCCCAATGGGTGAGATACAGGGTTCTGCGCCTTGCCGCGGACGTGCGGCCTGCGACCCTTATGCCGAGTCCGTCCCGCCTTGCCCCAGGTGATGTTCTGATAGTCGGCGTTGCTCAGCCGGCCTATCGTCGCACGGCATTCCTTGCGCACCATTCGCGTCTCGCCGCTGGGTAATGCCAACGTCACCCAGTCGCCTTCCTTGGCAATGATTCTCGCCGCGCCGCCTGCACTGCGCACTAACTTGCCGCCCTGGCCGGCCGTCATCTCGATATTGTGAACCTCTAAGCCGCCCGGAATCGCCTCCAACGGCATCGCGTTGCCCACTTTCGGCTCGCACGTCGGGCCGCTTTCCACTATGCAGCCCGGCTTTACACCCTCAGGCGACAATATATATCGCTTCTCGCCGTCGACGTAATGAAGCAGCGATATGTAACAATTCCTGTTCGGGTCATATTCAACCGTCGCAACTGTAGCCGGGACGCCGTCCTTGTCGCGATTGAAGTCGATAAGGCGGTAAATCTTTTTCGCCCCGCCTCCTCTGAACCGCACCATCGTCATCCCGCTGTGGTTTCTGCCGCCGGCCTTCTTTATGCGGACGCACAATGATTTTTCCGGCCTGTCAGTGGTCAGCTCGGCAAAGTCGTTTACCGAACTGTTTCTTCGTCCAGCACTTGTCGGTCTGTAAATTTTTATTCCCATAAAACACCTCCTGTCCTCTTCTTTAGAACAGGTCTATATGATAATCCGGTTCCAGATACACAACTGCCTTCTTCCAGTCCGGCGTGTACCCCAGCGTCCTGCCCTTGCGCCGCAATTTACCTTTTCTGTTGGCGGTCCTTACCTTGCTGACCTTCACGCTATATAGCCGCTCAACAGCGCCCTTTACCTGCTGCTTGTTCGCATTCTTGTTCACCTCAAACGCGTATGCGCTTACCTTGCCCGCCAGGTGCGTCCCCTGCTCAGTAATCAACGGCCGAAATATGACATTATGGTCTTCCATAGATAATACCGCGGCTAATTCTCGCTTTCCTCACCCTTGTTAATAAGCGTCAGGAACGCATCCTTGGTAAACAACAGCTTGGTGTGCCTGCAAATATCCCCTGCATTCGACTCGGCCACCGGCAGCACCGACACCTTCGTTATGTTCCTTGCCGACCGCCAAAGCGTTTGGTCATAATCACCTATTACCACAAGGCAACTGCGGTCAATCTTGAGATTCCCCAATATGGCCGCAAAATCCTTCGTCTTTGGCTTTTCAAACTTCAACTGGTCAACAACCACCACGTTGTTGGCCAAAAGCTTCGCCAGTATCGCCGAATCCCTCGCTAATTGCTTTTGCTTTTTCGGCATTTGCCGGCCGAAGTCCCTGGCCACCTTGGCAAACGTCACGCCGCCGCCCACCCGTTTTGCCGTCCTTATAGTGCCGGCCCGTGCGTTGCCGGTGTGTTTCTGCGCATACAGTTTACGCGTCGAACCTTCGACCAGCGCCCTGTTTTTCGTTGCGGCTGTCCCCACCCGCTTGTTGGCGTGATACATCACTATCGCCTGCTTCAACAGCGCATACCTCACGCGTCCGCCGAAGACCGACTCATCGACCTTCAGGGTGTCAACCTCTCGGCCATCTTTATCATATACAGGCAATCTAATCATTATGCCAATCCCTGCGAGTTATCCCTTTTGCGAACTCCGCACTATCACGTACCCGCCGGCCGGCCCCGGCACCGACCCCTTGACCACCAACAGGTGGCTGTCCTGGTCTATCGAGACAAGCTGATGCGTCTTAACCGTGACCCGCCGGGCACCCATATGCCCGCCCATCTTCTTGCCCTTTTTTATGTTTCCGCCGTGTCCTCGGTCGGTCCCGTAGCCCGCCTGAGAACCCGGCGAACGGTGCTTGCGCTCCGTTCCGTGCGAGCCAGGCATACCGCCAAAATGATATCGCTTCATCGGGCCGGCAAATCCCTTGCCCTTGCTGGTCCCGATGACGTCCACGAATTTGGTCTCGGCAAACGTTGAAACCGTTATCGAGTCGCCTGCGTTGAACTCCACCTTCGCATCGTCCGCCAAGCGCAACTCCCTGACAAATCTCTTCGGGGAGGTATGTGCCTTTTCGGCGTGTCCAATCGCCGGCTTTTTTTTACGCGACGCCTTCACGTCGTCATAACCCATCTGGACGGCGTTATAGCCGTCCGTCTCAACGGTCTTGACCTGCATCACAACACAGGGGCCGGCCTGAATGACCGTAACGGGCAACAGACGCTGTTGCTCATCGTAAACCTGTGTCATACCGATTTTCTTACCCAGCAGCATTGCCACCTTTTATTTCCCTGTCACTGACCGGCCGCCTTATGCCTTAATTTTTACGAAAACGCCGGCCGGCACCACCAGCCGGTTCAATACCTCAACCGTCCGGGCGTTCGCCTCGCGAATATCAATCAGACGCTTGTGTGTCCGCAGCTCAAACTGCTCACGTGACTTTTTATCAACGTGAGGACTTCGCAACACAGTGTATCTTTCAATCCGAGTCGGCAACGGGATAGGGCCGCTGACACGAGCATTCGTCCGCTTGGCGTGCTCCACTATCTCACGCGCAGAAGCGTCCAGAATCCTGTGGTCATAGGCCTCCATCCTTATCTTTATTCTTTCGGTTTCACCGGCCATAAACCTGCGCCCACATATTCATAGTTATTGCAACCTGCCCCGGGTCTGCCGACAAACTACACCTTCACCGCCGCCGACCCGGTAAAACGAATTTCAACAAATCGGGGTCCCAAACCTTCGGATGGCGCCGCCTTGTGCCTCGGCCCAATCGACGCCGCTTCCCGGCCTTACAGGGCTTATTGGCAGCCCCTGCCGTACCCCAAAAACAAACCATCAATCCAAACCATCCCTGACGACCACGATTTGCAGACGTGTTACAGCCCAACTCGTCCAACGCAAAGCCATCCTGGCAATGCTCGCTACGGCTGCAAAACCAGCAAGTTAGCATACAAACCGATGCCCGTCAACAAATTACAAAAAAAAATTCAACCAAAACCATTTTTTTCAAATAATCCGCGAGGCAATCTGCTCGGGTACTTTCTCATAGCTGCACGGCTCCATCGTGAAGGTACCCCGCCCCGCCGTCACACTTCTTATCTCGCTGGAATACCCAAACATCTCCGCCAAAGGCACCATCGCATCAATTGTCCTTATCTTGCCGTGGATTCTACAATCGGTAATAAACCCTCTCTTGGCCAACAAACTGGCCTGAACCACCCCAAAATTGGCCTCAGGAACTATTACCTCAACCTTCATAACCGGCTCTAAAAGTACAGGCCCCGCCGCCTCCAGCACGCTTTTAATCGCAATCGAAGCCGCCTGCTCGAATGCAATATCCGATGAATCCACGGTATGGTACGAACCGTCAATCAACGTAACCTTAACCCCCATAACGGGATAGCCCGCCATAGCCCCCGTCCCCAAGGCATCTCGCGCCCCCTTTTCAACCGCCCCTACATATTCCCGCGGAACCCTATCGCCCCCAACTTCGTTTTCAAATTCTATCTCGCGGCTCAAATGCCCATCCTCAGTCAGCATCGGCTCTACGCGCAAAACAACGTGCCCATATTGCCCCCTTCCCCCAGTTTGACGGACAAACTTGCCCTCCGCCTCCGCGGGCCTTGTAATCGCCTCCTTATAAGCCACCTTTGGCCTGCCAACCCTGATGTCCAAGCCCTTTTCTTTTATCAGCTTGTGCTGCAGAATCTCCAGATGAAGCTCTCCCATCCCGCTGATGACCATTTGTCCCGTTTCGTGGTCAACTTTCGATTCAAAGGTTGGGTCCTCTCGCCGCAACGCAGCAAGCGCATCGGCCAGCTTGTTCTTATCCGCAGCCGTCCCCGGCTCTATCGACATGCTGATGACCGTTTGCGGAAACGTAATGCTCGCCAGCAACACCGGTTTCCTGTGGTCGCACAGCGTATCTCCGGTAATAGTATACTTGGGTCCAACCACCGCAACTATATTGCCGGCCCGGGCCTGCTCCAAAATATGCCGGTCATTGGCGTGCATCTCAAATATCCGCGTGATATTTTCCCGCCTGTCGCGTGTCACATTAAGCACCCGGCTACCCGATTTCAATGTGCCCTGATATATCCTCAAAAAATTCAGGTCGCCGTGCGAGTCGCTGACAATCTTAAAGGCAAGCGCAACAAAACTTGCGTTGGGGTCGCAGCGAACGGCCACCTCTTTCTTCTCGTCACCCGGCTTATGGGCAACAATGGCGGGCTTGTCCAAAGGCGACGGCAAATATGCCACGACGCCGTCCAGCAGCCGCTGCACCCCGACATACTGCAAAGCTGACCCGCAAAACACGGGCTGCAATCTGCCGGCCAATGTACCCTTCCTTACCGCCCTGTGGATAACCGCCATATCTATCGGTTTATCGTGGACATACTGGTCCATCATTTCTTCATCATACTCGGCCGCGTGCTCAAGCAAGTCGTGTCTGGCCTTGTATGCATTGTTCCGATATTCAACGGGTATTTCGACTTCCTCGAAACTGGCCCCGAGTTTCTCCATGTTGAAAAAAACCGCCTGCATTCTGACCAGGTCTATCAGCCCGCTGAAACCATCAGCCGCACCAATCGGAAGCTGCAAAACAATCGGGTTGGCAACGAGCTTCTCCCGGATACTGTCGACGCTCATTTCAAAGTCGGCGCCCACCTTGTCCATCTTGTTGATAAAGCAAAGGACAGGCAAGCCATATTTTTGTCCCTGTCTCCATACCGTCTCACTTTGCGCCTGCACCCCTTCGCTGCCGTCGAAAATTATCACTGCGCCGTCAAGCACCCGCAGCGACCTTTCGACCTCGGCGGTAAAATCGATGTGCCCCGGCGTGTCAATCAGATTGACTTCGGCGTCTTTCCACGGGAACTTTGTCGCCGCCGAAGTAATGGTAATTCCCCGCCTTTGCTCCTCCTCCAGATAATCCATTACGGCGGTGCCGTCGTGGACCTCGCCCATTTTGTAGGTCTTGCCGGCATAATAGAGAATCCGCTCCGTCACCGTCGTCTTGCCGGCGTCAATGTGGGCAATAATCCCGACGTTCCGTATTTTCTTCAAATCGCTCGACATCATATTGATTCACACCCGCACGAGCCGGATACAAAAAAAACTGCCACGGTCTTGTGCTACGCCGTGGCAGTTCAAAAATTCCCTTGTTACCACGCGAAATGGGCAAACGCCTTGTTGGCATCCGCCATTTTGTGCACGTTTTCCCTTGTCATCATCGCGCCGCCTTTTTTGTTGTACGCCTCTATGAGCTCCGCCGCCAGCCGTTCAGGCATCGCCTTTCCCTTCACACCTCTGGCTGATTTAAGTATCCACCGTATTGCAAGCGACTGCTGACGCTTCGAGCTGACCTGCATCGGCACCTGGTAACTTGCACCGCCGACTCGCTTGCTGCGAACCTCAATCGCCGGCTTAACGTTATTCACAGCGGTCTCAAAAATCTCGATCACCGGTGCGGATTTCTCCTTTTCGGCTATGATGTCCATCGCCTTGTAGAATATCTGCTGCGCGACACTTTTTTTACCCTTGTACATAATACAGTTGATAAACTTTCCCGCCAGCTTGCTGCTGTATTTGCCGTCGGGCTTCAACTGCTCTTTCGATGCTGTAGCTTTCTTGGTCATTCTTTACATTCCTCGCTGCTTCGCAATAAATCCGCCAAAGGCGAGACCTCGCCAACAGGCGGGTCCATTACTTTCCTCTCTTGGCGCCGTATTTGCTTCTGCCTCGTTTTCGATTGGCGACCCCGGCACAGTCCAGCACACCGCGAATAATGTGGTAACGCACGCCCGGCAAATCCCTTACCCTGCCGCCTCGTATCATCACCGTGCTGTGCTCCTGCAGATTGTGGTCTATACCTGGAATATAGGCCGTCACCTCTTTGCCGTTGGTCAGCCGAACACGCGCAACCTTCCGCAAGGCGGAATTGGGCTTCTTCGGCGTCATTGTCCGAACAATCAGGCACACGCCTCTCTTCTGGGGCGAGCCGCTTATATCAGAACGCTTCTTGCGCCCTTTCGACTTGGCTCTCGGCCTCTTTACCAACTGGTTCATCGTCGCCATAAACTATCGCTCCAACGTCTCGTGACAATCCCGTAACTTATTTAATACCCAAGGCCTCCTTGATTGCCGCATCCTGCCGCGCCTCAGCCGCCTTGGTTTCTTCAATCTCCCTGACCTCCTTGAACTCCTTCGGCAGCGGCGCTTCGGCAAGATGTTTGACCTTCAGTTCCAGATACGGCTTGAACGCCGTACCCGCCGGTATCAAATGCCCGAGTATCACGTTTTCCTTCAAGCCGCAAAGTTTATCGATACTACCACCCAACGCCGCCTCAGTCAAGACCTTTGTTGTCTGCTGGAAGCTGGCGGCGGCAATGAAACTGTCCGAACGCAGCGACGCCTTGGTAATCCCCAAAAGCAGCGTCTTGGCCGTCGCCATCCTCGGCTTTTTGCCCTTCGCCGGCTCGCCTCCTATCGCCTCCAGCTTCTCGTTGATGGTCGCCAGCTTTGCCTTATCGACAACCTGGCCTTCCTTAAGCTCAGTAGCATCCCCGACACTGGCTATCCTGATACTTTCATTCAACCGCATGTTCTGCCGGCGAAACTCAAACTTGTCAACCATCTCGCCCGGCAAAAAGGCACTGTCGCCCACCGATTCAATTTCAATCTTCCGCATCATCTGGGCGGCGATAATCTCAATGTGCTTGTCGTTGATATTGACGTTCTGCGAACGGTAAACGTTCTGAATCTCGCTTGTAAGGTATCGCTGGAGCGCCTCTTCGCCTTTTATCCGCAGAATATCGTGCGGCACTAAGGGGCCGTCTGTCAACGTATCGCCTGCCTCAACCATATCGCCGGTGTGGACGTTGAGGTGCCTGTCACGCGGAACGTGATGCTCCTTCTCCATCCCGGATTCAGAGCGAATTATAATGGTCATCTTGCCCTTGCGTTTGTCGCTCTTGAGCTCAACTTTCCCGCTGATTTCCGCAATTGCGGCAGGATCCTTGGGCTTTCGCGCCTCAAACACCTCCGTGACACGCGGTAGCCCCCCAGTGATATCCTGCGTGCCGCCCGTTGCTCTCGGCTGATGGGAAAGGAGTTGACCCGCCTGAACCTGCTGGCCCTCTACGACCTCTATTCTGGCGCCGGCGGGTAAATAGTGGACGTCGAGAATCTTGCCCTCGTTGTCCTCTATCATAATCTGAGGGTGCTTGTCCCCTTTGTGTTCGATTATAACCGGTTTACCCATCTGGCCTTTGCGCTCTTCCTCAAAACGAATCGTCTCGCCTTCGATAATATCCACAAAGCGGATTACCCCCGAAACCTCCGCCAATATCGGCGTGCGGTGCGGGTCCCACGAGAACAACCTCTGACCAATTTTGGTTGCGGTTGGCCCACTGACCAGTTGCCCATCGCAAACCTGGAGAATGGCTCCGTAAGGCACCTTATACTTCTCAATTTCACGTTCTTTCTCGTCCAGAAGAAATATCTCACCGCTGCGCTTCAGCACTATCCCTCTTGACCTGGCAGGTCTTTTTTCTCTGGGATTTTCTTTCTGATCCAATACATCGGTTCTGAATTTCTCGTCCTCAGTTTCAAAGGCAGCGTTAGGGTCTGGAACATTGCCCAAATCCCTAAATTTCACCTTGCCATTAGCACCCGCTTTCTGGTCGCTCTCAAGAATGGCACGCGAAGCTATACCGCCTGTGTGGAACGTACGCAGCGTCAACTGCGTCCCCGGCTCGCCGATGGACTGGGCGGCAATAATACCCACCGGCAGCCCCTCCTCAACAAGCCGACCGGTGCTCATATCCCAGCCGTAACACTTCGCGCAAACGCCAAAAGCGCTGTCGCAGGTCAAAGAACTCCGCACCCTGATAGCATCCAGACCGAGCGCCTCGACCTTTGCCGCTGCCTCAGCCGTTATTACCTCGTTTTCCCGAACAATCATCTCGTCGGTAATCGGATTACGGATATTGTCTCTGGCTGTCCTGCCGATAACAAGCTGCGATAACGGTATATCAACCTGCTCGCCCCGCGTGACCGTGCTCTTGGTAATACCCTGCAGTGTGCCGCAATCCCGCTCGGTGACAATCATATTCTGGGACACATCGATGAGCTTTCGCGTCAGATAGCCGCTGTTGGCGGTCTTCAAGGCGGTATCCGCAAGCCCCTTTCGAGCACCATGCGTGGAGCTGAAGTACTCAAGAACGGTCAATCCCTCACGGAAGTTCGACTTAATGGGGGTCTCGATAATCTCACCGCTGGGTTTGGCCATCAGGGCCCTCATTCCCGCGAGCTGCTGAATTTGGTCGACGCTGCCTCGTGCGCCTGAGATGCTCATAATGTGAATCGGGTTCAAATACGGCGAACCGTCATCCTTTGTATCCTCCTTGAGGCCCCGCATCATTTCATTGGTCACGGCCACACGGGCGTTGGTCCAGGCGTCGATAACCTGGTTATACCGCTCGCCTTCGGTCAAAACGCCGGCTAGATAGTTCTTCTGTATTTTCCTGACCCTCTTTTCCGTCTCATCGATAATCTCTATCTTCTTCGGCGGAATCTTCAAATCCATCACCCCGAAGCTCATACCTGACAGAGTCGCCTGCTTGAAACCATGTTCTTTTATTTTATCGAGTAAATCGACCGTGACGGATGAGCCGGCAATCTTGTAGCAGTCACTGATAACCTGGCTTAACTGCTTTTGTCCCATTACGGCGTTGTAGAACGGCATCGTCGCCGGCAGAATGTCGTTGAAAATGCACCTGCCCACTGTGGTCTCAATCACAACAGGCCGACCACCATCCTGCAGTTTCACATCCGTCAAGTGTTCGCCCTCATTGATAACTGGTTTGTCAATGCGCACCTTAATCATCGCGTGCAGTTCAATCGCGCCCATATCATAAGCAAGCAACGCCTCGAACGGGTCCTTGAACACCGCACCTTCGCCCTTCTGGCCCGACATCATACTGGTCAGATAGTAATTGCCCAGCACCATATCCTGTGAAGGTCCGACCATCGGCGAGCCGTTGGCCGGCGAAAAAACATTGTTCGTCGTCATCATCAGTGTATATGCCTCGGCCTGGGCCTCCACGCTTAAAGGCAAATGCACCGCCATCTGGTCGCCGTCAAAGTCCGCGTTGAACCCCTTGCACGCCAGCGGGTGCAGCATTATGGCGTTCCCTTCCACCAGCACCGGCTCAAACGCCTGAACGCCCATCCGGTGCAAAGTCGGCGCACGGTTGAGCAACACCGGGTGCTGGTAAATAACCTCCTCCAGAATGTCCCATATCTGCTCGCCTCGCCGCTCAATCATCTTTTTGGCGCTTTTGATGGTGTCTGCAAGCCCGCTTTGTTTGAGCCGGCGGATAATGAACGGCTGATACAGCTCCATCGCAATTCTCTTCGGCAAACCGCACTGATGCAGCTTCATCGTCGGCCCTACCACAATCACCGACCGAGCTGAATAATCGACGCGCTTGCCTAACAGGTTCTCCCTGAATCGACCCTGCTTACCTTTTATCATATCGCTCAAGCTTTTCAGCGGCCGATTGTTGCTGCCCAGCACCGGCCTGCGACACCTGCCGTTGTCCAAAAGCGAATCCACCGCCTGCTGCAGCATCCTCTTCTCATTGCGAATAATCACCTCCGGAGCATTGAGGTCCATCAACTTTTTGAGCCGGTTGTTGCGATTGATTATTCGCCTGTAAAGGTCGTTGAGGTCGCTGGTGGCAAAATTTCCGCTCTCCAAAAGCACTAAAGGACGCAAATCAGGCGGGATAACCGGTATCACATCGAGCACCATCCACTCCGATTTATTGCTGCTGGTCTTGATTGCATCCACCGTCTTGAGACGCTTGCTGAGCTCTTTCATCCGCTGCCCACTGTTGGTTTTGCCTATCGCGGCTCGCAGTTCCAAACTAAGCGCATCCAAATCGAGCCGGACCAAAAGTTGCTTTATTGCTTCCCCTCCCATCAGCGCCTTGAAACTGTTGCCGTACTTGTTAGCCGCCTCACGGTATTCCTCCTCAGTAAGCAGCTGCCCCAGCTTGAGCGGACTTTGGCCGGGGTCGGTGACCATATAGTCCTGATAGTAGATTACCTTCTCAAGGTCCATTCCTTTCATACCGAGAATGGTTCCCAGATGATTCGGAACGGCCTTGAAAAACCATATATGAACACACGGCGCCGCAAGGTTGATATGCCCCATCCTCTTTCGGCGGACCCGGCTGTGCGTCACTTTCACACCGCAGCGGTCGCAGATTATCCCTTTATACTTCGTCCCCTTATACTTGCCGCACGCACACTCCCAGTCACGCTCAGGCCCGAATATCCGTTCGCAGAAAAGCCCGTCCTTCTCAGGTCTGTACGTCCGGTAGTTGATTGTCTCGGGCTTGCGAACCTCCCCAAACGACCAGCTGCGAATATCATTGGGACCGGCAAGCGAAATCCTGACCGAACCGTAATCGTTTATCCGATCATAGATATTGCTTATCATTTATCTCTGACTCCTTAACGACCCTAACCAACAAAAATCCGTCCGATTCTCTATCATTTTTACAAAGCCGTTGCGCCGAGGCGCCTTTTCTCCATCTGTATGTTCAAACACAGCCCTCTTATCTCATTGCATAGCACGTCAAAGGAAAGCGGCGTCCCCGCTTCAAGGGTGTTCTGTCCCTTTACCATCGATTCATAAATTTTTGTCCTGCCCTCAACGTCGTCGCTCTTGACGGTGAGCATCTCCTGCAGTGTATAGGCGGCGCCGTAACCCTCGAGCGCCCAGACCTCCATTTCGCCGAACCTCTGGCCGCCGGTTCTGGCCTTGCCGCCCAACGGCTGCTGCGTTATCAAACTGTACGGCCCCGTTGAACGCGCGTGAATCTTGTCGTCTACGAGGTGGTGCAGTTTCATAATATAAATATATCCAATCGTCGCCTGCTGGTCGAACGGCTCACCGGTTCTGCCGTCATACAACTGCGCCTTCAGTGTCCCGGGAACGTTCACGAAAAGCTCATCATCAGCGGGCGGCTTATTGGCGCCCTCAAGCTCGCTCTTTCGCCGCCTCATTGCCTCGTTGGCTTCTTCCATCAGTTGGTTGATGTCCAGTTCCTTGGCGCCGTCGAAGACGGGCGTAACAGCCGTAAAGCCGAGCACCTTCGCCGCCCAGCCGAGGTGCGTCTCGAGGATTTGCCCGACATTCATTCGGCTCGGCACGCCCAGAGGGTTGAGCAGGATGTCGAGCGAGCGGCCATCCTCCAAAAACGGCATATCTTCCTCGGGCAGTATCTTCGCAATAACCCCCTTGTTGCCGTGGCGACCCGCAATCTTGTCCCCAATCGACAGCATCCGCTTGGTCGCAACACACACCTTCACCATCTCAATCACGCCGCTGGGCAGCTCGTCGCCATGCTTTAACCGTTCGACTCGTTTCTTCTTCTCCTCCTCAAGCGCACTTATCTTCTCGAAGAATTTGCCCACAAGTTTTTCCACTTTCTCCCGCATCGCGGCCGGCTTGACCCACTTGATGTCCCAGTGCTCGACCTGCTCGTAGACCACCTCGTCATCCTCGCTGACGCCGACCTTTTGCCTGGTGGACGGGTCAACAATATCAACCTCAAACTTCTCGTGCATCGCGGCTATCATCTGCTTGAATATCGTGCACTGCTTATTCCTTATATCCTTTTCATACTCCCTTATCTGAGAGGCAAGCGCCTTCTTGCCCTCCTCGCCGCCAGATCCACGACGCACAAACCGCTCGGTCTTAATCACGACACCCTCATAGCCATTCGGCAGATCAAGAGAATCGTTCTTGACGTCCTCACCCGCCCTGCCGAATATGGCATGCAAAAGCTTCTCCTCAGGCGTAAGCTCGGTTTTCCCCTTGGGCACGACCTTGCCGACGAGAATGTCCCCCGGCAACACCTTTGTGCCTTCCCTCACCACGCCATGCTCGTCGAGGTTCCGCAACGCCTTTTCACTGACGTTGGGTATATCGCCTGTAAATTCCTCCTTGCCCAACGGCGTCTCGCGTATCTCAGCGGTAAATTCATTGATATGAATGCTCGTGAAACTATCGTTCTTGACCAGCCGCTCACTGACAATTATTGCGTCCTCAAAATTGAACCCTTCGTATGACATAAAACCTACCAGCAGGTTTCTGCCCAGCGCCAGAACGCCCTCCACGGTGCCCCCGCCATCCGCTATGACCTGGCCCTTCTCAACCCTCTGCCCCATTTTGACAACCGGCCTCTGGTTCAGACAGGTCCTCTCGTTTAATCCGAAAAACTTTTCTAATTTGTACTCATCCGTATGATTAATGACGACCCTGGTGGCATCGACATCGGTGACCACCCCCGCCTTTTGGGCGCGAACAGCCATACTCGAATACCTGCCCGCAACCTCCTCCATTCCCGTTTGCACCAACGGGACCTCACTTGTCATAAGCGGCACCGCCTGCCGCTGCATATTCGACCCCATAAGCGCCCTGTTGGCGTCATCGTGCTCGAGGAACGGTATCAGCGCAGCCGACAAACCCACAATCTGTTTCGGCGAGACATCGACAAATCCGACCTGGTCGCTGCTCACCTGAGCAAGCTCTCCGTGCTGCCTCGCCAGTGCCGTCCCCTCACGTATCTTGTCCGTTTCAGGGTCCACCGCGCTGGGCGGCGCGAATATCGCCTTCATCTCCTCATCTGCACGCAGGTAGACGACGTTGTTGGTACGTTTGCCCTTTTCGACCTTGTAATAAGGCGACAGCAGGAACCCATATTCGTCAACCGTAGCAAATATCGCAAGTGAGCTGATAAGACCGATGTTGGTACCTTCCGGCGTCTCGACGGGGCAAATCCTGCCGTAATGGCTGATGTGAACGTCGCGGACCTCAAAACCCGCACGCCTCCTGTTCAACCCGCCGGGGCCCAGTGCCGACAGGCGCCTTTCATGTGTCAACTGGCTCAACGCATTGGTCTGGTCCACAATCTGGCTTAATTCTCCACGCCCGAAGAAGAAGTTGATGCTGCTCGACACGCTTTTCGAGTTGACCAAATCCGCTATTCGCATGGGCTGTTCGCTTTCCTTCACCATGCTCATTCGCTCCTGAACGGTCTTGCGAAGCTTCAAAAGCCCCTTGCGTATTTCGCCGCCGGCCAGCTCGTCGATGGTCCGGAGCCGACGGTTTCCCAAATGGTCAATGTCGTCAACCTCACCTTCGCCGTTCCGCAGGCCGATTATGTATTTCATCGCGTTGACGAAATCATCCGGCCGCAGCGTCATCTCGCTAAGGTCAACGTTTTGCCCGAACTTGCGGTTCAGCCGGAACCTGCCAACCTTGCCCAGCCGATAGCGGTTGACGTCAAAGAACTTCTCGTTAAAAAACTGTGTGGCCTTTTCCTGGTTGGGCGGATTGCCGGGCCGCAAACGGATATAAAACTCCAACAATGCTCGCTCATGATTTTTACGGTCGTCTTTCTCTTCCGCCAGCGTGTTGAAAATCATCGCATCCCGCACCCCCTCGACGACCTCGATACGTTTGATTTCACTTTGCTGAATAACCGACACCTTGTCGCCGATTTGCGTTCCGGCTTTAACTATTATCTCGCCGCTTTCAGTATCGACAATGTCTCTCACCGCCCAGGCATCCGGGGTTAATCTTGCTCTCTGGACCTCTATGGTTTCGTAAAACCGTCGAATTATCTGCTCGGTCTCGCTCAAATCCGGGCTTAGCGCTCGCAGGAAAACAGTGGCGGGAATTTTGCTTGACTGGTCGATTTTCACAACCAGCACGTCCTTGTGCGTCACGCTTATCTCTATCCAGCTCCCCCGCTCGGGGATAATTCTGCCGCCGTGCAGTACGCGGTCGCCTTCCTTGCTCTCGATAAGGAAATCCACTCCTGGGCTTCTGTGGAGCTGGCTGACGATGACCCTTTCTGCGCCGTTGATGATAAATTCTCCGCCGCCAATCATCACTGGTATCTCGCCGAGGTATATCGCCTGCTCGGCTATGTCCTGGCCATCCTTGCTGCGCAGCCGACACGTTATTTTCAGAGGATACCCGTACGTCAGACGCAGCTGCCGACATTCCGTTACGCTGTATCTCGGCTGCTCAAGCTCATAATAAAGATACTCAAGGTTTATCCCCTTGTCGTAACTTTCTATCGGAAATATCTCACGAAACAACTCTTCCAGGCCCTCGCTTGTACGCTTCGTAGGGGATACGTCCTTCTGCAGGAATCCTTCATAGCTCTTTCTCTGTATCGCCACGAGGTCCGGAATCTCAACCGTCTCCCGCGTTCTGCCGAAATTACGAACTTTCAATTCAGCCATCGGTCAACCTCAATTAAATGGCAACTTCCACGCTCTCCGAACACCACCGCCCGGCCCGCAACCCGATTGCTCCTGAACTTGTCAGGCAATCTCCGCCACTGCTCCGGCGCTTTCGAGCTGCTTTTTGGCGGCCTCCGCCTCGTCCTTGCTTACACCCGTCTTTACCGGCTTGGGAGCGCCCTCGACCAGGTCCTTGGCCTCTTTGAGCCCCAGCGATGTTAAAGCCCTTACTTCTTTGATAACCTGAATTTTCTTGTCGCCGACTGTCTTGAGAATGACGTCAAACGTCGTTTTCTCGGGCGCCGCCTCAGCCGCAGCGCCGGCGGGACCGGCCGCCATAACCACACTACCCGCCGCCGGCTCTATCCCGTACTCTTCCTTAAGATAGTCGCCAAGCTCCTTCGCCTGCATCAGCGTTAGTTTGACTATCGCGTCGCCAAGTTTCTTGATTTCGCCACTCCAGTTTTTCGCCTCTTTTGCCAGCTTTTTTTCATTCGCTTGTTCTACTTCTTTCTCTGCGTTGGCCTCTTTTGCTTCTTCCGCCATTTGTCAACTCCTATACTAAATCGCCCGATGGTAGCCAGAGCTACGCCGCTCGGTTTAACCCCTAAAACAGGGACAACCACCCAGGCCGTCCAAATTCATTTCCAATAGCCCCCTAAGCAGCTTGTTTCTCCTCGCCTTTGTCCTTGTCTGCGATTTTCTTTATGCAACCGGCCAGGACTGCCGCAGGCGAGCCAATGGCAGCAGCCAATCTTGCCGCCGGCGATTTAACCAACATAACAATACGTCCCTGCAGTTCCACCCGGTTCGGCATCTTCGACAGTTCCTCGGCGCCTTTACCATCTAAAACCGACCCTTCAAGAAATGCGCCCTTGATATGAATCGCAGGCACCCTGCCAACCCAGTTGCTCAGCTCCTTGGCCACATCGACTATGCTGTCGCCGCCGTATGCAATCGCGCAGGGCCCTGTGAAAAGCGCCGCCGCTGACTCCATCTTCAAATTCGCCAGCGCCCTTTTGAATATCGAGTTTTTCACAATCATCATCCTGATGCCCTTCTGCTTAAGCGCACCTCGCATTACGTTATTGTCAACGCCGTTCACGCTCTGCGTGCTGATGACCAAAAAATCCGAGACGTGCTCATCAGCCATGCGCTTTTCCAGCTCAGTCCGCAGCAAATCCTTAACGTACTTGCTCATCTTTTCACCTCCAGCTACGGCTCGGCGTCTCTAACAATTGCTTGGACCTATGTCTCTTGCTTTCGCCGAGACGAGTGCCTGATTATTCCAAAAACATAAATACGCAACGGCAGCTCACGCCTCTGCCTAAACGGCAACAAGCACACCCGGGCTCATCGCAGCGGATATACTCAACTTCTTTATATAAGTCCCCTTCGAGCTTACCGGCTTAATCTTCTTTATATGCGCGACAACCGCATCGATGTTATCTATCAGCTTCTGGGCGTCGAAACTGACCTTGCCGACCACCATGTGGACATTTCCGCCTGTGTCGTTTTTGAATTCCACTTTGCCTGCGGCAAACTCTTTCACCGCCGTGGGAACATCCGATGTCACCGTACCGTTTTTGGGCGAGGGCATCTTGCCCTGCGGCCCGAGAATCCGGCCGAGCTTACCGACCTTGCCCATCACCTTGTTCGACGCAACGGCCACGTCGAAATCCGCCCAGCCGCCTTGTATCTTGCTGACCAGTTCGTCGCAGCCCGCCTCAATGGCGCCTGCCTGCTTGGCCGAGTCAATCTCCGAGTCCTCGCAAAAAGCAATCACCTTTTTCTGCTTGCCTATTCCGTGCGGCAGCGATATCGCCCCGCGAACAATCTGGTCCGACTGCTTTGGGTCTATCCCCAGCCAGAACGCACACACAACGGTCTGGTCGAACTTCGTCGAATTGAACGATTTGATTTTTGCCACCGCCTCGGCCACGCTGACCGGCGCCTTACCCACCTGCTCGGCTTCTTTGCGGTATCTCTTGCCTCTTGTTATTATCATATCTTTATTTCTCGAATCCCGTTTTCCGCCACAGGCGGATTTAGTTCATTCCTGCCTAACCCTCAATCTCAACGCCCATGCTCCTGGCGGTGCCCCTGATAATTTTCTCCGCCTGGTCCAAATCGTAGGCATTGAGGTCTTTTTGTTTCTCCTGCGCAATCTTGCGGACCTGCTCGGCGGTGACCTTGCCCACCTTTTCCTTGTTCGGGGCGCCGCTGCCCTTGGCAATGCCTGCCGCCTGCTTCAACAAAACAGCCGCCGGGGGACTTTTGACCTCAAAGATGAAACTTTTGTCCTTGTAGACCGTTATCACAATGGGGACAATCGTCCCGTTGAGGTCCTTCGTCCGCTCATTGAACTGCGAGACAAATTGCCCGATGTTGACGCCGCGCTGGCCCAACGCAGGCCCTATCGGCGGAGCCGGCGTTGCCTGTCCGCCGGGCGCCTGCAACTTTATCTTCACTAAAACTTCTTTGACGCTTTTAGCCGCTGCCATTGGTCACCTTCAAAAACAGGCCGCCACAATACAACCGCGGCCCCGTTAAACCTTCTCAACCTGCCAGTACTCTATATCCAACGGCGTACTTCGCCCGAATATCTCTACAATCACCTTTACTATCCCACGGTCCTGGTCAATCGACTCAACGGTCCCCTCAAAACTCTCGAAGGGCCCTTCCCTGATTTTAATCTGGTCGCCTTTGTTGAAGTCCACCCTGATGCTCGGCGCCTCCTCTGGCTTTTCAACCTCCTGCATCATCTTCGCTACGTCCGTGTCGCGCATCGCCGTCGGAATACCCTCGGTACCCACGAAATCTCCCACGCCAGGAATCTCCTTTATGGCAAACCAGACGTTTTCAGGCACCCGCCCGTCGGCCTCCGTCTCCATCTCTATAAAAACGTAGCCGGGGTAGAGCTTGCGCTTATGCACGGTCTGCTTGTTCCCGCGAACCTTTTTGACCCTCTCAACGGGTACCTCAATTCTGCCGATAACATCGGTCAGCCCCACTTGGCTCACCTTCTGCGCGAGCACTTCTTTTACGTGCATCTCCTTATTTGACGCAACTCTAAGCACATACCACTTCATCAAAGCGTCCCGACCCAATACCTAAACAATTGCCTCTACTACCGCACCACACGTGACGTCAGCCCGATTGACTCCCTCTTGAGTCCGAATCAGCTACTGCATCAGCCAGGAGATAGACAACTGAAGGACGAAATCCGCCAGGCCCAGCAGCACCGCCAGAATAACTACCACCGCAATCACAACAACCGTCGAAACAGCAATCTCCTGTCTCGTGGACCAGTTGACCTTTTTCATCTCGCCCTCGGCGGCAATCATAAAGTCGGCGATGTTCGGCTTGTTGACCAGCCACAACGCCAATACAGCCAAGAGCACAAACAGCCCTGCAGGCACCATTGTCTCAACCCACAGTCCTATGTCTGCCGCCTCGAGCGTGCGGTAAAACTGCCAACACCCTATTGCTATTATCGCCGAACCGCCTCCGGCGGTACACATCCGCGTATACCTGCCCTGCCCGCGTTTATAAACACCCAAAATCATAACACACCTGAACGCCTACAAACTCATCGCTTCACCCAAACCACGCTCCGTCGCCATAGCTTTGGAACGTCGGCGACTGGCCGCACACCAGGCCAGAAGGGAATCGAACCCCCAACCTTCGGTTTTGGAGACCGACGCTCTGCCAATTGAGCTACTGGCCTATATTATTCCGCGAAGTCCCGACAAATCGGAAATCGGGGCTTAGCTGCGTAGCACGAGTCATTTGTCCCTTTGCCGCACGAGCCAGTTTTATCCGCCTGCGGCGGATTTATTTACGCTTCAGCTTGTGAACCGTATGTTTTCGTTCAAACCTGCAGAATTTCTTCAACTCCAGTTTGGGGCTGCCCTCGGCCACACTAACGCTGGTGCGGTAATTGCGCTGCCCGCACTGGTTGCACTCCAGCCAAACATATTCCCTTTTGCTTTTTTTAGCCATATACTACTCTGCGACCCTGCTCTGCAAAGCCCGCTACGCAGGGTACTGTGTGCGTGCGGCTAATCAAGCCGCGATAAGAACCCCGGTGCGCCCGGGGCCCAGTTTTTTCTGCTCGCTGTTTACACAAGAATCTTCGTCACCACACCTGCGCCAACAGTTTTGCCGCCTTCTCGAATGGCGAACCGAAGTCCTTCTTCCATCGCTATCGGGGAAATAATCTCCACCTCCGCTGCTATGTTATCACCGGGCATACACATCTCAGCAGCTTTGCCATCGCGACTCTGCAGCACCTTGACGGCTCCTGTGACGTCCGTTGTCCTGAAGTAGAACTGCGGCCTATAGCCCGGGAAGAACGGCGTATGACGACCACCCTCTTCTTTCGTCAGCACGTAAACCTCTGCCATGAACTTGGTATGCGGCGTGATGCTCCCAGGAGCCGCAATAACCTGCCCTCGTTCCAGGTCCTGTTTCTCAACGCCTCGCAGCAGCACACCGATATTGTCCCCTGCCCGGCCTTCGCTCAGCGTCTTATTGAACATCTCAACGCCTGTCACCACCGTCTTGCGGGTCTCCTTGGCAAGCCCTATAATCGCAACTTCTTCGCCGACCTTCACAACGCCTCGCTCGACCCTGCCTGTGCCGACCGTGCCGCGCCCCTTTATGCTGAACACGTCTTCAACAGGCATAAGGAATGGCTTGTCAACCTCACGAACCGGGATGGGGATGTACTCGTCCATCGCCTTCAACAGCTCTACAATCGGCGGACACGACGGGTCATCCAGCGACTTGGCATTCATCGCCTGTATCGCCGAACCGCGAATAATAGGCGTCTCATCGCCCGGAAACTCGTACTTGTTCAGAAGGTCCCTCACCTCCATCTCAACCAAATCGAGCAGCTCCTTGTCGTCTACAAGGTCCACTTTGTTGAGGAACACCACTATCTTCGGCACGTTCACCTGACGCGCAAGAAGTATGTGCTCGCGTGTCTGCGGCATCGGGCCGTCGTATGCACTGACCACTAATATGGCGCCGTCCATCTGGGCCGCGCCGGTTATCATATTCTTCACGTAGTCCGCATGACCAGGGCAGTCCACGTGTGCGTAATGCCGGTTCTCCGTCACATACTCAACGTGTGCCGTCGCAATCGTCAGAATCTTTGTGGGGTCACGCCGACCCTGCGATTCCGAGGCCTTGGCAATATCGTCGTAGCTCTTGAACTTGCACAATCCTTTCAACTCCATTACCCTGGTCATCGCACTGGTAAGCGTGGTTTTGCCGTGGTCAACGTGGCCAATTGTACCGACGTTGACGTGTGGCTTCGTTCGCTCGAATACTGCCTTAGCCATGGTTATATGAACCTCCAATTTGCATTGTCACTTCCTTAAATCCTGTTTCCCGATGTAACTGGGCCTCAAGCCAAAACCTACCTCATTTATATATTAACTTCCAGCCAAGGTACATCATATCCTGCCGACACCTCGGTCTGAAACGCCTGCATTTAGCTGCTGATGGGAATTGAACCCATGACCTCGTCCTTACCAAGGACGCGCTCTACCATCTGAGCTACAGCAGCAATGTTAAAAAAACTTATGCTGCGCAAAGGCAAAGGCGGGAACTACAAACAGTCCCCACGCGTCGGCCACAGGCCCAAAAACCCATGCCGCCTTTACACACGCAAAAATAAATTTACACCGACGGCCAATCAAAAACAAATAACACAACGTGAATAGAGTAGTTTACAAAAACGCCCGCCACCCTGCAAACACAAAAAAATAAAAAAATTGCAAAATTTTTCCCGCTCCCGGCAACCCAGCTATTCTATTCGCCGCCGACCGAGGGAACATCACTCTGCCCAGCCGAGCCAAACCGGCTGGTCCAGCGTGCAAGCTGCTGCTCCCACATCGGTCGCTGTTCGGCTGGCTTGATTTCCCGCAGCACCTTCAACACCGCATTGGGGTCGGCCCCGCCGGCGGGATTATCCCAAAATGACTCTATCGAGCGAACAACGACACTATCGGCTCCCAAGTCCCTTTCTAACAGACAGTTACCAACCAGCCAGGCCGCCGCCTCCACCTTTGGCCAGCGCAGATACACCTCCAACAACTGCCCCAAAATCGCATCCTCTTGCTCTGCGGTTTTCGCCGACTCCCGCAATTTACCCAGGCACTCAGCCACCTGCTCATACTGCCCTGTCTTGCTGTAAAGCCGTGCCAACCTTTCCCGGATGGCCATAGTCATCTCATCACGATTATCCGCAACCGCCTTGCGCTGGGCCAGTTCAAGAAAAGATATCCACTGCTCGTCAGCCAGTTTCTGCCTGCCCTGAGTGGAACCTGTGGTGAGCACAGTCGAACCATCGAAGGGCCTGCTGGTCTGTGAATCGAAGTTGCCGACCCAATTCTCAATGGTATTGACGTCGCAGCCATTGAATATCTTCAGCATCGCCTGCCAGGCCGCCTTGCCTTCGGCATTTGTACCAACCTTATCCCACAGCCACACCAGGTCGTCTTTGCCCCCCACTTCTCCTGCAAGCTCAATTACCCTGTTCCTGACCACCTGGCTGCGGTCACCGGCAAAATTCTTCGTCAGCAGTTTCAACGCTTTCGGCCTGTCGACACAAATAAGCCCGTCGACCGCCGCTTCTCTGACCAAATCGGCCTCATCACCCAACGCCTGTTCAAACAGCCCCGCGAATTGTCTGGCTGAGGCCTGCCTGTAAATGCTCTGTCCGCACAACCTCGCCATTGTCCCGAGCAACTCACCACGCAATGTTCCGTCGGTCGGCTCCGCCGGCCGCGTGTATCTGGCGACAAGCAGGTCCATATACTTGGCGGCCTCGTCCTCTGCAAGACCACCCGGCTCGAGCAGCTTCCTTATTACCTCGGCGCCCCTGTATGATTCTTTCGCGTCATCGTCATTCAAGTATCCAGCCGCCCACTCCAGTGTTTGCCTGCGCAGCTCCGGCGTAAGCTGCATCCCCGACGTGGGGACAAGTGCATAATGACACGCTGCGCCAAGCGCAACGAACAGCTCCAGCTTCACCTCTTCGTCCCGCTCTACCCTGAACTGTTCAGCCAGTCGTTCAGGCAAGCTCAATTCCCCCGTCAACGAAAGCAGCTTTGCCGTGGCAAAACGCACGTCCCTGTTGGTGTCGGAAACCAGCTTCGCCAAAACAGGCCCAAGCTCAGCCGGCAGCTTCGACTGCGTCCCAATCCGCCACTGCGAGACCTTATCCAGCGCCCACAGCCGAACAACCGCCTCGGGACTACCTAAGTATTCGGCCAGCAACTTACCTCTCTGGCCCTCATCACCCAATCCTTCATATATCTTGTCCAGCGCACCAAGATACATCTTTCGCCACAGGTCTCGCTCCTTCTCCAGCTCGCCGACCCTCGATTCCTGCCGAACCATCCAGTCGCGCTGAAACCTGTTCATTCCCCTCGCTCGCAATTCGGCCAGGATTTGTGCACGGCTCCTGGCGTTTGTGCCCACGGGAACTCCTATCGAGCGAAGCGCCTCGCGGGCGGCAGATGCAACCTGACCGTTTTTGTCATCCACAAGCTCCACAAGCCGGGCTATCGCCCCTATATCAAGCTGCACCTTCAGTGCGTATATCGCATTCAACCTTGCCCCGACCGGCAGCATTGCGTCCCTCGCCATCGCCTCCAGGACATTGGCTATCTCATCATAGTCGAAAAGCAGAGCCGCCTCCGCTGCAGACCGGGCGGCACCGCCATCCTCTGTTCTCAGGACCTCGGCCAACGGCCCAATAAAATCTCTTTTGTCTTTGACCTGCCGTCTGGTTTCTCTGGCGACCACCAGCGCCCTACAAACCGTGACACGAGCCGGCTTATTGTCCGATTGTTTCAGCGCATCTATAAGAATCTGCCTGGCGCGCGGGCTGTCACTGAACAGCATTATCATCGCCGCATCCAGACGAACATCCTCCGTGGCGCCTCGCAGCAGCGCCTCCTGGTTTACTTTCAACTGCGTCTCCGTATCCCCTTTGGCTGGCGGCTCCGCCATCGAGACGGACTTGTCCGCTTCTACCGCTTCCTGTTGGCATCCCGCCAGCGCCAACAAAATTGATAGACACATCCACCGCATCATCATCTGCGCCGCCTTATGATTACAACAACCTTCATCAAATCTGATGATAATACCGAATCGCCACGGGCGTCAATCATCGATTCCCCGAAAAACCATATAAATGCGGTTTCTTATGGCCGGGGATGGTATTTCCTGTGAATTTCCCGCAATCTCTCCCCATCAACGTGCGTGTAAATCTGCGTCGTCGATATATCCACGTGGCCGAGCATCTCCTGCACGCTTCGCAAATCCGCCCCGCCTGCCAGAAGGTGCGTCGCAAAGCAATGCCTTAACGTGTGCACCGTCAGGTTCCTCGGCATTCCCGCGCGCATTGCATACCTCTTTATAAGACGCCAGATTTCAATACGGCCCATAGCCCTTCCGGTTCGGGAAAGCAGCAAATAATCTCCGCTAAAGGACTTAACTAACTTCGGCCTCATCTCCCTGAGATATCCCATTGTCGCCGCAGCCGCGACTTTCCCAAGCGGTATCACTCGTTCCCGACTGCCCTTGCCTATGCACCGCAAATATCCGACGTCTAAGTTCACATCCGACATCTTCAAGCCGGCAAGCTCACTGGCCCTGACCCCGGTTGCATACAGCAGCTCCAGCATCGCCTTATCACGCAGATAAAATTTTTCCTTCGGCGAAGGCGCCTCTAACAAATCCACAACCTGCTTTTTGCTGCAAATCGTCGGCAGCCGTTGCCACAGTTTCGGCCCATCCAAAATCCCGGTGAAATCATCCTCGACCAGACCGTTGAGCTTGCCGAACCGCAGAAACATCCGAATCGCCACCAAACCCCTCTTTTGCGACGCCTCCGCCCTATTGGCCCTGGCCAGCGTCGCCATATATTTCTGAATGAGCGCCGGCTTAATCTCCTTTATCTCGCTTACTTTGTTTATCTTGCAAAATCCTAAGAAATCCTTCAAATCCCGCCCGTAGGCCTGAATAGTGTTGTCAGACAATCCCCCTTCGACTGTCAGGTAACTTAAAAAGTCCCGAACCAGCCGGCCCAAAGGCAACGCATTCAACTTGTTTGCAATTGTCTGTGTCTGGACTGAAGGCATAGGGATTCTCCACTTGTGCCGCTATTAGCTTGTATCGGCCTCCCTCGTTTCCTGCCTTTAACCAACCCCAATCTTTAATTATCACCGGGATTTTAAGGCGATGGTGAATTTCCAGCCGGCGGCTACGTCTTTCGTGAAAACAATCCCCTCCGGCACGGGATACGGCGGCGGGTCGAAATCATCATAGCCCCACGACATAATCTGGCCGTCAATTGTAAGAGCCGCTATATGATAACCTCCCGCTGCGATGGCGACAAAGTCGTGTCCGTCCGGCTGGCGATAGTGATAGTCGGGAATGCCCTGCTCCAACCAGTCGCCGCCGCCCCACGTTATGAGCATATAATCCTCACGCAGCAAAAAATTATAATCGCCCCCTGCGGCAACCGCTTCGTGGTCGTCTTCGGCACCGTAATAAATCGTGGTCTGTCCCATACTATCGCTGCCCCAGGCCCTTATCGTCCCGTCCGATTGCAGTGCCAAGCTGTGATACCTGCCCGCAGAAACGGCGACATAAACGGTCCCAACATTGGGTTCCGGTGCGTTACATTCGCCGAAATCATTCCATCCGCCCCAGCCGACTATCAGGCCTTCTGTGGTAATCGCCAGATTGTGATAATCGCCCGAGGCAATGGCGACAAAATCGTTTCCTTCGGGGACGTCGATTTGGCCATTGGTATTATCTCCCCAGCCGATGATTGAGCCGTCGGATTTGAGCGCAATACTATGGCGAGAGCCGCCGGCTATTGCAATAAAGTCGTTGCCCCCAGGAACATTGCACTGGCCGTAGCTGTTCGAGCCCCACGCGACGAGCGAACCGTCGCTCCTTATCGCAAGGCCGTGATATTTGCCTGCAGCGACGTCAACAAAGTCATTACCTTCGGGTACATTACTGACTTGTCCTGAACTGTCGTAACCCCAAGCGATAATTGGGTAGCCCGCCAGAAGTGTCCCGACGGCGATTGCATTTGCATCATCTTCATCCGGCTGAGCGGGGTTCTCGCTGATTGCGCCTTTATAAACAACCGTGTATCGCACGATATTATTGCTGTCGGGCCTTGTGAATGTCCCCGTCACCTGCTCGTCGTAGCCCAGCTCGCTGCCCGCTGTCCAGCCGACCACTGCAAAATCGCCGACTTCCGTCCTGTTGCCGTCGCGGTCGTCCCAGTAGAGTTCAAACGTTCCGCCTTTCAATACCTGCGGCGCGCCTGAATTGTTGGAATCGTTGCGAATGACAAAGGTCACGGTGTTGCAGTCCAGACAATTCGGCTCAATCTCCAGCTTCCCGCGAAAAAAATAATTCACCAGTCCCGTCGCATAATCAATCGTCCGAGGTATCGTTACCGCAGCGTAATCCTCATAAACATACTCGTCAAAAGTAGTGTGAGATACCACGGTTGTTGAAGGGTATGCAATCCCCGCCACATAAGCGTATTTATAAATATATTTCGTCCGACCCAAATGAGTTATGTCATATCCGCTAAAATATCTGTAATGCACGGGAATCGAATCCCAAAGATATACATCCGGCTCGATATACCCTGTCACATTACAGACGTCGGGATGAGGGAAGTAATATTTGGTTCCATCATTTTCTCTGAAAATTGTGCTTTTTGATAAGAACTGATAATTGGTCTGCTCTGATAAGCCCCATGTGGAGAGTGGAGACGTTCCCACATATTGGCCGGTGTAAGCGTCCACATCCCAGTAGTCGGAAAGCTTCGAAAAAACCTTTGCCTGCGGCGTCCAACCAGAAAACCATCTTGCAGGAATTCCCGATTCATTTACCTCATCTTCAACGTACGACTCGAGCGGATTGCCCCACAAACCCTTGGGGACCCGAAAGTGTGCCTCTATAAAGTCATTTCTGGCGTGTGGAGGAACGCCCATATCTTCCAACAGATGCGATACATGCCCAAGGGCCAGGAAGGTCAGGGCCAGATAGTGCTCTCTTGTATCCCTGGACACCTCCGTCAGGGCTTTATTAAAGTAATTTCTTGCGTCCGGCCAGGCAAAATAGTTTTCATACTCCTGCTCCCATTCTGGTTCCTCTATGCCCAACGCCCTTTTGAGCGTCGATGCCCCGGTTAAATCGAAGCTAAGTTTATAAAGCAATCGCGTTACCTTGTCTGCAAATTCTGCTTTTTGGGGGTGTTCTGTTTTGTTATCTAATCCGGCATTACGATATGGGTCGTGGAAATGATGCCTTGCTCTCGGATTGGGAACGTCTTCCAAATGAGCACCGGTTTTCAATAAATCCAGAATACTGGGATTTTCGGGAATTTCCGGTAGTACCCGTTCGGAGTCCGGTGTATTTGATTCGTCCAGCAATAATATACTTCCCAGACCTTGTGTCATTCCAAGTTCGTTCTTAATATACCCGCCCAGAACCGACTTGTTATTGTTAGATGCACCTTTTTCAGTCAAGGCCTTGTGTGTTTCACCTTCCCAGGCGTATACTTGGTAGCTCCATCCAAGAATAATTGTTACGGCAATTAAAATCGTCAGGTTTCTCTTCATAATTATATTCCTATGAGCCGCTCCTTATGACTGTTATCAGATTAGATAATTTGTCATGTTGGGAAAGTTGCTCCGAGTATATATATAAATAGCCACAAAAGCCCCAAAACCAATGCTATTGCTGACAGAACTACGGTAATCACCCTAAATAGCAGGTTGTACGGTTTCCAATATAGCGTTCCGGCTATAGCAGAGGTGGCAAAGATAAGAACAAAAGGCCAACCCCAATGTAGCAATTTGATGTCGAATATAAAATCGGCGTATTTTTCGTACGCTTCGTTGTTAACGAGCAAGAAGTCAAAGAACATTAGCATGCAAAGCGATGAGGCTAATATCGCCAAGACCAGAAACAATGCTGTTTTTTTGTTTCTGATACTCATGTGATACTCCTAAAAGTCATAGATTTTCCACTCGCCGGTTTCGTCCCTGACAAAAAGGACGGGATAGGCGTAAGTATCTCCATCTTCTTCACGCAGAAGGTCGTAATAAGCGATTTCTTCTTTCTGCTCTATGAAGATTAGCTCACCCATTTCGTTTGCTATTTGCGGGAGATAAGAGTTAAGCTGCTCAAAGAAAATACGGTAGTTCTCTGCTGATACCTCTGTAAAGTATGATACAGCCGTATTTATGTCACCTGCGGCCAAAGCTGCCTTGAATTCTTCAAAAACCGTCTCCGGCCTTGTACCTTTAAGCCAGCAGTCGGCCATTATGGATAAATCGTTACAGTCCACTAAATTGCTGTCATCAAAATCACCCGTAAGTCCACTGCCCGACAATAGCCAGCTTTGTGCTAATTTAGCCAAATCTTCGAAGGCGATTATTCCGTCAATGTCTAAATCTACCCGCTGGCATTGTTGATATTCCGAGTATTGCGTAAGCCAATACCAGCCGAATATCATCAGGTCGTCGATATCAACGCTGTTGCTGTCGTCGAAGTCACCCGCAAGGCTGCTTCCCGACTCCTGCCAGTTGTCAGCCATTAAAGCAAAGTCAACAAAGTCAGCCGAGTCGTCATTATTCAGGTTAACAACGGTCGGCTCATAGATACCACCTGCCAAAGCAAGACCTGAAATTGCGAGACAGACAACCCCCGTAAATATAATCACCTTTGAATTACTCATATTAGCCGCTCCTGAATGCGAAGTGTGTTTTTTCATATCAAATCAAATAGAACTCGCAGCATAAACAATGTCAATATAAAACCCCTCCTGAGAGCCAGAATACGACACTATCAAAACCAATTCATTTCTTGTCTGGCAAAAGCTATCCGCATATAATGACCCGCTGGTGTTAGATTGATATTCAGGGTGCGAAGAATGGACAAATCAATGTTGAACAAACTGCTTACCTGCTCGCTGCTGTTGTGGCTGGCCGGCTGCGCGGAAAACAAATACATACAAACGGCGGAACAGATTTGTGTTCCCGCCATAACAAAAGTCGATGCAATGGCAGCCGCAGAACAGGTTCTCGCCGAGATGCACTTCGCAATTGAAAAACTTGACGTCGAATCCGGCTTCGTAAGAACCTGCCCGCTGTCCGGTGCACAAACGTTTGAATTCTGGCGAGCAGACAGCGTCGGCTCATTCAACCGCGCCGAAGCCGACCTCCACAGCATCCGCAGGACCGTCGAACTCGATATAGGCGAACAGGCCGGACAACTCTGCATAAACTGCAGGGCAACCACTCAAAGATTGAGTTTGCCTCAGGGTCAAACCGCCGTCGGCCAAAATCACACGATAATGTCCCCACGCCAAAGGTCTCTGCAAAAACTCGGTGATGAGCAGAAATCGAACATAAGCTGGCTCGACCTCGGCAGAGACAATCAACTTGAGACCGAAATCATCAAACGCATCGAAAAACAACTTACCTCAGAGAAGCATGCCCTGAGCGCAGCCGAAGGGAAGGAACCGAACAAATGAGGATATTAGTCGCCGGCGGGGCGGGATACATCGGCAGCAATATGACGGCAATGTTGGCCGCCGAGGGACACCAGCCGACCATTTATGATAATCTCAGCAAGGGCCACAAGGCCGCTGCTGCCTTCTGCGAGTTCGTCGAGGGCGACCTGGCCGATTTCAACCTGCTCGCCCGAACGCTCAAAGACCGCCGAATCGACGCTGTGATACACTTCGCCGCCTTTATCGAGGCGGGAGAATCCGTAAGTAATCCTCTCAAATACTATCAAAACAATGTCTCCAATACCCAGGTGCTGCTGGCCGCAATGGAGCAGGCCTGCGTTGAAAAATTTGTCTTCAGCAGCAGTGCCGCGGTTTACGGCATACCCGAAAAAACACCCATCAGCGAGGACTCTCCTACAAACCCAATTAATCCTTATGGCGAGACGAAATCAGCCGTCGAAAGAATGTGCCACCATCAGGCAAAAGCAGGCAAACTCCATTATGTCTCGCTACGCTACTTCAACGCCTGCGGCGCAGGCCACAACTGCACCCTCGGCGAAGACCATCATCCCGAATCGCACCTCATCCCGCTTGCCATTTTCGCAGCAATGGGAAAAACCGACGCAGTCAAAATCTACGGAACCGACTACCCAACACCCGACGGCACCTGCGTACGCGATTACATCCACATCGAAGACCTCTGTCTGGCGCATCTGCTGGCGCTGAACAACCTCGACAAGCAGCCGGAACTTATCTACAACCTCGGCAATGGAAAGGGATACTCCGTAAGAGAGGTAATCGAGACGGTCAAAAAAGTATCAGGCAGGAGTTTCAAGGTCATCGAGGCAGCGCGTCGGCCGGGTGACACACCGGTCCTCGTCTGCGACGCCACCAAGGCCAAACAAGAGCTTGGCTGGCAGCCAAAATGGACCAACCTCGAAAAAATCATCGCCTCCGCCTGGACCTGGCACAACGAACACCCCAAAGGATATGCAGATTAAAATGCTGCCTTGATTGGAGCTGCAATAGCAGGACTAACGAACTGACCAAGACCTCAGACACAAGACACCAGACCAAAGACCGCACTTTTCCTTGCTTTCCCCGTCTATCCTTATAATAATATGGAGCAGGAGACCTTTAACCTTCGGCATAAGGAAGAAATGCTATGACTGGCAAAGAATTCGTCAACCGGCTGGCAAACGGAAAATCTGACATTATCCAGGTTTTTCTGGATATCCTTTCCAAAACGGGTTCGCGTTATTGCCTCATCGGAGGACTTGCCGTAAACGCTTATGTTGAGCCGGTCGTGAGCTTGGATTTGGACGTCGTCGCGGCAAATGAAGATGTCGGTGCTATTTGCAGAGCAGCCAAAAAACTCGGCTTAAAAGTCGAGCAATTCGAGCATAGCGTCAACCTCACCAGCACCAACTCCGACCTGCGGATTCAACTTCAGCAAGACCAGCGCTATCAGAAGTTTGTTTCAAACGCCCGGGGCAAAAACGTGCTGGGCTATACGATGAGGGTCGCAAGGGTCGAAGACGTATTACAGGGCAAGGTCTGGGCGTATTCGGATAAGACACGACGCAAGAGCAAACGGCAAAAGGATTTGGCCGATATCTTCCGCATCGTCGAAAAATTCCCGCAACTCGAAGCATCCCTGCCGCAAACCATCCGGGAAGAATTGGAGAGGCTATAATTACAAAAATGATCAGTTTTCAGTTTAACGTAGGCAAAGCATTTGTAAATTATAAGAATCATCCAATCACAATACCTAAGAATTTCTACGAGGATCTTAAAAAAGAGGGACTCACCACTGAACACCAAGAAATATCAATAATCTGCCCAGACGGGAAAAAAGCATACGGACATATCTATTCCTCTTCTGCTGGATTTGGTTTTTTCTATCAGATTAGTTTCCATTCGATTTCTAGCAATCCTGTTGAATCGCTCAAAGTTGGTGATCGGATTCAAGTCGACATCACAAAAGATGGTCCTGCTATAAATGTTGTTTTGAAGAATAAGTCCGAACATGTGGAAATGAAAGAACCTTATATAGAAAAGACTGGAATAGAACGTGTACGAGAAGCCACCCTTCCATTAGGGACAATAGTACATGTAGAAAACAAAGAGCTTCCCGATGAAGAATTTGACCGAGCCATCAGTGAGAACCGCCTGCGGATTGGTATGGTAGAGACAAATACTGAAATGGCCATCGCCCGACAGCGTAGAGGACAGGAGCAGATAAGAAAACTTACTCTGTTGAATTATTCTTCAAGATGCGCCCTTTGCGATGTGAATGATCCTTCCATTTTAGTGGCAAGTCACATAGTTGGATGGGCTGAGGTTCCAGAGACGCGAGGTATCTTGTCCAACATTATATGTCTTTGCAGGTTTCACGACGTGCTTTTTGAGCATGGTCTTTTTTCTCTTGCGGATGACCTTACCGTACTGAAAAAAGCAAATATGACAAGCCGCATTGTTATGTTGTTACTCGACAATACCGTTCAGTTCAGAAAACCATGTGCTCACCCACCAGATCCACGATTTCTGCAATGGCATCGTAATCGCTCTGGATTATAAGGGCCAGTGCCATGTTTTTGCTTCTGCTTCTCTCCGGTCGACAGCAACTCGTTCAACGATCCGCTGCGGAAGCCCTGCAAATCAATCGTGACGTATTTGAAGCCCAGCGTTTTGAATTTTTTAATAATCTTCGAGCGGTTCGGCTCAGCGGAAATCTTTTTGAAATCCTGCGGATGGACCTCGATTCGGGCAATAGTATCGTGATGGCGAACACGAAATTCAACAAGGCCAAGCGAACGCAGGAAATCCTCGGCCTGTTCGATTTGTTTTAGGCGTTTTTCGCTAATCTCAAGGCCATAAGCCAGCCGGGATGCAAGGCACGGTGACGCGGGGACATCGGCTGTCTCAAGACCTAACTTTTTGCTAAGCGTTCGTATATCCTGCTTTGTCAATCCGGCTTGAGCCAATGGCGAGCGAACGCCAAATATTTTCATCGCGCGATTACCAGGACGATAATCTCCCAGGTCATCGTAATTCGTCCCGAATACAACGTGCTTCAAGCCCTTTTCTTTGGCCACCTGCAAAAGCTCCTGACACAAACGGCTTTTGCAGTGAAAACAACGGTCTGCCTTATTGGCGACGAAATTTGGGTCAGCCAACTCATCGATATCGATGGGTTGCAGGCGAATGCCGAAATCTTTGGCGATTTTCTTCGCCCTTTTCAGGACGTGCTTCGGCTCGACGACTCCTGCGCTTATGCACGCAAGAACATTATCAGCGCCAAGCGTATCGACTGCTGCCTTGAGCAAAAACGTGCTGTCCACCCCGCCGGAATAAGCGACAACGACGCTGCCTAACTCTTTCAGGATTTGCTTTAATGTCTCGAACTTCTTATGAAACGTATCAGGCATTAAAGAATCTCATCTAAAATTTCTGCTGCGGTGCCGACGTATTCTGCGCAAATCGTGGTAAAAAGATTCTTGTCCTTTGCCTCCTGCAACCCCTCAGGCGTGGTTATGTCGCAGCAGAGCAGCGCCTTGCATTCAATCGAGCCGTAGCGTGCCCTGAATTTGTCCGCGAATCGTTTGGTGATTTCAAAGGTTTTTTCCTTTGCTTTGTTGTCGTCGGCTTTGGTTTTGCCGTATTTTAGCCCGATGACCATAATCGCGCCCGTCACCGCCCCGCAGGTCTGTCCCAGGTGCATCCCTCCACCGAAGCCAGTCGCTATTTTCAGCGCCTTGTCACGCTCTAAACCGAACTTTTCACTGTATGCCGCCAAAACTGCCGGCGCACACGAGAATCCTTCCTTATAAATCGCCTTTGCCTTATCAGCATTACTCATATTCAACCCCTAATCGTTCCTTCATTATCTCTATGTATACTCGCCCCAAACCACCTTGTGCGTGGTCCCGCCTGCCAAACACGAAAGCCGATGGTGGGAATCGAACCCACAACCCCGGCTTTACGAAAGCCGTGCTCTACCGTTGAGCTACATCGGCGATTATCAATGTTATAATACCGGCCCCGCCAAACCATGTAAAGCAAATCAGACCCCGTCGCAGCCGGCCCAAAGGCAAAAATGCCCGCAAGCGACATTGACAACCAGCCGATAATGGCATATATAATGGGTTGTTTATATTAGCAGGGCATATGCCCTCCGCTTAACAAAAAACCGCGACAAAGGCAGTTGTAGTGTGCCGAATTTTAGGGCGATTATGGTGGATTCCGAACAACCTGCTGGACAGGACTCGCAGAGGCAAGAGCCGGAAATAAACAAATTCTTCCGCGCCGCGACAAAGACCGGCGCCAGCGACCTGCACCTCAAGGTGGGCCAGCCGCCGAAACTCCGAGTCCAGGGCGAACTCAAAAACACCACCGGCGAAGCCCTGTCTCAACAAAAAATCGAGCAGCTCGCCTTAGAAATACTCACCGACGAGCAAAAGCAGGTATTCCTCAGACACGGCACACTCGACTTCGCCTATGCCGTCGCCGAAGACGAGCGATTCCGCGTAGACCTTTTCCGCCAGCGAGGCCTGATAAGTTTGGCGGCAAGGCGCGTCAATACCGAAATCCCGACCATCGAGCAACTGCACCTTCCGGCAACGCTGAAGAAAATCGCCGAGGGTGACCAGGGGCTTGTTCTGCTCGTCGGCCCGACGGGGTGCGGCAAAACGACCACCGCGGTATCGATGGTTGACTACATAAATGCAACTCGCTCCTGCCACATCGTCACCATCGAAGACCCCATCGAATATCTTATAAAGGATAAAAAGGCCATAGTTTCCCAGCGGGAAATCGGGATAGACGTGCCCGACCACGACGAGGCCCTCAGATTCCTGATGCGTGAAGACCCCGATGTCGTCTTTATAGGCGAGCTCCGCGACGCCAGGACCGTCGGTGCTGGAATGCGAGCCGCGGAAACCGGCCACCTGGTCTTTGGAACCATTCACGCCGCCAACGCCGCTCAGACCGTTCAACGTCTTGTTGAACTTTTCCCGCAAATCGAACGCGACCTGGCCAGGCAGACGTTGAGCTTGACCTTGCACGCAATCGTCAGCCAAATCCTGCTGCCCAGCATCAAGAAGGACGTCGGAAGAATACCCGCCCTCGAAATACTGCTCGCCAACCCGGAGGCACGCAAGCTTATCAGCGAGAGCCGCGAAGCCGAGATACCCAACCTCATCCGCAGCTGCACCGGGGAAGGAATGCGGGACATTACCGACAGCATGGTCGCATTGATAATGGACGGCTCCGTCGAGCCGAAGGAGGCCTACAAGCACGCACCCAACGCAGAAGAGTTGAGAATGGCCCTCAAAGGCATCCGCGCCGACAAAGGCGGTATACTATGAGGGCACAGCCGACGCTATAATGGAGTACGTTATGCCGGAATTTTTAGCTGCTGTTGGATACGGCGGTTACATATCGCCTATAAAACTCGCTGTCTTTTTGCTTTTGTTCTTCGGATGGCTGCCCATCGTCAACTGGGTCTACAAGGACGCCGAAACGGTGGCGACAAAACAGGTCTTCTGGACAGCCGTGGTCTCCGGCACCTGGGCGATTGCGGGGCTTGCGTGGCTGCTCATCCCCGCCTTCATCATTGGAATGGCGTTTTACCTCATCGCCGCCGGCGCCGCCTCAGCAAGCTACGTTATGCACCGCAACTCCCTCATGCCCGAATTCCAGCGAGTCCTCACCGTCGACCACATCAAAGACCTGCTTTCCAAAGGGAGTAAAAAGACCGAAGCGCTCAAAAAATTCACCTTCATCACCGCAAACAACAATGAAGTCCCCGTGCCCGAGCCCAAGACCACCGACTTTTTCGGATACAGGGCCGCCTATAATTTATTCGACGACGCACTTTATCGCAGGGCCTATGATGTCATTTGCACACCGACGCCCCAAAACTACACCGTCGCTTATTATGTCGACGGAAATGCACTCAAACAGCCCCCCATCTCCAAAGACCAGATGGACTATCTTTTGCGATTCATCAAGAACCTTGCCAGCCTCGATATCGAGGAAAAGCGAAAACCACAAAAAGGCAGATTCGCAATCTTCCAAAAAGACGGCCGCATCGAGTGGGAGGTCTCCACCGCCGGCTCCACCGCCGGCGAGCAGCTCCGCGTAAAGCAACTCACCCAGCAAAACATAACCAAGCTCGCTGACCTCGGGCTGACCGGTGAGCAGCTCGAACAGCTTGGCGCTCTCCGCAATGCGAAAAGGGGCGTATTTATCATTTCAGGCCCCAGAAACAGCGGCGTCACCACCACCCTCTACACGCTTCTCAGGAATCATGACGCCTTCCTCAACAGCATAACAACCGTCGAAAAACAACCTTCGGGCAAGCTGCCCAACATAGTCCAGAACGTCTTCGCGTTAAGCGACAGCGGCGTCACCACCTACGCCAAGAAGCTGCAGTCCGTCGCCCGAGTGGACCCGGACATTATTGGCGTCGCCGACTGCGAAGACACCGAAACCGCTCAAATCGCCTGCGCTGCTGCCGGCGGCGGCAAACTCATCTACGTCACCCTCGAGGAGGAAAATGTCCTCAAGGCGCTTGCAAAATGGATAAAATTAGTCGGCGACAGAAACAAAGCCATCGAATCACTGCTGGGGATTAGCAACCAGCGAATTCTCCGCAAACTCTGCGACCAGTGCAAGCAGGCATACGAGCCAAACAAAGAATTGCTGCACAAATTCAACATGCCGGCAGATAAGGCCAAAGTCCTCTACAAAAGCGGCAAAGTCGTCTACAGCAAACGCGGTAAACCGTCGCCCTGCAAAAACTGCCAGGAGACCGGCTACTTCGGCCGAATGGTCATCTTTGAAACCGTCCTTTTCAACGAGAACCTGCGAAACGCAGTCAAACAAGCAAGGTCGCTGTCCGATATCGGCACCGAACTTAGGCGAGCCAAAATGCTTTACCTCCAGGAACAGGCATTGATAAAGGTCGTCGGCGGCGTCACGTCTATCAACGAAACGGTCAGGGTCCTTTCAAAATCAAAAGAGCAAAGGCAGCCAATGGAGCAAACTGAACAATAAATATATCGTTGCGCGGTTGCGGTTGCGCGACTCGTTACGGTTTCGTTTATCGTAAATCGTCGTTTAGACGCAACCGTGAAACGTAATACGAAACGAGCAGCGCAACCCAATAGACAAAAGACGAGGGTTTAGTAATGGCAAGCATAATAGTTCTACTGATTATGGGCGGCTGTGCCGTATACCAGTTCTTCAAAGGTAGTTTCCTCAAATCATTTGTGGCTGTTATGGCCGGGCTTTGCGCGAGCATCGTCGCATTCGCCTGGTACGAGCAGCTCGCCGGCCTGCTTATTCGGCGCGATACGCTCACCGGCTGGGCGCAACCGCTCTGCCTGGTGATATTGTTCATTGCGGCCTTCGCGGCCCTGCAAACCATCGCGATAATTCTCATTCGCCAGCCCATCGACCTGGGCATCAAAGCCGAACGTGCGGGACGAATCGTCCTCGGCCTATTCCTCGGCCTCATACTTTCCGGCCTATTACTCACCGCTGTCGCTTTGGCCCCCCTGTCTAACAGCTACCCCTACCAGCGATTCGACACCGCCAGGCCGGACCCGCAAAGTCCCCGTAAGCCGTTGTTCAATCCCGACGGCTTCCTGACGCGATGCTTCGCCACCATCAGCCGAGGCAGTCTCAGCGGCAGCCAAAGCTTCGCGGTCCTGCACGCCGGCTTCCTCGACCAGCTTTTTCTTAACCGCCATTTGACTGATAAAGACGCGTCCGTATTCGCCAATCCGGGCAGCTTTATGCTGCCCGCCGGGGTCGCCGCCTGGCTTGCACCCGAAGGTCTCAAAGACAGCGAAGGAACCCCCCTGCCATCAAAAATCGGACACGACCTGATTATGGCCCGCATCGGACTAACAACCGGGATACTGAAGGCAGGCGGAACGTTCACCACGAGCCAGTTACGCCTGATTTGCAAAGAAAAAAGCGACAGACAACATCTTGGGGGTAGCGCCATAGACATCTACCCCGTCGGCTACATCAAGAACGTCGGCCAGCTTCAGTTAAAAGGACTTGCCGACCAGATAAAACTACAGTCACAGGACATCACGGACAGGGCAAGGTGGATTGACTTCGCCTTTTACGTCCCCGCCGGTTTCGAGCCGGTGGCGGTCGGTTTCAAGGCAAACCTAATCGCCGAAGTCCCTCCGCTGGTCCCCGCCGAGCAGGCGCCGAAACCGCTGCCCTTTATCCAAAGCGCCGCCTGCGCCACCTTATTCGCCAAGGTTGTCCCGGCAACCTCATCAAAAATACACGGCCTGGAGCTCGCCTCAGGAACAAAACTGCTCGAAGGCACAACGCTCGCTGTGCCCGACCGTGACGCCTGGGCGGCGATGCAAACAGAACGCAGCATTATGCCTGTTCAGCTTGACCAGGACACAATCAACTGCGTCCAGGCCGAACTCAAAATCCAGACGCAGGCAGCCGAATCCGACGACCAGCCCTCACAAAAATCCCAAAGAAGCCAGCTGCCCAATATGCTCAAATCCCCCAAGGGGTATGTCCTGCTTTCGTTGAAGTGCAACGCTCCTGCAGTCGGCTCAGCGATACGCGCCGAACAGTTGCCCACGCTCATCGACATCACCGGAGCCATCCACCATCCCTGTGGTCTTGTCGCAGGCGGCAAGGTCGGCGACGACACCGTCTTCGAGCTCGACTACTGTTCTCTGGACGACAAAATCACACTGGCCGAGGATGGCTCCGTCGCAAAACCATTCCCGGATACGCTCTGGCTCACCGAGCAGGCACAGAGTATCTCGGAATTCTATTGTCTGTATATGACTAAGACGAACACGATTATCCTCTCCGTCCGGCCCGCTGGCGCCCAGGCCGGCGCCGGCCTGGAAAAAACCGAGGGATTTCTCGTGAAGTGATTCACCGGATATAAACTTCCCCTCCTTAAAAGATTGTAATTATGGTGCGTCCCTCCTCACCCCCCTGCCGCAACACAGCAGCTTATGCGCAGACCAGCAGTTCCTCGAGGTCCAGTTCCATCAGGTGCTCGAGGTATTCTTTCAGCTCCTCCTCGGAAAACCTGGATAAGAACTCCGCTCTGGCGGTTTTGTTTATCTCGCAGATGCAGTCAATTAACTCCCTTTTGCTCATACTGCCGAACCCTTCCATAACCCATAATTCCTTACTGCCTTTCGCAGTATCGACACTGCTCGCAAACTTTCTTTAGCCCCGTAATCGCTCCCGCTCCAACGCCCCATAACTCAAACCACGATATACAGTAAGCTCCTCGCTCTACCCCACAATATATGGGACAGCCCCTCTCGCGTGCTCCTCAATGTCCAATAAAACCAGCCGCAAAAGCCCCCAACCAAACGACAGAAAATTTATTTTTTTCTTGACATTGAAGGAAGGGGGCATAGTATAATGGTTATTCGCAGACGGGAAGTGCAACATTGACGGTACAATCAGCAGTTTTCAGTAAAAAGAGAAGAGTGAGAGTGATAAGATGATGAAGGAGAAGGAGAGAGTTCCCCGGCTTAGATGCCTGAGTATCCTCTTTGCTCCCCTCATATTTTGTCCCTCTCGGTAAAGTACACAATACCTTTGGATTAGGAGGAGAAAATGAGCACACTCAAATTTCCTTAAAAACTCCCCTGCCGCATAGCATCTGCTCGCGAAGTTTTTACCCTCCGGCGGATTTGCATGCTTAACAGGGTAGGTATCGCTATGAAGAAGATGCGGACATAGCAAGAGTTAAACTGTGGCAAGAAAACAGTTTGCGAAAATAACGAATAGAAGAAGGAGGAGTATAAAATGTATGTGAAATCTAATCTTCGTTTTCTAATTCTGGCAACCGTGATTATGCTGGCATCAACGGTACCAGCATTGGCAGCGGACGCAAACGCTCCGGTTAAAGTGCCATTTACCTGGAAATACCGCAACAGTACTATGCGTGAAACAATCCCGGTGGGTCATTATTCGTTGAGCGCCGAGCGATTTGCCATATGTGGAGACGGCGAGGACCTCAAATGCTCCACCAAAGACGGGAATTGGATGCCTCAAGATGGCCAGCCACTAGTAAAAACAGATCCACCAGACAAGGTGGCAGTCGAGCATGCTGAAGCTGAGGCGTGGGCCTCAGTCAAGGCAGGCAAGCCAAAAGCCGTCGGGGGTGGCAATTACGCGCTTACCGGCGAAATTGCCTATGCGACAGCGGCTCGCACTAGATCGTGCCCCATCGCAGCATCATATGCTAAGGGTATTGCTAGCGCTGTCGCATGGTTAACGTTGGGAAGTGTGGACTCCTGTGACGCCCGTGGAGGTTCTGTGACCGTGGGAAAAGGGCAAAAGGGGGATGTAACGAATTGGGTGGAGGGGTCAAAGAAAACAAACTGGAATGTTAAGGACCCGATAAGTCTGGAGCTGTATGAAATTGAAACAGGTCTGTTATTCAGCGAGGAGTTATTTTCTTTGGAGATCAGCGGTCAGTCGTTAGACGGTCAAGGTCCAGCAGACATGGTCTGGGACGAAACCGGAATCACGCTTTCAAGCACCATCGATGGACAGGTCTTAGTCAACGGACGGTCAGACAGCGACTGGTTGGTGGACCCCATCGGCCAGTTCGGCGCCGAAATTATTAACGGTGAATTTGTCGCAACCGGCGCCTGGGCGGGACTCGACTGGCAGTTGACTTATGACGAATCGATGGTGACTGCGTTCCTGTCCGCTGAGTCGTTTAATCCTGCCTTTGAACTCGATTACCAGATACCTGACTCGCTGCTGCATGAAGAGTACACTTATGATGTAACGCTATTACTGGATGGATCTTCCTATTCGGAATCCGAAAGTATACCCGAGCCAACGACATTAGTGCTACTCGGTCTTGGCGGCCTTGCTTTGCTGCGAAAACGCAGGACGTAAACTTACAATTTATTCTGCAGAACCAAGGGGCCGTGAACGCCAATATTATTGGCGCTCACGGCCTTGTTTGTAGCGAACATCACTATCCAAATTTCCACTTTCTCGGTGCAGCCGGACGGCCTACAGGGGTGCAAGGTCTGCTGGCACTTCCCAAATTTTTCCAAACAAGGACTTTCTTATCCAGGCGTTTTTGTTTATACTCATCCGTTTAGGGCGTTTGTATCTGAATGCCCGTTAAACCATTCCGCCTTCGGCGGACCCGCCTTTTGGCCCGCTTCGACAAGCGAGGCAAGCGAGGTTTCGCCTTTGGCGGACAAGCATTGGAGATTTTGAAGTGGCAAGTATCGCTGACATACGCAATGTAGTCCTCCTGGGTCACGGCGGCTCAGGAAAAACATCGCTGGCCGAGGCGATTCTGCACAAAACAGGCGCAACCAACCGCCTCGGCAGCGTCGATGACAAAACCAGCATCTGCGACTACTACGACGAGGAAAAAACGCACGGCCATTCGATAAAGTCATCTGTCGTCCACGCTAACTTTGCCGGCAAACTGCTCAACATCATCGACGCCCCCGGCTATCCCGACTTCATCGGCCCCTCAATTAAAGCCATACCGGCTGCAGAAACCACCGTCATCGTCGTTAACGCCGCAGCAGGTATTGAAACCATCACACGCAAGGCCTTCGACCTGGCGACAAAAACCCACAGGGCCAAGCTTATCGTCATCAACAAGATGGATGCCGAAAACGTGGAATGGTCGCGACTCATCAAGGACATCCAGGAATGCTTCGGCACCCGGTGCCGCTGTGCAAATCTTCCCGCCGCTGACCGCGCATCCGTCATTGACTGCATCGAAAACGACTCAGGCGACTCCCCCGTAATGGACGTCGCCACGGCACACACCGAGCTTATCGAAAGCGTCATTGAGGCCGACGACGCACTTATGGAAAGCTACCTTGCCGGCCAGCTCATCCCGCTCGAAAAAATCGCAGCCGTCTTCACCCAGGCACTTCTCGCCGGCACCGTCGTCCCCATCGTCTTCACAAACGCCAGAAAGGAAATCGGCATCGACGAGCTTCTCAATATCATCACGAAATATGCTCCATCGCCGCTTCAGGCCCCGCCGACCCATCTCAGGGACGGCGACAAGCTGACCACGCTTAAGCCCGACCCAGCCGCCCCGCTGGCCGGCCTCGTGTTCCGCATCGCATTCGACCCACGCTCCAATATGAAGTTCTCGAGCATCCGTATCTTCAGCGGCACGCTCAAATCAGACACCAATATGCTCCGCAACGACGAGAAGAAAGGCGTGCGCCCGGGGCACATCCTCAAATCGCAGGGCAATGAAACTGCGGAGCTCGACTCAGGCCTCGCAGGGGACATCATAACCTTAGGCAAAATCGAGGACCTCAAAATCGGCGACCTCATTCACGATGGCAGAGTCGCGGGCAAATTCGAGCTTCCGCCCGCCCCGGAGCCGATGTTCGCTCTCGCACTGGAGCCCGCCTCAAGAGGCGATGAGCAGAAAATCGGCGCCGCTCTCGATAAACTCTGCGAAGAAGACCCCTGCCTTAAGGTCAGCAGAGACACGCAAACCAAAGAGCTTGTCCTCAACGGCCTCGGTGACCTCCATCTGCGCGTAATGCTCGAAAAAATGGAGCACCGCTCAAAACTCAAAGTCAACACAAAAGAACCAAAAATCCCTTATCGCGAGACAATCGCCACAAAAGCCGAAGGCCACTACCGCCACAAAAAACAAACCGGCGGCGCAGGACAATTCGGCGAAGTATATCTCCGCGTCGAGCCGGCCCCGCGAAACTCCGACCCGCCGCTGCAGTATAGCTGGGACATATTCGGCGGCTCCATCCCGGGCCAATACGAGCCGGCCGTCCTCAAAGGCGTCAACGAAATTATGGAAAACGGTTTTGTCGCCGGCTTCCCGATGCAGGATATCAAATGCTCCGTTTACGACGGCAAGTACCACCCCGTCGATTCCAAGGAAGTCGCCTTCCGCTCCGCCGGAAAAGGCGCCTTTCTCGACGCGCTCGAAAAGGCAAAACCCGTCCTTCTCGAACCCGTCGTCAATATCGAAGTGACGGTCCCCGCAGAGAACATCGGCGACATCGCAGGCGACCTCGCCGGAAAACGCGGCAGGGTCCTCGGCCAGGATATGCTCCCAGGAAATATGCTCCTTATCAAGGCGCAGGTGCCGCTCGCCGAGGTCACCCAGTATAACAGCCAGTTGAAATCCGTCACCGGCGGCCGAGGCAGCTACTCTATGTCGCTTAGCCACTACGAAATCGTCCCCCCCAACATCCAGGCGAACGTCGTAGCTCAATACGCCAAGCCAAAACACGCCGCTGAATAAATTTCCTAAAAATTTATTCCCATCGCCCGGCTGCGGCGGTATAGTATCAGCGCTCAAACGCCGTACGGCTTCGGAGGTCGTGTAGCTCTCAATTGAAATCAAATCGAGCGGATTCGAGAAAGGAGAACCAAAATGAAATGGATGGAATCTAAATGGGTTCTCGCGGGAGGACTTCTGCTTGCTACGGTGCTGGTCTGCGCCGTCATAGTGCTGGCCGAGACCGTGGAGAAAAGAGGCGCCTCAAGCTATTCCCAAGTCGTCATCACAGAGGATTTCAACACGACAATGACGCGAATGAAGGCGGCCAAACCCGAAATTATGCAGCGACAGAAACAGCTTCTCGAAGAACGCTACGACCTGAACAACAAACCCGCCGCGGGCGTCACAATGTCCAAAGGCAAGGCCGTCCAGGAAGGCGTCCGCGTCAAGCTACCCGCTGAAATGACCTGGGACAAACTTGCAGCAATGACGCCCGACGAAATGCGTGAAAAAGACCTCTTCCCGAAGGGTTTTCTCCCCCTGCCGCACCCAAATCACAATGAAGGCGGCATGTTGTTCCCCCAGTTTGTAATCGATGAAGTCAAAAAACAGGAAGAGCGGGACCTGACACGCTTCGACCTCGATTTCGACCTGCCCGACCATTTCCTGCCGGAATTTCCCGCCCCAATATATTTAACCACTCGGTCCGACCTCGGCGACGTCTCGCAGGGCAAGCTCATAAACATCAACAACTATTACGAATTATTCAACGGCATACTGAATCCAAAGCAATTGGAGGGCCTTCGCCTGTTAGTCACTCCGTTTCCGCAGCAGCAGTTCAACCAGACCGAAGACCGCCGTTCAGCGCATCCCAGCCGGGGCGTCACCTGCTTCGATTGCCACGCCAACGGCCACGCTGACGCCGCAACACATCTTGTAGGCGACATTCGACCTCAGCCCTTCAGGCATCGTCTCGATACACCTTCTCTGCGGGGCGTGAATATCCAGCGATTGTTTGGCTCACAGCGGGCGCTCAAAAGCGTCGAGGACTTCACTGAATTCGAACAGCGGGCCGCCTATTTCGACGGCGACCCCGTCATCGCAACCAAAAAAGGCGTCAATATCCTCGAACGCGCCAGCCAAGTCCACTTTATGGCTGAGTTCCAGTCCATCCTCGACTTCCCGCCGGCCCCGAAACTAAACGTATTTGGCAAGCTCGATGCCAAAAAGGCAACAGAGTCCGAACTAAGAGGCCAGGAACTCTTCTTCAGCGCCAAAGGAACTTGCGGCGTGTGCCATCCGGCACCTTACTACACCGACAACCTGATGCACAATCTCAAAACCGAACGTTTCTATAAACCACAGATGATTAACGGCCGATATGCCAGCGCTGACGGCCCCATCAAGACCTTTACCTGCCGCGGCATCAAGGACTCTCCCCCGTATATGCACGATGGCCGACTATTGACGCTCGAAGACACGGTGGAGTTCTTTAACCTTGTCCTTGAATTGAAATTGACCGAGCAGGAGAAGAACGACCTTGTCACATTTATGCGAGCGCTATAATACGCACGGCACAAGCTGCAATGCAATCGCCCCCGGTTTCGCCTCGCCCGGGGGTTTTCTTTATCATTAACCATCGTATGCTGGAAAAAGACCAAATCGCCGAAAAATCTTCTGTCACCGCTACCCGCTTAGCCAGAAACATTCTCGCCGCTTTTCTTCTGACGTTCCTTTTTGCCAGAATCATCGTGTTTCTGATTATGTTCCACAAAATCCCCGACTTTTATCTCCACGTCGGCGGCACGCACGTCCACCACCTCAATTACGGCATATTTATGCTCGCCGCCGTCGGCGCCTGGCTGTTGCTGAAACACCCCACAGGACGACACTTAACCATCGCCGCTCTAATCTATGGCGTTGGAATGGGCCTTACTTTCGACGAATTCGGAATGTGGATTCACCTCGGCGGCGGCTATTGGCAACGAGCCAGTTGGGACGCCATAACCGTCATAGCAGCCGCCTTCGCACTCATCGCCTTCGCTCCTTCACTCAAGCGCTTTCGTCCGCATCACTGGTTCACCGCAGTGATTCTTCTCATAGTCATTGCCCTGTTTTTCTTTCTCCTCGTTAAAACCTACCGCTACGCCGGCAAAACCATCGCACCAAAATTTCATAACATGGAATCAGCCGCGCCAAAATAGACAGCCCCGCCGCGCCGGGGCGGATTGGGAGGTTCCTGAACCTGATGCTTTAAGACTCTATCGCCGCGGTGAGTGTCTCGCGGTTGTCGTCTATCCAGCGGGCTTTGCGAAGAATCATCTTCAAAAAGTCCAGTCCCCTTAAATTGCCGAAAAACCCCGTCGCCGCAACAGGCAAAACCGCCTCCGCTATCATTGTCTCAATCATCAAATCCAACAGCGAGTCGAGCTTGTTTTTGTCGAGGTCAATCACCTCCCGATAACCCTCTAAAACCTGAACTAACTTCGCCTGGTCAAGATAATCGGGCCAGTCGGCGGGATTCGGATGGAAACCGACCATCGAGAACTGCAGCATCGCGTTGGCAAGGTCGGTAATCGGCGGAGCAATTTTCACCGAATCAAAATCCAGCACGGCAACCAGCTTGCCCTTGTCGAACAGCATATTGCCGGGGTGCCAGTCGCCGTGGACGACCTGCTCCGGCCACGAATCAAAGCCCAGCTCGTTGACGCACACACTCGACGCGTTGTAAAGGGTCATCAGCCCTTCGCCGACGTCCTGCATCGGCCTTTCGGAACTGGGGGAGCTATCCGATGCAACGGTCTTGAGATGTCCCCGCACGGTCGTTGAATCGTGGAAGCTGGCCTTCAACGGCTCCCACTCAAACTCGAAATTAACCAGATACTGATGAAACTTCGCCAATTGTCTTCCGGTGTCAATGGTCTCCTCCGCTGACCCGGTGTATCGAACGCCGCCAACAAACTTGAACAACTCATAGATGCCGCCACGCAACTGCAATATCGTGCTGACCTCGTCCCTCGTCGGCACAAGCGGTGCTATGGGAAAATATCGCTTTGCCAGGTGCGTCTGAACCGCGTGGGCAAAGGCCACCCGGTAAACGTCGTCTTTGCCCTGGAGTCGCCGCTTCAGCAGGAACCTGCCCTTTGTCGTTGTCGCCACAATTTTTGGCGCATGCTTGCTGCCCCCGACCAGACGCATAACCTTGCGGATTTTTCCGATGTCGTAATGGCTTAAAACTTCAGCCATCTCTTCCGATGAAAACCTTGTGCCTGTTGGCATTGGCAAATCTACTGAAGGGTCCTTGCCACCTTGAGAATTTCGTATAGTTCGAAAACATCGTCGGTTTTCACGTCATCGAACCTGGCGATTTTTATGCCGCATTCCGTGCCGGCCTTTGCCTCGCTGACGTCGTCTTTGAAGTGCTTGAGCGACTCGATACTCATATTGTCCCGGATGACAATGTTGTCACGTATCAGGCGTATCCTGGCGTTCTTTTTCACCACGCCGTCGTTGACGTAGCAGCCGGCTATTGTGCCGACCTTTGAGACCTTAAACGTCGTCCTGACCACGGCTCTTCCGAGGGTCTTTTCCTGCTCTTCCGGCTCGAGCAGGCCGACCATTGATTTTTGCAAATCTTCGGTTATGCGATAAATGATGTTGTAGAATCTTATATCGACGCCTTTTGTCTCGGCCATTTTTGCCACGTGCTCGTCGGCCACGACGTTAAAGCCGATGATGATGGCGTTCGACGCCTCGGCCAGAACGACGTCACCCTCGGTGATGCCGCCCGTGCCTGCGTGTAGAATCTTGAGCTTGACTTCAGCGGTGCTCATTTCCGACAGATACCTGGTCAGCACGTCCACCGATCCCTGCACGTCTGCGCGGAGGATAAGATTAAGCTCCTTGACGCTGCCGGCTTTTATCTGGTTGAAGAGATTTTCCAGTGTGATTTTGGTTCTCTTGGCAAGCGCTCCTTCTCGCTGGTGCATTTGATTTTCCTGTGCGGCCGCTTTGGCTTTGTTGATGTCATCGAGGATGTAGAATCTGTCGCCGGCGTTTGGGACGGATTGCAGACCTGCTATCTCCACCGGCGTGGAGCTGGCGGCGGTCTTGACGCTCTTGCCGAAGCCGTCCTTTAACGTTTTGACCCTGCCGTAGGCACAGCCGGCGAGAACTACGTCGCCTTTGTTTATTTGACCTTCTTTTATCAGCAGTGTCGCAACCGGCCCGCGTGTCAGCGAGAGTTTGGCCTCAACGACCCAGCCGGTGGCCGGTATTGTGTCGTCGGCCTTCAGGTTCAATAGTTCGGCTACGTAATCGAGGTGTTCGAGCAGGTCGGTGACGCCCTGGCCGGTGGTAGCGCTGGTCTTGACGACTTCGGTTTGGCCGCTCCATTCGACCGGCGCCAATTCGTGCTCCGCCAACTGGGCGTAAATGCGATTGATGTCGCAGCCGGGCAGGTCAATCTTATTGAGCGCCACGATGACGGGGACAGCGGCTGCCTTGGCGTGATGTATGGCTTCGATGGTCTGCGGCATCACGCCGTCATTTGCGGCAACGACCAGCACCACTACGTCCGTCATATTGGCGCCCCTTGCCCGCATAGCAGTAAATGCCTCATGTCCCGGCGTGTCGAGAAACGTCACTTTACCCTGGCCGACGTTAACCTGGTAGGCGCCGATGTGCTGGGTGATACCGCCCGCTTCGCTGGCGGTAACGTTGGTGGAGCGGATTTTGTCCAGCAAGCTTGTCTTGCCGTGGTCGACGTGGCCGAGCATAGTGGCTACGACGGGGCGTTTTTGGGAATTCAGCCGGGGTCTGTTTTCAAACTCGGCGCGTATCTGGTCTTCGAGCAACATCTTGTGCTCGACGTGCAGTTCTGTACCGAATTCCAGCGCAACAAGCTCAGCCACGTCCTGACCTATGATTTGGTTTGCGGTGGCTATCACATTTTGCCGCATCAGCTTGGCGATTACGTCGGAGACCTTGACGGCCAAAGCGGCCGCGAGGTTTTTGATGGTTATCGGTTCGACGACCGCGGCCTTGGCGGGTTTGAGAACGGCCGGCATAATCTCCAGTCGCGTTCTTGCGGCGATTTTTCGCGTCGGTCGCTGTCGCAGGCCTTCGCTGCCTGCGGCGTCCAGACGAGCTCGTCTTTCCTCCAAGTCCCGCGCTCGCCGCTGGGTCAGCAACTGTGTCTTCTTGGCGGTTTCGGCGTCGTATCCGGTTCGTCTGCGTCCGTGCGTTCGCTCTCTTGGCTGTTTTGCCGAACTTCGACCGGGCCTGCTTGCAACGGCACCGGACTCCTCCTCATCCCTGTCGAAGCCCATCAACGGCTCGGTGACCGGAATATCATACCTTGGTCTCGGTTTTGGCCGATGCCTGGCTGCCGCCGGCTCCAGCGCTTCAACTCGCACGACCCTTGGACCTGTAAGTTTTGCCGGCTCGGGTTTTTCGAGCATTGGGCCGGCGGGCATAACCGGTTCTGGCTCGGGCCTGGGTTTCACCTGTGGGGCCACGGCATGTTTGGGTTCGGCAGGCACGGCGACCTCTTTGGCTGGCTCGGTCGGTATCGCCGTGGCAGGCGGTGCAGCCGGCGGAGCTGCCTGAATCGGCTCCGTTACCACAACGGCCTGCGGCTCAATCTCGGCGCTGACAGCAGACGGTTCTTCTTCTGCCGGTTTTTCCCCTCTGGCCCTTTTGACGCGAACCTTTTCGAGGTCAACCTTTTCGGCTGTTTCGACCGCTGTTGCATTGTCACCTTCGCTGAACCATTCCCTTATTGTGGCTGCCAGTCCTGCGGAGATAGTGGCCATATGATTCCTGACGTCCAGCCCCTCATCCTGACACTTCTTCAGGATGGCGGTGCTTTTAACGCCGAGTTCACGAGCCAGCAGATATACTCTTGTTATGGCCACTGTTTAACACTCCGCTACATCAGGTTTTATCCGGATTTTCAGGCGCCCCCTCTTGCTGCGACTGTCGCTGCAGAACTTCTTCGGCCTGATTCTTTTTGGCGTCAGCCGCCATCACTTTGGCTTCTTCGACAGCCGCTTCCACGAGTCGCTGGGCGAGCTCAGGGTCGATACTCAGCTCGCTCACCAGGGGTTCCGCGCCGACATCGTCCAAATCGAGGATGGATATAATGCCCAGTGCTATCAGTTTGTCAACGAGGGTGTCGTCGGCGCCCTCGATTGCTTTTACGCAGCCGGTCAAGCGTTCGATGCCCTGATTGTATTCGTCGGGCGTGAGTATATCGATATCCCAGCCGGTCATCCGGGCGGCAAGGCGGACGTTTTGTCCGTGCTTGCCTATCGCCAGGCTTAACTGGTCTTCATCCACGACCACTGTCGCTCTTCCCAGCTCAAAGCACAGGGCGATTTCGCTGACCTTGGCGGGCATAAGCGCATTTGTAATGAACACCTGCGAGGAATCACTCCAGCGGACGATGTCAATCTTTTCGCCGCCGAGCTCGTCAACAATGCTCTTTATGCGGCTGCCGCGCACGCCAACGCAGGCGCCGACCGCGTCGACCTTTTCATCCAGCGAGGCGACCGCGACCTTTGTGCGGTAGCCGGCCTCGCGGGCAAGAGCCCTGATTTCGATAATCTCCTCCGCGATTTCCGGCACTTCCTGCTCAAAGAGCCGGCGAATAAAATCCGGGTGTGTCCTCGAAAGAATGATTTTTACCTGGTTGGAGACCTCCCTGACGTCGAGGATGAGGCACTTGACTCGTTCGCCAGGCCTGTGCGTCTGCCCTACTATCTGCTCGCTCTTGGGCATAAACCCTTCGGTTCGGTGGTCCATGCTTACAACCAGCGAGCCGCTTTCGTATCGCACGACCGAGCCGCTTATTATCTCGCCTTTGCGCTGTACAAACTCGGTGTAAATACTGTCTCTTTCGTCGGCCCTTATCCTCTGAATCATAACCTGCTTGGCGGTCTGGGCGGGTATTCTGCCAAGCTGCTTGATGTTGATTGGCTGCTTATCCTTAAAGGCGGTGAACTGCCCCGTGGTGCGGTCGATTTGAACGACGATTTCACTATCAGGGGCGCCGAAATGCTTCCTGATTGCGGAGACCATAGCTTCTTCGAGGTCGGCAAAAACCGATTCCTTGTCGATGTTCTTGTCTCTGGCTATGTTCTCAACAATTCTCACCAATTCCTGATTCATCTACTTCTGCATCCTTCCCACGAGAAAAAAAATGGAAACCACAACGGTTTCCACTTCCACAGCACGGCCCCAACGAACGCAAGTTGTCGTCGGTCTGATGCTACATCATCTGCCTCCGGTGATGGGCAGTATCCCGATAAATCGGGACAACCGCCCTGTCCACAACCTGACACTTCAGCCGCAACTGGAGCAGAAACCCCGGCATCCTCGCCGCCATCGGCACGAGACCTTCGCCGAACCAGACAATTGTTCGGCTAATATCCACTGTTCATAGACCCTGTAAAAACCATTCTAACACACCCAAGGTTCAGGTTCTGCAGCCGTAATCCTTAAGATAAGACATTATACTAATCGTCAAAAGCGCTAGCAACAATGATTTTTTTGCGATTATGCGAGATTTTTGTGTGGTTGGATGGACACACCAAGCCCACGAAAGGTAAAAAAAACCTGTCAGGAGGCCGCTGGCTGGGGTGTTTGCGGGACGGCGGCTGGTTGTTGTGGCAGCGTGAAAAAGAACGTGGCGCCCAAGCCTGCCTCCGAAGCCAGCCATATCCTGCCGCCGTATAATTCGATGATTCTCTTGGCCACCGTTAGGCCAGCACCTGTGGTCTCGAACTGGTCGTGGTCGCCGAGTATCTGGAAGAGCCGGAAGATTCTCTCGAAATGCTTTGGTGCGATACCGGGGCCGTTGTCGGAAACGCTGAACCGCCAGAAGCCGGCCTCTTCGGTGCAGTCAATTATGATGCGGCCCTGGGGCTTGTCCATAAACTCGACGGCGTTTGAAATCAAGTTATAGAAGACCTGTATGATGTGCTCTTCGTTGCAGATTATGTTGGGCAGGTCTTTGTTAATGGTTATTTTGATGTTTTGGGGCGGCTGAATCTTGTCGAGCACGACTTTGAGCAGCAAGTTCAAATCGACTTGATGCTCATTTTGCCCGTTTCTGACGAGCGTGGAGTATTGAAGAACTGCATCGATAAGTTTATCCATTCGCTCGACCCTTCTGACCAGCAGTTCCACTTCTTGGCGTCCCTGGTCGTCGAATTTGTCGTGATAGTCCTGAAGCAGCCATTGTGCCAATGTGCCGATGCCTCTCAGGGGCGTTTTGAGGTCGTGAGCGGCCAAATGGACAAACTCGCGGAGATGTCTGTTGGACTGGCTTAACTGCATGACGGTTGATTCGAGGTCTGTGTTGGCCTTTTCGAGGTTTTTATCCGCCTCTTTGCGTTGTGTGATTTCCTGCTGGAGGCGCTGGTTGGTTTTTTCGAGTTGTTCGAGCAATTCTGCCCGGCGATGCTCGGCCATTTCTCGCTCGGTGATGTCCCTGTCTGCTCCCCGATAGCCGTGGAGGTTTCCTTTGTCGTCTAAAATCGGCGTGCCGGTAGTTTCGAGAATCACAGTGTGACCATTTTTGTGTACAACGGGATTCACAAAGCCCCTGAAGCTTTCTTTCCCGCTGAAGGCCTCCATGGCCGATTTTTTAAGACTTTCTTTCACTGACGGGGCGAAGAAATCGTAAAAGTGTTTTTTCCCGACGATTTCTTCCGGTTTGTAGCCAAGCACTTTTTCTGCGATAGGGCTTGAATAAGTGTATAATCCTTCAACGTTAACTTCCCAAATCCAGTCGCCGGCACATTCGGCTACCTGCTTGAATCGCTGTTCGCTTTTGCGCAGGGCTTGTTCTGCATTTTTGCGTTCCGTGATTTCTCTCTGGAGATGTTTGTTGGTTGTTTCGAGCTCTGCTGTTCGCCTTTTAACGATTTCTTCAAGATGGTCACGATGTCTGCGTAGCTCGGATTCTGCTTTTTTTCGTTTGTCGATTTCGGTCCTGAGCGAGCTGTGCACGTTAATAAGACGTTTTTCTATGCGGGTTATATGGACGTAGAACAGTGACACCAGCAGAGTGCCCACAAAAAAGCAGGTTGTCGCAACGGTTGCCAACAGCATCCGAAGCGACGCCTCGCCTTTTGAGATGTCTCTGATGACGAGGATGTCGCCGACGCTGTGTCCGGCGGCGTCAATAAGCTGGACACAGCCGGCGCGATAGGTAGAGCCGTTGAACGTGGTGGAAGCGAATTGGTCTTTGTGCTGCTCGTGGGGTATCCCGGCGAATTGGATGAATTCCGGCGGTATTACGGGGATAGTGGAATCGACTATGACACGGTCTGGCATAAGGTCCCAGTTACCGCTTTGGCCCATTACTTCTTGACCCTGCTCCCAGCCGTCGCGGGTAAGAAACGATTTTTTAATAAGAAAGACCAGGTCAGCATCGAACCCTTTTTTAAGCTGCGGAGTGATGTGTGATATTTCCTCGCCAAGTTCGATAAAGCCAACCAGCGTGTCGTTTACAAACCAGGGATGGACCTGACGCAGCGTGAAGGTGCCAAACGGACCGAGTTCAATGCCCCACGACGGTTTCTTACTGCGGGCGGCGCCAAGCAGTGTGAAGCGGTCTATGCGGTCGCCGAAGCTGGCGGGATTGTGGACCCGAAGAAAGCAGGTGTTGTCGGTGTCGATGAAATAAAAGTGGGTTATTCCGTAATCACGGCGGAACTTTTCAAACAAAGGGGTGGTATAGTCGAGCAATACGTTACGGTCCTTAGTCAGCCAGATACTTTGGAGGTTTGGGTCGTTCTCAATGAAGGAGATTATTGCGTCAAGCAGACGTGCATCGGTGGCAAGCTGTTCGTTGAAGAATCCGCGAATGCCGTCGAGCCGTGCACGGACTTCATTGGTGATATGTCTTTGCTGGAGGTTGTAGATAGCCAGCGTAAAAACGCACAGCAGCAGCAGGATTGCAACAAAAAGCGGAGCGAGTATGGGAAATTTGATTTTTTCCCCGCCTGTTGCCGGTTGTCGTGTTGTTTCTGGATGTGTTTGCGTATTGTTATTCATCGGTTGCCGGCGTTGTTTCAACGGCAACGGGGGCAGGGGCCCGATCTTCGGCAGGTGATTTTGGCAGTGTGAAAAAGAACGTGGTGCCTTGGCCGACTTTGGAGGTCAGCCATACCTTGCCGCCGTATAACTCGACGATTTTCTTGACTAAGGTCAGACCCACGCCGGTACTCTCGAACTGGTCTTTGGCCTGAAGGGTCTGGAACAGCTTGAAGATTTTCTCAAAATGCTCCTCGTCGATACCCGGGCCGTTGTCGGAAACGCTGAATTGCCAGCACCCGTTTTCCTCAGTGCATCCGACTTTTATTAAGCACTCGGGTTTATCCGCAAATCTTACGGCATTGCTGAGCAGGTTTTCAAAAATCTGACGGATGCGAGTGTGTTCCGAAACGATAACGGGCAACTGGTTTTCGACGGTGATGTGCACGTTGGCGGGCGGCGCCAGCGAGTCGATAATCTCAGGGACAAGCTGGTTAAGGTCGATTTGCACCTTGTTCTCTGTTACGCGTCCGATTCTTGAGTATTGAATGACGCCGTCGATAAGGTTGTGCATACGATTGACACGGCTGGTAAGCAGCTTGAGCTGCTCTTTGCCCTCGGCGTCGAACTTGTCGGCGTAGTCAGCGGCCAGCCAGTCGGTCAGCGCTTTGACGGCTCGCAGAGGCGCCTTCAAATCGTGAGATATGATATATACGAAGTCCTGGAACTCCTTGCTGATGCTTTCGACCTGCTTGAGCAATTGGGCCTGCTTTTCCTGTGCCTCTTCATTCGCATCCATAGATTTGCCCCCATCAGGGTTCAACCTGTTATACCCTTATATCGTTGATAAACTGCGACCGGTTGAATGCGGGTGAGTTATTTTCAAAAGACGTGCAGCATCTCCGGCAGTATCCCCACAAGACAATACGGAAACCGCGAAATACCCAGCGGTTATCTCCGCGATAGTCCTATAATGTGCTCGACTCTTCGTGCAGCCAATTCAGTACGGGTAAACCGGGCGGGGTTCGGCTGGTGTTTGGGATGCGGCAGGATTTTGTGCCGGCTGGTCCGGCACAGGGGTCAACAGGACGATTATCTTTTTTGTCATTATTTCAATTTGCGAGACATACAGCCGTTTGCCGTCAATTTCAAAGGTCGGCTTAAACGGCTCATCGTGCAGCAGGGACCGACATATCCGGGCCGCGATGTTATTCGGCTCCGTACCTGTGGAAGACATCCAGCTCGAATATGCATTGTCGCCTATCAACGTCCCAACGGTCGTGATATCAACCGCACCGAGCGTGATATTGTTGATATACAGGTTCAACAGCCCTTGCTGATTGATGACTGGATTCACTTCGATGGTCAGGACAAGGTCGAGAGGCGTTGCCCTGGCTGTCGCCATCAGGGTTATTTGTTGCGGCGTCAAAAAGACCTGCGGGTCGGACAGGGTGATGCTGTGCAACTGCATTGGCTGGGACAAACGGGCGATGATATCGTTCAACCCATCCTGCGTGATAACGACCTCAAATGGCTCGCCTCGCTGCGCGCCGTTGTAAATGGTCGGCAGCAGCCGGTGGGTCAGATAGGTGCTTATCCGATTTTCGTCGGCAACGTGAACAGGGACATAGCACCCCGGTTTGTATGTGGTCAAAATCACCGCCAACAGCACTAATAGCGACAATGCGAGTGCGACTGCCGGCCAGAAGTATTTTCTGAATCTCGTTCTTTTCACGTTCGCCGAATCTTTTTTCATCACAGCGTCACTCGGGTCTTGTTAGCAACCCATCGAGCGGTTATAGTAAGAGTTCGGAAGTGAAAAGTAAATCCGCCACTGGCGGGTAAAAGCTAAAAACTATTGGGAAAGGATTGGCTGCGATATGGCGAATCATTTTGGAGACCGGCTGGTTGAGGCCGTAAAGAGCAAACGAACACCATTGATTGTTGGACTGGACCCCGTTTACAACCGGCTTCCCGCGGCAATTACAAATCGACGGGATATGAACGACGAGTTCGACGCCGCCGCCGCCGTCGATGCGATATTCGATTACTGCACGCAGGTATTGCGAATTGTTGCACCGATAGTACCGGCTGTGAAAATCAATATCGCTTTTTTTGAAAAATACTTCTGGGAGGGCATTGAGACATACTATTCGCTTATTTCAGAGGCAAACGAGCTTGGGCTTGAAGTAATCGGCGACGTCAAACGCGGCGACATCGGCCACACCGCGGAGGCATACGCGTCGGCTCATCTGGAAAATCCTGAACTGGCCGGGCTGGAGGATACGCTTGCGCCGGACGCGATAACAGTCAACGGCTTTGCCGGCGCAGAGGGCATAGAGCCGTTCGCGGATATCGCAACAAAAAACGGCAAAGGTGTTTTTGTATGGGTTCGTTCCAGCAACCCGGGCGCCGCCGTCATTCAGGACTGCGCCTGTGACGACGGCCAAAAGGTGTATGAGAAAATCGCAGCCATCGTCGGTGAAATCGCAGATAAACCTGAACGCCTCGGCAAAGCCGGCTACAGCAATATCGGTATGGTCGTCGGCGGCACAAGCCCCGACGAGACGAAGGAGCTGCGGAAAAAATATGACAAGGTGTGGTTCTTAGTTCCCGGCTACGGCTCACAGGGGGCCTCGGCTGCCGATTGCATCCGCTTCTGCAAACGCGACGGCAGCGGCGCACTGATTAATGCCTCCCGCTCGATTATCTACGCCTACGAGAATCCACATTACAAAGAGCAGTTAGGCGACGACTGGAAAAAGTGCATCGAACAGGCCGCCATCGACGCCAAATTAGACATTGCCAAGGCCGTCCAGGACACTCTGTAGGCAATTATTGTCTCCGCGAAAAATTCGCATCGGCGCATACAAATGAATGAATACCTCTTCAAAGACAAAAAAATTTTGGTGATGGGGCTGGGCAGGTTTGGGGGAGGCGTTGATGAGGTGAAGTTCGCCTGCGGGGCAGGGGCGAAGGTAATCGTCACGGATTTAGCCAAAAGAGAAACCTTTGCCGGGTCAATCGCTCAACTGAATGGTCTCGATGTTGAATATCATCTGGGAGCGCACCGGTCGAGCGACTTTGAACAGGCGGATGTGGTGGTCGTCAATCCCGCGGTGCCGTTGGACAACAAGTTTGTGCAGATTGCCCGGCGAGCCGGCAGGCGGGTGACTTCGCAGATTGAGTTGTTCTTCGAGCTTTGCCCCGCAACGATAATCGGCATTACCGGCGCAAACGGCAAAAGCACGACAACCGCGTTGACCGCACATCTTTTGAGAAGCGGTTACGATTCACGAGTCACGAGCCACGAGCGACGAGTCAAGGTTTGGCTAAGCGGCAATATCGGCAATGAGCCGATGCTCACAATCGTCGACCGGATAAGACCCGATGATTTAGTTGTGCTGGAGCTGTCGAGCTTTCAGATTGAGCAACTGGCCCAGGGCAAACAAGCCCCGCAGGTCGCAGTGCTGACAAATCTTACGCCTAATCATTTAGACCGTTATGGGACATTCGAGCGTTATTGCCGGGCCAAGGAACCACTCTTTCAGTATCAAAAACTCGACGAGCCTACTTCGCCCTGCGTAGCGGAGTTGTGCTTCGCAGAGCAGCCAGCGGGCTTCGTAGGCCGCGAAGCAGGGAAACAGCCGGCAATTTCGATTTTCAACGGCGGAGATAAAGTGGGCTGCGCGTGGTTTGAAAAATACAAGAAAGATAATGGTCGGCTGTGTATGAAGTTCTCAGCCGACGATGTGCCGGCAGATATGCGTGTTGCCTTCGGGCTGCCGGGCAGGGCCAACCTTTCCAATCTTGCCGCCGCAGTTGCTGTCGCCCGGCATTTCGGCATCACCGATGAGCAGATAATCGCCTGCTTGCCTGATTTCAAACCATTGCCTCATCGGCTCCAGCTTGTCGGCAAAGTAAAGGGGGTGCGCTGGTACAACGATTCGAAGGCGACTACTCCGGATAGCGCCATTGCTGCTATTGAGGCGTTTGATAACCCCATAATAATCGCAGGCGGCTACGACAAGCATATACCTTTCGACGGATTAGGCCAAAAAATCGCCGAAAGGACCAAGGCGGTGATTCTCATAGGCCAGACGGCGAGCAAGATAGCTGAGGCGGTGAGAGCTCATCCGCGAGGCCATACCCAGGTAGAATCCGCAAACTCGCTGGCCGAGGCGGTGGCATTGGCCAATGAGCTGGCGGCAAGCGGAGACGTCGTTGTGCTTAGTCCCGCCTGTGCCAGTTATGATATGTTCGAAAACTACGAGCAGCGGGGACAGCAGTTTATCGACCTCGTAGGCAAACTTGCGCACTAAAATTATCGGAACATTCGTCTGCCTGCCATTTGATTATTGATGATTGATAATTGATTATTGAGAGTGGTACGGGGCTTTGAATCATCAATCATCAATCATCAGTCATCAATTGCTAAAGCCATCCCTTGAAGCTGTCGATTTGCACCTCACTAACACACTTTTTAACACGCACATACCGGATATGAGGGTTTTGAGAGATTGGCAAGATGAATGACACGCCTGAGCGAAGAACAGAGCAAAGGATGAGGTATCACTGGCCCGTCTGGTTCGCCGAGGATTTTGCCGGAGTACTCTCTCAAGGCCAAATGGTGGACGTTTGCAGCGGAGGTGCCGCTTTCACCTGTTTCGCCGACAGGGACTGCCCCCAGCCAGGCCAACACATAACCGCCCGCTTTAGTGTGCCTCAATACCAGCCGGATGACAGCTTCCACATAAGCGATTTCATCCGCGCAGGTTCCGTCTGCCGGGTGGACCACCTGCATAGCGGCCTGCGCCGAGTCGCGATACGGTTTTCTGAACCGCTGCCGTTCAAACCCGGCGAACAGAAGCATGTCTATCCGGATTACGAACAGGCGTCTGAACCTGCGATGGCTTAACTCGCCCCTCGATTATCGTATTCCCCCAATGAGAGTGCTGGGATTCGAACCCAGGACCTACGCATTAAAAGTGCGTTGCTCTACCACCTGAGCTACACTCCCGATTAACAAACCAGTGCCGACAGGATAGCAGCTTCTGTAGTGACTTGTCAATGACTGCGCCGTGCAAAACCGGGATAGCAATCTCTCGGCCCGTCGTCATTGACATTGGCCTCGTCGCAGGATAGCATCGACCACTGTATGACCAGTGTGACGTTAATAACGGGCGATGGTATCGGGCCGGAGATAACCCAAGCCGCTCGCAGATGTATTGATGCAACCGGAGCTGAAATCGACTGGGACGTCCGCGAGGCGGGAACGGATTGTGTGGCCAGCCAGGGGACCCCCCTGCCGGATGCCACTGTCAACTCAATAAAAAAGAACCGCGTTGCACTGAAGGCCCCGGTGACGACGCCGGTCGGCACCGGCTACCGCAGCGTCAACGTGCACCTGCGCCAGATGCTCGACCTGTATGCCTGTGTCAGGCCCTGCAAGAGCTACAAAGGCGTTCGCAGCAGATACGCCGATATCGACCTCGTTATAATTCGGGAAAATACGGAAGACCTCTACGCGGGAGTGGAATTCGAGAAGGGCAAAGGCGAGACGGCTGAGCTTATCGACTGGCTGAATAAACACAGCAAAAAGAAGGTTAGACAGGACTCAGGGATTAGCATCAAACCCATTTCTGTATTTGGCACGCAGCGCATTGTCCAGTTCGCCTTCGACTATGCCCGCCGGCTGGGACGCAAAAAGGTGACGAGTGTCCACAAGGCCAACATTATGAAATTTTCCGACGGGCTTTGGCTGGACGTTAGTTGGCAGGTTGCAAAGAAAAACGCGGACATAGAATTCGAGGACCGCATCGTTGACAATATGTGTATGCAGCTTGTGCAAAAGCCGGAGCTTTACGACGTTCTGGTGCTGCCCAATCTTTATGGGGACATAATTAGCGACCTGTGCGCGGGGCTGGTGGGCGGGCTGGGTGTTGCGCCCGGCGCCAACATCGGCGAGAAGGCAGCCATCTTCGAGGCGACACACGGCAGCGCACCAAAATACAAGGGGCTTAACAAGGTCAATCCGACCGCGCTGATACTCAGCGGGGTGTTATTGCTGCGACACATCGGCAAGACAGCCGAGGCAAACAAACTTGAAAAGGCAATGGCGGCGGTAATAGCCGAAGGCAAAGACGTCACATACGATATGAAAGAGAGCCGCGACGACCCCACCGCCGTCGGCACGCAGGAAATGGCCGACGCCATAATCGCCAAAATAAAAAGAGGACACACATGATCGACCCGAAAGAGAGAGAAAAATTAAAAGAGGACTTTAGGAATAATTAGGATAGATTCAGAAGCTTTTTTCGTTTCGCGTCTGTGAGTATCATAACGTTACAATCATATGATAGACAACCGGGACAAGAACAAATGTTATTTTTATAATTTGCATCACCGACAAGAATGAGTCGTACCTTTTCTTTTTTGAGCATGTGATAATGATAGGCATCCCGTTGGGTTGCAGCCGGAAGAGACTTGAATATCGTTATAGATTCACAGTTAGGAAGGATTTTAATCTGCACTGCTCGTTTTTCTGAGAATATTGTGGAAGCGATATTATGAAAACCCCAATAAGGCAAAATTCGTTTTATATCAATCGTAAGGATGCCATCATCAGGCGTTAGCATCTGGTTATAAGTTTGTATTTTCTCTTTCATTTTTGAAATCAGTTGCTCCGAAAAAGATTCTGCGTCTTTGATATTATCATCAATGGAATCTATTACATCAGAAAAGAAAAACGTCTGAACACGGCTATTCTTATTGCCCACCCATCCTCCCATTTGTCCATCGAGGAGTAATTTGAGGGCAGTACCTTTCAAAGAGAGCTTTTCGGAAGGTGGAAACTCTTTGACTTTTTCAAGTCTCGTGATAGGATTCGAGTAAAAGGTGTCGGTCTTAAAATTAAAGATATTTTTTAATTCGGCTATCGAGTCCTCATGAGCTATTAGTGTGTGATAGCAATATTCGCCCCAGATAGATTCGTAACACTCCTGAGTGAGGGGCGTTATTGTTATGAGCGGCATTATGCTTGAGGATTCAAGCCCAATAAGGTTATTTTTCATTTGATGTCTAAAAGTTTCGAAAGCGTTATTTCGAGGGCATTTGCAATTTTATGTATATTTACCAGAGAGATATTTCTTGCGCCTTGCTCGACATCGCCAATGTACTGGCGACTTAGGCCGGATAATTCTGCTAATTTCTCCTGTGTTATTCCCTTGGTTGAGCGAAATTGCTTTATCCTAGAACCAAATTTTTGGAGAATCGTCATAGCAGCAAGATATCCGATGTCTACTATAGGTGTCCACCAACTATAAGTGTCATTGTTAATTTATTAAAAGGAATGTAGTATGCTTTTTCTTGAAGACACTGACGGTCATAAAATGGAGTTTGGTACAGCGATTGAAGCACAAGAATATATTGAGTTAAGGCATGCTGAAGAAGGTGGTTTTGATTGGATTTCTGAAATCAAAGATGATAATGGGAAACATTATGGGTGTAATTGGAAATTAGAAATTGCGAGAAGATGAATTTGCCGGTAATAGCTACGCAGAGCTGGCTGACGCCTTTTTTATTATGAATCAGGCGAGGTTTAAAAAACTCATTTCCGGCCAAAGCACCGGCTCAATTGCCGGTGCATTGCGTTTTTTGCTAAGCGTTGCTGCGGCATTCTACGGAGTTGGTATCGCCCTGCGCAATCGGATGTTTGACAAGGGCAGGGCCAAATCGTGGGCGGTCACCCCTGCAGGACTCGTGACAGCCGACAGGACACAGGCCGCGGTTCCAGTCATAAGCGTCGGCAATATAACGGTCGGCGGCACAGGCAAGACGCCGATGGTAATCTGGCTTTGCAATCTGCTGCGAGCGGAAGGAATCAATTGTGCAATACTTACCCGCGGCTATGCGGCGAGAGGCAATAGTGACGAGCCGGCGATATTAGCCAAAAACTGCCCCGGCGCGGCGGTAGTGGTAAATGCAGACCGGCGGCGCGCCGCCGTGGAGGCGGTCAGAAGACATCACGCGCAGGTGCTGGTTATGGACGACGGATTTCAGCACCGCCGGCTGCACAGGGACATCGACATCGTGACAATCGACGCGACGCTGCCGTTCGGCTATGGCAGGATGCTGCCGGCGGGATTGATGCGGGAACCACCGGCGGCGCTGAAAAGGGCGCACGCGGCAATTATCACCAGATGCGATTTGGTTTCTAAAGATGATTTGGCAAAGTTAGCAGAAACCGTCAGCGGGATAAATCCGAATATGGTCGTTGCACAGGCGATTCATACGCCGGTTTGTGCTGTTGCGGCAGGAGACAGACAAATCCCGCTCGAACAACTCCGGGGCAGGTCGGTCTATGCCTTCTGCGGCATCGCCAATCCCGAGGCCTTCCTTGCGACAATCGCCTCACTCGGCGCCAACCTCGCCGGCTCAAAAATTTACGACGACCATCACAAATATACGGCCGCGGACGTCGCTGCGATTTGCCGGGAGGCGGCACGACTCGAAGCCGAAATGATGCTCACTACGGAAAAGGATTATAACAAAATTGCCCCGCCCACGGGCAATCCGCCAGGTCCGTCCTTGGCGTATCTGGCGGTCAGGATGCAATTCCTTGCAGGCCAGGAGCAGATAACGCAGTTGATTAAACGGTCGCTGGCGGGTAAAATACCCAGGAAACGACCCGTTTAAGCGTAGAAAGCCCGTATGTACGATAACCTTTTGAAGACCGTCACAATGCTCGGCTCACCGAAGGTGCTGCTGGTGGGCGACTTTATGTTAGACGCGTACATTTACGGTGACGCCGAGCGCATAAGCCCCGAGGCGCCTGTCCCGGTGCTGAAGATAGCCAGGACCGATTATAGCTGCGGCGGCGCGGGCCTGGTGGCGGCAAATCTCTGTGCGCTGGGGGCGGTCCCTTTGTGCGTGGGCGTCATCGGCAATGATGCAACCGGCGAGAAGCTCAAAGAGCTGCTGACGACAAACGGAGCCGACGTCTCGGGCCTGATACAAACGCCCGACAGACCCACGACTACAAAGCAGCGCCTGATAGGTCTCGCGCAGCACCGCCACCAGCAGCAGTTGTTCAGAATGGACTGCGAATCGACCGAGCCGCTGGCTGAAGAACAATACTCACAATTGGCCGGGATTTTTGAGGACAAGCTAAAACACGCCGACGTTGTCTGTTTGCAGGATTACAACAAGGGCGTCCTTGCCGAGCCGTTCTGTAAACAGGCAATACGTCTGTCGGCGAAGGCGCACAAAAAGGTTCTGATTGACCCGTCGCCCGTCAGTGATTATTCGAAGTACGCGGGCGCAACACTGATTACTCCAAATCGGCAGGAGGCCCGTCTCGGGGTCGGCTTCGAGATAAAAACCATCGAAGACGCCGCCAAGGCGGCCCATCAGTTAGCGCAAACACTGGACGTCGAGGCCGTAGTCATAACATTAGACAAACAAGGGGCGTATCTCAAGTCGCCCGAGTTTACCGAGCACATACCGACGAGGCCGCGAAACGTTTACGACGTGACAGGAGCGGGAGATACCGTGCTGGCGACCCTTGCCTTGGCGCTCGCGGCCGGCTGCGACTACAAGACCGCCGTGCAGTTGTCGAACATCGCCGGCGGAATAGAGGTGGAAAAATTCGGCGGCGCAACGGTCACCATAGAAGAGATAATCAACGAAATCGCTTACCTTAATCGCGGCAGCGAAGGCAAAATCCGCTTGGTCGATTCACTGCTGGCCGAACTGGCCTGGCGCCGCAGGCAAAACCAAACGGTCGTCTTTACCAACGGCTGCTTTGACGTCATACACAGGGGACATATCGAATTCCTGAAGTTCTGCAAGCATCAGGGCAACGTGGTGGTCGTCGGGCTTAACAGCGACGAGTCCGTGAGGACCATCAAGGGGCCCGCCAGGCCCATTCACAACCAGCTTGACAGGGCGGCAGTCCTGTCTGCGCTGGAAACCGTGGATTACATCACCATATTTGACGAGCCGGACCCGCTCGAGCTGATTAAGAAGGTCAGGCCCGACGTCCTGGTCAAGGGCCGGGACTGGGAGCAAAAAGGCGTCGTTGGCGCCGACTTCGTCCAGTCATACGGCGGCAAGGTGGCCCTGGCGCCCCTTGTGGAAGGGGTAAGCTCAACGCGGGTTATCGAAAAGATAAAGTCGCTAAGCGCGAAGAACACGCAGGCGAAGCCCAAAACCGGTCAATTCCGATGAAGAAAATGGCAGACCAGATAGTCGAGATTATCGAAACGCACAAGACGACGGTTGCCCATCTGCAGGCGTCGGGGCTGGATACCATCGCCGACGCCGCCGCAGCGATAATCAGGGCATTGAAGAAGAACGCAACGGTGTATATCTGCGGCAACGGCGGCTCCGCAGCCGACGCCCAGCACATTGCGGCTGAGCTGGTAGGCAGATTCGAATGCAATCGCAGGGCGCTGCCGGCCGTCGCACTGACGACCAACAGTTCCGTCATAACCTCGATTGCCAACGACGCCTCCTACGAAACCGTATTTGCCAGGCAGGTGGAAGCCCTTGTCAGAAAAGGCGACGTTCTCTGGGCGATTTCGACGAGCGGCTCATCGCCGAACGTCTTGGCCGCCGCGAGGGCGGCAAAACAGAAAGGGGCTTTGGTCCTTGCGTTTACCGGCATCAAAGACAGCCCCCTCGAACGATTGTCCGACATCTGTCTGTGTGCGGACCCGCCACTTGGCGAGGTCTCGCCAAAGGCCCCGCCTTTGGCGGATAATAAATCAACCGCAAGAAGTCAGGAAATGCATCAGCTTGCTTATCATATAATCTGCAAACTCATCGAGCAAAGTTTTGTCGGCGAACAAACCTGATTGAATCGGATTATGCCTGATAAAGCGATATTTCTGGACCGCGACGACACATTAATCGAAGACCCGGGGTATATTAACAATCCCGACCAGGTGAAGCTCCTGGAAGGCGTCCCCGAGATGCTAATCGCACTTAAAGCGATGGGCTATAAACTTGTTGTCGTGTCGAACCAGTCCGGCGTGGCGCGCGGGATTCTGACGGAAGAGACGCTGGCTCAAATTAATAAGCGGCTTGAACAACTGCTGGCCGAATCGGGGGCGTCTCTGGACCGCGTTTATTATTGCCCTTACCATCCGGACGGCGTGATTCCAAAATATCGCAGGGAAAGCGACCACAGGAAACCCAATCCCGGTATGCTGCTTGCAGCAGGCAAAGATATGGACATCGACCTGACGGAATCGTGGATGGTCGGCAACGGCCCGGACGACATAGAGGCGGGCGCGAGGGCGGGATGCAGAACGATAATGGTCGACAGCCAAAGACACGAGAGATTACAGCCGGGCCAGCTTGCTCCCGACTACAGGGCCGTGAACTTGAAAGAAGTCATAAACATAATCAAAATGCACGCCCGCTCCGCGAACAGCGAACAGCGAACAGCGGACAGCCCTTCGACTCCCTCGACTACGCTCGGGACAGGTGCGCTCAGGACGGGCGAACAGCAGACGGCAGACAGTGTTCTGAACGCTGAACGCCGCTGTTCAGCGGACAACGAGCAGCCAACGGATTCGGCAAGCTCACCGCAGACGACAGAGCAACTCCTGAGCAGCGTCCTCGGTCAACTTAAACTTATGCAGCGCAGCCAGATATTCGGCGAGTCCGAGTTCTCGATTCTGCGGTTTATTGCCGGTGTGGTTCAGGTTGCCGCGGGGTTTTGTCTGTTAATCGGCGTGTGGTTCCTGCTGGGGCCTGACAAACAAGCCGACCGGCTTCTTATTACGCTCGGCTTCGCTGCGGTCCTCCAAATAATGGCTCTTACGCTCTACACAATCCAGGGCCCAAGGTAGGCCCAGCGCGGCGGGGAACACAGAACCTTTTGTATGAGAGGTTGCGTAATTCGTCTATCCTCCTTCGCTAAAGCTACGGAGGACAGGTCGGTTGCGCTGCTCGTTTCGTATTACGTTTTACGGTTGCGTCTTCAACACCGACTTACGATTGACGCAACCGATACAAGCCGCGCAACCGTAACCGTTTAACGCAACCAATTTGTATGACTGACGCGAAGAATAATATCCTGGTCTGGCTTCCCTCTCCTATGGGGGACGCTATTTTGTGCACGCCGGCTCTGCGGGCCATACGCAAGCGGTTCAATTCTTCAAGGATAACGCTGTTGGCCGCCAGCGTTGTGCGCCAGGTTCTTTCACCGTGCGGCTTCGCGGATGCGTGGCTCGAACTGAACAACGGCGGTACGTTGGCCGCAACCGGAATGATAAGAGGCCGAGGTTTCACACACGCAATCCTCTTCAAGAATTCTTTTGGCTCTGCGATTGGGTGTTTCCTGGCCGGGATACCCATCCGCATCGGATACGCACGAGAGGGACGAGGGATTTTGTTAACTGAACGATTGTGCCCGCCTCGGCTGCCGTCGGGTGATTTTAAGCCGACCTCAATGGTCGATTATTATCTGGCCATCGCGTCGTGGCTGGGAGCCGATGTGCAGGACAGACGCACCGAGCTGTCAATCGAGCCGCGGGACGCCGAAACGGTAAAAGCCAAACTGCCGCAGATTTTCGATGCCCGCGGGCCCGTGGTGATTCTTGTCCCCGGTGCAGCGGCAGGCCCGAGCAAACGCTGGCCGGCACAGAGATTTGCCAAAACCGCCGACTGGTTAGTCACCAATTACAATGCGACGGTCGTGCTGTCGGTGGCGCCAAACCCGGAGGAGAAGCACATCGCAGAACAAATCGTAAAAACCACGTCGCACAGATTAGTTAATCTGGGCGATACTCCAATCTCGGTGGGTGAGTTGAAGGCGCTTTATGCCGCCGCGGACCTGGTCATCTGCAACGACACTGGGCCGAGGCACATAGCCATCGGGTTGAAACGAAAGGTCATTACTTTAGTCGGCCCGAACAACCCGGCGTGGACGGACTCCGGCTATGACGACGAGGTATTCATCAAAGGCGAGGCCTCCTGCGCTCCCTGCAACAGACCCGTCTGCAAAGAGTCGTCGCATTTTTGTATGGAGGCAATCACCGTCGATATGGTCTGCCAGGCGGCGGCATCGTCGCTTGCCGCTAAACGCTCGAAAAACGAGGCACGATGGACGAGGGACGAGGATGCGGAGTTCTTTGTTGACCCTGGTTACAAGGCGGGACTTCAAAAACTTGGGCTTATCTCCATCGACGCCGTTTTCGCTTTTAACACCGGCAGGAATCTGGTCAAGGATAATCTCGCTGCTCATCGAAGCAGGATTGAATTTCAGATTGAATCGCCTGCTACGACGCTTTTCTTGAAACGATATTACCAGCCGCCCGTTCTTACTCAGCTGAAAAACTGGCTGTCGGCAAAAAAAAGAATCAGCTGCGGCTTCGCGGAGTTCGATGCAGCACGCAAACTGTCTTCGCTGGGCATAAACACACCAGAAACGGTCGCATGGGGACAGCAATTGGGCTGGCTGCTTGAGAATCGCAGTTTCGTAATCATAGAAAAAATACCCGGTGGCGAATCGCTCGAGCGGAGATTGCCTGACTTTTTCAACCCTTCGGCAGTGAGCTCAGGGCCGAACTGCGGCCCGGCAACGCAGGAAAACCTGAAAATGCGCAGGCGATTCATCAGAGAGCTGGCGACGTTCATAAGAAAATTTCACGACACCGGTTTCTGCCACCGCGACTTGTACCTGTGTCATATATTCGGGACCCCCGAAGGCCGATTTTATCTTATCGACCTGGCCCGCGCGTTCAGGCCGATGCTGCTCGGCGTTTTATATCGCGTCAAGGACATTGCTCAGCTACATTACTCGGCTCCTGCCAAATATTTTTCAAGGACGGACCGCCTGCGATTCCTTCAAGCATATCTTGGTCGGGACAAGCTGACCGCACTCGACAAGACCCTTGCCAGGCGAATCAACAATAAAGCGAAGAGAATGGCGACGCACGACGTAAAACACGGCAGGGCTGTTCCTTTCACAGCTTAGCCCGGCTATAATACCGCAGGATGAAATCTAAGGTTGCAATCATAATCGAGCGAGCCGATGCGGCGCTGGGTGGGGCCGAACGCTCGGTCTTCGAACTGACACAGGCGCTTGCCGCACTGGAAATCGACGTTCATATCATCGCTGCCAAAGGTCCGTCAGAATCAAACAACGTTCATATTCTGTGTTCCAACCTGCCGGGCAAACGGACCGGCTGCCCGGTCTTTGGACACGCGATTAAGAAGCATCTGCGGGAAAACCATTACGACATAATCCACAGTGTTCTGCCCTTCGACTTTGCGGACATCTATCAGCCGAGAGGCGGCACGTATGCGGAATCGATACTCCGTAACGCCGCCAGCTATTGCAGCAACCTTGCAGGGTTCTGGAAAAGGGCGCTCGCCTTTGCGAACCTGCGTCGAGCCGCACTGTTGAGAGCCGAGAAGAAACTGTGTGAGATGCGAGACGGCCCCGTAATCATCGCAATTTCTCGCTACGTGGCGGAGCAATTCAGCAGGCACTATGGCGTGGAAGCGGGCCGAATCACAATCATACCTAACGGCGTAATGACGAGCAACGGCGGCGATAAAGAGCAGGCCGAGCGCCTGCGCACGCAAATCTTTACGCAATTAGGCACCAGGCAAGCCGATAATCCGATATTGTTTCTCTTTGCAGCCAACAATTTTCGGCTGAAAGGCCTCGGCTGCTTGATAAAAGCTATGGAGCGGCTCTCGGGGAATACTCCGCGGCCTGCTTTTCTGATAATCGCCGGCTCGGACAAAACGGCACGCTACCGACGTCTCGCAGCGAAACTAAACGTCGATAAAAAGGTCCTGTTTCTGGGCAAGGTTGCCCACATAGCGAATCTCCTGGCGGTCGCTGACGTCGCGGTGCTGCCGACTTTTTACGACCCCTGCTCGCGATTCATACTTGAGGCGCTCGACGCGGGCAAACCCGTCATTACAACGAGATTCAACGGCGCCGGTGAGCTGTTTACCGACTATCGGCACGGCAGGGTGATTGACAGACCGGACGATTTGGCGGCACTTGCCGAGGCGCTGGCGTATTTTACGGAGCCGGCGAATGTCCAAAAGGCGTCGCGGGCCATTATGGAAGACAACATCAAACAACAAATTTCGATATCACGCGCGGCGGAACGACTGAAAGCAGTTTACGACGCCATACCGGCAAATCGGAGGCGGCAATGAAATTTACTGCGATGCTGCTCGGCGCATACCTGCTCGGGTCGGTGCCCTTCGGCCTGCTCATCGCCGCCGGCTATGGGCTGGACCTGCGCAAAGTCGGCTCCGGAAACATCGGTGCGACGAATCTGTCCCGCGCTTTGGGCAGGCGCTGGGCTTACGTATGTTTCGTGCTTGACCTGGCGAAGGGACTTTTGCCTGTGTTGGCGGCGGGCGTATGGCTTGGCGACCTCACAGGAACAACCGGCCTGCTGGCCCGGCTCGCCGTCGGCTGCGCCGCCGTCATAGGCCACGTCTTCCCCGCCTATCTTCGGTTCAAAGGCGGCAAAGGCGTCGCAACCAGCTTCGGCGTTGCAGTTGGCTTTTGGCCTTATTACACGATATGCGCAGCAGTGGCGCTGCTGGTATGGATTATCTTTGTACTAATTTGGCGATACGTATCGCTTGCCTCGCTGGCGGCGGCGGTTGCCTTCCCTGTGGTTCTGATTTCAGCAATTGTGCTGGCACCCGGCTGGAGGTTCGCGGAACTGTGGCCTTTGCTGGTTGTCGCAACCGGCATCCCCATTCTGGTTTTTGTACGCCACCGCCAGAACATAAAACGTCTGCTGGCAGGCACCGAAGACAAGGTGTTTCGCAATACACGGGATTGATGATTGATTATGCCCCGCAGAAAAGATATAAAGTTTGGTCATGGCTATGCCCTCAAGAAGACAGGAGAAAATTGCGCGCGTCGTCAGGGAAGCGGTCAGTGACGCAATCGCAAACCACCTCAGTGACCCGCGAATAGAATCGCTCGTGAGCGTCACCAGGGCCGACGTCTCGGCGGACCTGCGAACCGCCAACGTGTATGTGAGCATATTCGGGGGCACGGAAGCCTCGCAAAACAAAACATTCGCCGCAATAACGCACGCCAGAAAGCGAATCCAGATGCTGCTGGCTGGCGCGCTGCAGACCAGATTCTGCCCCGTTTTGAACATCCACCGGGACGACAAATTCAAAAAGGCGATGGAGACCATGAAGCTGATTGACAACCTGGCCAAAGAATTCAAGGACAAAGATTCGGTTGACCAGGGGCACGATTAAGTGTTATATTCGTTCACTTATGAAAAACAGCAGAGAATACTCAAAAAAGATTCAAGCACTATATCGCACATTGAAACGGCGTCCTGCCAGGCGCACAGGCGTCCAATTCGACGAGCCGGTGGACGCCCTGGTCTACGCCGTCGTAAGCGAAAATATAACCGAGACGCAGACGCAATCCGTAATCAAAAAACTAAAGGACTATTTTGTTGACTGGAATGACTTGCGCGTCGCTTCGGTCGACGAAATAGCCGAAGTGCTTGGGCAAGATGTCGCACCGGCACGCAACATAGCAACGACGCTGGTCAGCATGCTTGGTGCCGTATTTGAAAAATACAATATGCTCAGCTTGCAGCCACTCGAGAAATCAGGCAAACGACCGGCAAAACAGGTGCTTGAGAAGCTCAACGGCGCCACGCCCTTCGTTGTCGATTACTGTATGCTCACCGCGCTGCAGGGCCACGCGATACCGCTTACGCCTAAAATGACAGAGTACCTCAAAAACAATGCCCTTGCTCACGCTGAAGCCAATTATGAGGAAATAGAAGGATTCCTGACAAGGCAAATCCCGGCGAAAAACGCTTATGAGTTCTACTCTGCTTTGCGGCACGAAAGCGAATCACCCAGGACGCATACGGCCCGAAGAACAAAGTCAACGAAGAAAACATAAAACTAATTGGGAGCAACTCAAGGTGGCAGAAAAACTGGTAAAATTAGGCATACCCGCTGGCAGTTTGAAAGCGGCAACGATTGAACTCTTCCGCAAGGCCGGCTTCACTATTTCCGGCTCCGAGAGAAGTTTTCTGCCGGCAATCGACGACGAGCAGATTCAACTGACTATGCTGCGGGCACAGGAGATGAGCCGATACGTCGCCGACGGCGTCCTCGACGCCGGCATAACCGGCTACGACTGGATAATGGAAAACGCTTCCGACGTCGTGGATGTCTGTGAGTTGGCGTACAGCAAGGCGACAAGCAAACCCGCCAAATGGGTCCTGGTCGTCCCCGACGAATCAAAAGTAAAAAAAACGCAGGACCTCAAGGGAGGCATCGTCGCCACCGAATTGGTCAACGTCACCAAAAAGTTCTTCGCCGACAGAAATATCGACGCGAAAGTCGAATTCAGCTGGGGCGCAACCGAGGTCAAGGCACGCCTGATTGACGCAATCGTCGAGCTTACCGAGACGGGAACATCGCTGGCGGCGAATAACCTGCGAATAATCGACACCGTCATCACCTCCACAACCCGGCTCATTGCCAACAAACAGGCCTGGCAGGATAAATTCAAAAAGGAAAAAATCGAAAATATAACGATGCTGCTCAAGGCCGCCATCGACGCCCGAAGCAGGGTCGGGCTTAAAATGAACATCGAAAAGGCCAATCTCGACAAAATTCTCAAAGTCCTGCCTGCGGAAAAAAGCCCCACGATTTCAAACCTGGCCGACCCAAACTACATCGCCGTCGAAGTAATCATCGAGGACAAAATCGAAAGGACCCTCGTCCCCGCACTAAAACGCGCCGGCGCCTCAGGTATAATCACCTACCCCCTCAACAAGGTGATTCATTAGCGGGTAGCGTATAGCGTTTAGTTTTTTCTATCCGCTATACACCATACGCTAAACGCTGGCCCCGCGGTGCTATTTGTTGACCCGGCCGGTATATGAGCCGTCGTCGGTGTTGATGCGCACCACGTCGCCGACGTTGATAAACGGAGGCACACGTATACTCAGGCCCGTCTCCAGAACCGCGTCTTTCATCTGATTGGTGACGGTCGCTCCTCTTTGCATTGGCGTCGTCTCGGTGACGGTCAGTTCCACCGCCTTGGGCAAATCGAGGGTGACGACGTTGCCGTTGTGCAATAGCGCCGTCAGCGCCGTATTCGGCTTAAAAAACTTTATCAGCTCTCCAATCAGCTCATCAGGCGCCGCAACCTGGTCATAGGTCTGCATATCCATAAGAATATGGCCGGTGCTGTCGGAATAAAGGTATTCCATCTGGCGCTTGTCTAAAAACGCCTCCTCCACCTCTTCGGTGGCACGCAAACGCTTCTCAATGGTGATACCGTCGGAGATTTTCTTGAGCTTGGCCTGCACGAACGCCCGCAGGTTGCCGGGCGTCACGTGAGTTGACTTGGTGCAGATATACAAATCGCCATCCATCATCAAGGCCATACCCGGCCGCATTTCACTTGCCTTCACAGGACTCTCCTAACCTAATATGTAATTTCACTCAGCAATCAATAAAGAGAAGATTTTAGCGACTCGGCCGATGGTCCGTCAAGTGTGATTCACCGCGTGTTTCGTCTGTCGGTTGCGCTGCTCGTTTCGTCTATCGTATTACGGTTGCGTTTTAAAAAACGCTCTACGTTCGACGCAACCAATACGAGCCGCGCAACCACAACCCTTTAACGCAACCTTCAATTACTTAGGATTGAGGTACTTGAACTCAAAAAGGAAGCCATCGACCCTGTTGACGCCGTAAAAAGCGGAGCAGCCGAAATACTTCCGCACCGCGTCGAACTCGGGCAACAGACCAAAATCACCAAACTGCCACAAATCGGGTCTCGCCAGGACAGCCGCCCCCGGCCCTATGCCCATATCCACATGTCCGGCGTTTGCACTGGTCTTCAGCATCCACCACAATAGCTCCCCCGACACGGAACTGTCCTCAAAGCCGGCCAAACCGACAACAGAAGGCACCGCGGACTTGGCGGCATTGAACCATTCGGCAGAACCAACCGGCTCGCTCTCGGCGCCCGCCAATGTCCGAATCGCCCGCTCAACCGCCGGCTCCCGACCCAAAATCAAATGCGTGTCGGTAGTCGTAAAAGCCATTCCGGCAACCCCCGGCGACGTCTGCTCGCCGGCAGGCACCGCCGCCTTGCCTGAAAACGGCACACCGGCAGGACCTAAAAGATATATCGTATGCCCTAACAGCTCCCGCGTATATTCAGGATTATTCGGTTCCATCCATCGTGACAGTGATTTTTCCAAGGCGCCTCGGTTGCTTACCGCAACGGCAATTAATGTCTCGCTCGGCATCACACCTGCCGAAAACGGCTTGTTTATGCTCTGGGCAATCACTATCTCTGAACCGAGATGCTCTATTATGTCCTGCCTCAATGACACCCCCGGCTCACCATCCTCGCCCGGCTCAACGAGCGGCTTTTGCAGCGTCGCTGCAAAGGCCGGGTCAATACCGCACCACTCATCGAACACCTGCCTGACGTCCACGTTCAGGAAAATCACTGAATATGCCGATGCAGGCACAAACGCCGGCGCCCTGATTGCCTCCGAATGGGTCTCGAGCATCTTCAAAACGCCTCTTCTGGTCCCGACCGTTTTCAAAAAGGCCTTGGCGCAAAGCGAACCACTCCCATCTGCCCCGAAACACAGCGAACAGCCCAGGCCGGCAACGTTATCGAACCCCAGATTGGACATCATCTTCTGGTCCTCGTCGGCTGTTCTCTTTAATAGCTCTTTCAGGTTCACATACAAATCGACATCCCCCCCTGCCGCCAGACGGGCAGCGTGATAAGGCCGAACCACGCTCATTGCTGCGATATAATCAGGGTCAGCCGCCAGCACTTTTGCGCCGGGAACACCTTTTATTCGGGAAACGACAAACTTGACTGTATTGACGTCTGTGCCGGCTATAAGGCAGTCGTCGATGAAATAATAGGCGGGCTTCGCAGCCATTTTCTCAATCGCCTCTTTTATCCCGTCGGTATTGGCGCCACACTGACTAATCACCAGAACAGACATCGCCTGTTCCACACCGGCGTTCTCGGCAGGCACAAATGCAACCGCGACCCTGCCTTCGGGCAAACCATTGGCGTCAAGTATGGCTTCGATAACGGGGCTGACGTCCTGCTGCAACTTCTGACGCCATTTCCCCGCGAAGCTCTCCACAAACGAGGCCATCGCAGGGTCTTTGCATAATTTATAAATGGAGCTTCTCTCAAACTGTGCCCTTACGTGATTGAAGTCGCTTATATCCACAAGCACAATCGTTTCAGCGGGAACAAGCTCCGCCGTCTTCGGCAAAACCACCAGTGGTGAGCCACGTCGAACCACCGCCTCCGCGTCGACAAACATAATCGCGGCACAAACGACGCTAATCGCAATAATCGGTTTCATCCTCATACGTCACGCTGATGTTTTTAAGCCATCGCCCGCGTAATTTCAATGACAAACCACCGGAAATAAAACGGGCTGAGAACAACATCATTCTCAGCCCTAAATTGTATCCGATTCTAACGAACCACTCACAACCCGCTTTGATAAAGCTGCTCTATCTCCTCATCAGACAACGCCCGGTCGTAGATACGCACGTCGTCGACTTGGCCATTTAGGCAATTGACAAAGGCCGGCGTACAGTATTCCCAGTAGCCGCCAATAATCAAGGGTTGTGCATCGTTCATTATCGAAGACACAGATAACGTTTTCGCGTTGTCCGGCTGACCATCTATGTACACAACGGCCTGACCGCTATCGAAGGTTGCCGCTATGTGATGCCACTGGTTAAGAGAAACCGTACCGGTACTGGTGATACCGTCATAAATGCTTCTCGCCTGGTGCACACACAAATCAACACGGTTGCTCCTGTTTACTACAAAATAATACGCCCTCGAATTTCCCGGTGAGCCATGGCCGGTTTTGTCGGGACAATCGGCATACTTGTAAATCCCTGCCACTTGTCCCCCTCTATTGTACAGCCAGAGTGCAATTGTAATTGCGCTAGACGGCGTCAGAGAATCATCGTCCGGAACTTGTATATGGTCACCATCGCCATCACAGTCAATCGCCCATGGTCCAACTTTGCCGGCCACCCACTGAGGGTCTCCGTTCAGCGTACCGTCGTTATACCCAGCCGAATCGTGAGCTATATCGCCATCACCCTCATCTAAATCCCATAGTGCAACAAGGCCGGCGACAATGCTCGGCCCACTGTAGGTCGTGAAGCTCCAGACATCGCCCTTTGCAATGCAGCCCGCGATTTCGTCGATTCGCCAGTAAAACATCGTGTCTGGCTCAAGACCATTTGAGTCATAGTCATTGGTATTCCAGTAATTAACATCCTGATTACCCATATAGATGTCGGGCTCGTAAATATCGGCATCGTTTACGTCGTTGAAATCGGTACCGAAGTAAACGTCGTGCGACGTACAGTTTTCGCCTGGCGACCACCGCAGTATCACATTACTGCTTACATTAACTACATTGTTGCCCGGCCCAGGGTCGGTTGCCTCGGTCACAAAGCAGGTTAACCAATCCGCAACCAATTGAGCGAGGTCGTAGATATCAACTATGCCGTTTTTGACGATATCGCCGCTGTTTGGCTCGCAGGGGCCTGGTGACTCCTGCCAATTTAGCGACAACATCGCATAATCGACAAAGTCAACGAAACGGTCACCGGTAAGGTCAGAATGGGGGCGATAAATTGTGAATGGTCCATTGCTGGTGTCATAAATGCCCGTGGCGTCGGCGTCGAGGACCTTGACCAGACAATTATTGGAGTCGATTGCTGGCACCATCCAATCGTACGAGCAACTGTTGGCGACCGAACCTATGGGTATCCAGTTTTGGCCGGCGTCGGTGCTGTATTGCAGATTGTAGTTGTGTGAGCAACCGCCATCTCGAAAATCGGCCCACTGTATCGCGTATGTAGAGCCGGCCGGGAGCATCTCATTGCCGTCGGGACTGGTCAGCCGAATTTTTTCTTCGGCTAAATCGACTGTCAGATACGCCTCGTCGATATAGGCCTTTGCTTCCACTAATACCACCCACGAGAGCGGCATAATACCGAGCAACCGCGTCTCAACCTGTCCTTGGCCGTCCAGCAGGAAGTCCCAGCTCGCAGGTCCATCGCCCCACCAGGAAAACGTCGACTCGGTATCAAAGCTGCCGCTGGAAAGCGATGCGCCCTCCGCCTTCCAGTATCCAGGCGATTCAGGCGGGTCCATCCTGGCCCAGGTGGCGTCATTGTAATAAAACCATTGCGATGGGCTCTCGTTCCACAAATACGCCTTGCCCGGATAAAATGTCCCCTTGAATCTGATGCGTGCCTGACTAACGAGGAGCGGAGACCAGCCCAAATCAAACGTGGCCGTCAGCGTCTCATAGGTCATAAACCGTCCCTCGAGTTCCGGCAGGCGAACGGTGATTGTCACAGGGGTAACGGTAAATTGCATAACCTCCGTGCAGGGTTCATCCGGCAAATACACCCAAAGAGTATACACTCCGGGCGACAAAGGGCCGACGTATTGCGTATGCTGCCATCCGCTAATAACCTGCGCACATATCTCGGGCAGATAATCACGAAACACGTAAAAGTAGATGTCGTTGCCGACAACATAAGCAGATGAGCAGTTGGGTATACAACTGTCAGACCACCAGCCCGACAGAGTTATTGCGACGACATCGTTTGAGGTGGGATTCAGCGGATTAACCTGCACGTTATCAAGCCCCCCAAAACTGCCGTATGCCTGCCCCGCCACCAAAAATAACAATACACATATCGCCAACCTGGTATGTCTGTTTATCCTCGCTATCATTTCGACCTCCTTTCAAAACATACTGGATTCGCGTAGCGCCTTGCGCGCGCTAATTCGGCCCTGCCGAACTGTATCGAATATTTCCCCGAGCATGGCGCATACGCTTCTCCTTTATGCCTTACGCCCCCCCGTAAGACAATTGTTATTCTACACATTATGGATGGGCTGTCAAGCAAAAAAAACGAGACTTTTGGAACAGCAAAGAAAACCCGACCCTGGTTGTCCAGCTACAAATTCTGTTGCAAATCATCGCCTGTTGTTGACAATCGCAAGTCGGCAATCGACAATTGGCAATAAGCTTATGGTATTTACTTTGCACAGATATATCTTCCGCGAGGTCCTCAAGGTTTTCTGCCTCGCCGTTGTGGCTCTTACGCTGATGATGAGCTTAGGCAGCATCCTGCGCCCGGTGCAGGAATACGGCGTAGGTCCCAGCCAGGTCGTCGGCCTTATGGGCTACTTTCTGCCGATTACACTGACGTTTGTGCTGCCGATGGCGGCGCTGTTTGCGACCACGCTGGTCTACGGCCGATTGTCTAATGACAATGAGCTGGACGCCTGCAGGGCAAGCGGCGTATCGATGCTGCCACTGGTTTACCCGGGATTGACCCTGGCAATTATGGTCGCAACAGCCAATCTGCTGCTTAGCTTTTACGTGATGCCGGCGTTTGTGCACCGGGCGGAAAACTCGCTAAAAAACGACGCCAGACAGATATTGTTTCGAAACATCCAGCGAAACAGCTACTATCAGCTCCCGCCTGACGGCCAATACCACATTTACGCCGATAACGCCGACATCAAGAACAATATACTTTCAGGCGTCGTCGCCGCAGAAATTGGCGACAGCGGCGTCATAAAAAAAATCATTACCGCCGAAACCGCCAAGGTGACTTTTAACCCCCACGAAAAATTCAACGAAGTCCGTATCACGGCCCACAATACGCATCAAATGGGGCCTGAAGAAGATGCGGGCTTTTCCGCCGAATGGCTCTCACTGACCGCAGAATTCGGCTCACTGCTGGGCGACAACATCAAATTCAAAAAAGTGGACGAAATGAAAAAAATACGCCTTGACCCGATGTCTTTTGACCCCGTGGCCAAACTTGCACGCCGGGTATATGTACGGTTCACCGCGGAGCTGTTGGCCCAGCAGGTAAATGCGGCAATCAACTCCGAAACAAACCGGGGCTTCCAGCTGCATAGCAGCCACCAGCTCGTGGAGCTGACCGCCAATAACTGCACGGTCCGCAATGAAAAACGGCTCGAGCTTGCCGGCGATGTGGTGATTACAGAACGCCAACTTCAAAACAATCAGCCGGGCCGAACTCTGCGATGCCAGAAAGCGTTCCTGGATATCGAGGGAGACGAGTTGGCGCCGACCCTGATATTAGATATCCGAAATGCAAAGTGGCAAACAGAGTATGGGGTGGAGAACCTGCTGGCCCGATACATCATCAGAGGACTCATTCTGCCCGCGGCGGTCACCGACAATTTCAAGACGAGCGACATCCTGAATGAGATAACCCCGCAGGCAGTATCCGCCGCTCTGCACGCCGGCCCAAGCGATTACCTGGTCGGGCTGCAAAGCCAGCTGCGAAATAAAATCACCATTACGCTGGCCGAGATAGGCGCCGAAACACACTCCCGCCTGGTGTTCGGCATCGGCTGCATAACACTGATTATGATAGGTATCGGCCTGGGCATTATCCTCAAAGGCGGGCATTTGCTCACGGCTTTCGCCGCAAGCGCAATCCCGGCGCTGGCGCTGGTGACCTGCATAATGATGGGAAGGAACGTCGCAAAGAACCCCGACGCAACCGCGCTGCCAGGTATAATCCTGATGTGGGCGGGTCTGATTGTGCTCTCGGCGCTTGCCCTGGCGATGTACAGATGGCTCCTGCGGCACTGAACAATGACTGTGATTTGAAAGATTGACCGACAAGAACCGCTATGAAAATACTCGACAAATACGTTGCTAAAAACTTCCTCGTGGGCTACGCCATCGCACTGAGCGTACTGCTGGGCCTGCGAATAGTCCTTGACCTGTTCGTCAATCTCGACGAATTCACCGAGCACGCCGGCCTCGGCGCGGCCTCCGTAATCTCAAATATCTTCATCTATTACGGGCTGAACAGCACCCTGTACTTCCGCGACTTTGCGGGAATGATAACCGTCGTCGCAGCGGCTTTTTCCCTCGGCAAAATGGTGCGGTACAACGAGCTAATCGCTATGATGGCTTCAGGCGTCAGCTTAAAACGCATCATCGCGCCGATAGTTGTTCTCGCCCTGGCGCTGACGGGACTTTTGATAATCGACCAGGAGCTGATAATTCCGTCCATCAGCGACAAACTGGTCCGCGGCCAGGACGCCATCCCAGGCCGGGAATCCTACAACGTATGGTTTATCAGCGACGCCACCGGCTCGCTCATCTGCTCCAAACAATTTGATGTGAAATCTTCAACGCTCCACAAACCAATAATCATCACACGCGATAAAAAACCTGACTCTTTCGTCTGGGAACCAACCGGCTGGATTGAAGCCGATAAGGCAACATACGATTTTCAACACCATACCTGGCTCCTGACCAACGGGATATTCACCCCGATACCAAAGCCGGCTTCGCAGCAGCACGACGCCAACAACCAGAACCAGCTCATCGTTCGAGTGCCCATTACGGCTTACAATACCGACATAACACCAAAGGACATACCCGTAAGACGAAAGGCCGAACACAAAACTCTGCTAAGCTCGCGACAACTATCCCAGCTGGCTGCCGAGGGGACAAAACTAAAAGACCTCGCTTTTTTGTACAGCCAGAAACATTTCAGAATCACCGACCCCATTACGAACTTTATTATGCTTCTTGTGTGCCTGCCCGTTTTGGTATGCAGGGACCCGAAATCTATGAAATCAGCCATCGCTATCAGCTTTGCAATTACCGCCGCCTCACTCATAGTCGGCTTTGTCTGCAAACTGTTCGCAACAGAGGAATTGTTCGGCATAGTCGTCCCCGAACTGTGGGCCTGGCTGCCGGTATTCATTTTCGCACCAATAGCTTTCATCGAGCTTGACTCAATGAAAACCTGACCTGACCCGGCTAAAAGCTAAACTTCAGACCCGTCCCGAGCACCTCGATATCTTTCCATTCACCGCCCGACCTGCTTGACTGCCACATATAATAAATGTCGGCATCAACGCCTTCCCCAAGCGGCAATATGACGCCAAAGTAAAGCCGGTTCCTGTCGATATTGTCGTCGTTTAGGGTAACGAATATCTCGTCCGCTGTATATGGCTTCAGCTTCAGCACCGTAAGCTCAAAAGGCAGTTTCACCGTAAATTTGTTCCTGTATCGCCACACGTCCTCCGTCCCCGTCCGGTCCCTGTATTCAATCCTGTTCCTGCTGCTGACCGAACAGTCAAACAACTTTCCCTTCAACGTCACATTCAAATGAGGCCTGTTTTCTCGCTTGAAATCATCACTGCTGTCCTTTTCATATATTAGTCGAAACGCGGCCCCTACATCCAGCCATTCCGCCAGTCCACTGTATGTAAATCCCAAATCCTGGTGCTCGTAATACAAATTCCCCCCGTCGTCGCCAAGCCGAAGCTCCTGCTCAAACGTGCACTTCCAGTCCTTCGCAATATCAAAAGACGCTCCTGCCGTATTCCACCACTGAAATCCTTTATCTGAGTAGCCCAGGCAAACCCCGCTGAGCAAAACATTGATTACCACAACACACAGGATTCCATTCCTTCTCTTCATTATTAACCTCCTTGAGTAAAATTTTAACGAGTTCCTGCCTTCATCTTCTCCCGTATTTCCTTGTTAATCCTGGCGCTGCACCATTGCCTTCCGCACATCGAACAGTAATCAGCGTCCGGCTCCTTGCCAGTAATCCCCTCGCACGCCTCCTCGTGCATTCGCCTCGCTGTGGCCGGGTCTAATGACTGGGCAAGGTGCGCCTCCCAGTCAAGGTTCGCCCTGGCAATACCTAAGCGTTTGTCTTGCTCCGCTGCACCTGCGAGTCCGCGGGCTACGTCGCCGGCGTGGGCCGCAATCCGGGCCGCAATCACCCCCGCACGCACGTCTTCGGCGTTCGGAAGACCCAAGTGTTCCCTCGGCGTGACGTAGCACAAAAACGATGCGCCATAGTATGTCGCCGCCGTGCCGCCGATGGCCGACGTTATATGGTCATATCCAGGCGCAATATCAGTCACCACCGGCCCAAGAACATAAAACGGGGCGCCATTACAAATCTCCTGCTGAATTTCCATATTGTATTTTATCTGGTCGAACGGTATATGCCCGGGGCCTTCGACCATAACCTGGCAATTCGCCTCCTGTGCCCGCTGCGTCAGTTCACCTAACGTCCTCAGCTCCGCCATTTGCGCGTCGTCCGTCGCGTCAGCCAAACAGCCGGGCCGCAGGCCGTCTCCCAGCGAAAAACAAACGTCATACTCCCGCATTATGGCGCACAACTCATCGAACATCTCATACAGCGGATTTTGTCTGCCGTGATACAGCATCCATTCCGCCAACAGGGCGCCTCCCCGGCTCACAATCCCCGCCACGCGTTTGCCAACCAGCGCCAAATGCTCCCTCAAAACACCCGCGTGGATGGTAAAAAAGTCAACCCCCTGCCTTGCCTGTTTCTCAATCACTGCAAGGATTACCTTTTCGCTGACCTCCTCCACCGCCCTGCCCGAAATCATCTGGTAAATCGGCACCGTCCCGAACGGCGCCGGGCACTCGGACAGCAGCATCTCTCTTATCCCGTCCAAATCGCCGCCGGTGCTCAAATCCATAATCGCATCAGCCCAGGCGGCAAGCGCAACACGCATCTTCTCAAGCTCTTCTTCAACAGAACTGCGAACGCTGCTTACCCCGATATTGGCGTTGACCTTCGTCCGAAGAACCCGCCCTATGCCCACCGGCTTAAGATTACTCTTCAGGTGAATCCTGTTGGCGGGTATCACTAACCGACCAGCCGCAACTTCGTCCCGCACAAGCTCTGCATCCACTCCCTCGGCCTGTGCGACAAACCTAACCTCGTCGCTTATCCGCCCCGACCGCGCTATTTCCAGTTGGGTAGTCATTTCTCACCACCTAAAAACAAAAATCGCTTCCGCAGGGAAGCGATCCTTCTCAAGCTACCTCTTTCGTCTAACTCTAATCACTTCCCTACGCAGGTATAGCCCTGTTCAGGTTCAAAGGGTCTGCTCTCAGGTTCACTTTTATGCGAACCACCCCTAGTGAACATCTAAATTTCCCGCTGTGTAACAAGCTGCTTCGCAGTAGCATTAGTACCAAACCGTGATTATGATATTCGACTCTGTCTTCTTGGCGATGATGTCACCGATGACGATGTTTGTCCGCTTTATATTGACGCCGGGGTTATCCCGCAGCCAGCCACAAATCTGTTCATCGAGAAACGCTATCGCCCCCGGGTGCAGCTTTGTGAAGAAGGTTTTGACGCCTGTAATCCGGTCAGGCCAGCTCGCCCTTTTAGCGGCGTCTTTTTCAGCCGGTTGTGCAGGTGGCGCCTCCGAATCCGCCGCATCAGATGCTGCGCCGCCCAGATTCAAAGGCGAATGGGACACTTCTATACCGTTATCGAAAGAATTCGCCTTATCGGCATCCCGACCACCCGGCTTCCCAATTCGAAGCTCATCCATCAAACAGCCCTCCACGAACACGTTTCTAAAACTTTGAAAAGGCAGTTATCCAGTATAACGTTCTTGTAAAGGCCGTCAAACATTTTATTATATCGGCTATGAACACCAAAACGAACAAAAAACAAACTCGTCTCAGCGTAGGCAGGAACAGGTATATGCCGCAAATAAAAACGCCGAGCCGGAGCCGGATTACCGTAGGATTTGTCGCCCTCGGCTGTCCGAAAAATATGGTCGACAGCGAACGGATGCTGGCGCAAATCGCACAGGCCGGCTTCGTCGTCACCCAGGATGCCGACAACGCGGACGTCGTTGTCATCAACACCTGCGCCTTCATCGCACCAGCCAAAGCCGAAGCGATTGGGGCGATACGCCACGCCATACGTCGAAAACAAAAAGGAACGGTGCGAAAGGTCGTCGCCGCCGGCTGCCTGCCCCAGCGAATAGGCACAGAATTGTTAAAGGAAGCAGTCGGAATCGACGCAATTGTCGGCCTTGAACATCGCGACAATATCGCAGACATAATCAAAAAAACAATCCTTGCTGATGCGCCTGCGCATTTCCTCACTCCAACTTACAAATCCCTGTGCGACGACCGCACACGCCTGCGCATCACCCCGCGCCACTGGGCATATCTTCGAATAAGCGAGGGATGCAGCCGAAACTGCTCTTTCTGCACCATTCCTGCCATCAGAGGCAAAGCCCGCAGCAAGCCAAAACAGCTCGTCCTGGCCGAGGCATCAGAGCTTGTCGCATCAGGCGCAGTAGAATTGAACATCATCGCTCAGGACATAACCGCCTACGGACGAGACCTCGCAACTAAGGATACTTTGCCGGAACTGTTAGCTGCACTTTCCAAAATCCCCCGCCTTCGCTGGATTCGCCTGCTTTATCTTTACCCGAGCGGAATCAATAACCAGCTGATTGAGACGGTCGCCGGCTGCAAAAAAATCCTCCACTACTTCGATATACCCATCCAGCACATAAATCCGCAAATCCTAAAGCGGATGCGCCGCCCCCGCTCCAAAGATAGTATCCGCCGCCTCATTGAACGGCTCAGAACCAAACTGCCCGACTGTGTTCTTCGAACGACCCTGATTGTCGGCTTTCCCGGCGAAACTAACGCCCAATTTAACGAACTCCTCGAATTTGTCAGATGGGCACGCTTCGACCATCTCGGCTGCTTCCCTTTTTACCCCGAAAAAGGTACCCCCGCCGCTGAACTCCCCCGCCAAATCCCGAACCACGTTAAGCAGCAGCGACTCCAGCAGATTATGCTGACGCAACAACAAATTGCCTTTGAGAAAAACAAAACCCGTCTCGGCAGCCGGCTGGTTTGCCTTGTTGACAGTGTCGATAAAAATCATACCGCAAAGGGACGTTTCTTCGGCCAAGCGCCCCAAATTGACCCACTCTGCTTAATCAAAAACTGTCACGCAAAACCCGGTGCCTCCATTTGCGTCAAAGTCACCGGCGCCAAAAACTATGACCTGCTTTGTGAGCAAATTTAATGAAATGCGGGTTTGTCCGCCTGTGGTGGATTATCTATTGAAAAAGGGAATGGAAAAAGGTTGTCTGTTTTTTGCCTGATGGTTATTGCGAAAATGTTTATACTGGTATCCAAGGTCGAGGAAATGTTAGTTAAAGTTTTGGAGACATCATAGGAATACGAGGCGGTGCAGAGAATCAGGAGCGGTAAATGAGGCATTTGTTGTCCTGGCGTTTTATATTTCGAGCATTTAGTGTACTGTCTTGGACAATTTCAGTCATCCGGTTCTACCACCAGCCGGATTTGGTATCCTTGATTGCATTTATAGTGGGGACCGTATCCTTCATAGGGTCATTCTTTGCCAGCGATAAATCCATATTTGAAATCTCCGAAGAACAAAAACTTGCCCGTGACAGACGTAACCGCATGGCAATGTTGAAAAAGGTCAAAAAAATCTGGGTCGAAGGTGTATTGAAGAAGTCACTGCACAATGCCGTGTTGATTGAGCTTGGCCTCGAAGAGCGAAAAGATGCGGTTGATACGCCAGATAGACCGTGGGGTATGATTCTGCAAACAGGAGGTCAACCTAACCGAGTATTACCGCCGGGGACAAGAATCGCAGATGTATTCGATGATGTGGGACAGGTGTTATTGATTTTAGGTGAACCAGGTTCGGGCAAGACAACAATGCTTCTGGAGTTAGCACGTGAGACAATTAGTCGGGCAGAGAAAGACCCTGTTCAACCAATTCCTGTCGTGTTTAATCTTTCTTCGTGGATAGAACCGGCTCAGTCGCTTGCGGGTTGGCTGGTAGATGAACTAATGAGCAAATACTATATCCCCGAGAAGATTGCCAAAGCGTGGGTGGAAAGTTACCAATTACTTCTTTTGCTCGATGGATTAGACGAGGTGGCTGCCCAGAGACGGGATGCCTGCGTTAAGGCCATCAATGAGTTTCGGATGGAGCATCTGGTGCCGATTGTTATTTGCAGCAGAAAGGCAGAATACAAGGCCTTGACTACTTTGCTAAAGGTAGATAGTGCCGTTTGTATCCAGCCGCTAACAGAAAAGCAAGTCAGTGACTATCTTGATAACTTTGGGGAAGAGTTGACGGCGGTGCGTAAGATGCTGCAAGATGATGAGCCGCTGCGGGAATTATCACGCTCACCTTTGATGCTTAACATTATGACGTTAGCCTACAAGGGAGCATCTGTCGAAGATCTGCAACATCTCGACATTATAGAAGGACGACGCAAGCATCTTTTTAATAAATATATTGACGGGATGTTCAACCGGCTGGCAAGGACCAGAAGTGAGGTATATCCAAGAGACAAAACAATCAAGTGGTTATCATGGCTAGCAGAGAATATGTCCCGGGAGGCGCAGTCCGTGTTCCTGATTGAGAAAATGCAACCGGCGTGGCTCCAAACGCAATTTCAGCAGCGGCAATATACAACCAATACAGAGCTGATTCCTTGGTTGATTTTGGGGGTGTCTTATGGGATGATTTCTGGACTGATTTTGGGGCCGATTATTAATAAGATTGGTGTGCTGGACTTTGGGCCGATTGGTGTATTGATTATAGTACTGGTAGCGGCGCTTATTGGCGGAGGTATTGGTAGGCTGATTTTGGGGCCTTTTCCAGGTTTTTATTTATTGTCATTCCTTAGGCAAATTAGCGAACCCCAGAAAACAAGAAAAATTGTCAAATCGCCAAAGTGGTCGTGGAGGAATCTTTTTAGGTCAATCGACGAGACCAAGGAAAGAATAGAAACTGTCGAGACTATGAAGTGGTCATGGAAAAAGGCAAAAAAATTACTGATTCTTGGATTGATTATTGGTCCGCTTGCCGGCCTTCTTGGTGGGCCGGCATTCGGACTAATTTTGTGGCTTATTTTTAGACCGTTTTTTGAGTGGAAAGAATTAGCGATTAATGGGTCGATTTTATGTATGGTCCTTGGGCCGGTTTGCTCGACGATTATTCTGCTGATCGGAGGAACCATGCTTGTTGGACTAAGCTATGGTGAAGTGGAAGAACGAACTGTTCCCAATCAAGGTATCCAGCAGTCAATAAAAAATGCTATAATTGTGTTCTCGATCACCATTATTGCATCGGCGTTATTAGCCGGACTGGGAGTAGTGGTACTGGTTGTGTCTCTGGAGCCGAATGTTGGACTTAATGACGTGACTTTAAAATACGCAGTTTATTTCGTGCTATCTTTGGTATTCCTTCTTGGCTTCTCTCTCGCTCTGGAATATGGGGGACTATCAGCTATACAACATTATGTTCTTCGATTTATTCTATATCGTAATGCGTATATTCCATGGAATATGGTGAAGTTTTTGGACTATGCAGCAGAACAGATATTTTTGCAGAAGGTCGGTAGCGGCTATAAATTTATCCATCGGCTGATACAGGAGCATTTTGCCTCGCTTCGATATAGCAGCGGCACTTGACCACAAATTCCTTCCTCAACTCAAGACTCAACACGTAAAACTCAAAACTACTCCGTTCCGCGAACAAATTTTTTGGATGTTTAGCCCCCACCCCTGTGGTGGGAGTCATTCCCGCGCAAGTAGGAATCCAGGTTTTTGTAGGGTGGGCACAACTCACCAATTCTACTGCGAAGGAGAATTTAATGTTGAATTGCAAAAACAACATAGTAAACTTCTGGCTATGCTAAAACAGGTTCCAAACATACTGACCTTCGGCCGGCTCATTCTCACAATCCTGTTCCTCGTTATGCTCTTTTATTCACCTTACGTGAGCAACAGAACGCCTTTCATAGACGTTGCTTTTGTGATTTTTGTAATCGCCGGGCTGACGGATATAGTTGACGGCCCCATCGCAAGAAAACTCAACGTCGCCAGCAAATTCGGCCGAATGTTAGACCCGCTCGCCGACAAAGTGCTCGTCTGCGGCGCGTTTGTGTGCTTTGCCGTAATCGGCGAACCTGCAGTGCTCTTCAACTTGTCCGCAGCAGCACTGCACATAATCCGATGGTCCGTCGCCGCCGTCCTGATTGGCAGAGAGGGCTACGTCACCGCATTACGCCACGTCGCAGAAGCCAAAGGCATCGACTTTCGAGCCGTCGCATCCGGAAAAATCAAGATGCTGATTCAGAGCTTTGCCGTCGGCACCATCCTCGTCAAGGCCGCCCACGCCCCTGCCGCCACCTGGGGGCACTGGTTTACCGCGATTACCTTGGCCGTTATGCTGACGGTCACCGTTATATCCGCCTTCTCCGCTACCCGCCGCACTCGTCTCGGCGACTTGTCCGGCGTAGCGTAAGCGAAGTCGGAAGCGTAAGCGAAGTCGGAAGGCGCCGAACCGTAGCCGGAGCACCCAAAAACCACTCATCTAAAATGGGTCGCTTCCCGGCCAATTAAAAAAGCACTTGCCCGTGTCAGCGCGGCGGGTTTATCAGCGTCACTTGTCCTGTTTACACTGAGCTTGTCGAAGTGAGCAGTAGTCGAAGGTGTCAGTGTCCCAAAACAAAACCGCCGTGGAAGGTAAAACCATCCGCGGCGGCCTTATGTATTGCTTTCTGCAACAAGTTGTGCAGATTCTTACTCCTCGGGTTCTTCCTCTGGGTCCTCCACTACTTTGTAGGACACAACCTTTACATCGGCGCCCTTCTTGATTATCTGCGCCTCAACCTTTTTGCCGGCCATCTTGCTGCCAAGTTCCAGGCCTTCCTTATCGAGCACTACATTGTGCGCCACTTTGTCCTCTGTTGTCAGCTTCACAGCGGTGATTACACCATTGGCGTCCTTGACGACGCTGACAGTGCCCACCATCGTCACTGGCGCAGGTGCCGGTGCTGGCGCCGGCGCAGGTGCCGGTGCTGGCTTCGGCTGAGCCGGAGCGTCCGCGCCGAGAACCGCCGACGCAGCAAACAAGCTCAGTGCCGCAGCCACTAACATAACTCTCAAAATCCCATTCGTCATTCTTGTACCTCCTTAAACTACACTCTATATTCTTTATCGTTTCTTGCCAGAAGACCACACATCCTCTGGTGGGATTCAAACTTATCTGCCATAGGCAAATACATCTCCCAACGCATAACCACTCGCGCACGGTAGACATTTGAGATGTGCCGTGATACCACCGGGCATACTGTGCGAAGGCACGGAATGTGCCAATACCCTCAGCGATTGGGGTGGTAATCTATCATACCCTGCCTATCCTGTCAACACCCTTTTGCAGAAAATTTCGTCTTCTCTCGCTCACGGACCCGATTGCCGGCTTGAAACCATAATTTTATATCTTAACTCCTTACCAATAAAGGAATTGCAGCCATCGCCCTGAAATCTTATTTGAACAACTTAAAGAGCATCTGACCGGCAATTCCTCGAACCCGGTACCAAACACCAAAAAAATAAAATTTTTTTCAAAATTATACTTGACAGCACATAGTATGCAATACATAATAGGTAGTGCAAGATAACCATTACCGGGATGTTTAGCCCCCTGTTTATTGGGGGTTGTCTCTATGAAAAATGGAGGTATTTATGAAATTCGAGAGCCAGTTGTTAAAGGGCGTAGCACCGGTTGTAGTGCTGCAGATTCTGTCTCGCGGCGAGATGTATGGCTATGAGCTCGCCGGGGCAATTGAAAAACGCAGCGAGGAAATCCTGACGCTCGGCAAAGGAACGTTGTATCCCCTGCTGTACAACCTCGAGGCCAAGCGGCTTGTCAAAGCCCGCTACGAAACGACAAAAAACGGCAGAAAAAGACGCTACTACTCAATCACCGGCAAAGGCAAAGAGTATCTGGCGGGCCAAACCGAGCAGCTGCGCCGGCTGCAAACTGGTCTGGAGTTCGTCTTCGGCGAAGTCCTCAAGCCCGCCTAAAAACTCAAAACACAAATACGCCTGACCTTTACGGAAGGAGTAAAGTTATGGCCAAGAATGAGAAAGACAAAACCTTCGAAAATCTGCCGACCTTTGTTGCCGAATACATCAAACTTGTTATCAAAAATATGGGATACCGCAAAAAGGCCCGCGAGGAAGTTCAGGATGAATTGATTGACCACCACGGCAAGGACCCTCCAGGCCGTAGGTGTCCTGATAATATGCCTGATTCTTTACGTTGCTTGGTTCCTCGCCGGCAGACCCGTTATCACTACCGACTACATCGCCGAACTCAATAACCTCGTCCGCCCCTCAGCCGACGACTCCCTCAACGCCGCCCCGCTTTACCAAAAAGCCATCGACACCCTCGTGGATGTCAACGATGTCAAAGAACTCTTGCGCCTCGATTTTCACGACGCAAATGACCAGCGAAAAGAGCTAATCAGGCAATGGCTTGCCAAAAACCAAACGTCTCTGGACCTTGTCGCCAAGGGTTCGCAATTACCCTACTTCTGGCAGCCATATCAGTCGAAAGCCCCGGAGCAAAGCGTGATGTCCGTTCTCCTGCCCAACCTTACCTTTTGCCGTGCAATCTGCTATGCCCTCTGCTGGCAGTCCTGGCTCAATGCTGAGGATGGTAACATTAACGCTGCTCTAAGTGACATCGAGGCCCTTTATCGTTTTGGCAGACACAACAAGAGCGGGAAAATACTTATCGAGCAGCTCGTCGGTATCGCCATCGAAGGACGTGCCATGGGCACAACCCGCTGGCTGCTGGACACCTATAAAATCGACCCAGGCACCCTCGCAGAGTTTCAGCGCCGCCTTCAACACCTTATCGACAACGATACCTTCGGGCTTGATATCCAATCCGAGAAGCTCTTTATGTTCGACGAAATCCAGCGTTGCTTCACCGAAAGCCGCTTCGGCCCTGCGCACGTTTATCCAAGACGCCTCGTGGAAATTTCCTACATAGCCATATCTATGGACGGCATACCATCGGAAGTCAACCAACTGGGCGACCTGGATTGGGCTCTGGCCTCTGTCCTCCCTCTAAAGAACTTTCCGTGTATCTTCACGCATCCCAACAAGGCCGAATCAATCGCTTCAGCCAATGCCTTATACAAGTTCTGGGATGAAAACATCACAAAAACCCCCGCCCAACTCCACGCTGAACAAATCGACCTTGACGCCGAGAGCCGACGTCTGATTAAGAACAATATAGTCCTCAAAGTGCTCACACCCGGATTAGAACGGCTCCATATGGTTGCCTGGCGAAACAAAGTCGATGCCGAAGGCACGCTGGTCACAATCGCCCTCGTCAGATACAAACAGGACACGGGCAACTACCCTGAAACGCTCGACAAATTAGTTGAGACAAAATATATCAGGCAGGTCCCCATCGACCCGTTTAGCGACAAGCCCGTCATATACAGGAAGACCGCCGATGGCTGCATCCTTTACAGCGTTGGCGCAAATCTTACCGACGACGGCGGGCAGGTGGCACGCGATGAAAATGGCAAGATAGAGTGGGGGTCAGAGCAGGGCGACTGGGTATTCTGGCCGGTGGAAAAGGATTGATTAACTCGCCCCCGCTCTTGTCTTCGACAAGAAGACGCGGGGGCTGGGGTCGGCTATCTCATCGGAAAATTAAAGGCGATACGCTGGCTTTTTCGCAGACGCCGGCGGTTACGCTCCGAGGGCTTCTCATAATATGCAGTTCGCTTCATATCCCTTATCAAACCCTCTTTTTCGCAAAGCTTTTTGAACCGCCTCATCATCTGCTGAACCGATTCGCCCATTCGCGACTTCACCTTCAACATAAAAAAAACACCCCTTACGCCAACCTAATCTTTAGGTTAACAAAACAAAAGACCAATTTAGCACGTGGATATTTGTGGGAACATATTAGCCGATGCTGATGGCTTTGCAAAACAAAATTTGCAAAAAAAGCAATCTTTTTAATGTTGTTACCACCCAGACATTATGTCTATTGAATAACGTCGGCAAATCCGGTAAGATGAATAAGTTGTTTTGGAGGTGCTCGTTAGTTGGAAAAAATGCGCCAGACCCTGCGGGTCAAGAAAGAGCGTGCCATTTTAGTAGCGGCTATACTGCCAGGCCAAAGAGAACACGATGACCTCAAGGAGCTTACCGCCCTGGCCGAAACCGCAGGCGCCATAGTCGTTGACAGATTTCAGCAGAAAATCCATAAAATCCACCCCGCCCTTTACATAGGCAAAGGCAAGGTCGAACAATTAGCCGAGCGAGTCAAACGCTTCAACGCCGACCTGGTCATATTCGACAATGACCTGCTGCCCCGCCAGGTTAAAGCCCTTGAGGAGCTAATCGGCGCCAAGGTCATTGACCGTAGCGAGCTGATTTTAGACATATTCGCCACAGGCGCAAAGACCGCGCAGGCCAAGCTGCAGGTCGAGTTGGCCCAGCTCGAATATACCTACCCCCGTCTTGCCAGGATGTGGTCGCACTTGGACAGCGTTGCCGGCGCAGGCGGCGCAACCGCGGCAGGCAGCGTCGGCGGCATCGGAACTCGCGGCCCGGGCGAAATGCAGCTTGAAATCGACAGACGCATTGTCAGCAAACGCATCACCGAACTAAAACGCGAGCTTGATACAATCGACAAACGCAGGGTCCGCGAAATCGACAGCAGAAAGGGCCTGTTCAAGATATGCCTCGTCGGCTATACGAACGCGGGCAAAAGCACGCTGCTTAACGCCCTGACCGACGCAAACGCCTTCGTCGAAGACCGCCTGTTCGCAACGTTGGATACCCGCACCAGAAAATGGCAGCTCGAGGGCGGTGCGGAGGTGTTGCTCAGCGATACGGTCGGCTTCATAAGAAATCTGCCTCATCAGCTCATCGAATCATTTAAGGCCACTCTCGAAGAGGCAATCAACGCCGACCTGCTCTTGCATATTGTGGATGTCTCAAACGCCGACGCGATAAAACAAATCGAATCGGTCAACAATGTGCTGGCGGAAATCGGCTGCGACAAAAAGCAAAGCCTGCTGGTCATCAACAAAGCCGACGTGGTCAGCGGATTAGGCACGCTCGAGATGCTTCAGACGCTTTTCCCGGACGCAATTTGCATTTCCGCCAAAACCGGCTACGGACTCGACCAGCTGTGTCTGCAAGTGCTGGACAAATTCAGGGGCGCTGAACTTCATATCCGGCTCCTGGCCAGTACTGTAAACGGCAAAATCCAGAGTTTCCTCCGTGCCTATGGCAGGATAACCGAAGAAAGATACCTCGACGGCAAGGTCTTCATCGAAGCACGACTGGGCCAAAATCAGCTCACCGATTTGAAACGCCTGAAACCCGATAGGCTGGAAGTGGTGGATAGCTGATAACGGACAGTTATAAAAATCACAAATCCTAAGCTCGAAATCCTAAACGCTATACGCCTGTCCTGAGCAACCTGTGGTGCTTGCTCTGCGTAGCCCCCGTCGTTTGGGGCGAAGCGGGGAGCAAAGTCGAACTAGGTCGAAGGGCTAAATGCTCGCCTCGGCATAGCCGGTAGGCGAAGCCGGGCTGTCCGCTATACTTGGGTTTTGGGGTGCTGTTGGCTGGCAAATCGGCGTAATAGACGCCGTCCGCATGGCGTTGCGGCTCAATGATGTGGTACTTGCCCGTATTGTTCTCTATGACCTCCTGGTCGCACTTCACAATATCCTCCACTAAAATCAGTGAATAAAAATTTCATTTATAATTGTTGCCCCCTATAGCAGTTCCCAACTTTACATTGGAGGGTATTAAAAGAAACTGGATATGCTGAAATTTATCTTGAGTTACATTATTTCTAAGTAGATTTTTAAACCTCGAAAACCATGGAGGAATAGCCGCCGGTGTCAAGGATATGGGGACAACCTTACAATTCTGTTGTACCAGTCAGACATTGTTATAACTTCAATGTCTCCGGCAGAAACTTTACCGTCAAGATAAGTTGTCATATCGTTAAAGAAAGTCGTACTAATGTCATACACGCTTGGTGAAGCGAGTACCCGATGAGCATAGGTACTCAATACCCCTCTTTCGGCTATCGCTAAATCAAAGTATCTCTGTGCGGTACAAGAGAAATTTGTGTTGTTACCGTAGTGCAAACCATAATAAGGGAGACAGTACCGGTTTACTGGAATCCACATACTCCAACGAGTATCATAAAATCTATAATAATCGCCGTTGTTGTTAGCAGGGATATTAAACCTGCTTTCCCCACGTACTGCTAAAAAAAGGTTCTTGGCTATATCACCCGCCTTTTCTCCTGTATTCGGGTCAAGTGCGCTTGTTCCTGAATTGCCCATCCAGGAATGAAATTGCGAACCCCTGTAAAAGCCCATACTGTGCAGTGTATCCCTCGCACTGCAAACATCTTCTATTACCGTCGCCGTAGGTGTAGAATCAGTAAAAGTAACGCCGCTGTAACCGTGCGAACAAATATCCCAACCGGCATCGTAAAGTTCCTGAATTTGGGCCTGTGTCATATAACCTGAAATTCCTATATTGCCGACAACACACCAAACAACACCACGCCAGCCTCTTGCCTTCATTGCAGGGAAAGCATTCGTATAAACAGATGCGTAAGGACCGTCAAAACCAATAATAACACCGGCCTTCGGAAAATCCTGCGTTAATAAATCGCCAAAATTGACATTTATATCACCGCCGGAAGCAAAAATATCGAATCTTATTTTTGAAACTGCGTATGTTGGATTTGCGGCAGTTCCCCATTCCGTAGGATTATTCAGGGCTGTCCACGCATCCGGCTGTATAGGTAACCAAACAAAGTTCCAAACATCATCTTCAAGCGTAGATGCGGCTCTTAAACTAATCTTATAGCCTTTTGAACTATTTTCATATACTTCTATAAACAATGCACCTACAGATGAAGCATGATCAACTTTAACCCATATTCCAATACCGCTTCGAACAGTTACTGAAAGCGGCAATGTGCAATAAGCGGTGCCGGTAACACCACTGGGTATATGAACCTTTAAAGACCTGTCACCGTGTTTGACATTAGCGGGAGTTGTGTCAGCAGTGATAGTAACACCTGCACCACTACATACCCATGTTTCATCGTCCTGAAAACCTGCAACTCTACGAATATATAGTTGAGACCAATTTTGTGCTAATAAAGCAAAATCACTAAAGTCAACTTCGCCGCTATGGTTAAGGTCAGCGCCGTTACACCAATCGTACGCTGAACAATTATCGAACAACCATTGTTCAGTAAAAACAGCAAGGTCACCCCAGTCAAAATTGCCATCCGCAATCAGATTGGGGTCGCAGGCCGAAACCAGACTTGGCAGGCTAATTGTCAGCCACAAGAGCAGCAGTATTACTCTTGCAAAACCAGAACCGCTCTTCATCGCCATTTCCAGAGCAAAACTTATGTGTTTTCTGATAGCCAGCACAGAAAGCAACCTATTATATTGTATTATAACATTTTATATTGTATTATAACATTTCTCCGCAAAAAAGTAAGCCGGAAATCGAGGTATAGATAGCCCCCCCAGTGTGCTTTGTGACCTCGCAATGACCGCCCATCGTTTTACCTGTCACAGACCGCTATGTGTCATTGACACCTACTGAACACTAACCTTCCTGACTCATATAACTCATTTGTGTATCTGCGATAGGTGTCATTGACAGGCAGTGCCGCTACCGCGTTCCGCCTTCGGCGAGCAAGCTTCGGGCTACGGCTGGGTCCTGCCTACGACATTCATCCCCGGCAACAACCCGCCACAAAGAAGGTGGGTAAACCACGCCTGCGGCGGGTAAACATTCGAGGACAGGAGGGCAGGCGCGAGTCCTGTGCGGATTGGCGAGGCGTCTTTGAAGGCGCTACTACGCTGACAGGGATGTTTGCCTGTTGGGGGGGTCGGGCAAGCGGATGGCCGGTTGGGCCGGCTTCATAAACGACCATTCGCATATTGTTTGATTTGGTTGTTATGCTTTGCACGAATCATAACCATTGAAAGGACAACCTTCATATTATCTAAACTTGCCCTAAGCTTGCCCTTTGAGGGGGTAAATGTTATAATCGCCCAGCACTCATCTTGGGTCCGGCGTCCTGCAAAGTCGCAGATGCGTGCGTGCCAAAATGGGTGCGGGGAAAGGAAGACCGTGAGATTTCAGGTTTTCAGCAATGGTAAGGCGATGAAAGATTTCGAGCTGCACGGTGCGTATCTGTTCGGCTCGGACGGTATGGCTGTTCGCCGCACACAGGTACAATTCGCCGATGGGCTTCTCTACTGCGAAAAGCCGAATCAGGAAACCGCCGGGCTGGCGCTATTGTGGCCGGTGGAGGGCTTCGGCAGGGTGCTGTTGCCCACAACTTGTCTGCCTGAAAGAGAGGAACCGTATAATTTGAATCTGGAGCTGGCTCGCGGCCGGCTGATGCAAATCATTAACAAACGCGAGGACTGGTCCATATTTGAGGATGCCGAGGATACAGCGGCCCTTTATGGGCAGATGCAGGATTTGTTCATCCGGGCTATCCAGAACATTTCTGATGGTTCTGTTGCCTCGCAGCTTGCAGACCAGTCGCTTCAAAAGGCGCTTGATTTCTCAGAAGGACTTTCGGCCAAGTATGCAAAGGGGCTTTTCGGGATACGGGGGAAAAACCACGGTTTTGGTCGCGGCTGTCTGGGCTGCTGGGTGGACCCTAAGCAGGTTGGTAATCCGGCATATCTGGAAAAATTGGCCGGCGTGTTCGGCCTGGCGATGGTGCCTTTCAACTGGGGACAGATTGAGATGGAAAGGGGCGCCTATGATTTTTCAAAACTTGACGCCTGTATAAGCATACTAAGCAAAAGAAAAATGGCGATTGGCGCCGGTCCCTTACTTTGCTTTGCACAAGAGCATCTGCCGAAATGGCTGCTCAAGAGCGAGGCGAGCTTTGAAAAGATTCGCGAGTGTGCCTATAAGTTTGTTTCCGCGGCTGCATCCCGCTATGCAGGTATGGTCAGGACCTGGTGCGTCGTCAGCGGCTTGAACGCCTTCAACTATTTCGGGTTTGGCTTTGAGCAGGTCCTGGAGATAACGCGGGCGGCAAATATGGCGGTCAAGGCGGCCGCCGAGCGGGCACTGAGGATAATCGAGGTCAGCAATCCCTGGGGCGAGTATTACGGAGCAAGGCCCGACACCATTCCGCCGATTGTCTATATGGATATGGTGATTCAAAACGGCATCAACTTCGATGCCTTCGGTCTTACGATGCGGTTCGGCAGGGATGAGCCGGGACAGCATATTCGCGATATGATGCAGATTTCGGCACTTCTGGATTCTTTTGCTCCGATATCGAGGCCCATATATATTACGCACGTTGAGGTTCCAGGGCGGGATACTGATGGACCGTGTGCCGGCCGGGTCGCAGGCATCTGGCACGGCGGCTGGGACCAGCACAGACAGGCGGAATGGCTCGACCAGTTTTGCAGGATAGCGCTTGGCAGAGCGTTTATCGACGGCGTAATCTGCTCCAGCTTTACCGATACAAAAGACAGCGCAATTGCCGACGGCGGGCTTTTGACGGCTGGGCTGGAGCCGAAGGAGTCATACGCAGCGATGAAGAGATTTCACAATCGTATCTTTGGTCGATAATATGATGGATGATGGCCGGATGCGTGGCACAACGGCGGAGATGAACAAAATTCAATTGCTCGCGTTTATTGTCGCCGCCGGGATGGCAGTCATCTTTTGCTTGTATTTCGCATTGCTCGGCTTCGCCGCGGGTAGCGCCGCGGGGACGCTCGAATTGGAGCGTAGAATAAATCCCAACGATGCGCCGCCGGCGAGTTTGGTTAGATTGCCGGGTGTGGGGCTTACAAAGGCGCAGGCAATAGTGACTTACCGCGAGCAGCTCCGCCGAGGCGGTAAAGGCGGCTTGGCGTTTCGGGACTGCGACGACCTGCGAAACGTCAAAGGCATCGGGCCTGTGACGGCGCAAGGTATGTGCGAATGGCTGCGGTTCCAGTGATGGTAATATGCGTCGGGGGATTGAAATAATCCGATGGACGAATGGGTAATTGATAAGCCGTTGGGCCAGTGTTGTGCGACCGGCAGGACAATTGAGCCGGGAGAGGAATACTATGCAACCCTGGTGCAGACCGAGCAGGGTTTTGTCAGACGCGATTTCTGCGCCGACTACTGGGGCGAGCACAAACCGGAAGTGTTTTGCTACTGGAAGGCAAAATTGGCGACACCAGACCAGAAAAAAAACCTTTTTGTCGACGACGATATGCTTATGGCGTTCTTCGACCGCCTGGCGACCGAGACCGAGCAGGAAAAGATAAATTTTCGTTTTGTGCTGGCGCTTGTCCTGATGCGCAGGAGACGTCTCAAATACGATTCGTCTAAAACGGATGCCGGGAAGGATATTTGGCGATTGAGGATTACCGGCACGCAGGACTTTGTCGAGGTGGTTAATCCGAATCTTGGCGAGTCACAGGTCTCGCAGTTGACCACTCACATAGGCGAGATACTACAGGCAGAACTATAACCCGTCAGGAAATGTCTTTAAGACCGGTTGCATTGCTTTTGGTGACGTTGATTTTTGTGGGCTGTGCCGCCCGGACGCGGCAGCCGGTACGTCCCTGCGCGGGCAAGACCACAGCCGAAGCAATCGGGATATTGAATCAGCGCCGGCAGCAGGCAGGGCCGATACGCGCAGCCGGCCGGTGCCTCCTGCGATACCACCTGCAGGGTAAATCGCATAAGGAGAGCTTCCCGGTCAAGCTTTGGGTTAATCCACCCGACGAGGTTTGTCTTCAGGGTGATATTGCATTCGATGCCGCCGGCTTAGTGCTCGGCTCGAACATCGATGAGTTCTGGTTCTGGCTAAAGCCCAAAGAGGTCAGCACGTACTGGTGGGGCAGCTGGTCACAGGCAGTCGCCTGGAACCGTCTGGCTTTAAGCCCTGCGATGATGCTTGAAGGGTTCAGTGCCGCTGACATACGGGACGGCGACTGGACGTTGACCCGAATCGGCGACTTCGATGTCCTCGTGCTGCGTGGCGAGCGGGGCAACATCCTGAAGCGGGTATATGTCGAGCCGTGCAACTATGTTGTGGCGAAAGTCGAACATTTTGATTCGGCCGGCGGGATTGTTGCTCGGGCGGAGTTTGCCGACCACAAACAGGTTGCCGAAGGATTTCTCGTCCCGGCGATAATAAGGATAACCGCCCTCGTGGACGACGGGAGCGAAGATTCTGTGGAGATTTCGCTTGTATCGGTCCGGACAACGCAATTAAACGACCAGCAGCGCCAGCGATTATTTGCGCGACCGCCGCCTCGCGGCTTCGACCACGTCTATAAAACAATCGACGGCGATGTGGTCGAACAGACCGTGGGCGAATGAAGCGACAATCGGAAAGGATAGAACTTTATGGGCAGGGTAAGTTTGAAGAATAGATTACGGCAGGGCCTGTTTGTGCTCGATGGCGCGATGGGGACACAGTTGATTGCGCTAAATGTCGAACCAGGCAGGTGCAATGAAATGCTCAATCTGGACTCGCCCGGCGTGGTCCTGCGGATTCATAATGCCTATCTGGATGCCGGCAGCGACGCAGTCCTTACGAACACTTTTGGCGGTAATGGTTTCGCGCTGGCCCGTCACGGCCTGATAGACCACATCAGGGACATTAACACGGCCGGAGCCCAGCTCGCCCGCCAGGCCGCCGGCCCTGTAAAATACGTCCTCGGCGATATCGGCCCAAGCGGCGACTTTCTGGAGCCGCTGGGAAGCTTAAAACCCGACCAGCTAAGAGCTGCCTTTGCCAATCAGGCAAGCGCGCTTCTGGCAGGCAGCGTCGATGGCTTTATCATAGAAACAATGGCCGCCGTCGAAGAAATCGTCATCGCAGTAGAAGCAGTCAAATCGGCAGGTGCTGATTTGCCGGTGCTGGCGTCGATGTCGTTTGACAAACGAGGGCCGGATTTCAAAACAATGATGGGCGTCGACGTTAAGACGGCTGTTTCCGCTCTTGTCTCCGCTGGCGCAGACGCCGTGGGCTTTAACTGTGGCACTGCAACTCTCGATGAGTATGTCGAGCTTGCTAAAAGATATGTGTCGGCGGTGCGGGCTTTGAGTAAGGACGTTCTGGTCTTTGCCGAACCAAACGCAGGCAGGCCCGAACTGGTGGATGGTAAAGCCGTATACAAGGTGACGCCGGAAGAATTTGCCGACGCCGCACAAAAGATATACGCCGCTGGTGTCACAATAATCGGCGGCTGCTGCGGCTCAACCCCCGACCACATCAAAGCCCTCGCCAAAAAATTACACGCCTAATCTGCCTTTAGCACTTTTGTGATGTATGCTGCGATTCTTGCCGTGGCTCCCTGGTTTTTTCTGATTATCTCCTGGCCGGTTTTCGCAATTCGAGTGGCGTAACCGACATCAGACAGGCATTTAGCCATTGTATCGAATAATGAATTTTTGTCTTTAACCAGAATGGCGCCACCGGCTTTCAGGAGGTCATCGACGGCCTGTTTGAAGTTGAAGGCATAAGGCCCGAAGATTGTGCATTTGCCAAGTGCAGCCGCCTCCATCATATCCGAGCCACCCATCGGCACTAACGAGCGTCCCACGAAAATCACCGTCGCGAGCGAATAAAACTTCCGCAAATCGCCCATCGTGTCGCCGAGAATCACTCCGTTCTTTCTCAATTCTTCATTCTCAATTCTCAATTTCTCGCCGCTTTTGATTTCACTGTATCGAAGAATCCTGAAGCCGTATTGTTTAATGAGTTGGGCGACTTCGTCGAAGCGTTCGGGTTTGCGAGGAACGATAGCGAGCTGTAAATCCTCGAATTGCTTTTGTTCAATCAGCCGGCGGTAAACGTCTAAAATAATCTGCTCTTCGCCGTCGCCGGTCGCACCCGCCACCCACAATAAATTTTCGACTTTCGACTTGTCCGACGTAGCTTTCCTGTCCTCCATATCCTTGGCGGAGGAGGAAGCGAAGGCGGATTTTCGACTTTCAATTTTTCCGAACAGTTGTTCTGCAAGCGTATCCGCACCTTCGACCTTGTCGGTGATCTGGGCGGTGTCATATTTCAATGAGCCGGTGACAAAAACTTTTTCCACACCTGCGCCGAGTCGGCGAAATCTGTCGGCGTACTCGTCCGTTTGCGCAAGAACCAGCGTAATATCCCGAAAGATTTCTCTTGTCACCGATTTTATCAATTTGTATCGAGCGAAGCTGCGTTCGCTCAATCTGCCGTTGACGACGACCACCGGTATGCCTGACTGGCTGGCGATTCGCACAAGGTTTGGCCAGACCTCCAGCTCCATTAACAGACAAATCGACGGCTGGATTTCGTCAAAGGCCCGGTGCATCGTGCTCGAAAAATCCAGTGGGAAATAGAAGACGCACAGGCGGTCTCCGAAAAGCGCGTTGGCGCGGGCAAAGCCGGTGTCGGTTGTCGTGCTGATGACGATTTCGTATTCGCTGAATCTGGTTTCCAGCTCGATTACGACGGTTGTTGAGGCATTGACCTCGCCGACGCTTACCGCGTGAATCCAGATACATTTTTTGTCGGGCCGTTTGCGGCTGATGTGTCCGAAGCGGTTGGCCCAGCCGGCACGATAACGGCCATACCTGAGCATTTTGTAAATCGCCACAGGGCTTATCGCGACGGCTGCAAGCAAATATGCGAGGTCAATAATGACGTTCATTATCAGGACAATGATATTCGCCGGGTCGTGAACTGTCAAACGCAGGTTTTTACCGCAGAGACCGCAGAGAATTTTTTATTTTCTGTTTTCTCTCTGCGTTCTCCGCGTGCTCGGCGGTAAAATTCTGCCCATCCGCAAAGCGTTAAGGGTTCTGCCAAAAAAGAGAACGGTTTTCCTTCCAGTGACAACTACACCCAGGACCGTCGAAGGACCCGTCCTGCCTGCCCTGCGTAGGCCCTTTATTGAGGGCGAAGCAGGGAGCTTTGTCGAAGGACGTTTATGGCGGCGATGCGGTTTTTTTTCGAGAAGATTGCGTGGCCCGCGACGAGGGTGTCGGCTCCATAACCGACGACGACCGGAGCCGTTCTGACATCGATGCCGCCATCGACCTCGACGCGTATGTCAGGGCCAACGATTTTGCGAACGGTGCGGATTTTCTTCGCAGCCGATGCGATGAATTTTTGTCCGCCGAAACCGGGGTGGACCGTCATCACTAAAATCATATCGCAAAGGTGGGCGAACTTTTCTATTGCCTTAACAGGCGTCTCGGGATTAAGGCACACCCCTGCCGTAGCGCCCATATTGTGGAGCAGCTTTATCAACTCGGCGGGTCTTTTCTCGACCTCGATGTGAAATGTTATGTGATTGGCGCCTGCCTTAATAAAGGCGGGAGCATATTTTCGCGGGTCGGTAATCATAAGGTGGGCATCGAAGAATAGCTTGCTGTGTTTACGCAGTTTTTCAACGACAGGCGGACCGATTGTGATATTGGGGACGAAGTGGCCGTCCATAATATCGAGGTGCACCATTTTGACGCCGGCTTTTTCGATTGCCGCAAGCTCATCCGCCAGCCGGGCAAAGTCGGCGCTCAATATCGACGGGTTGACCTCAATGGTTCCTGCTTTGGGTAGTGTCGGTTTAGCCATAAGTTTTGTGCGGCTTCCTGCCGCGTCCCGCTGGGGTTACTTTTCATCCAGTATTTCGAGGCAGACGAATTTTTTGCCTTCGAGAAATTTCAGCGACGCGCCGCCGCCCGTTGAGATATACGTCACCTTTTTATCAAGGCCTAATTTTTTAAGGGCGCTGGCGCTGTCGCCGCCGCCGATTACGCTGCGTGCGCCTTTACTGGTTGCATCGGCCACCGCCTGTGCGACCGCCTTTGTGCCCTCGTCGAAGGGCGGCATCTCAAAGACACCCATAGGGCCGTTCCAGACGATTGTCTTGGCATCCTTCAGCTTTTCGGCGAACAGCTTGCGGGTCTTCGGACCTATATCCATTCCCTGCCAGCCCGCCTCGATGCCGTCGGTGACAACCTTGTTCTCGGCGCCCGCCTTGAATTCCTTTGCGACGACTGTATCGACGGGCAGCAGCAGCTCGCACTTGGCGCTTTTTGCTTTATCCTGCAGCTCTTTTGCCTTTGCGAGGAAGTCATCTTCGCACAAGCTGTTGCCCACGCTTTTGCCGTTGGCCTTGAAGAATGTGTAGGCCATAGCGCCGCCGATGATGATTTTGTTGACTTTGGTGAGCAGGTTTTCGATGACGCCGATTTTGTCGGAGACCTTTGCTCCGCCTAAAATTGCCACAAATGGTCTGACCGGGTTGGCTACTGTGTCACCGAGAAATTTAAGCTCCTTTTCGACCAAAAATCCGATGACGCGGGGCTTGCCTTTCATCATCGCAGGCACGGTGTACATCGAGGCGTTGTCCCTGTGTGCGGTGCCGAACGCGTCGTTGACGTAAACATCGCCCAGCTCGGCCATCTGTTTTGCAAAGGCGTCCTTTGCCTGGCGCAGCGCCGGGGCGTCTTTGGCCGATTTGTCCTTTATTTCCTCCTCCTTGTGAAAGCGGACGTTTTCGAGCAGCAGCACGTCGCCGGGCTTGAGTGCCTTCGCCCTGGCCTGAACGTCCGGGCCGATGCAGTCACCGGCGAAAATTACGTCTTTACCCAGAAGCTCCGACAGCCGCTTGGCGACGGGTTTCAACGACGCCTTTGGGTCTGGCTTGCCATCGGGTCTGCCAAGGTGACTTGCAAGGATAAGGGAGGCGCCTCCTTCGATGACCTTTTTGATTGAGGGCAGTGCCGCGACGATTCTCTTGTCGCTTGTGATATTGCAGTTCTCGTCTAACGGCACGTTGAAATCAACGCGCATAAATACCTTTTTGCCTTTGACGTTTATATCGGCTATCGTTTTCTTGGCCATACCTTCGCCTCGTTTTTCGTTTTACGGTTGCGATGCTCGTTTCGTCTATCGTATTACGGTTGTGTCTTAAACAAACATGACGTTTTACGTTCTACGCAACCGTAACGAGCCGCGCAACCGCAACCGTTTGACGTTTATCTGTGATTTATGCTTACCCGAGTTTCGCCATTTTTTCCATTATATCAACGGTGCGGTTCGAGTAGCCCCACTCGTTGTCATACCAGCTTATGATTTTTACCATTCTGCCCTTTACCACTGTCAACAGCGAGTCGAAGATGCTCGAAGCGGGGTCGTTGACGATGTCGGAGCTAACAATGGGTTCGTCGCAATATACGAGAATGCCTTTCATCGGGCCTTCTGCCGCCTTTTTCATTGCGGCGTTTACGTCGGCCACCGTGACATCCTTCTTGACGTTAACCACCAGGTCAACAACGCTCCCGACCGGGATGGGGACTCTAATCGCAAAACCGTCTAATTTACCGTCAAGCTCCGGGACCACCTTGCCGATTGCCTTGGCTGCGCCCGTGCTTGTGGGAATCATATTGACCGCTGCTGCCCTTGCCCGGCGCAGGTCCTTGTGAATCTGGTCGGCCACCTTCTGGTCGTTGGTATACGCGTGAATGGTCGTCATTACGCCGTTCTCGATGCCGAACGCATCGTTGAGGACCTTGGCCACGGGCGCAAGGCAGTTGGTCGTACAGCTTGCATTGGAAACGCACTTGACGTTCTTGGTGAGCTTATTGTCGTTGACGCCCATAACGATTGTTGCCTCGATGTCGTCCTTGGCCGGGACGGTGAGGACAACCTTCTTGGCGCCCGCCTTGATGTGGTCGCCGTAGCCGCCCTTTTCGGATTGATTCTTGGTGAACAGACCCGTTGATTCGACAACGATATCGACACCCATATCCTTCCAGGGCAGTTCCGCCGGATTCTTCACGGCCAGGACCTTTATGGTCTTGCCGTTTATCACGAGGTCCGAGCCCTTCGCCTCAACTGTTCCCTGCCATTTTCCTTCGACGGTGTCGTATTTGAACAAATGCGCCAGCGATTTGGCGTCCGACAGGTCGTTGACTGCCACCAGTTCGAGGTTGTTCTTGCGGCTCATCAGGATTCTTGTTACGGCCCTGCCGATTCGGCCGAACCCGTTGATTGCAACCTTTGTTGCCATTTCTGAATCTCCTTTTCTCAACTAAAATGTGGTTCCAGCTTAATTTTTGTACTGACGACAAACGAATGAAGCACTTTATTGGGCTTATGCCGGCTTGTCAAGATATATTGCGGGCAAATAACTGTCCCAGGGACTTTTATACACCTTTTACCCGCCGTTCGTTTGGCGGGTTTACTCACCGCAAGCCGGTTTTGTATTGGTGAACGTCTATTTTCCCTGGTCTTGAGGGCAGCGTGGGTGTATAATGTCGCAGCAAAAGGCAACGGACCGCGTGCAGCGTTCAGCGTATACGCGCTACGCTATTCGCTAAACACTATTATAAGGAGGACGAAACTATGGCCTGGGGCGTGGGCGAAAAGAGAATTGAAGTAAGAAAAAGCACCGGCACAAAAATTGTTGAGCTGGGCGGAACGGAAGGAACCGGAGAGGAATCTGCAATGGAAAAAAAGACAAAAGCACAACGGAATCTGGCAGGCGGTATGGATTTGCTCGAGCTCGATTTTCTGCTGGGCGTTATCGAGGACACCGAGGGTGAAGACAAGAACAACGTCGCAATGCGGAAGCTGGCCTTCGACGAGGTGCTCAGGCGGAATCAGCCCAGCGAGGTAGACAGCGCCGCACTTTCGGTTTACGCGGTGGATGAGAAGTCCCTTTACGGCAAGGACATCCAGTGCGCGGCGATGAAGGAGCTTACACGCCGCACCGAGCAGAAGGGTTCGTAAAATTTTCAATTTACTGCTTTTCAGTTTTACGAATCGAAAATCAACGGACTTCGGGGTTTGAGTTGTGCGATGGATTATCTGGCGGCGGGCAACAACGAGGATGCCTTTTGGGTCCAGTTGCTGGTGGTCGTAGTATTGGCCGCCGGCGCCGGGACATACAGCGCCGTCAAGTCGCGTATCAGGCGCATCAAGCGGAAAGCGAATGACGAGATAATAGAAACCATCTTTGAGCAGCCGAGGCCGTCGCTAAAAAAACGCGATTTGAAAAGCGGAATGGAGCTTTTGGCCAGAGATTTTTTAGTGGGGGTTGTCGAGCAGACCGAAACAGCAGGCCGGCGAGACGTTGCGATGCGCAGTATGTGTTTTGCCGAGCTTGTTCGCAGGAACGAACTTTGGGCGGTCGCCAGCGATGCGCTTAAGGTGTATACGCTGGACGCTGACGGATTTTACGGCAAGTCAATTCAGTGTGAGGCGATGCGGGAGCTGTCGACCCGCACTTCTCCGGACACGGCCCGGACTTCGACGAGCTCAGTCAAGTCGCACTGGGCTGGGAGCCGCAGCCGAATGGCCAGGAGACCTCGGCTGACGAGACGACCGCAAGCGCCGACAGAGGGCTAAATGCATGATGTTGGCCTTCTCTTGAAGGCATACTGGGAGCAGCTGCACGACCGGCTGGCGGAAAACAGAGACCCGCTGTCGACGCAAATCGAAATTCTGCTCAAAGCCGAGTTGGACAGGCAAAAGTTTCCCGACGTTGACGAGCATAAATACGCTGCATATCGAGAGGCGTCGCTTGCGTTTGTCGAGGAGCGGATAGAAACCTATAATCCGGTGGGGTTGCAGTATCTTTTTGATGCGAGCAAACGGCGAGAGGCGGCTGAACTGGAGTTTGAGCTGGACTGGTTCAACGGCAGGCGGGAGTTTGTTGACCTGGTTGATACGGCGGCCCGTAATGCCAGGCCGGGGATGACCGACGAGCAGCTTCGCCAGGCGGCCTGCGAGCTGATACGCTCGTGTGGGGCATATCCGGACAGAAGCATAATAGCCGGTTACGAAACGAACCCGGCGCCACAGAAGCTGGCTGATTATGTTGTCGCGCGGGCCATCGAGGAGCTTGTTCGCCATTGAGCGCCCAGCTCGCAGAGAATCCATTAAAATCCCAATATCGAACTCCAAAAAAATCAAACAAACGACAAATCCCAAATACCAAACAATCACCAAAGAGTAAAAAGGTGCCTGACCCCTTTTTGCTCAGGCGGTGCGAAGAAATTCCGGCCTGTTAGGAGGGCTGCTTTTCTCGGACGAAGCACCGGCGGACGGGACGGTTGCAGGGGGAAAGAAGTTAAGCGCGGTTAAGATAATGCCGATTCGATACCATCGATGGACAAAGGCACACTAAAATGGCTGGTGCTGGCGGCCATAACGGTCTGCGGGATGCTGGGATACAAGGTCGCCACCAAGGCGTCAAAGGACAGCAGCAAAGAGGTAATCTACGAGCGTCCCGAGCCGAGGTTTGGGATTGTGACAGCCATTCTGTATTGCGAAGACAACCCAACCATTCTTATCGAGGACCAGACGCTGCACGAGGGTGACACGATTCACGAGGCGAAGGTGGTGGACATAAGCGCGGACAGGGTTCGGTTCGACAAAGAGGGTGCGCAGTGGGAGCAGAAAGTGCAGGAGCCGGCCAAGCCGGACTGGTGGAAGAAAAAAGGCAAGGAGGAGCCCACTTAGGTCTCCGCCGCAGGCGGATAAATGTGACGTTATCATAGGTCAGAGGGAGGATTCCCAGAAGACTGCCCGTGGACAGACGCGGGATGACAACTGGCATCGAAAGCTGCCAGTTGTCATTTTTTTGCGCAAAACTGCACTGCCCTCGCTCATTTCGTAATCTCAGGCGTTATCAATATACGCAACGCCCGATATATGCGGGCACTATAGCTAACCCCTGAATCGGCCACAGGATGCCAAAAACGGGTGCGGGGGATACGATGCCCCTTCCCTGGCCCAATTTTTTGTTTTTTTTTGTTGACCAACTGCCAGCAACAGCTTATTATTCATTTTGAGTTTGTCGATGAACAGGGTTGCGGTTTTCCCTGTAAGGAATGGTGCATCTTTTGTATGGTTTGCAACGGGACGGCAGATTAAGCTACAATGACCCCGCACCAGATGGTGCGGGGCGATAGTACGAACGAGAAAATCGAAACTTTAGGCGTTTTACTGACAAGCGTAAGGAGTCCCGGAAGTGTCGGGAAGCATAAAAGCACCCAGTTTCGCGGACTTCGGCCCTTCGACTCCGCTCAGGACAAGTGAGCTCAGTCGAGCCGTCGAAGAACCATCGAATATGCGGAAAAAGACCTGTTTCCCAACAAGTCCGCCGGACGAACAGCGGACGGGTCCGGGCTGTTTGCCTGCGCGGTGACTCTACGCTCTAACGAATAGCGCTTTTCTCTTCGTAAAGGCATTTCTTTGTAGCTTTCCTGCTATAAATCCCGCAATTTAGGTTCGCTGTGGACATTGTTTAACATTGGGATTTAAAATTTTATAAAGGGTAGGGATATGGACGGGATATTAATGCAGGTCGATGCCTCTGCCATCCTTGCCGTGATTGCCGGTCTTTTTATAGGTATTTCTGTCACAGTGCTGGTGGACCGGTTTATCAGCAAGGCCAAGGCCAAGACCTTCAACGAAGATTTGCAGCGGCAGTTAGACGGTGCTAAAAAGGAAGCGGAGAACATTATCAGGGCCGCACAAATAGATGCGGCTGCCGAAACTATCAAGAAAAAAGAACAGTTTACCGCAGAGGCCAACCAGATTCGCGCCGAGTTTCGCGAAACTGAGCTTCGGCTCAGCAAACGCGAGGACATCCTGGACAAGCAGGCCGAGCTGGTCAGGCAAAAAGAAAAGTCGCTCGAAGAGCAGCAAAAAGAGCTCGAAAGACGTATGTCCAATATCGAGTTGAAGGACAAGCAGCTCTCGACGGTGATTGCTCAGCAGAAAAACCAACTGTTGAAAATGACGGCGATGAGTGTTGAGGATGCCAAGGAGCTGCTGCTCAAACGGCTGGAGGACGAATGCGAGCTTGAGATGTCCGCTCTGATTCAGCGCAAGGTCGATGAGGCGACCGAAAAGGTCGCTGAAAAAAGCAGGGAGATAATCAGCACGGCGATTCAGAGATACGTTGCCGAACAGACCTGCGAGGTGACTGTTTCGACCGTCGAGATTCCCAACGACGATATGAAGGGCCGAGTCATCGGCAGAGAGGGACGCAACATACGGGCGTTTGAAAAGGCGACCGGCGTGGACGTCATCGTGGACGATACGCCGGGGACGATTATAGTCAGCGGCTTTGACCCCGTCAGACGGGAAGTGGCGCGGCTCTCGATGGAACGCCTGATTCAGGACGGGCGAATACACCCCACCAGAATCGAAGAGCTTGTGACGCAGACCAAAAAAGAAATAAACGCCAAGGTCCTGCAATTAGGCAAAGACGTCGCAGTGGAGACCAGCGTCCGGGGGCTGAGCAACCGCGTGATGAGTATGCTTGGGGCGTTGAACTACCGGACGAGCTATGGCCAAAGCGTGCTGCGACACTCCGTCGAGGTCGCGTTCCTGGCGCAGGTAATGGCGGACGAGCTTGGTCTGGACGGTTCAATCGCACGCCGCGCGGGCCTGTTGCACGACATCGGCAAGGCGCTCGACCACGAGATTGAAGGCAGCCACCCGGTTATAGGCGCCAATTTCCTGCGAAGGTTTAATGAGTCGCCCGTCATACTTAATGCGGTGGAAGGCCATCACGGCGACATTCCGCCCAATAATCCGTACACGCTGCTGGTTGCCTCCGCCGACGCCATCAGCGCCTCACGACCCGGCGCCCGAAGGGAAACGCTCGAAAGGTACATCAAGCGGCTTGAAAAACTCGAGGAAGTGGCCAACAGCTTCCCGGGCGTCGATAATGCGTATGCGATTCAGGCGGGCAGAGAGATTCGCGTCATAGTAAACGCCGAAAAGGTCCCCGATGAGGTGGCGATGAAAATGGCTCGCGATATCGCCAAGAAAGTCGAAGCCGAAATGACATATCCCGGCGAAATACAGGTGACGCTGCTCCGAGAGCTCCGCTGCATCGAATACGCAAGGTAGTAAAGAGCGCGTGCCTCTTTAGGCGATGGCGTAAGCAGGAAGAATATACCTGCTTACATAACCTGCTGTTGTATAGCTGCTTGTTGCGAGTTGATTGAAGGAGAACTTATTTCAACCATACGCAACTTCAACCCATTTATGCACTTAAAACTTCTAACAAAAATGAAGTGTTTTTAATGCCTATAGCCGACAACATGAGTAGCTGAATATTCCTGGCAAAGGCAGGGAGGATGCTCATGCCTTTCCAGAAAACCTCTCCTTATTGTCTTTTCTTTTCTGTCTCGACAAGCTCCAAATACTGCTGCAATTTTGCCGCATCCTGGGCTTGGTTGTGTTCGGACATATATACAATCCCATCCTGTGACCGCTCAATCGCCTCATCATAGCGATTTTGAACCATAAGCGCCTTAACCAGTATTATCCAGTTGTCAACATCAGAAGGAGCCAGCTCCACTGCCCGCCGAAAATGTTCGGTCGCCTCGCCAAATCTGCCTGCATCAGCCAAAGCATTACCCAATCGCACAGCTATCGGAACCGAATATGGCTCTTTCACCAAATCTTCGCTATAACCCTCTATCGCCTTATCCAGATACTCGCCTGCTTCCTCGTCCCTGCCGAGTTTCTTTAATGCTACATGAATACTGTAAAAAAAACTTGACATGCTCCGCTTCACCGCCGCCCTGTCATTATATTCAATAGCGGTCTTGGCAGCTTCGATGGCTTCCTCCCATCTGCCCTGGTATGCTAAAATCTCACCTATATTGGCATAGGCATAGACCCGCAGGCTAATCTTCGGGAAGACCTCAGCAGCGGCAAGGTACATAGCGACACTTTCATTCCATCGACGTTCCACTCTGAACGCTTCTGCCTGCTCAAGATACCGCTCAGCCAGCTGACGGGACGCACTCTGCTGACAAAGAGGCACCAAAAGGTTTTCTACCGGCGCATAATCATCTGTTAACACAATTCCACTTGCCTTTTCTTTTAGCTGCTCTATCTCCGAATCGGTGAGAACCCACAGAGCCAGACCTCTCACGGCTTCATGCTGGCTCAACCCCTCAAGATTGATTTTTTGTTTGGCACCGACCACCACAAAATTGCCCGCCGTGTCACGCGATACAGCACTAGCCAAGACATAAACATAGGGAAATGTCTTTTGAAAAGTACCAACAACGGCTCCTAAAAACCGGCCGCTGTCATAAACGTCAATCACATTCAGCATGTATACACCGTCATCGTTTAAGACGTTAGCGATATTGTCACTGAATTCCTTGGTTGTCAAATGGTATGGAATAGCGTAATCGCTGAAGGCGTCGCCATAGACAAAATCATACCGCTGTACAGGTCCTCCCTCGCCTTTTTTCCTAAGCAAATCGTTGAGGTAATTGCGGGCATCCATATTTACGACATTGATTGAGCTGTCGGCCGACAATCCAAACGCCCGAATCGCTGCATCAGTCACCGCAGGGTCTATCTCAGCCACGTCAACACGACTACCGGGCCAGCATTCCAGGATATAACGAGGGTACACATGTCCACCCCCGCCTATCGTTAAGGTAGAAAGTTTTTCCTTGCCTTCATTCAGCAAATGTGTCAATGCCGCATAAATACGCGCATACACACACTGTAAATCTCTTATGTTATCCATCACCACTATACTTTGATTTTTGCTGTTGTCCTGAATGAACTGGCGGCGGTCGGGGGTTTTGGAGAGTTGTCTAACAGCAATGTAGCAGTACTGGCTTTCGTCCTCGTAGAGAATGCTGGGGTCAGGTTTTTCTCTTAAGCTGACGAAGGCGCCGACGCTTTTGACCCAGTCTGCCGGGGCCATCCACATTGTGGCCAAAGCAACAAATATCGCTGCCCATACATACAACGCCCAAAACCTGACCCGGTACAAAATAGCCATCAGCAACAAGGCGGCAGCGATACTCCAGACAATAGCAATAGTCCCCATCATGGCTATCAGGTAGAAACCTGCAAGAAACGTGCCGACGATGCTTCCGGCAGCGCCGGCAGCATATATGTCACCGACGGTTCTGCCTGTTGCCAGCCCCCTGTCGAGGGCCATTTTGGCAACTATGGGACTTATCGTGCCCAGGAGCATCGATGGAATAAAGAATACCAGGGAAACATGGGTGAATACCCGCACAGGCCAGCTGAACTTCCACAGCCATATCCACTGGCCTACAAGGTTGTTGGAGATAACCACCAGCACGCATGCTGCTGAGGAGATGGCAAAGAGAACCGACAGAGCTTTTGTTGCATTGAATCGGTCTGCGATTCTGCCGCCTGAGTAATTGCCTATTGCGATACCAGCCAGGACGACGCCGATTACGCTTGTCCAGGTGTAAAGGGAAGAGCCGAGGTATCTTGCGATGAGTCTGCCTGCGACGATTTCGAGTATCATTATGCATGCGCTTGAGAAGAATACGGTGGCGCCTGGGATGAGAATTGAGAGAAAAGTTTTCATTTTTCCCATGTTTTTAGGCCCTTTAATTTACGTCCGGCAGGAGCATAACAAATGCACCTGCTACAAACAAGGACTTTCCCTTTTAACCAATCAACAGTACCCAGAACCATAAAAGTAGAAGGGGCCAAAAATGCTTAACTGCTTATGGGGACAAGATTAAAAAAACTTTAAAAATTACGTTTCTAATGCTTTCCCGCTTGCGCAAAATCGGCGAACAAATGTTTCAAACAAGCGTTTGAATTCCTTATCGCCTGTCCTGAGCGCAGTCGAAGGGTTTAGCCCCCAGGCCTGCCTGGGGGTCATCCAAATGATATTTAGCCCCGCCATCATCGCCGAAGGCGTGTGGCGGGGTTAATTCTTCGGGCGTTTGTATTTAGCCCCGGGTTTCACCCGGGGTTGCAGGCGTGAGGTCCGCTTAAAATTTAGCCCCCCGATTTATCGGGTGGGTTACTTCCTGCCCGCCGAAGGCAAGACGGGCCGTCAAATTTCGATTGTAAACAGGCCGGTTTTGTTATAGAATTTGTCTGCAACAGGCGGATTCCTTGTAAATAATTAGCCCCGCCATTTTCGCCCTTGGCGAGTGGCGGGGTTCTCTTGCGGATTTATGGCAGGGTTGCTACCGCCTCCCGGCGGAAAGAAAAAAAGGGCCGGGGTCAATTTAACGCGAAGACTGCCGCAGTAATCGCATTTTTCTCTGCCTCGACAAGCTGCCAATCCTCTCTCGTTATTTCCGGCCATCTGTTTGCTTTTCACTTTTTAATCAGGCCTGTCAATCCCACAATCAATAACGTCGTAAGTATCCAGCCGGCACTAATATGAACCCACATATACCAGCGTATAACAGCTCCCCACGATTTATTTGCATCCGGTATCCAGTGTTTTGCCATACGCAAATCAAGCACCGGCACAAACATATCTATCGAATACATCAAAGCATTAAACTTATTATATGTCTTCTCCTCTGCCTGAACAATAATACCCGCCTTATGTCCGCTCCAAAAAACTATAAATCCGATTAAAATAAATGCTCCTATCCACCACAAGGCCTGCCATGGCCGATATCCATATCCGATAGTAGTACCTTTCCAGAGCCTAGTCCACCAACCAAAACTGCTCAGTCTTGTCAATTTCTCCTCTTTCTCAATACGAATCTTTATCGCATCTTCATTGTGCCCAATTTTCTCAAGCACCTTCGCAAGTTGCTCATAAGGCCCGGGCTGAAATTGGTTCGCATCCTGCCTGCTTAACCACTCAATCCTGCTCTTCGCATCCTTCGGCGCACTATCTTCTATATTCTCATAGACAAATCCGTCCAAAAACAAATTTCCCTTCGCTGGCCAGCTTTTCTCGTCATCACACAGCACCCCTGCTTTGGCATTCCTCAAATCAAGTATTGTCTTTTCAGGAAGGTTAACGTCACTCCAGAAAAAAAGCCCGCCAACGGTCGCCTCCACAAGGCTCACCCTTCCTTCCGCCTTAAAACCATCTCTCAAATACACATTGCTCTTAACATCCATTCCGTCTGCAGAAATTGCTCTATCGCCTTTGTTAATAAACTCACCCTTTTCGCAATCAAAATTTCCGCCTATCACCGCTCCCGGAAAACGAACCACTCCATTAGCCTTAAAACCATTTCTCAAAAACACACTACCCTTTACAGTCATTCCGTCTGCCAAAATCGCATCGCCGTCTTCATTAATAAAATTACCATCTTCGCAAACAAAATTTCTGCCTATCGTTGCTACCGGAAAACGAACCACTCCATTAGCCTTAAAACCATTTCTCAAAAACACACTACCCTTTACAGTCATTCCGTCTGCCAAAATCGCATCGCCGTCTTCATTAATAAAATTACCATCTTCGCAAACAAA